>JAEEGL010924494.1_pt1 | contig 13532 bp, 10 predicted proteins | sample 9134231 | NCBI WGS metagenome assembly JAEEGL01 (sample SAMN16246548, study PRJNA631951) | gut metagenome | biome: gut microbiome; feature: rumen; material: fiber-attached | host: Bos | place: Iran: Karaj | collected 2018-10
CAAGACCAAGTTCCCCCTCCAGCTGATCCTCAGACAGATCCTGTTCCAGGAAGAGACGAACAGCATGGCTGCCGAGTCCCTGGCTCTGGACAGCGAAGCGGTCAAGTATGCAACCATCGTCGTTGCCACCGTTCCGATCCTAATGGTTTATCCGTTCCTTCAGAAGTACTTCGTGAAGGGCGTCATGGTCGGAGCCGTCAAGGGCTGATGCAAAGGGTTTGAAGATGATAAAGAGCGGACTGGTCAGCGCAACATTCAAGGGTCTCGAGGTGCAGCAGGTGCTTAGAATCGCACGGAATGTCGGCTTGCAGGCCATCGAATGGAGTGAAAACCACCACATTCCCTGTGGGGATGAAGCCTTTGCCTCCACAGTCGGGAAGCTTACTGCCGATGCAGGCCTTGAAATAGCCGGTTACGGCTCATACTACCGTCTCGGCCAGGGAATGGACATCCTGCCCAGTCTCAGGACCGCCAAGGCGATCGGAGCAAAACAGGTCCGCATCTGGGCCGGGACGAAAGCTTCCGCAGATGTCTGCGCCGAGGAGAGGAAAGCTCTGGTGAAGGAACTTGTGCAAGCCTGCAGGACAGCTTCCGATATGGGAATTGTCCTCAATCTGGAATGGCACAAGAATACTCTCACCGATACCAACGAGTCGGGCCTTGCCCTGCTTCGGGAGACGGCCTGTGACAATCTGCACACGCTTTGGCAGCCTACGATGGCTCTGAACGAAGAGCAGAGGAAAGAAGGACTGGGGATGATTCTTCCGTATCTGTCCTATCTGCATGTCTATCATTGGGACCAGACCGGAAGAAGACCGCTGGAAGAGGGCAGAAGGCCGTGGGGTATCTACTTTGCGACCCTCGACCCCGAAAAAGACTATTATGCGCTTCTCGAGTTCGTCAAAGACGATTCCGAGCAGCAGTTTTACAAGGACGCAGACGTCCTGAAGGAGATGCTTGACTATGGCAGATCTGCACATTGACTGTTTTGACATGATCAATCCGTTCGTGATTGCCTCCAGCCCGGCTACGAGGGGCGCGGACAATGTGATCAAGAGCTCGGCCTGCAAGCCGGGTGCAATCACCATGCGCAACTACGGCCACGGAATGGGTGGCGGCGGATTCTTCTATCCGTCCTTCGATGCTGTACTCAAGGGCCAGCCGGCCTTCCATTCCCATGCAGTCGGAAAGCAGCTTCCCGATACGATGAGCTCTCTGGAGGAGTATTGTGAGGAAGTCAGGCGCGCACGCAGGGATATGTATCCCGAGACCAAGCTCTGGGCATCGGTAGGCCATTACCACGATATCGAGAAATATCCTGATTGGAAGGAAAGATGGGTCAAGGAAGCCAAGGAAGTGGTCGCAGCAGGTGCCGATGCCATCGAGCTTCACTTCAATACCCCGGGAGTCGCCACTGCTTCCGACAGACAGTTCAACTACTACCAGCTGGTGGCAAACTGCACACGCATGATCAAGAAGGCTGTTCCGGGAACACCGGTGATGGTCAAGCTTGCCATAGAGGACTGTGATTGTCTTACAAGCATCCGCGAGGCGGTTGCAGCAGGTGCCGATGCCGTAGGACCCACGGCAAGATGGAAAGCTTTCTACTTTGATCTTGACTGGAAGACAACACAGCCCAGACCGGGTTCGGGCTATGGCGGAACACAGGCGAATCCTCTTGTGTGTTTCGAAATCGCAGATGCAAGAAGCCGCGGAATAACGATTCCGATGTATGCAGGCGGCGGCGTGTTCTCATATGACCAGGCCCTGAGATACATCATGGCCGGTTCGGAAATGGTCCAGCTTGGAGCCATTGCATGCTCCGGAGGAATCAAGGTCTGCGAGAGAATCATCAGGCAGTGTTCGGAATGGCTGGATAAGAACGGCTATTCAAGCGTGAAGGAAATCAAGGGACAGGCCCTTCAGCTCTTCAATATGGACAATGCCTTTGCCAAGCGCCGTCAGGACAAGCTCGGAGAAGCCTATAGACTCAGGGATGCAGATCCCGAGAAGTGCATAGGATGCGGACGTTGTACCGATGTGTGTTGGTATAAGGGAATCGAACTGGATGGAAAGAAGGCCCGCAAGACAGCCAACTGCATCGGTTGCGGTTATTGCTTCCAGGTCTGTCCGACCAAGGCCCTTGAGGTCGATGCCGCCGGTATTCTGAAGTCGGCATTCGAGGAGAAGTGACAATGGGTGTGAAGGTCCTGCTCTGCGGCATGGGTGGTTACGGAGAGAACTACGTCAGGGAATACCTGACGCGGGACGTCGTATCCTCATCCCTTGTTGCAATTGCAGATCCGTTTGCAGAGCGCAGTCCTCTGTATGAAGATGTCTGCAAGAGGGGAATTGAGATTTTCAATTCTCCCGCAGAATTCTATGAAAGCCATAGTGCCGACCTCTGCATAATATCATCCCCGATCCATACTCATTTTCCGTTTGTCATGACTGCTCTGGCGCACGGCAGCAATGTCCTTACGGAGAAGCCCGTCTGCTTCAAGAGCGAACAGTTCGAACAGATGCAGGCAAAGAGCCTCGAGACCGGGCTGTTTGTCGCAGTCGGTTATCAGATGTGCTTTGCAAAAGACGTCCTTGCCCTCAAGGCCGACATCCTCAAGGGAATCTACGGGAAACCGGTCCGCATGAAGACCATCCGCCTGATGAGGAGAAACGACATCTACTACAACAGGTCCTCCTGGGCAGGAGCTGTGTTCTGCAACGGTGAGCCCGTCTATGATTCACCGTTCACAAATGCTTGTGCACATCAGTTCCAGACAATGGTATTCCTCCTCGGAAATGCAATGGATGAAAGCGAAACAGTGTCCTGCTGCAAGGGTTTGTTGGCAAGAATCAGGCCGAGTATCACAAACTGTGACACCGTTGAGTTAAAATTCACCACAAGGGGAAATGTAGATCTCTACTACTATGCCTCCCATGCGGTGGATGATGCAAAGATCGGCCCTCTGAGTGAATATGAATTCGAGAACGGCACCGTCTATGAGGATGGAAACGGATTCGTGGGCAAGCTCAATGACGGGACGGTCATCGACTATGTACATATGGATAAGGGTGAGCGCCTTGAAAAACTCTATGAGAGCGTAAGGTGCGTTCAGGAACACAGAAGCCCCGTCTGCACCCTCAAATGTGCAAGGACCCATACCGATGCCGTTCTGATGGCCCAGGACATGGGAGTCAGGGACTGCTCCGACAGGGCAGTGGGGAAAAAGGATGACAAGGGAAGCATCTATTACACCATAGATGGCCTGAGTCAGTTGTTACAGAATGCTTATGCGCAGTGGCGCATTGCAGAAATATGATCAAAAAAGCGGTTCGTGAAACCGTAAAAAGGAGAAAAGAATGAAGAAAGCATTACTAGTTCTGCTCGCAGTACTTCTGATTGCATGTCCTGTTTTCGCACAGGCCGCAACCGAAGCCAAGACAACCAGCAACGCACCGGATGAGCTCACCTATTGGGCAACTCTGAACGCAGCCATCACTGCAAACAGCTTTGACGAGCTGCCGTACTGGCAGGAGCTTATGGCAAGGACAAACACAAAGGTTACATTCCAGCATGTTGCCGCCGGTAACAATGTTGCTGAGGCCTTCTCTGTCCTTACAGCATCACGCAGGTCCATGCCGGACATCATCGAGTATCAGTGGATCAACTACGCCGGTGGCCCGCAGAAGGCAATCGACGACGGAGTCATCATCCCATTGAACGATTACCTTGACTATGCACCGAATCTCAAGAAGTTCCTTGAGACTCATCCCGACATTGCAAACATGGTCAAGACCGACCAGGGATATTACTACTGCTTCCCGTTCCTCAGAGGCGACAGCTATGAGAACAACGCACTGCTCTACACAGAAGGTTGGGTCTACAGAACTGACCTCCTCGCAAAGGCCGGCGTAACAGCAATCCCCGAGACTCCGGATGAGCTCTATGATGCCCTTGTCAAGATCAAGGAAGCCGGAATCGTCGAGTGGCCGATTGCCATCAGAAGCGACCATATCAACAGAGTCTTCGGTCCCGGATTCGATTCATGGGGAGAGAACGAAGGTATCTATGTCGACAACGGCGTTGTCAAGAGCGGTCTGATCGAGCCCGCCAGATATGAGTATCTGAAGTTCCTCAACAAGCTCTACTCAGAGAAGCTTCTCTACAGCGATTACCTCACTCTCGACAAGAAGGGAATGGGTAACCTGATTCTCAACAGCACAACAGCCATCGGTTATGCTCCTGGCGGAAGCGGAATCGGAACATGGCTGCCCCAGATGCAGAAGGCTGACCCGACAGTCACCATGTCTTCCGCAAAGCCGCTCTCACCGGAGAAGGGCAGACTCTCAATGTTCGCAAAGATGGATACCATCTATTCCAACGCCGGTGCTTCAGCAGCCATCACCACAAGCTGCAAGAACATCGAAGCAGCAATGAGACTTCTTGACTACCAGTTCAGCGAGGAAGGTCATCTTCTCGCCAACTACGGTATCGAAGGTGTTTCCTACAAGATGGAGAACGGCGAGCCTGTCTACCTTGAGGCTGTCCTCAATGCAGACGGAGTCCTTGATTCAACCAAGGCATGGCAGTACATGAGATTCACCATCAACGGACCGTTCGTACAGGAGCCGAAGGCACAGAAGTTCTACTATGCAGTTCCTGAGCTCCAGGAAGCTCTTACTCTCTGGGCACAGACAACTTATGGTGAGCATGACATGTCTCTGATCACAGTTTCTTCCGAGCACGCCGATGAGTATGCAAAGATCGTCAACGACGTCAAGACATACGCAAAGGAGTGGGAGAACAAGTTCATCACAGGCGTTACTCCTCTCAACGATCAGACATTCGCCGAGTATCAGGCCGGCCTCAAGGGTCTGAAACTTGAGCAGGCTGTCGCTTGGAGACAGGAAGCCTACGACGCTTACATCTCAAGATAATCAGAACAACTGATTCAAAGCGCATTGGGGTGGCCTTCGGGCCACTCCAGTGCTGTTCTGTCAATGGACGGTGAGAAAAGGAAGGTGGAATATGACGGAGTTTGAGAAGCTCAGGGATCTTCTTGAAGACGACTACAGCAGATTGAATGCAGGTGACCTGCTCAGACACTTTGCGCAGAGAGAAAAACCGGTCTATCTTTTCCGGGCTTCGGAGGCCGGGAAAATCAAGGACGACGGGATCATCGACGATGCAGAGAAGGTCATGCGGCATGATGTCTTCGGTCACAAGTTCGACGGACCGATAGACTGGATGTTCAATCCGACCACGGAGACCAGCAGGGACAATGAGTGGAGCTGGTCGCTTTTCCGCACCATCTATTGGCAGAGCCTTGCAAGGGCCTACGCCATCACGAAAGACGAGAAGTACACGAGGGAATTCCTTGCGCAGATGCACTCCTTCCGTGAGGCGTGGCCTGCAGACGAGTTCATCAAGGATACGACCTTCGTTCCCAAGCAGCCGTTCCCCGGAACCGCATGGAGAACCATCGAGACCGGAATAAGGATCTACACGACATGGCTTCCGGTTTTCGAAATCTTCCGCAGTTCGGAGGTATGGACAATCGAGGATCTCTCGAGCTTCCTTTTGGGAATCAGAGATCATGCATTGTTTCTGATGGGCCATTATTCAAATCACGACAGATCATCTAACTGGCTCAGTATGGAGACCAGCGCACTGCTTCAGATAGCCATCATGTTCCCTGAGTTCAAAGAGTCCAAGCAGTGGTTCGATACCGCCTACGGCCGCGTGATGCACGAGGTGCGCTACTGCTTCTCCGACAACGGGGTACACATGGAGAAAACACCCATCTACCACATGGTTGCCTCCATCGCCTTCGCTCAGGCAATTGTCATGTGCGACAGAAACGGAATCTATGTGCCGGACTATGCCTGGGAAGTGATAAGAAGAAGTGCAAAATACATCTGCTCACTGGTCAAGCCTGACCTCTCCACCCCGATGATAGGGGATGCCGACAGGGACGATCTGACCACGAGACGTGCAGACACATCGATCTATGAAGGAATGAACCTGTCGTTCTTCCCGGATGACCTCAATGAGCTTCGTGCATACATGAACTGGATGTACAGGCTGTTCGGAGACGAGCAGTTCCGCTATTTCGGAACCCTGAGAAAGGAAGGCGCCGCACCCGAGGATCTCGATTTCAAGTATTCGGAAGAAGGCGTCTATGTCATGCGCACCGGCTGGAATGCCGATGCCGATTACCTGTGCACCCATTCAAGCCAGCTTGAGAGAGGCGAGAGGTCAACTCACTCGCACAATGACAGCATGCATGCCGAAATCACGCTGGACGGTGAGGATGTTCTGGTTGACAGCGGAAGATACATCTACAGATCCTCGATCTGGAAAGACTGGAGAGCATACTTCGTTTCCGCCCTTGCCCACAATACGCTCTATGTCGACGACCATGAGATGGGAGCGATTCCGAATGTCGACAGGGTCCGCGGTGTACGCTGTCTCTGTCATTTCTTCGGAGAGAAGGACGGTCTCAAGATCATCGATCTGGAGCATAACGGATATGCTTATCTTCCGGATCCGGTCTTCCACAGGCGCAAGCTGATTCTTGCACCGCATTCGGTTGCTGTCCTTGTCGACTATGTGGACGGACCGGCAAGGGAAAACCACGATTTCAGATTGATGTACAACTTCAACACCAAGGATGTGAAGCTTAAGGACAAGCATGTGGATTACAGATCGAAGCACGGCAAAGCCTTTACCCTTGATTTCGTATCCGATGCTGCATTCACGGGCAGTCTTCTCTGCGGAAGTGAGGATCCTAAGGGCGGATGGATCAGCTACGGCTATCCCGTAAGGGAGCCCATAGGGCAGGTAACGATGGCCTATAACGGCAAGGCGCCATTTGTTTCAGCTACGATAGTCAAGGCAGAAGGTGCTGATGCTTCAATCAGACTTGATGGAGACAAGGCAGTTCTCCGCATAGGGAAAGAAACATGGATAATCAGCAGAAAAGGAGTTGAAAAAGCATGAGATTCGGTCTTTGTGCAGATATCAGAAATGTCATGGAGGTCCAGGAAGCCGGATACGACTTCATCGACGGAAAGCTCAACCAGATTGCTCTCTGGGAAGAGGAGGAGTTCAGATCCGTTTTGGATGTCATGAAGAAAGCCTCCATCAGGATGGAACGCTGTGCCCTGCTGTTTCCCAAGAACATGATAGTGATCGGGGACAAGTACAACGAAGATGAGATGAGAGTCTATCTCGAGACCGCCTTTTCGCGCATGGATGCTCTCGGATGCAGACTTGTGGTTTTCGGCAGCGGAAAGAGCCGCTTCGTGCCGGAGGGCATGAGATGGCAGGATGCATACATTCAGCTGGTCAGTGTCACCCGCATTGTCGGAGAATTGGCCGCAAAGCACGGCATCGATGTGGCCATCGAGCCGCTGAACAGAGCCGAGACCAATCTGATCAACAGCCTTGCTGAGGGTGCGGCCCTTCAGGCTGATGTAAACCTTCCGAATGTAGGGCTTCTTGCAGATGCCTATCATATGAGGCAGGAAGGCGAGGACATGACAAGAATCCTGACCTGCGGACCGTTCATGCATACCCACATAGCACTCAAGGGCAGCAGGGCTTATCCTACGGAAAAGACCGAGGAAGTGATGGAATTCTTCCGTTTGCTGAAACAGGCAGGATATGACGGAACAGTATCCATTGAAGGAAAGAGCGGCGATTGGAAAGCGGATTCCGTTGTTGCGCTCAAAGTCATGAGGGAACTTGCACAGGAGGACAGATAATGGACAAAGTCAGAATCGGAATCATCGGTTTCGGTCACATGGGAAACCAGCACTCCACGGCTCTGCTTGCGGGAAAAGTGGACAACGCATGTCTTGCGGCAATTGCGGATATCAATCCTGCCAAACTTCAGAAGGCGAGGGCTCTTGCCGGGGATAAGGTTGCATATTTCAACAGTGCAGAGGAGCTGATGGACTCCGGCCTTGTCGATGCGGTGATTCCCACATGTCCGCATTACTATCATCCCGTATATGGAATCTATGCCCTCGAGCACGGTCTTAACTATCTGTGCGAGAAGCCTGCCGGAGTCTACACCAATGCAGTCAAGAAAATGAACGAGGTTGCGGCAAAATCCGACAAGGTCTTCGGAGTGATGTTCAACCAGAGGACCAATCCCCTCTATCAGAAGGCAAGGGACCTTGTCCAGAGCGGAGAGCTCGGAAGAATCCTGCACTGTCACTGGCTGATTTCTGCATGGTTCAGACCCCAGTCCTACTATGACAATTCCGATTGGCGTGCCACTTGGAAAGGAGAGGGCGGCGGTCTTCTGATGAACCAGAATCCGCACAATCTGGATCTCTGGCAGTGGATCTGCGGAATGCCTTCGCGTGTGAAGGCCACGGTCTACTACGGCAAGCACCGCAACATCGAGGTCGAGGACGATGTCTTTGCACTCATGGAATACCCCGACGGTCACATCGGCACATACATCACCACGATAGCCGATGAACCCGGTACCAACAGACTTGAGATTTCGGGAACCAGGGGAAGGCTGGTGATCGAGAATGACAGCATTTCGTTCTCCAGATGCCGAGTCGATACCGACGAGTTCCAGAAGACATTCAAAGGGGAAATCGGACACCCCGAAATCTGGAAGTGCGAAGTTCCCGTCAAGGGTACCTACACATCTCATTGCGGTATTATCAAGAACTTCTGCGATGCCATCCAGAAGGGAACACCGCTGCTTGCCCCGGGAAGCGATGGAATAAAGAGCCTTGAGATAATCAACGCCATTCTGCTTTCCTCCTGGACGGGAGGGGACTGGGTATCGCTTCCGATCGATGCCGATCTCTATGAGAAGATGCTCAGAGAGAAGTGCGGCGGAAGTTTTGTTTGCTGAAGAATTGTTGTAGAATGGCCTCATGACGAAGACTGAAACTCAGAAGAAACTGATAAGAAGCTGGAGTTTGTCATACATCCTCGTATCGACTATCCTTCTGGTACTGTTTCTTGTTTTCGCCATGGCCGGAATCTACACAGTACGAAACTCGGTAGACAAGGCAAACCGTGCTGCATTGGGAGCTCTCAGCAATGAGTTGAACTCCGCCTTTCTGGAGGTCGATGCCCTCTGTGAGGAGCTTATCCTCTCCGACACTTTCACGGCTTTTTCCTCAAAAATCCTGGATGATTACGATGCCTATACTCTGTATCAGCGTACATTGGACCTGAGGCACATGGTCGGCAGCCGTTCTCATCTGAAAGACTGTATTCTTTATTCCGTAAGCAACGATCTGTACATAACTGCCCAATACTACGGGAAACTGTCAAACATCAGCAGAAACGATGTACTTGTCGTTTCAAAATCGAAAGTGCTCGGAGAACTGATTTCGCAGAGTAGCCAGAACTATACCTATGTAATCGATGTTTCCGATGATGGAAACGATTACAACCTTCTTGTGATAAGGCCTCTGAGCTTCGTGCGCTCTGCAACTATCGGGGATCTCTGTGTTGCGGTTCTCGTGGATGTGTCGGACATTATTCCCGGCATTGTTTCCCAGACATATGACATAGTCATGTACGATACAAACATCCGGAGGGAGCTCTTCCATTTCGGTTCCCATATGGACGGTCACTATGAATCTGAAAAACTGAGGAATCTGGAGCAGACGGGCGGAAGGATAGGGCATGACAGGATTCTGGTTTCCGAGTCATCCATCAGAGGTGTCAATTATTATCTGATAGTGGATGAGAGCGAGTATTTCCGCGATCTCTTTTCGGTCATCTGGCTTGTGGGTATCATCCTGATCCTGGTAATCGCTCTTGCCCTTGTAGTGATCAGACGTATCGTTTTCAGACACTGGTACAGGTTCTCGGATGCCGTCGAGGCTTCCGGTGCGGATTTGAAGGAACTGGGACAGGTAAGCAATCCATATGCTCCTTTTGTGTCCTCCGTGACGAAGCTGAAGGAAGAAAACCGCTCCCACATCATATCGCGCCTTGTGCTGACCGAAGAATCTGCACAGTCTGCCGATGAACTCATTGATATGGGGATATTCTCCAAGGAAAGTGCCTACTGCATAGTACTTGCGATGCTTTCCGGCCAGAAATCGCAATCCGAACCGAAGACGGACATTACGGAAGACCTTTCCGAAAAGGGAATCAGATGCATTCCGTTTGACAGTGACTACGATGTGTCTCTCATAGCAGAAGCCAACACTGAGGATTTTGGCAAAATCCATACGGTTCTGGAAAATGCCACGGATATTTCGTATTTTGCCGTTTCCAAAACCGTCGACGATCCGGCCCAGATTCACAGGATGTACGTTCAGGCCTGCAACATCATGGAGTATCGGAAAACCATGGTGATGTCGGATTCGGGAAGCGAGGGCTATGCAGTCTATCTCGCGGCGCTTTCCGAGATAGAGAACAACTACAACGATGTCCAGCTCAATGTCTCCCTGATTGCAGACAGGCTCGGAGTATCGATCGTTTATCTTTCAAAATGCTTCAAAAAGCACAAGGAAACCAATATTTCAGATTATCTGACTGATTTCAGGATAGCAAAGGCCAAGGAGATTCTCTGTGACAAGAAGTGCTGGAACCTCTCGATGAAGGATGTCTCCGAGCGATGCGGCTTCGGCAGCATAAGAACATTCATGAGGGTTTTCAACAAAGCCGAGGGAGTTTCTCCCGGTCAGTTCAAGGCCAGTGCCCTGGGATCGGATAAGGAGGGCTGAGAATGCTCAGAATTGCTGTAATAGGTTGCGGAGCAGTTTCACGCAACCATGGCAAAGCGCTCAAGAACAACCGGTATGCAACGCTTGAATACTGCGTTGACATAATTCCTGAAAGGGCGAAAGCCTTTTCGGAGACATTCGGGGGAATTCCCCTGACAGACTATCGGGAACTCTTTGACAAGAATCTGGATGCCGTGCACGTCATAACACCGCACAATACGCACCCTCAGATCGTAATGGACCTGCTTGACCACGGAATCAACGTCTTCTGCGAGAAACCCCTGGCCATTACGGTCAACGAGGCAAAGCAGATGATCAGAAAAAGCGAGGAAACGGGCAAGCTTCTGGGTGTCTGCTTCCAGAACAGGCTCAACAAGGCGACTCAGGAAGCCAAGGAAATATTCGAGAGCGGCAAGTACGGGAAAATCGTCAGCGGAATGGTTCTGGTGACATGGGACAGAGGCGGCAAGTACTACTCGGAGTCCCCATGGCGCGGCAAGTACAGCGGTGAAGGCGGCGGATGCATAATCAATCAGAGCATCCATACCCTTGATATGCTGGATTACCTTTCCTCCTACTGCGGCGGGGTGGAGAGCCTCTCCGGCTTTGACGGGAAGCTCAGACAGACCGATGACTATGAGGTTGAGGATACGGGAATGGCTCTTATCAACCTCAGCTGCGGGGCTCAGGTGGTGGCTTTCTGCACCAACTGCTACAAGGGTTCAAAGGTCTGTGATCTGGAACTCAGGCTCGAGCACGCCGTGATTACGGTGAGACAGAGCGGACTGACGATCGTAGAGGAGGACGGGAACACCATTTTCCATCCTGCAACCGTACTTACGGGCGAGAAGTCGGAGTGGGGTGTAAGCCATGGACTTTTGATTGACCGCTTCTATGAAACCCTGATTGACGGAACTCCGTTTGTAGGTGATTGCCATACCGCCTTGGCCGCAGTTTCCATCGTCAATGCCATCCAGCACAGCAAGGGCAGACTCATTAAAGTAGAACGATAGCTTATAAGGAATATATCATGGTAAAAATCAGCATTAAAGAAGCAAAAGAGAGAATCGTTGAGATCTTTATGAAGGCAGGCATGAATGAAGATGAAGCTGCCATTATGGCACAGATGCTTGTCGAAGCCGACCAGCGCGGTGTGAACTCTCATGGAATTCTATGTACGGCCAGATACGTGCGTCTCATCAGGGAAGGGAAGATGAGACCCAACATGGAGAAAAAGGTTCTCAGAGACAACGGGGTCGTCGCAGTGTGGGATGGAAACCGCTCGAGCGGACAGCTGTTGGGATACAGAGGAATGGAAGAAGCCATCGCCAAGGCCAAGAAGAACGGGGTAGGCATTGTGTGCATCAAAGGCACCAACCATTTCGGAGCATTGGCCTATTATTCACAGATGGCACAGAAGGAAGGTCTTATCGGTATCACCCTGGGTACCGGGGATTCCACCATGGCTCCGTTCGGCGGATGTGAGAAGGTCATCGGAAACAATCCCATTGCCGTTGCCGCGCCTGCAGACAAACAGGTCTCACCGGTTCTGGATATGGCCATGACGGTTGTCGCAAACGGCAAGCTCACGAATATGAGGCGTCAGGGTATCGAGGAGATTCCGGAGGGCTGGGGTCTGGACCGCGACGGACTTCCTACAACTAAGATGAGCGAATACTACACGGTTCCGCCGCTTGCAGGATACAAGGGTTGGGGCATGGCAGTCATGGTGGATATCCTTGCCGGAATCCTTTTCGGTGGCGGAACAGGGGACAGGGCAAAGGACGTTTCCGAAGGACCGAGCCTCTTTATCATGGCTTTGGACATCGATGCCTTCAACGACAAGGCCAAGTATCTGGAAGATATCGATTCCAGAATCAGCGAGCTCAAGAGCTCCAAGCCTGCAAAGAACAACACCCACGGTATTTTGATGCCTGGTGAGATCGAGGCCGGTCGTTTCGAGGCTTCCGAGCAGTCGGGATATGTGGATGTGCTTCCGGAGAACCTGAAGATGGTAAACGACCTTGCAGCCGAGATGGGTATCAGACAAATCGAAGTCAAAGAGACAAAAGGTAATTGAACAGAAACCTTCCATTTATTAGTCTTTAAATGGATCTAAACCGTATTTACCTAGGAGTATAAAACCATGGAAGAGACAACAACCAGCAAGACAGTTGAAATCATCGAGGCTGTCAGGGACTGGGCCCTGAGCACAGGAATCAAGATTGTAGCTGCAATCGTCATCCTTCTGATTGCATTCAGAATCGTCACCCTTATTTCCCGCCGCATCGAGAAGAAGCTCGAGAAGAGCGGAAAGTTCGACAAGACCATCATCCGCACGCTTTCATACGCAGGACGCATCGTGGTCAAGATCGTCATCGCAACCTGCCTTGTCGGCTGGCTGGGTGTTGATACCACCGGTATTGCTGCACTGATCGCATCTCTCGGAGTAGGCGTTGGCCTTGCAGTCAACGGTGCTCTTTCCAACTTCGCCGGCGGAATCCTGCTGCTTGTCACAAGACCCTTCAAGGTCGGTGACTACATCGTAGCCCAGGGCGCAGAGGGTATTGTCGAGGATATCAGAATCATCTCCACGAAGATCGTCACCCTTGACAACAAGGTTGTCCACCTTCCCAACGGAGCTCTTTCAAGCGGCAATATCGCCAACTATTCCGAGAAGGAAGTCCGCCGTGTCGATCTGGACTTCTCCGTGGCCGGAAACGACCCCGAGCTCGTGAGATCCCTGATTCTGGGTGTCTGCGAGGCAGATGAGAAGGTTCTCAAGGAGCCCTCGACATTCGTGCGCG
>JAEEGL011059599.1_pt1 | contig 13532 bp, 9 predicted proteins | sample 9134231 | NCBI WGS metagenome assembly JAEEGL01 (sample SAMN16246548, study PRJNA631951) | gut metagenome | biome: gut microbiome; feature: rumen; material: fiber-attached | host: Bos | place: Iran: Karaj | collected 2018-10
TCCGCTCTGCAGCACGCTGCCCTGTCCGGCATTGTTCAGATACTGGCTGTTCAGTGTGCTGATGCCAGCGGAACCGACGCGGTCCAGCGACTCCTGCAGCGTGTATCCGTTGTCCGGGTTCATCACCACCAGTCGTGCGTCGCTGCGTCGCCATGAGTCGTCGCTGTTCTGTCGGCTCACGATGCAGCCCGCTGCAGCTATTGTGCGCCCCATGTTCAGCTTCAGTTGTCCGTCGGCGTAGCTCAGTGTGTGGAACTGGCCCTCGTTGCGTACTGAGGGCAGGTTGATTCGTCCGCCGCTGACGAATGCCGCCGAGAGGGCTGCCTGCGATCCGTCCGCATTCGTCGGGTCGAGGATGACTCGTGCGAAGTGGAACGTGTGGTTGCGGTCGGCCTGGTTGGCGTTGATGACCACGAAGGTCAGCTGGTCGCCACGCTGCAGCCCGTAGGTGTCAATCACGCTCTGGTAGGTGTTCTCGGGCAGTGCCATCAGTGCGCCGGGCAGTGCGTCGTCATCATCGGTGGCGGTCAGCGTCACCACGGGCAGCGAGCCGCGTGCAATCTGGTATTCGTTCACCACGAAGAGGTTCGAACCGATGGGGTTGAAAGCGTACAGATCGTACAGGTCGACGCCGTCGGCCACGGCCTTCTCCACCTTGTCGCGGAGCACCCGCAGGTTGTACTGCTGGAATGCCGCCATGGTCTGCTGTCCCTTCTTGTAACCCTCGTACGAGTGGTCGGTAATCTCCTTCATCGCGCTGTAGGCACGTCCTACGGTCGACATCAGCGTGCGCTGGATCATCTGTGCCACGGTCTGTGGGTTCGATGGCGTCACCACCTCACGGATGATGGTCTCTCCGTTTGCTCCTTTCTGGAGCGATGCTCCTGCCAGCTTACCTTTTGCGCCGCGGATCCAAAATCCTGTTTTTGCCATTTTTCAATTCAATTTAAAATTTTGTTAGACATTTGTTTAATTCTCACCCCATTCCCACAATTATTTTGTGCATAAACGGGAGTTGACTTGGAGTTGGATGGGAGTTGAACCGGAGCTCCATAGGATTCTGCTCTTACCGTCTCCTTCGTCATCTGGGTGCAAAGTTAAGGCAAAAAAGAGAGCAAAACAAGACTTGCACAACACTTTCGATTTTTTGAAAATACTTGTGCAATCCGAAAAATGCAACTTTTGCAACTTGCACTTTTCGAGGTGTTTCCTACGCGGTGCGCGCCTATTACATTATTCTATAAATATTACATTATTATATTTTATTTTTATAATAAGGTACCCCCACGTAAGTCCCCCACCAACTACCCCAAAAGTGCAAGTTGCAAAAGTTGCAAAATTGACAAAACTGCAAATATCCGTCAACATCTGTTAATAAATCTTTAACCCCTTTTGTACTAGGTAACTCATGCCGAATAGTAAAAATGCAACTTTTGCAACTTGCACTTTTCGGGGCGTTATCATCATTCTATGACGAAACAAACAAGGTCTTAATTAATTGGCTAGAAATAACAAATTTTCCGTTCCCAGCTAGCCACGCAGATGACGTTTCTCGCACGATTGGTTCAAGTGGATAGCCATGGTGGTGTTGTATTTGAATATTGTCGAAATTGCATCAGCTGGTCGATGACCTTAGCGGCTAAATTACTTATTCAATAATCAGCGTTTTGACACTTCTGTCAATCTTGCCAGTTGAAGGATATTATTAAAGCCAAATTTAAAAATTTTTAATACAAAATTTAAGATCACATGTTAGAAGCAGAGAATTTTTGAACTAAAAATTTGGTGATATCAAACTAATCGGTTACTTTTGCAACTGAATATCATCATTCTATAACGAAACTAATAAGGCCTCAATTATCAGGCAAGAAATAACAGAATTCAATCTATTATGCAAATATATATCTTTATCTCTTATGGTCACGATGAATATAAAGAGCGTACACGGTTGTTATTTGAACAACTTAACAAAGACAAAGAGAATTTCGCTGTTTGGTGGGATGAGGGTATTGAGGCTTCTGAAGACTGGATAAAAAAGATTGAAGTACATCTGAATGATTTAATTATAAAAAAGCCTGCTTCATGCTTTATTTATGTGATTACCCCTCATTCAGCAAATACCAAACGTGACAACTTCTGTATTAAAGAAATAGCAAAGGCATTAGACGGCAGTGTAAGGATAATACCTATTAAGGTGGTCGATACTCCTATTCCCTTGTTGCTTAGCAACATACAATGGTTGGATTTTACGAATTGTCATTTTGATGATAGTAATCAAGAATTTTTGCGTCGAATAAACAGTTTACGCAAAATAATTATGGGAACGGAAGAACTACCCAACGATGGAAAACAAATGGCATTACATAGTTGGCTGGAACCCTGTAACTTCACTTTTGAACTTGGCATTCATTTAAAAGACTATGAGCCACGTATCTGGTTACTGAATTCCGTGAAAGATTGGATGAAGCAGGATGACAGTAAGATTTTATTGTTACTCGGCGGACCAGGAACAGGTAAAACGGCATTCTCTCTTTGGCTAAGTTATGGTGAGTTATCTCACTACATAGCAGCATGGCATTTGTGCCAATATAACGACAAACGAACTTGTTCGCAACGAAATGCAGTAAAGTCTTTGGCGTATTATCTATCCACTCGCATCACTGATTATTACAATGGTTTGGACTTGGCCAAGGTAGACAAGGATCTGAACAACGCAGACTATGATGCAGGCACATTATTTAAAGCGTTGATTCTGGAACCGCTTAATAGAATCAATTCTCATGAAGGTAATCTTGCCATCTTAATAGATGCTTTAGATGAAGCCAGTCAGAATGGATATAATGACTTGGCAGAGATGCTTTCACTTTATGCTAATCAACTGCCCAAATGGATTAAATTCATAATCACGAGTAGAGACGATCGTACAGTAACCACTCATTTGTCAGAGTGTTCCACGATCATTAATTTGGACGAGGCTAAGTCCACGATGCAAAGCCAACAAGATGTTTTACGATATGTTAATCGCGTAATATTATCAGAGGAAAAAGACCCCTCAATAGCAGCTTATGTGGCAAGAGAAAGCGGAAACAACTTCTTGTATGCCCAACTAATGTGTAATACGATTCATGACAATCCGCAGTTCGTATCAGGTGACCTGCCCAAAGGTATTAACAGTTACTATAGCCTATATATTAAGCGCTATTTTAACAATAACAAGTATGGGTTTGATTTCAGAACACACGCACAACCATTATTAAACATCATATTAACAGCCTATGAACCTCTAAATAAAGAGGATGACATCTACAAAAGACTACATGCTACCTGTCATTGGTGTACAAATCACGCAGTATATAATGACTTAATAGCATGCTTTGGGCCATTGCTAAAAGTCACATCAGGTAATCTTGTACCATTTCACAAGTCACTTTCAGACTGGTTCCTTGATAGTAGCAAGAGCCATGAATACTCAGTATACCGTGCAGATGGGTTGGAGGAAATGATTAAATGGGGGCGAGATTTGTTGGAAGACGAGTTCGTGCCCCCCAAAGACAAAATGGTAAATCACTTCTACCGTTACTTACCTCAATACATGATTGAAGCCTCGGATCCATCCTTTGCCACTTTTTATACTAATCTTGAATTCTGGAAGCAACGTCAGAAAGTACTAGGTATTGATTTGATGCTAAGACTGATGATAGATGAATTAAGCACATGCCCAGAAGACTTGAGAAATAGGATTTTTGGCAGCGAGAGGTTCTTTAATATTCTCGATGCTTTTTCTGCCGATCTCTTTAATAAAGGTTTCTATGGCAATTTGCGAAATTTAGGTTACACCATGAAACTGGCTAGCGGCATGGATGACAACCATCGTCTTGTCGCTGTACGTTATTATTATATTACTGAATCTTACGATGAAATAGAGAAGAACCTATATATTTTCGAGCAACCATATCAAGATCAGATTAAGGAAGCTATGGTGCTGAATGAACTTGGGCAAAGCTTCCGTAAATTAGGAAAGATGGAAAAAGCAGGGCAGCTATATCTGCAGTCCATTGAAAAAGCATTAAATGCGCATTCAACATATGACGAGGTCATTTACTCCAAGCTAAACTTGTCAAGAGTATATACCCTACTCTGTCGTCACGATGATGCAACTCGTGTTTTACATGAAGCTTCTGACGAATTTGACCGAGGACTATGGCAAGGCAGCCTTCAAGGCTCAGATGAGGAGTTCTCCTTAAGGCAGCTAGAGCGAGCAGTTCGTTATGTCATTTTAGAAACTGAAAATTTCTCGCTTACCCCCAATAAAGATCTTTGTATAAGAGAATTGGCATGGGCTGATAATCTTTATAGTGATCCCTTAAAACGTGATCGTTATTATCCAAATCATTTAATTAGCAAAATTCTTTTTAAGATAAGAACCCACAATTTAGACAACATGGAAGAGTTGGTGAAAGAGTGCAAACAAAGTGTAACTACAAAATTTGACAACATTCGATTAGCCTATCTTTTATCTTTGCTCCAGTTGACTGAGAAGAATCAAGATGAAGCACTAGCTATTGCAATTGAGCAATTTGAATATTTGCTAACATTGCCTTATCATATGATAGAACGTACAGAGTTTGCAGCTCTCATTCACACGATTTCCGGCACAGATTACACATCACACCTTCCTGAGGAAATGCTACCATGGTACCAACACACCTTGGAAGTCATTGCCCAAATAACAGAATAGTCAGAATAAACCTGCCACCTATCATGGCCTGTTTTCTGATTTCTCCTTTGCCAAAGTGCGAAGGGCCTCTTCACGTAGCCTTCTACGTTTTTCGTCATCTTCCATCTCTTGGAACTTGACAACGACACGGCATTGAGTATCAATATAGGCAGAGATGTTTACTTCGTCATTATCCTCCATGCCGAAGCCATCTTCATCTGCGAAGTATCGTCCATCGGGATATAACATCCAGCCAACATAGGCTATACCATCATGATAATCTCCTATGCTAAGTCCGCCATAATCAGCAACAAGTCTTTTGGCATCGTAATTATGCTCCAACTGATTGACATTATCCCAATCAATATCATCAAGAGTAAAGCCAACAAGCTGGCCATTAGGTTCCGAGATAGGATAAACCTTCCTGATTGCCGGGTTGACAATATAGATCTGCTTGTTGCCGTATGAGCGGTTGCTGAAGCGTAGCATGCCACAACCCATATCCCTATGGTAATAATCTGCCTGGTCGTCGCTCTTCTCCAAATCTGCCATCAGATCATCAAAAGTCGGATTCAACTGCCAACGCCGTGCATCGCGATCTTCTGATGCGTTGATATTTTTAATGGAAATAAGATCTCTATCAAGACATCTATTCAGAATGTCACACAGCTGTTCACCAGATATCAATCCTGGAACAGGCTCTGCATCTTTATTCTTCCAGACAAAGCTATACCCTTCAGAAGCAATCATGGCATCACGCCTTTCTCTGTACTGGGTGTTCATATTACTGATAGCCCGGAACAAGAAGTCACTTTTCACTGCATCTTCATGTGTTATATCATCCCAGCCCCAGTGAAATTTGGGACGTGTCCATTTCCCATGAATGAAACTCAGAAAGTTCTCACTGTCATCTCCTAAGGCAAATGTACAATTCAAATTACCCAATACACTTGCAGGGTATTGCGTGCTATCAGACAAGTCAATAACCTTATCGTCATGACTATCTTGAGGTAAAGCCTTTTTTCGAAATAAATCCAATATACTCTTTTTCATACTAAGTCCCTTTCTATTTTACAATTTCACCTTTTCCGTTTACAATCACCTTGTCGTTGTTGGTGAAGGTACAGAGATAAAGATCGTGGTCTAAAGCAATGATATCTGTATAGAGCGGCATTGTCACCACATGTCCTTCAGCTGTCATCAGTCCTTCATATTCACCACCTGCCACATATGCTCTTAGACGCGCGGTCGCTTTGGGATGATATGTTTCCTCCAATATCTCTGTAATTTCATCATCGACCTTATTCACGAGGTCAGTACGATATTTAATTTCATCTTTTTCATACTCTAACATTCGGACGCTAGTAATATAAAAGTCGTTTATCAGATGTCCCTCCATATCGTACTTACGTATGGTGTGGTCAGGCATCGTCATGTCAATTGTACCATTCCCGACGTAAATGGATGCTTCCGTCATTGGTACAACAGGCTTCAGGTTCTTGTCTAGTACCCCCATTTCGCTACCCTTCTTTACTGCCCAGTACTTATGGTCATAGGTAGAGGTAATGCTGCAATATTCTTGTGGTAAGACCATCTTGCCTGTCTTATCCATCATACCATAAAATTTGTTGTCTTCATTACCCACAATACAATAGCCTCCATGAAACATATATCCATCCATATTGGGTATATAGGCCAATTTCTTGTCGATGACCACCTTGCCAGTACCATCAATGAACTTGATGTAACCACCTTCCTCAACGCTGGCCAATCCTTCAGAGAAAACCCAGGCATGATCATACTTAGGTTCTATGACGACCTTGCCTGTATACTTACTGAAGTAACCGCGTTTCTTACCATTGCTAAAGCATATCAAAGAATCATTATCTTCTGATCTGGCAATCCACCGAATGTTTCTGATGGTCTTGTCGCCTGTCAAGCTGTTAAAGACATAGCCTTTGTCATCGTCAAGATCGTGGTAGTAGACATTCTCGCTGATGTATTTTGCAAAGAAGCAATCTGGGTTATAACAGTGAGCTTCTTTGAAATGTTTTTCATATACTGTCTCGCCGATTGCCCAAACAAGAACTATCGCCATGATAGTCGTTATGATGGCTGCACTTGTGGCAAACATTCTCCAAATACATGTGGCATATTTGCCATCTCTCTTGTAACCGAATAGTCCAAAGAACCATCCCAATGCCTGGCACACACCTCTCCACAACACGGTGAAGAACAAACTTACTGAAATCTTTTTCATTGTTGTCAATTTTAAAATGTTATACGATGTACTTACAAAAAGAAAGAGCCACCGAAGCAGCTCTTTCTAACATCTAGCATCAAAAAATCTATTGACTAATCTTGAAGCCCAGCTTCATAATCAACTTTAGTGTACCTATGGATGTATTGCGGTCATACTCCTTTTCTTCCTCAGGAAGATCCTCGTATGGCACAAGACACGGATGTGTTTTAAGATCATCGTTGCGTTGTTCACCATACGTCCAACCCTGCTTGATGCGAGTCTCAGCCCATACCTCATGTACGTTCTTCGACATCTCCTCTACCAACTGCTCCAATTCTTTAGGCAGCTTGACATCTGTTGTATCAATAGGCTGCGGTGTGTACTTAGTTATGCTCATATTTCTCATTTTAATTGATCGATTACCGTTGATAAAGAGCCTTTTCATGCATTGACTCTATCATCAATCATCCTCGAAAGTTTTGTTTTTGATATGATGACCAGTAATTTCTTCCAAGAAATCTTCACGCATCACCATCAGAAGATCACGAGTATACTCCAGCAAAAGACCCTTGTAATACGCTACATCCTTATGGTTCGTCTTTGTAATACGCTCCCATAATGTCTGTTTCGTAGCGTCCTTGAAAGCAGCATCTACTCCCTCGCGGTCATCATCAGTCATCAACTTGCGTAACTTCTGTTCGTCAAAAACCAACGGTTTCCCCTTCAATTCTTCAGGAGCATGATCATGCCATAGCCCCTCCAGAAAAGCTTTATACTCCGTCTCTATCTTAAGCGGCAGTTCTTTTGTGTACTCCCCTATTGTCTCAGGACGCTCAATTGCCGCCTCCTTCACGAGGTTGCCAAAATACTTATTGAGCAATTCTTGCTCTTTCTCTTTGCAATATCTTTCAACTAATTCTTTATTCATTGTTGTATGATTTAATAGGTAAAACTTACATATTCAGATTGTGCCAGGCATGTTCCATCAGGAGCAAACACACAGACACAGTATTTCAAGGGTATGGGATTAAAAAAATTGCGAAACACATGCAGCTCCGAATACGGAATAGTAAGCGTAAAATCCTTCCACCTGCAATCTTCATAGTCCGATGTACTTGTGTCTCCTATAGAGACTTGACCGTCCTTCGTTCGATATTGACCGTTGCAATCCATTAGCCTGTCCCCATTTTCATTAAAAAAGTATGCGACACAAGATACTTTTTCGCCCATCAAATAGTGAGCCACAAAATTTACATGAATAACTAAACAGTCATATACAAAGTAACCATATTGACGCATTACATGTTGTTCCGTCCAAACTTTATCAATCTCTGCAGAAGGAGTCCTTTTACCCGCATCCTGTCGAACCTCAATTTTAACTTTCTTACTAGATCCGACGGCATTAACATAAAAATAATCACTTCTTTCTTCCCCAGAATTCTCCTCATATTCTACAGTGAACTTTGAAGAGCCTTTTTGAGTCACTTTACACCATGACGGCAACAACGAGATAGTATAAGAATGTGCATTCGTGCTTACATTAAACGTTTCCGAACCAGAATCACTTCCCCAATGAGAGAATACGCTATACGTATTGTTATCCACACGTATGTATATATCCTCACTGAGCCGCGATGCCCCATCACGATATGTCCCAGAAATCCATTGAGGATGCTGACTAATATTGTGTTCTGAGGCAATTTTTGAACAACGTTCTGAAACAAGGTCAAGGAAAACAGGCCATGTTAATGACTTCCTCTCATTCTCGTAAAGAATGGCATCAAAAGATAGACGGAGGATATCCCCTTTTCCCGTTAAAACCCATGAATACTCATCCTTCTTGCTACTGGAGAACATATAATCTCCTGATGCCTTTTGAAAAAGTGACAGGTAAATATTGTTGGCCCCCTCTAATGCACCTCTTCCGTCCCCGATACCAGGATTTGCTCTTTGCGGCAGTTTGTTACAGGAAGCAGCCATTGCGACAAGTAGCCGATGAGGTTTTTCTTTCAGCCCATTGTAGATGGAAAGAAGCGTTTTTGAGCCATCTTTTAAAGCTAAAGACGGAAAATCATTAGTTTCATTATTATAGCCATGGCCATCATAATAGAAGAATATGGCATCACTGCTACTGGAAGCCAAAGTAGAAATGACGGTATTGGCATTCTCTTTGCTGCAATTGCTCCCAATATAGAAATACGATCGAACTGTCAGACTTGTGTTTTCTCTAATATCAGGAAGCAGCTCATTCTTAAAATAGTTATACGAAAGCCTAACCTCTTCGCCAATCCTGTCATCATCAGTATCACCAAAGAAAACGAAATGCAACGTCTGGGCTGAGATAATACAATTAACCCAGAATATACAGCATAAAATAAAATATCTTCTATAATCCATCATCAATTCATTTCAACCATCTTTTGATTGCCCGATCCCGCTCTTCTTGTAAAACTTGCTTGAAGTCAATTTCTATATCAGCAAACTCCTTTTTCAACATCGTATTTTCGAATAGTAGTTCCGAAGCAGAGATCATTGCCTGCATGAAAACATTGCTATCTTCATTTGCATCTTGTTTCTGAGGTACGTTTTTAGCAATGGCATCAAACACCAGTCTTAAGTTATCAAGATTTTGCTGGAGTGGCATTCCTTTCGGATCTATTACATTTTTCACAAAAGAGTTAAGAGTACGCGAACCTATATCGCCCGGAAAATTTACTTTCGTTGCTGTGGTCAGTACTAACGAGACAAGTTCAAGATAACCGATACCCAGTTTGGAAGCAATAATCTGAAGAAGATAGATCTCCATATGGGCACTAACACCATCAACAGCCATCACTTTGATAAGTTTCGACATGTATTCTGTCCTTTCTCTATGTAGGATTGGGACATGAGCTACAGCTCCCTGGTCGAAACCAAGTAAGCAGTCGTTTACAGTTTCCGAACTAATGCCTTCTGTTTTGCATATCCTCTCTATTTCCAGACGTTCAATGTCTGATATGTTGCCGTCTGCGACGGCTATCGCGACAAGGTCCTGAGCCAGTTTAAACTCAGAGTCAGAGGAGTCTTTGAATATTTTTGCTAATAGTCCCATAATTAAAATACGTCAATCATGATAAATGGATTAAAATCTGAAGGTGAATCATATTTTATGTATTTCACTTCATCTTCAAGAGTTAGATTGTTAAATTTTACCTTTCTAATAACAGTTTCTCTTAACTTCTGGCGTGCTATTAACCATGCAGCATGGATGTCTTTCTGTTCTTGCCTCTCTAATTCACTATAAAAATATTTAAACAACAGATAAGCTGACTCATCGCCCACAGGCCATAGCGATACCATAAGCGATCTGGCACCAGCCATTTTCAGTGCCCTTTGCATGCCAAAAATGCCGTCAGCAGTTATTGTACCCAATGCAGTCTGACAAGCAGATAGCGAAACAAATTCCACGCCATTCATATCGAACTTTGCAATTTCCGATGCAGAGAGAATGCCATCAAACATATCCTTATCAAATGACCTATCAGAAGTAGTTGTCATCGCACCAGCAAAAAACAGTCCACTTTGTGACATTGTCCCATCTGATGTAGCTGGTTTTAGGTCTGTCCCCGTATTCATGTGGCCCGTAAAATAGCCATGTGTGGATATATGAACTAGTGGATAGTGTTTTTGTAGTAATTCCATGAAATTCTCATCTGTAGCATCCTTGCCTGTCAACAAAGTATCATTATGGTTGTCACGTGTATCTATTATGGAATGAACTTCCAACTCTGTATATGGAAGTGCATTTAAGGAACAATGCCCTGCCATGTAATCATATGCAGTAACATCATTCCCTTTTGTCTTTGGTTTAACATTTGTGTCAAAATCCATGCTTCCACATACCAAAATTTTACTACTGTCTAAAGGTTTCCTCTTTTGTGTCAACACACGTGTTGATGATAAGCGATAGCATGTCTTCCCCTCAACAGGCAGCATGTACTCTATTGCCAATTGATGCAGAAAACCGTCTGGTGAGAAATACACCCTCTTGGCACTTCCTATGATTTGTAGCAATTCCGGTGTCCATATCTTATGAAACAACATTGTATCGTTATATAGTATATCTTTAAGATATGCATAATAGCCTTGTTTTTGTGGCTGACTGGTCATTGCATCCCCTACTGTTACATCGTGTTCCATTTTTGCTTCCAGAATACTATCTGTAGAGGATATGTCTAAGAACTGTGGTACCTTACTGTTTTTCTTTAATATCAGGCATCCCAAGCGACTCTCATCATCGACACCATTATATTGCACAAACTCTATAGCACAGTCCTCCTCTGTCAAGACCTTGCGGACCTGCTGCCACCTGACATCTTCTGTTTGTTTATTCTCCAACAGATAGTTCTTGCTAAACAAAGCCAAGTCATAGAGCATCTCTGGTGATTCGCTACCTAGTCTATAGCAATCAAACAGGAATCGATGCAAGGCCAGCCAGTTCTGCTCCTTCTGTGACTCGTTCAACAGGGAAAGACGCTCCCTAACTGTCTGGCGTTGATAATTCACATATTGGGTATAACAGTCTTTGGCTTCTTTCTTTCGGTTAACACCTAAGCGGTCATACTGCATCATCAAGATTTTTCCTTTTAACCTGATTCGGTCATAATATTCTCTGTCCTTCTTTTTAGCAACATAAGCTATTGATTTATCTAACTGGCTCAGACCTCGCGCAAAATGCTCTTTAGCCTCGTTATCTTCCTCTTTAAGACTTGCTATTCGTGCATTGCATATAGCCATTTGTGCTAACAATGAATAATAATGAGGTTCATCACTATTAATTCCTAATTCCAATCGGTCCTTATAATAATCAAAAACCGTCTCTAAATGTTCATATGCTTTGTCGTAATCTTTCGCCTTATATTTTAGCTGAGCTAATTCTCGATGCAAGACTATCACATTATTTAGACTATTCCTATTTTCAAATATTGCCAAACCTCGTTGGTAATGCTTGTCTGCAAGATTTTCTGCAAGGCTATTGTTTTCGATATATGGATAAAGAACATTCCCCAACAATTTGTGGAGGTATGCCTTATAGACATTTAGAGAATCACCTAACTCGCTCCGTGAGACTTTGAAGCACTCCAAATAAGCAATAGCAAGGGAATCGAGTTGCTGGTAGTCATCCAGCATATAATAGCATTCCGACTCTGGTAGCAAAACATCCATCAGTTGCTTGCCTTCAAGCTTATGGTTTGTGCGATACTGTCGATAAACTTTTGAAGCTTCAAGATAACTTCCTGCATTCATCAATTTCTTACCATCCTGTAATAAGCCCGAATCATCTTGGGCTGAAAGTCCCGAAAAAAGCATTAAGAGACTTAACAACAAAACATTCTTTTTCATCTTTTCCACGGGTTATAGTTTAAAACAGCAAATGACTCAAAAGGCTCTTTGTTTTTTTCATCGCCAAGATATTCTATTGTCAGTGTTACAGTACTATTTCTAGAAACACCAAAGGACATGACACTTAAGTTACCTATTCCTTCTTTCGTAACAGGTTTGTGAAAACCATCGGTAACTGTTATTCTGAATTTGGCTGTTGGGTGGTAAGCAATTACTGAGAATTCCTGTTGCCCGACATGACCGTCAATACTGAATTTAATCGTTCCACCCTTCTTAACTGACTTTTCAATGGCAGAATAGTAAATTCCACGTTCCTTACTGCTAAGCATTCCATCGTCCTTACTTGTCAACGAAGGATTTTGATTACCATAGACGTACACTACAGACTGGTTCAAGCGGAAGCGATTTGCCTTGGCACCCTTAAACTCATCACCCTCACAGATCACGTCGTCCATCAGTGTAATCTTTGGATTGTTTTTTTCAGACAACTGGGTGATGAACTGATCACGTACTTTACTGTCAGCTTTTCTGAGTCCTTTAACAGCTTCTGTCAACTCACGCAGGTACTGATTCTCTTGTGCCTGCACACCCGTGCACAGGAACAAAGTCAACATCATCAATAATTTTCTCATAACTTTATATTTTTTTAATTGTATTATCAATCATTTCTTCATGCCAACGCTCATCTAAACTTGCAGTCACAGGATGTTCTTTCTTAACTGTTACATTAGACTTACTGCGAATCCTTTTCTTACATAGTTCCAAACCTTTCCTCGCTTCTATCACTAATTCATCCATACTAATCCTTTTTTCAGGTGAATAGGCAAGACAACGCTGCACTATAGGTGTCAACGAACTGTGTTTCTTCTGCAAAACTGGCAATTTAACGGAAGGATGCTTTCTCTGGTAAAAACTACCACTTCCTCCAAAAATCAAGTGTCCAGAGGAAGCATAACACAGCAAGGCACCTAAAGACCAAACCATAGCTGCTTCACTTGACTTACCTTCTGGTGCACAAAATGACGGCATTATATTCTCCTTGGGCAGAATATGAAAATCCTCATTTTCCACGACAACCATATCAGGATCTATACCCTCTAGGGAATATTTCTTCTCCTGTATTTCTGCCGCTATGTCTATAACAAACTTCCATAGTGCTTCTTCAATGCAGTAACCTGCAATAGATTTCAA
>JAEEGL011110309.1_pt1 | contig 13532 bp, 9 predicted proteins | sample 9134231 | NCBI WGS metagenome assembly JAEEGL01 (sample SAMN16246548, study PRJNA631951) | gut metagenome | biome: gut microbiome; feature: rumen; material: fiber-attached | host: Bos | place: Iran: Karaj | collected 2018-10
CAAGCAGAGGACGATGGGTGTGCTATATCGCCTCGACCAGATGGTGCCGAAGCGCCTTGGCGTCTGCATCCGCAACCGATTCGCGCCGTGGCGGAAACCGATCCTCGATGTCGTTGAGATTCATCTGACCGACCATTGCAACCTCAACTGCGCCGGTTGCCTCCACTTCACACCGCTCGCCAAGAAGTGGTTTGCGGACGTGCAAGAGGTGAGGAGGGACCTGAAGGCGTTGCGCGATAAGCTCCGCTACATTCGCCATGTTACGCTCTTGGGCGGGGAGCCGCTGTTGCACCCGGAATACGAGAAGTTCGTGAAGGCCGTGAAGGAGGTTTCGCCTGAATCGCTAGTGACGATCGTCACGAACGGGGTGTCGCTGAAGGGTGAAGCGCTGGATAGTTTCCTTCGCGTGTGCGCGGAGAATCGTGTTCGCGTAAAATGGACCGTATATCCGCCGATAGAGCATAGGCGCGAAGAGCTGGTACGGGCCTTCAAGGACGCCAAGGTGGAGATGTTCATGGTTGACGTAGGCGATTTCTACGTGAAGATGCTGCCGGATGGCGGCAACCCGAAGAGCGCGATGCGGTTCTGCAGAAACATGACGTATTGCCCTTACTTGCGGGACGGACGATTGTATACGTGCGCGCAGGCGTATCACATACGGGACTACATCGACGCGTACAGCAAGGAATTTGGAAAAGAGAGCAAGATGTGTCCGTCAAAGGGGCTGGACGTTCACGACGCGAAGCTTGACGGCTGGGCAATACTTGAATACCTGATGACCCCATGCGAGACTTGCCGGTTCTGCGCCGATTCGTTTCGTTTCATGAAATGGGGGCATTGCACCGGAAGCGTGAAGGAGTGGATTCGCTGATGAAAATCCTTCACATCTGTGCCGGATGGGAAGCGAGCAACGGGGCCGCCAACATCGCGCGCATGGTCGCGGGCGAGCAGGAGTCGGCGGGACATTCCGTCTCGTACAAGATTTGGGCGGGCATCAAGGAGTTGCGCGCGGCGGATGAGGTGTGGGTACATTGCGCGTGGAAGCCGTGCCTGTGGTGGGCGGCCTTGTGGGCGAAGCGATACAAGTGGATGCCTGAGGCGAGCTACGACCCAGTGCGCCTGCGGTTCCATGGATGGAAGAAGCGGCTTGCGGGGCCGGTCGAGCGGTTCTTCCTGCGGCGGGCCGGCGCGCTGGTGGCGACGTGCGAGGCGGAGAAAGGCTGGATCGAAGCGTATCTGGGGAATCGCTGCCCGAGGATCGAGGTGACGGATATCAAGAGGTTCTTTGATTTGAGCCGTGTAGAACGTGCAGAGGGCGGGAATAACCGGAAACGATCGTTGCATTTGTTGTATTTGGGGCGGAGGCATCCGCTGAAGGGGGTGGAGTATCTGGAGGCGGCCGTCTCGGAAATCGTTTCCGAATGTCGGTTGTCTGCCGTCGAATGTCCAAAGTCATCGCCGGTCGAGCTTCGGGTCGTCAGCAACGCCTTCGGCGAGGAGAAGGAGCGCGTGTGGGAATGGTGCGACGTGTTGGTTCTTCCCACGTTGAGCGAGAACTTCGGACTGGTGGTCGCCGAGGCGTTGGAGCGAGGTAAGCGCGTCATAACGACCGACGGCGCACCGGCGTGGGACGATGTAAAAGACTGTAGCGGACGGCTACTTTATTTGAGGGGCTACCGTGATGGAACTTCGGAGGTGCGTGTGCGACTTCTGAAAGAGGCTATTGGGCGGTTATGCGAATGAACGGCAAGATACATGTGGTGATGGCTGCGGATCAAGGCTACAGCATGGGCCTTGAGATCGCGAAGGCGAGCATGGTGGCAAGCTGCTCCGCTCCGGAACGGCTGGAGTTCCATCTGTATGACGACAAGGCGGAGGTCGTGTCGCGAATCCTGACGGACTTCGGGACGTACAAAGGGTCTACAATGGCGTTCGTGAGACTGTACCTAGGAGAGCTCCTGCCAGATGTCGATTGGGTCGTATATTCCGACGTGGATACATTGTGGTATCGGGACGTTGTCGAACTGTGGGGAGAGCGCGATGAAACGAAGATCCTTCAGTGGGTCCGGGATATTCCCGCTACGCGAATTGGGGCGTCGGCTTGGCATAAACGCATCAACCCCGATTTCAACCCGCAGAACTACGGCTGTAGCGGCGTGATGCTCCTGAACCTGAAACGGATGCGCTCTTCCGGGTTCCTGGGGCGGGCTATTTCGTTCAATAAAGAACATGGCCTTCCAACGTACGTAGACCAGGATATTCTCAATGCGCTATGCCACGACGATTGTGGCTTTCTGCCGCCGTGGTGGGATGTGTTGATCCCTGACCCTGCCAACACGCAGGCCGCTGTGACGGATGCGGGTGGCACGGCGATCAAATGCGTCTTACATCTTACGGGCGTCGGGCGGTGCTTCAGCCGACCTTACGACGGCTCGATCTTGCAGTATCGCTTCTGGGAACATGTCGCGAGGGGAACTCCGTTTCATCGCCCGTGGTCCTTGCCGTTCTGCCTGGGCGAAAGGATGACACGATTTCTTTTCCCGTTCGCTACGCCTTTTTTCCGTGATCGCGTACGACGTTTCTTTGCCTATCGGTGGCTCTTCGGGAAAATGAATTTTCGCGGTACGTCTGCTTGAGTCTTTCAGCAAGAAAACAAGGTAAAACAAATGGACAAGTCGAAACGGTTGATGTCGCTGGATGCGCTGCGCGGAGCGGACATGCTCTGCATCATGGGCGGTTCCAGCCTTGTGGTAGCGCTGTGTGCGCTCTTCGGTGCGAAGGACTGCTGGCTCGCCACGCAGATGACGCATGTCGCTTGGCACGGATTCCGCCATCACGACACTATCTTCCCGCTCTTCCTCTTCCTCGCGGGTGTGTCGTGGCCCTACTCTCTCGCAGGACAACAGGCGCGCGGCAGGTCCACGGCGGCGATCGTGCGCAAGATACTCGTGCGGATGGTTCTTCTGATCATACTCGGCTTCGCCTCCTCTACGTTCTTCGCGTTCGACTTTGCCAACGTGCGTTACGCGCAGGTGCTGGGGCACATCGGCATTGGCTGGGCCGTGGCCGCGCTGCTCGCGCTCTTCGTGCGTTCCGTCGCCGTCCGCATGGGTGTGCTGGCCTTGATCCTCGTCGGCTATTGGGCGCTGCTCGCATTCGTGCCAGCGCCGGACGCGGCGGCCTTGCTGGCTTCCACCGATCCTGCCGTCGCCAAGAAAGTGGCTTCGTACGCCGCCTACGGTACGGACGGATTTTCGTTCGTCGGCAACCTCGTGGGCTGGGTGGATCGTCAGATACTGCCCGGCAAGATGCACGAGCTGGTGTTCGATCCGGAAGGCATCCTTTCGAGCATCCCTGCCGTCGCTACTGCCATGCTCGGCGTGTTCTCGGGCGAGCTCCTGCGGCGGACGGACGTCTCCGGCAACCGCAAGACGCTGGTGCTGCTGGGAGCGGGAGTGGCCTGCACGGTCGCATGCCTCGTGTGGGAACCGTGGTGCCCGATCAACAAGAAGCTCTGGACCTCCACGTTCGTGTTGGCGGCAGGCGCCTACTCCTTCGCGGTGCTCGCGCTCTTCTACTGGATTGTGGATGTGAAGGGTTGGCGGCGCTGGACGTTCTTCTTCCGAGTAATCGGCATGAACGCGATTACCATCTACCTGCTCATGCGTTTTGTGCAGTTTCGCGCCATCTCGAAGTTCTTCTTCTCCGGCGTCGCGGGGCTGGGGAACGGCGACTGGTCGAACGTGGCGCTGTGCGCCGGACAGATCGCAATTGAGTGGCTGCTGCTGCTCTATCTTTATCGGAAAGACACTTTCTTGAAGGTGTAGGTGTTCTAGAAAAACATTTTGCTGGCGTTAAAGAGGGTTTGAGCCGATGAAGGCCCTGATGAGACTGACGGGATGGCCGCGCATGGTCGTGGGCGGCATGGCGGACGCGCTTGTGATGGTGGCGGCGTTCGCTGCGGCGTTCGCGTTGCGCTTCGAGTTCGAGGAGCCGATGTGGGGCTGGAAGGGCGCGTGGATCAGCTTCTTAACGGTGTGGAGCGTGCAGACGGCCATGCTGCTCTTCTTCGACTGCGGACGGCGCTGGCGCCTGCGCGCGCGCGACCTGCCGCGATTCATGGGCGCGTTCACGTCGAGCGTGGTGGCGCTCACCGTGATGCGCGTCGTGTTCCCAAGCAACGAGCACCTCTACATCCGCCCGCCCTATTCGATTACGCTCATCAACGGTGTGCTTGTGGCGGTGGGACTCTTGGTCGTGCGTTGGCTGTGGACGCTCTACGTGAACGCCCGTACGCGCGAGGCGCGCCTTCTCACGCGGCGCGAGGTGCCGCCGGTGGACGACGCCACGCGAGCCTACTACAGGGGCAAGTGCGTGCTGGTGACGGGCGCGGGCGGCACGATCGGCTCCGAACTCGTGAGGCAGGTCGTGGCGCTAGGCGCGTCGCGTGTGGTGATGGTGGAGCGCGGCGAGGACGCGCTCTGCGAGATCGCGCGCCGCGTGCCGTCGGGCGTCTGCGTGCCGGAGATGGCGGACGTCGGCGACATGGAACGGATGCGCGGCATCTTCGCGCGGCATCGTCCGGAGGTAGTCCTCCACGCGGCAGCCTACAAGCACGTGCCGATGGTGGAGATGAACCCGCGCGAGGGGCTGCGCAACAACACTCTCGCCACTCGCCGTCTCGGCGAGATGGCGCGCGAATACGGCGTAGCCAAGTTCGTGATGATCTCTACGGACAAGGCGGTGAATCCCGTCAGCGTGATGGGCATCTCGAAGCGGCTCGCGGAAATCCTGCTGCTCGACCTCAACGGCGGCGGAACGGTCTTCTCCGCCGTGCGGTTCGGCAACGTGCTGGGCTCGAGCGGCAGCGTGGTGCCGCTGTGGGAGGAGCAGATCGCGAACGGCGGTCCCGTCACCGTCACCGACCGGCGGATGAAGCGCTACTTCATGACGGTCTCCGAGGCCGTGGGGCTTGTGCTATCCACGGCCGTCCTGCCGGACGCCGGAGGCTGCGTCTACACGCTCGACATGGGCAAGCCAGTCCTGATGACCGACCTTGCCGAGGAGATGATCCGCCAGGCCGGCTATGCGCCAGGACGCGATATACGGATCGTGTTCACTGGCATCCGCCCGGGCGAGAAACTGTTCGAGGAACTGAACGTCACCGACAAGTCCTATCGTCGCACGGGCCACGCGAAGATATACGTGGCAATGTGCGGCGATGCCTCCGCGGACGAGGTGGTCACGGACGTAGAGCGAGTCCTTTCCGACGAAACGACGGACATCTCTGCCGCCGCAAAGTCCCTCGCCCGCTGGTGCTGAGTTTGTGGTATACTGGCAGCATGAAAAACGAACAAAACTGTAGCTTCTCCCGCCGCCGTTTCGCCGCCCTTGCGCTCGGCGCGCTCATTGCGCCGACATGCCTGGCCGACATGCCCGGGGCGAGCAGGAGACACAGACCAACCCCATGGAGAATGAACATGCCCGAAATCGTCCTTGAACCCCTCCCCTACGCCGAGAACGCGCTGGAGCCTGTCATCAGCGCCAAGACGCTATCCTTCCACTACGGCAAGCATCACGCCGGCTATCTGGCGACGCTGAAGAAGCTGATCGCCGGCACGCCGAACGAGGGGCAGCCGCTGGAAGCGATTGTGCGGAAGGCGGCGGCAGAGCAGGCGACGCCGATCTTCAACAACGCAGCACAGGTGTGGAACCACACGTTCTACTGGAACAGCCTCGCGCCCGTCGGCGACGGCGGCGCGCCAGAAGGCGCGTTCGGCGATGCCGTGACGCGCGACTTCGGTTCGTTCACGAACATGAAGGCGGCGCTTGCCGACGCGGCGGTGAAGCGCTTTGGCAGCGGCTGGGCTTGGCTCGTGGCGAAGGACGCGAAGCTTTCCGTCGTCTCCACGCCTAACGCCGAGACGCCCCTGACGCAGGCTGGCGTTACGCCGCTCCTGACCGTAGACGTGTGGGAGCACGCATACTACCTTGACTGGCAGAACCGCCGCGCAGACTATGTGGCTGCCTTGCTCGACAAGCTTGCCAACTGGAAGTTCGCGGCGGCGAATTTCGCGCGGGCCTGACGGCGAGATTCCTTGATGAACAAGTCAAGCCGCTACCGAGAACCGGTGGCGGCTTGTGTTCATTTTCGGGCGAGCGATGCGGAGCCTCCGTTCCTGAACGTGCGTGGCGAAACTCCGGTGAACTTCGCGAACGTGGCGGAGAAAGTTGATGCCGACTTGAACCCGCATGCGAGCGCGACATTTAAAATCGACCGTTCGCTTTCGCGAAGGAGCTTCTGTGCGCGTCCGATGCGCATGCGCACGACGTAGTCATTCGGCGACATGCCTGTCTCCTCGACGAAGAGCGAGAAGAAACGGCTCCGTCCGTAGCCAGATAGTCTGACAAGGCTGTCAATCGAGAAACTGGAACCGAGATGGATTCTTATCCACTCGCAGACTTGCGGTATAACAGAGCTGTTGCGCGGAAGAAACGTATGGCCTTCTTCCAGTGTGCGCGCGGTCTCAATGAGGAGAAGTTCATTAAGTATACGCAGCCGGAGTCCATCGCCAGCCAAGTCGAAACCTTCGACCTCGTCACGTATTTCCTTAAGGACGTGGAGAAGCCCTGGAGGGATTGCGTGTATGGAAAGCGCATGCGCTTCCATGACGCGGAACAGGCGCTCAAGGTCTGACGAGGAGAACGAAACGCCAGTTGGTGGCGTCAGAGGTGTTTTCTCATAGATGATTCCAAGTCTGGCGGATGGCGCCGCGTTCTCCCCGATGGCACGGTGTCGCACATCTGGCGGAATGGACACGAATGCGCCTCCGGGCACTGATACCGCTTCGTCCCTGTCGGCGATCTCCCAAGTGCACATGCCCTTAAGTACAAAGTGGACTTCAAGACCCGCATGGGAGTTCCACCGTATGCGATGGGCCTGCTTGTCCTTCAGTACGCCGATCCGCTTGATGAACGGCATTCCGAAACGTATGCCTTTGAGGTGTCTCATGGCGACATTCTACCACATTGCGCTTGGATGTGATATCGAAAAGTCCATTGGACGCGTTAACAAGAATTGGCGGTGGGGTTTGTGCTATAATATCGGCACCAAACACAAACCAGCAAATGTGAAAGGCGATTAGGCGTGAGAATGACGGTTCATAAGGGCAAGGTGCTTTTGGCGGCAGCGTGCCTCGTTGGCGGAACGAGTGTGGCAAACCAGTCGTTCACGAATGCCAAGAGAGACTGGGACTTCGGAAACGCGCAGAACTGGAATGGGAAGTCTATCGACTACGACGGTACGGAGACTGCGACGTCCTCCTACGACCCGCAGTTGGTTCTGAGCGTGACCGGACACTACAAGCTCACCCGCGACCTGACCGTGATGCGCTGCGTGGCGGATACTGGCACGAACGGCAAACAGCTATACTTCGACTTCGATGACGGCGTGACGTTTACCGCGCGCGGCATGGCGAACGGTTCCCAGGCGTTCGGCATGAACGGCGGCGTGAACATCCTCTTCGCGCTCACCGGAGGGACGTTCCTCGTCCCTGAGGCGTATTGTACGGGAAGTACCACTGGCTCCGGATACGGCTCGCGCGTCGCCTACCCGCGCGGTTCCGGCAACGGCGAGCGCACGACGAACGTCACGTTCGCCGTCTACAATCGAACCGGCGCGACAGCCGCCTTCAAGACGCCGCTTCTTCAGCTCAACTGGGGCTGCAACAACCTCTTTGCCGTCTCCAACGGCGCCAGCGCGACGATCGGCACGATCGAACTCGGGGGCGGCCTTTCCGCAAGCAACGGCGTGCTGGTGGCGTCGGGCGGACTCTTCACGCTCACGAACTCGACGGGCGTCCTGAAGATCGGCGGTTCTTCCAGCGGGCAATGCGCGCACTTCATCGTTGCGGACGGCGGACGGCTGGCGGGCATCAACAGGTTCAATCTCGACGCAGGCAAGGGCCATCTTCTGGCATTTCGGGGGGCGGGAACCGACGTCACGCTTCCCTGCTCGGACAAGAACTTCATGCAGGGTGGCGGTCATAGTCTGGAAGTGACGGACGGCGCGCACTTGACGCTGGCGGGAACTCAGGGGCGAATCTGGATCGGCAATTCCGTCAACCACTACTCCAACCGCGTGTACGTGGCCGGGGCCGGTACGCGTTTCGTATGCGAGAGCACCGGCACTTTCTGCGGAAACGGCGGATCGAAATACGACAGCCTGACGGTGACGGACGGTGCGTACGCCGAGATCAGACGGTTCCACATAGGACAGCATAATGGCAGCCGGGGGTGCGTGTGCCGCGTTGAAAAGGGCGGCGTTCTGGTGGACAAGGATACCGATTCGAGTGCTGCCGGCGGCATGGTCTCGGGTTACGGCGAGTCGGGTGGATATACAGTTTCCAACACGATGGTCGTTGCATTGGGCGGCATCATCTCCAACCAGTATATGACCGTGGGGACGTTCACGAACTGCTGGGACAATACGCTGGAGATCGATGGCGGCAAGATGTACACGGCGGGAAGGGTCATGGCGGCGCGCCAAGGGTTCGGCTCGAGGCTTACGGTAAAGAACGGCGGACTCCTCGAGGCGGGCGGATCGCTTTTCACAGGCGCCGGGGAGAACCAGACGAACAACCTAGGGCGGGCGCTGTCCGCCGACTGCACGATCGAGGTGCTGTCCGGCGGCATGATCAGCACCGTCGGGTTCATCTGCTACGGGTCGAACCACACGATCACCGTGGAGAACGGGACGCTCCTTGCTAGGACGGGCAGCATCCAGATCCCGTATTTCACGGGCGGCGACTGGTCGCCGACCGTGAACATCTCCGGCACGAATCCCGTGATGCGCGCTGGCGAGGCGTACGCGGCCAACAAGTACGCCTTTGCGATACGCCGCGACGCCAAGATCAACATCAAGGTTCCGCAGGCTGGATTCAAGGAGCCTCCGTTCCAGACCGTGTCGGGGCGACTGGGACTGTTCAACACGGTGGCGGACGTGCCTTGTGCGTTCGACGTGTCCGAATGCAGTCCGGGCCGGATGGTCTACACCGTCATCGCCGAAGCCGGGAACGGCGCGGAGCTGTACATACCAGATGACTGGCTTGCAAAGACCCGGGCGGCGTTGCCGGAGGGATCCAAGCTCATCAAGTCTGGAAATACGCTTGCATTCCGATACGGTAATAACGGCACTTTGATGATGTTCAGGTGACAATGCTGAAGAATTTGGAGGCGATATGAAGAACATAATATTGGTGATTTCCGCGGTTCTAGCGGTTGTGGTCGTGCGGGGGGACGGGCTTTCCGAAGCCCGTCGCTGGTTCGAGGGCCGCACGGGCGAAATGATGGAAAAGGCCAGGCGCGTGCGAACGGACGGTAGGCCGGCATACGCGCCGCAAACGTCTGACCACTACAAGGCGTCGTGGCTGGGGGATTTCGAGTTCATGCTGGAGGCGGATGTCGTGCCGCGAGAGGACGTGCTGGACGCCGCGCGGGCGTTCTTCGACGGCATGTCACCGGAGGGCGACGGCGTCAACTGCATCACCTACGACGGCAAGCCGATCTACCAGCCGGGCTACGGTACGTTCGGCACGAACGCGATCTGCGACGGTGTGCCGTACACGATCGACGTCATGTATCTCGCGTGGCGCAAGATGCGCGAGCGCTCGCTCGTTGAAAGCAGGGTGCTGGACCGGCTCGTGAAGGCCGTGGCGCGCATCCCGCACGACCCGAAGGGGAATACCGATCTCGTGTGGATCGATCCCGCGCATCCATGGGACAGGAGCGCGTTCGGCTTCCACGACACGGTGCGCAAGCAGGGTGACTGCTTCTTCGAATCCGTGCTGGAGTGGCAGGCGTTCGGACGCCTTGCCGAGATGTTGTCCGCCGGCGGGCGCGGGGCGGAGGCCGAGACGTTACGCGCGCGGCAGGCGAAGCTGGCCGCGGACATCGACCGCGCGTTCTGGGACGAATCCGCGTCGCTCTACAGGGCGGCGACTGTGCAGTGCCGCGAGCACGACGTGTGGGGAAGCGCGTTCGCGGTCTGGACGGGCCTTGCTCCGGCGGCGAGGGCGGATGCCGTGGCGCGGCGTTTCCGCGACGATTTCGGCGGGCTGACGCGGAACGGCCAGGTGCGGCACTGCCTGCCGGGCGTCTACTGGGAGAAGGCGTGTCCGCGTGACCATTACCAGAACGGCGGCTTCTGGGGCACGCCCGTCGGCTGGTTTGCCTACGCGCTTGAACGCATCGCGCCCGAGCTCGTGGACAGGATGTACGCCGAGCTGGTTGCGGACTACAAGAAGAGAGGCGTGTCGGAATGGACGTTCGAGGACGATGTGGCCATCCCGGAGGGATTCCTCGGTAGTTCCGTGTGGCCGCTAGCCGGGCTGAAGCGCATCTGCGCCGCACGCGCCGCAAAGGCGAAGCCTGTGCTGCGCGGCGACGGCGTGGCGGACGACACGGAGGCCATTCAGACGATGCTCGATGCGCGCTCTTCCTGCGTCTACCTTCCTCCGCCGAAGAACTTCTACCTTATCTCCAGGGCGCTCGAGCTTGAGTCCGGACAGACGCTCCGCCTTGATCCCGGTACGCGCGTCAAGCTCGCGCCGAAATCCGACTGCCACATGCTCGTGAACCGCAACTGGCGCTCGGGCGACCGCGACATCGCCGTCATCGGCGGCATCTGGGACCTCGACAATGCCAGCCAGAGCCCGAACCCGCACCAGGGGCGGCATTGCAAGCCGCCGCGCAAGATCACGCTCCCCAAGTCGTTCCAGCGCGATTTCTTCCGTGGCGAGATATTCTGCTTCGACAGGGTGGAAGGACTCACGGTACGCGACGTGACGTTCCGCAACCCGACCACGTACTCGCTCCAGATGACGCGTACGTCCTACTTCGTCATAGACGGCGTGACGTTCGACTTCGACAGCTGGAACCCGATCCCGCTAAACATGGACGGCGTGCACTGCGACGGCGGCTGCCACCACGGCAAGATATCCAATTTGCGCGGCACGTGCTTCGACGACCTGGTGGCGCTCAACGCCAACGACGGCATCTGCGCGGCATACGAGGGGGAGATTGCCGACATCGACATCGACGGCATCTATGCGGACTACTGCCATAGCGCGGTGCGGCTTCTTTCGGCGGGGGCGGACCTCAAGCGCGTGACAATCCGCAATGTCCACGGCAACTTCTACACCTACGCCGTGGGACTCACGCACTACTTCCCGCAGAAGCCGAGGGGATGGTTCGACGACATTGTCATCTCCGACGTCTTCGCTGCCAAGGTGTTCGCGCCAGAGGGCATCGGTGTGAACTCGCGCACGAATTATCCGCCGATCTGGGTGGAGGGTCCGGTCGACGTCGGCTCGCTCTCGATCCGCAACCTGAGCCGCGACGAGCGAAACATACCCGTCGCATCGCTCCGCGTGGACAAAGTCGCCACCGTTAAGCACCTGACCGTGCGCGACTGCAAGATGATCAACGGCCTTGACAAGCCAATTCCGTTCTTCGATATTCGGGGGAGGGTCGACAGGACGACGGCTGAAAACAACGACTTCCAGGGCCTGTGGACGAACCTGCCCGGCGAACCGGAGACTCGATAATCGACGTAAGGAGGCAAAAATGAAGCGAGTCAATATTCTGTCTGCCGTCGCCGCGTTTGGGCTTGTCGGCGTGGCTGTCGCCCGGCCGGTCATGATCAAGAACGAGGACAACGAGCACATCTTCACCACGCCAGGCCAGGTTCCGATCACGGAGAAGGGACTGGTGGAATACGTTGACTTCATGACGAAGGGCGGCGCGCTCACCCACCTTTTCTTCTGCGCGTGCGGCCAGCGTGCGAGCTTCGACTCGGAGGCGTGGGAGCCGATCTGGTACGGCTTCGACGAGAAGGACTTTACGGGCCAGACCAACTATATCTGGAAAACCAACGCGAAGCTCTTCCGTGACATGGGAGTGGATCCCTACAAGGTCATGGTCCGGCGCGCGCGCGACAACGGCGTTTCGCCGTGGATGTCGATTCGCCTGAACGACATCCATTTCGTCACGTCGGACAAGCTCTCGCGCACGACGCGCTTCTGGCGCGACCATCCGGAGTTCCGCATCTATCCTGATCTCGTGGCGTTCGGCTCGCGAAATCCCTGGACGGACTTTACGCTCGATTTCGCGCACAAGGAGGTGCGCGATTACTGCTTCGCCATGGCACGCGAGCTGCTGACGCGCTACGACTGCGACGGAATCGAGCTCGACTGGATGCGCTGCTCACCCTGCCTCACGCCAGAGACGGCGCAGCAGGACGCGCATTTCCTCACCGAGTTCGTGCGCCGCGTGAAAAAGGCCGCCGACCGGGCGGCGGCTGACCGTGACCATCCCGTTGGTGTGGCCGTGCGCGTGCCGCCCACGCCGAAGGATCGGCAGCTGCTGGGATACGAGCTGGAGAAGTGGGTGGCGGAGAAGCTCGTGGACATCGTGATCCTCTCCGGCGAAAGCGCCGCGTATTTCGAGCTGGATATCCGGCGAGAGACAGAGGCGCTGAAACGGCTGGCTCCGTCCGTCGTCGTCGTGCCGATGATCGACCGTCTCCAATGCAGCGACGTCTGTTTCCCGATGCACGGCAACCTTGCGCTGTACAAGGGATGGGCCGACTCGATGCTCTCGCGCGGCGCGGACGGGCTCTACCTCTTCAATCTGGAGTATTCCGCGATCGAGGCGCAGCGTGGGGTGTATGCCGGCGAGCTGGCTCCAGAGAAGGCGGCGCGCGGCGCACGGCGCTACATTTGCTCGTGCGACGACGTGGCGAACAAGATCTGCAAGCCCAATACAAGGTCGTTTCTTCCGGTGCCGGTGGCGGAAGCTGGGGACATTCCCGTGATCGCAGGCAATTCCCGTCCGGAGCAAACGGTTGAGGTCGTATTGGGCTTTGACGTCCAGAACGCGCCGGAGAACCTGTCCGTGAAGCTGAACGGTGCTGCTGCGGAATTATCGGCGGAATGGCAGCGCGACACGAACCAGTACTGTGGCATGAAGCGGTGGACGTTCGTCCGCTCCCTCAAGGTGCTCAGGTGGCGTTTCCCGATGGAGGCGTTCAGGCCAGGTGTCAACCGCATCACGTTCGAGCCGGTTGCGGATTCCAAGGCGCGCGTGATCTGGGCCGAGATCGCGCTCGACGATCCGCAGAAGAAGCCGGACGAGACCAAGGAGAAATGAGGCTGCGCCTGCCAACGACGCTTGCCGCGTTCCTCGCCGTCCTTGCGTTTCGGGCGGCTGCGGCGCCGCAGGCTTCGGATGCCTGTGCGCGTCGGTACGGAGGCGATTTTGTCCGCCTCAAGGCCAACCGTGCCGGCACGGCCGATCTCAAGGTCGGCATCTGGGCGGGGCCGCTGCCGATCGACATGAACGGTGACGGGATCGTCGATCTCGCCGTGATCAACCCGGATACGCCGAACTGCGGCGCGTTCCTGTTCGAGGGGACGAGGGAGGGCGTGTTCAGGCCGGGGCGTCGGTTCGGGGACTCGCGCTGGAACGTGACC
>JAEEGL011484797.1_pt1 | contig 13532 bp, 29 predicted proteins | sample 9134231 | NCBI WGS metagenome assembly JAEEGL01 (sample SAMN16246548, study PRJNA631951) | gut metagenome | biome: gut microbiome; feature: rumen; material: fiber-attached | host: Bos | place: Iran: Karaj | collected 2018-10
TAATCCCTCATTCCTGTTTCTATATCTTTAATAACTTGTTCTGTTGGCTTAGTAGTAGCTGCACAATCAAAATAAGATATCATATATTAATTACTCCTATTATTAATTATTATAGATGTATAATCCATAAGAACATGGATTGCCAAATCTATCAATTAAATTAATCATTTTTGTTTCAATATTATATCCTTTTTTTCTAAGTTGATAAATAATAGCTGGAAGTCTGGAAGCACCAAATAACTCAAAAGCTTCCATAGTTGTCATTGTATTATTCTGCTGTAAATATTCTAATACCTTTTGCGTTTTTGTTGTTTTTTCTTTTTCCATAATAATCACCTTAATTTAACCTTTCTTTTTTAACAATTTCAAACATTTCATCAATTGTTTTGTCCCCAATAGGATATACAATTTGGGACAAACTGTTTCTTGCAAATATACCTTTAACAAGGTCGATAAAAAATGTCACAGTACCATCATCCCCACCATAAAACATTTCCCATTCTTTATCACTAAGTCTGTTTTTGATATGTAACTGTTCAATTGCAAGGTTATCAAAACTAACAACTTTAAACCCGTTGATAACCTCATCAAGACCACCCTCAAGATATTTCATCTGAGTAATGATAGGAATAAACAGACCATCGTAGTATTTTTTACCCCTACCAGTTTTCTTATATCCAAGAATAAGAAGTTTTAAACTATGCCCCATAAGATATTGAATATCTTCCCAAGGCGTAATTCCTGCAATAACATGAATGACGGCATTCGGATATTTTTTAACTTCATCAATAAATCCCTCTTGAGTCGGGTCTGTTAACGAAATGCCAATACCTTTAATTAAACCCAAATCAGAATACGCCTCAATTAATTCTCTACCATTATCTAACATAAAATGATTTTGATTAATAGTAGCGTTGACAATTATTTTTCTTTGACGCATTTCAAAAAGAAACGACTCTAAGTCTGGATGTAGTGGAAATTGAAGATTAATGGCAATCTCTGTGTACGGACGCATTGAGTCAAAGAATTTCCAACCAGTTAACTTACTGTGTTTGCCAGTAGGAGAACAACCATAATAGCACCACTCACAACCATTATCACAACACTGGCTGATGCTAATATCGTGTGACTCTGGAAACTCAAATTCAAATTCATCATCCATTGTAAAATGAGTTTTTGTCCCATCATCATAAATTGTTGTTGTGGTATTTCCATTTTTATATGTAGCTATTTTTTTCATTCATTATCCTCCAAACTTAAATATCCATTTAACACATCCAATACCAACTGCAAATCACTACATAAATGTATGATATCAAGATTAATATTTACATCTGGATTATCTTCATATTTTTTTAGTTGCTTGTATGCCGTTATGTGGCATTGTTCAATATTAGATTTTATAAGATTATATTCAGTGTCAGTAAATATATATTGTTTTTTCATTCTTTTCTCTCTAATCCGAACAGTTGACGAATCAATAATCTTCTTTTGCTCTGCTAATCGCCACAACTACATCACCATGTTCAGTTGTAAATTCTTGAATTTCATAATCTGATTCTTCGTCAAAAAACGAACTATCACAGTCTTCTAACTCACCTTTTTCATAATCGTTTTTGTTGAGCCAAACCTCATCCCATCTGTCCCAAACCCAATCATCATCTTCTTCATATTTCATAAACTTATCGTAATCTGCTTTGCTCATTATCTGAAGAGTATGCATCATACTGCTATTAGTTTCAAAGACACTAAATCTAATTTGACTTTTCATTTATTACCTCCATTAAATACATAGTAGGCTTTTGTACTTTATATCCACATTTCTCATAAACATGAATTGCTCGTTTATTATCAACATTAACCCAAAGACAATCTAATCCATATTGTTCTGTTAGTTGTTTAACTATTTTTGTTCCATACCCCTTATTTTGATATGGCTCAAATATAGATAATCGTGAAAGCATTTTACCTTTTATATCTACTTCTGCTTCACCAATTTTTATATCTCCATCATATAAGTGAAGTTCTTGATATAATTCATTTTCTTTTATTTTTATCATTTTTCGCTCCAATCTAATTTCTGTCCGCATCTGGGACAATGCTCAAATTTATAAATCATATATGTCTGACAATTAGGACAAAGTGGGTCATTGTGATACCATGAAGGGTCTTCTGGTCTTTTTGATTCTAATAATTCTAATTCACTTATATCATGTGCATAGCCTTGTATAGTTTTCCCATTTTTTGATTTAATAAATTCAAAATACCAAATATCTTTTTCTTTACCAGTTAACTCTAAATATATTCTATAATTTCCAATATTAATATTTATATATCCTTCCTCTAAAAAAATATTAATCTGTTCTGGTGTTAAATTAATATCCATTTAATTCCTCGCTTTTAATCACAATCTGTTTGTAACCATAGATAAGGGTTAAATATAAAATTTACAAGCATATCAGTATCATAGAAATCAAGAATAAACCCCTCTGTATCATATTTACCATATGGACAAGATTGATGGTCAAGAAAATCTCCTGCACTGCCATAATCATATTCGGGTTTAATTTTATCTATTTTAATCCCATTGCAATAATAATTATGTTGTTTCAAATTCAAATGAGTGTTTACATAATTACAAAATTCAGCTTCAAATTTTATCCATTCATATCCATCATACATTCGCTCCATATCATTTCCATAATAAATATACATCCAAGTACAAACATATTTTAATTTTTCTTCTTGTGTTTTATATTCTTTTAAATCTTTACCGTAATATTGGTTAAGGTCTATATGGATATATCCATCATCCTCGATGGTTAATTCACAATTTTCCATTAATTCTTTTGAGACCTGAAGCGTATGTACAGAAGAAGAATTAGTTTCAAATGTATTAAATCTAATTTGTTTTTTCATTTTTATTTTCCTCACAAATATCATAAGGTTCTGATTTTGGATATCTAAGTACAATTGAATCTTCTTTAATCAACCCACAATCAATAAGATTATCAAGCTCACAATATTCATCACCATCAATAATTACAACAACATCTTTTCTAACAAGATAATCTTCTAAAGAAAGATTGTTTAATTCCAAAAAACCAGTAAGTAAGCCAGCACTTTGATGGTCAATAGAACCAAAATCTGGTACATCAAACCAAGCATCTTCAACTGGTCTACCATCTACATCTGTTTTTCTATAATGACCCCTAAGTAAATCATCATCACTTAAACCATCTCTATCTTCCTTTTCGACATAAACCAGCTTCTCATAAGGAACTTCTTCAACTTCGTCAAAATATTCTCCACCATCTGAATAAATCTCAAAATATTTATCATTCCATTTATCCCATTTAATCTCATCACAACCAATAAGATGTGTAAGTAAAGGTACAAAAATTTCATCAAATTTTTTTTCGGCTTGTAAATAAGATTCAATACGATAATTGTCTCCACAATATTCGGCAATTGCATAAGCCAGTTTATCTCTAAAAGAGGAGAGTACAGTAAACGGTGAACGTCCAAAATCATTTTCCCAAGGTTCTATTTCAACAATTTCTTTCTCATCATTTTTATGATGTTCTTTATACCATTCTTCATCGAGATAAAATTCTTTACGGATTTCTTTTTGCGTCATACGAATATTGTTATTTTTCTTGGTAACCACTAAGCTGTGCATCGAAGAGGAATTACTTTCCCATACTGATTTTCTAATTTGATATTTCATTTTTTACCTCGTTAATAATTCAATAGTTTTTGATACTGGAGACACATGCCAACCTACTAAATCGATAACCATATAAGGAGTCATAACAATTCCAAAAATTAATATGACTCCAATTACAAGAATTAATACTAGCCCTTGCCAAGTATCTAAATTAAACCATCTTTTTTTTGAACCTATAACAAGAATAACAACCGCTAATACTAAAACAGTAATCCAAAACGCCATACCAATCTTATCCATTGTCGTATAATATCTGTAAAGTTCGTCTACCAAATAGTTCGCTGTTACCCCAAGTTTTTCACATAACTTATTTATTATTTCATCCATACTTATTCTCCTTGTATGTATATTCATTTTTTAAATATGACAATCAACTACCGTACAGATTAAATCACTATCAAGATTTGGTTTGATAAATCTGTCGTAAAATTCCAAATCCCATTGAAGTTCATCTTCAGGCTCTCCATCCGTGCAAGCCCACCATCCCATATTAGATGGTGCATACCATTTACCGTTTGGTGTTACAACTGCAAAGAATTTAAAAGTTTCTTGAACTTTAATATCAGTTTCTGCATCTCTATACCTGCGTTCATAATACTTTGGGTTATAGAATAAATATTTATCTTTTTCCTCACCTTCTTTGAGAGGTGCATCGTAAATGTTAATTTCCCACCATCTTCGAATTTTGTTCTTTTCTTCTTCTGTTAAATGTTTATATTTCCAATTTACATAATTAATAGGAGCAATATCTGTAAATGGATAATCAGCATATTCGCTATATTCTTTTTTTAATGCTTCATTTGTAAGTGGTAGACTACTACTAAACCTTCCACCTATTTCATACCAATCCCATTTAGAATTGGGATTATATGTAGAATATAATCCATCATTTAATAAAATATATCCCCAATCATCAGCATAATCTTTAATTAATTCCTGTTCAGTATAATTATTATCATACTCATATTCTTCTTTTATTTTTTTAATTACTTCATCATTAGTAAATTTTAAATAAGGTTCTACTTCTAAATTTTCATTATAAGGTGCGAGAAGAGTATTAATATCTTGGTCTTCTTTATGTAATACTAAAACTGCATAATGACTCATATTTTATTCTCCTTTTTGTTCTTCTTTAAATAAAGAATCCATATTAATAATAGGAGATGAATCTCCAGATACAATTGGAAGTTTACCATCCCATTTATCAATCATTCTTTTTTGAATAAGTTCTTTAGTAAGAGATTCGGATATTTTCTTATTAGCTTCAGCTTCAGCTTCAGCTTTGATAAGTGTTGCTTCAGCATCTCCCTGTGCTTTAATCTTTTTTTCTTGTGAAACTGCTTCAGCATCTTTTATCTTTTTCTGATTTTCATAATCTGCTTTTTCTGCTTCAAGTTTGGCTTGATTTTTCTTTTCAATTGCTTCATTATATGCATCTGTAAAATTCATATTTCCAATATTAACAGATACTATATTTAAAACTTGATTTCCATATTTTTCATTTAATGATTTCTGTACAGCTTCCTTAGCTACTTTCTCAATTTTAACTCTGTTTGTTACATCCGTATCATTAAACTGTTTTGTAGCCGTTTTAATTCCAGATTCAATTGAAGTCTGTTTAAGAAGATTATTATCCCATTCTTCAATATTCTGCCAAATCCATGCTGCATATTCAGAATTAATCTGATAATCAACAACTACATGTTCACAATAAATTTCAGTACGTTCTGATGTCTCAGACCAAATTCTTAATTCTCCAAAATCTTTTTCTTGTTGTTTACAATTAATTTTATCAACATGATAAATGAAAGGAATAGAAAAGTATTGTCCAGAAGAAAGAACTTCTCCTGATATCTGTCCATATGAAGTTTTAATTCCTACATAACCCGAAGGAATAATCGTAATTGAAGAACCACAAATAAATAAAACAATTCCTAATAGTGCTCCTATAATTCCAACATATTTTCCTTCATCTGCCATTGCCGTCCAAGAAATAGAAACAGTTAATATAACTAAACCAACAATAATCAATAATAATTTCATTTATAAAATACCTCCTAAATATAATATATACATGTTAACATTAAAATCAAAGGTTGTCAAGGTCTATTGGAGTAGCAGGAGATTTTCCCCATTTCATCCAATATTCCGAACATTGCGATAGAGTACAATTCTTGTCTTTCATTCTTTCAAAATTTTCACATAGGTCACAACCAGTTCGATGAACAATAAAAAATGCAAGCTCTGCATCATCCATTTTTCTTACCATGTCAAAATTAGTCTCTTGAATTGGAATGATTGTATGTTTATCTTTTTTAAATTTTTTCATTCATTTACCTCTTTACTCAACCATTCAATAGTTGCTTCTACAGCATCATCAAATATAAACCATTCGCTGCCCGATGGGTCAGCATAAATATCAGTTCCATCTATATCTTCACCTACAAATGTTACTAGATATTCAGCTAAATCATAATCATCCAAATTAAATAAATATTCTTTATTTGTCATATTTAATCTCCTTTTGTATAATATTCTTGTTCTTTTTGTTCTAATTCAAGTTGTTTCTTCTTATATTTATACATCCTGTTTCCTAAACACCAATCACACCCTCCATGGCATCTACATGAAGGGTCTATTGCTTCGCATCCTGTATAAGGTTTTCTATGTTCTTTATGATGCTCAATTGCCTTATCTAAACTCATTTACTTCTCTTTCATACATTAAATTTAAATCATATGCACAATAATGTAATTCATTCATATTTTTAGATATTCTAATTAATCTATCTTCTGTATTTTTTCTTATTCTATATAAAGCAAGATTGGTATTATCTATATTAATAATTTTAAAATTCCAATATGGAGTATCACATCTCCAATCAATCTTTGCTGTTTTTTCTTTGGGTTCATACCATTCCATTTTTAATCTCCTATATTAAATATAATTGTTCCATCTGTTAATTCACTGTTTGAAACGATATTGATAACATAATCATAAATATATTTATTCTCTACAGTAGAAGAGAGTGGATTAGTAAATGATTCAAGTGGACTATTAAATAATCTAAATAACCAACTATAAGTATTTTTATTCATATTAACAGATTCAATATAAATACTATTTTTTTCACAATCATTTATTATTTCAAGAATTTTCTGTGCAAGTTCAGGTATATAACCCGAACAAAAATAATAAGATGCAGGATAATGAATGTTTTCATTAAAAGAAATTGCGTATTGATTGTTCATATATAATATCTCCTTATTAATATATTCTTCTTCCAGAATAATTATTACCATTAACATTACATTTATATATTTCTATATCAGGAATTTGAGAATTAATTAAAAATTTTACTTCTTTTTCATCGCTGGTAATTACCACTTTCCAGAATTTATTATTTTTAAAATAAACTATTCGATAATATTTATTATTCATCTTCATCATTTTCATCTTCCATAAACATACTATACTCAGTTGTCCTCATATGAGGTTCGTCATCTTCTTCATCTTTTTTGCGAACTGAATAAATAGTTGATTTAGGGTCATCTGGAAAAATAAGAAGGTCTAAGGCATTTACTGGTTCTTTAGGCGGTTTGCCTAGACGAAAAGGATATAATGCACATGTTGTTACTCTGCATTTTTTTACTTCTGACGGAGAACCGCAGCAACATTGAAGACAATGAGCTTTTACCGCAAGACGATATGTTAATTTTTTAAAGGGTTTTGTTTCTGTCATTTATTATTCCTCTTCTGTATATGCTTTTATTTCAGTAACATCAATATATCCTTCATCTTCAAACTCTAAATCCATTACTAAACCAAAAGAATCAAATTGGTCATCTTCATTAATAACACAATATACATTTGTTATCATATATTTATTTTCTAATGGTATATTATTTATAGTATTAATTTTTTCAATTCTTATAATATATTCAAAATCATTTCTGCTAAAGAATTCATTTTGTTTAAATAACTTTATTAGTTCGTGATATGCAATTTTAAAAGTAGGATATTTTTTTGCTTCTCTAAGTGTTCCAGCTTCATTTGGGGCAGAATTTATTTTGTATCCAAAACAATCCATTTTCTTTGTTGTATTATTACCATCATAAAAACCGTCATTTCTCCATTTTTCGTCATAATCAAGAATTATATATTTATATTTTCCTGAATCTTGGGGAAATTCGTTAAGCCATTCTTCAATAAAACCAATTACATAAAAACTCTGCATGTTTTGTTTTTTTAAAGATTTTGTTTCTGTCATTAAACTATTCCTTCCTGATATAATACATTTAAATTAGCGTCATATAAAAAATCATTGATACGTTTATAATCTGGGTTATCTGGAAGAGGAGAGTGGTCTTTTAAATAATTTAATTTATTTTCCATCTCATCAACAATATCATAGAACTCTTTAGTAGGTTGTTTATCATCATCTAAATATTTACCATTTCTAATATCCATTAGAAAATCATGTTCTTTTTTTCTATATGTAATAATTTTTCCATCTTCAAGAATATCAAAACACATAAGATATAATCTAATAAGATGCATCATATGTTTACCTAATTTATCATGTTCAACAGCTTTTGAATTACGTCTTCCAATTTTAGAATAATCTTTAACAATATTCTGCATCTCTGACCACATAGATTTATAATCTCTAAGTGGATAATGTTTTAAATTTACATCCATAAAAATCTCTGTATTATAATCTTCCTGAATAGCTTTATCAATATAAAGTTTAATAGAATCTTCTGGATAATTAAAATATTTATCAGGATAAGAATATCTTGCATTTTCAATACTTGCTAGAATATGTTTTTCTCTTTGCTCCTGCTCTACTGTACGAACAGCTTTATTAGATAATCTTCTAAGCTGCGCTGTGGCATAACCACCGAATGAATGGGCAGCTCTTTTAGACAGGAACATATCTTTATTCTTAATTAGCTCTTGACCAATATAACCTACATATAAATATTGCCAAGGTTCAAGACCTAAAATTTCAATTGTATTAGGATTACAATTGGAAAGAAGATTAACAATTTTTTCGAGAGAATAAATAGTTGTATCAGTAGCTTCATTAACTACTTGTTCAAAACCTTTTCTTGTAAGAATATCTTCTGCATTATGAGTAGCAATACCTCTGATATCTAAATCACTGTTTTCAGTATTAGTACCATAAGCATAGCTACCACCAAGTCCTAATAGAATAATATTATTGCCTAATGGTTTTTCCTTTAAAAAGCTGTATTCAGAAGAACTAATTTTATTTTTAATTTCTTCAATTGTCATTTAAATACATCCTCCGCAACTTCCATAACGCCAATCCTGTGAATTGATTGCTTCAAAAATTTCTACCCAGACAAAAGGGTCTGTTGATATTTTTTCTAACCAATATTCATTTTCTTCAAGCCATTCATCACAAAATAAACCATCTTCATAATAATTATTTTCCACTTCCCAATCAGGAGTAAAATTCCAAGACATATAATCTCTATAAGTATTCATTGGTTCGTTTCTTAATTCTTCTGGAATTAAATGAGAAACATCTTTATTATTTACTTTTAAAATCCATTGACCTGAACAAAGGTTAGAATAACTACCTGTCCATTTAGCTTCTACTTTCATCTTATAACCTTTCTTATAACTATTTGATTATCTATATCAATATTAGCTTCACATGTAGTATCTAAACAATCTTTTCTGCAATGAGAATATGATGGTAATCTATCTTCCTTAGGAAGAATAATATTTAAAATCATATCTCGTTCATTGGGGCATGTATTTAAATAATACATTTTTTCTTGTACTTCTTGTGCTATTTTTCTTCTTAGTTTTTTCTTACCCATTTATCACTCCTTTTTATTATTTAAATCAATTCCTACATAAATATAATTCTTAGGAATCTTATTTGTTTTTCTGATTTCATCTTTTTTAGGTGATTTAATTTTATATTTTCTATTTCTAATCTTGCTGCTTTTCTTCCAATTATTTTTGTACTTCTTAATCATTTTTAAACCTCCATATATATTCAATTATTTCATTAATAATATCTTCTAATTTATCTGGTTTGTATTTGAATATTTTAATGCATTCTTCTTTGTACCAAGGATGAAGTTGGTCATATTTATCTTCTTCAATCATTCCTATAATTGGTTTATCTAACGAATAAGCCAGCATTACTTCCTGAGCTGTACCAATAGAAGAGAGCGAATTAAAATTAACAACTATTACATCTGCCTGTTTAACACAGAATAAATCATATACCATAGCTTCTTTTTCAAGAGTTGAGTCATAAGGTTCAGATGGTTTATATAATGCTGTTGGATTTATAAAACTATATTGTTCAACATAAAAAGCAGAAGAAATATTTTTATATTTAGATTGTTTAAATAATCTTCTCCATTTTTTAGAGTCTTCTTCAGGAATATTGGACATACCCCCACTAAGAAAGACTTTTAATTTATTTGACATACCTTAATACTCCTCATCATCTATAAAATGCCAACCTATATTTTTATCTGTATATTCATAAAATGGACTATCAAATCTTCCATATGGTAACTCTCCATCTTCATCTGGATATCTAAGAAATTTTGCATATTTAGTAAGCAGTTCAGGACAATTTTTTAATACCCATTCTTTAGTTGCGGTAATACACCAATTAGCTGACATATCTACAACTGTTCTTACCACTACTAATTTATTTTCTTTAATCCATTCTTCATTATCAAAATTAAAATGTTCATAACTTACCCATGTTTTAAATGGTTCTGCATTTGGATAATCTTCATTTGGCATCCAATTATTTAATTCAAAATAAACTATTTCGTTTTGATTCATTTATTATTTCCTTCTACAAAAATCAACACAATCATATTTAATTGAATAATAAATTAAATAGAAGAGAGCAGTAATAAAGTATTTTGAAATTTTTGTCTGAAGTCCGAAATCTGAATAATTTTTATAAAGTACTGTATATTTATATCCCATTTAATTGTCCTCCAAAGGATATTGAATTGTAATTAGTTTTGTTGTTGACGGTTCTTCATGATATTCAAAAGTAAATTGAGTATCAAATAAAAATGACTGAGCATTATTAATTATAATTTCTTTTTTATTTGATTCAATATTATATTTACATATATCATCATGAGTGAATGACAAGTATGTATTACGATGCGAAAGTGTACAATCATGAAAAATTATTTCTGAATAATATGTTCTATGATTTTTATCTATAAAAGGAATGTTATAAAAAATAATCGTATAATGCTGGACATTATTTTTTGATTTACGAGTTCTGATAATTTTAATCTTAGTCGCTTTAGAAAGTAAGTTGGTATTTATCATATTAATCCTTTTTTTTAAAAACAAATATAAATAATGAAAGTTGCTACTACTGAAATAAGAAACAGAATATAAAAGAACACTCTAATTTTTTCTATTGCTTGAAAGAGAGCAGTGAGTTCTTTCTTATAATAATAGTGTTCTGAATAAGATGGAGAATTTGTATTAATTTCCCAGATACTAAGATTAATATGAGAAAGGATTTCTGCTATAGCTAGGATAAGTAATGTTGTTATGGTTGATACAATTTTTAGGTTCATGTGTACCCCCTCCTATGGGCATGTGGTGCGGTTGATGCTGCTGATAAACACGTAAATAATATACATAATTTAATTATAAAGATATAGCGGGAAAAGTCAAGAGGAATAGGAAAGAAGATGATAAATAAGAATATAGAAGAATATAGTTAAATAAGAATATAGTTAAATAAGAATATAAAATATTGAATGTGGATAATGTGGATAGAGTGGATAAGTTTGTGGATAAGAGTGAAGGTAAGTTGGAGAAATTAACGAAAAGGTAGGCGAGAGTTGGGAGTGATAAAAAATTTTTTATAAAATAAGTGAAAATAATAAGTAGTGTGTGGTTTTACCAGCGAACCCTAAAACCAAAAAATCCTTTATTTATCAGGTTTTTTCTACCCCCCTAGGGCGAATTTTACTCCTCAGTTTTGACTTCCAAAAATCCGAATTTTTGGTCGTTTTCGAGGATCACTGCGCTGGAAAAACAAACGACCGTTCGAAAATTGTTTTTTTTTGCCGTTTTGCTAATCTGGCATCAGTTCGAACGGATGAACCGAACGTTCGAACTACCTAGTAATCATATATCGGTTCAAAGAAAGGAGAAAATATTATGAAACTCATCGTAAACATCGACATGACCAATCCCACTCAGGCTATCAAGTTCGCTCAGTTACTTTCCAGTGGAGTTACCATTGAAGAGGGTATGGATGGTACTGCTGGTTTTATTGCCGCAATCCCCATGATGACAGCTATCCTGTCCAATATGACAACTCCTACTTCCACTCCTCAGAATACTGCTCCTGTATCCTCTTCCACTCCTGCTAAAAAGGCTATTCAGCCTTTAGATGGCAACGTCTCCTGTCTGTTTGTGCTCGCTGGAGACGGCACAGCAGTCAAGATTGACGGCAATGGACGGTATATCCGTAAAGGAGTATTCAAGATATTTGGTGCTCGTCTCCGTAAGATGGGCGGCAAATATGATACATCTGATAAGATGTATCATTTCGCTGATAAGGCTACAGCCCAAAAAGCAGCAGTAGAGTGTGACAGCACCGTCACTCCCGTTCAGTTTGAAGAGTACTGGAGTAAGGGTTAATCCCTTACTCCGAGAGGAGAGGTTAATCCTCTCCTCTCTTTTCTTTTAATTTTATTTTTACCGTCTATTTCGCTACATCGAAATTTTGACATCATGTAATGCGAATATGGCGATTTGAAAAACCCCCTAGAGATTGATGAAATATGTATTCATATTTGCATCGCCGTCAAAAGCACAATCTCAATCACCGCTGGCAAGTCGGTTCTTCATTTCTAACTTGCTTTCTCCAAAGGGTCTACCAGTATCCTTTAAGTACTGGTTTTTTAAATAAAGCCGTGATAATCGAAGGTTTTGTGTCGATTATTTCAGTGGTTTATATCGTAGCAAGTGCCAATAAAGTTCAATTATGAACACTAAGACACGTAGCAGAGTTTAGAACTTTAAATTCGTAAGTCTATGTGGTTGCTCAAAGAGCAAGTAGTTTGGCTTATGTGCTGATGTTTATAAATACTGACTTGTATTGCACAACAATACAAGGGGAAGGTTGCATCAGTGGCAGAGTAGTCTTGTATGCCGTTTAAAGGTAACTAAGAGATGACAAACATCTGAAGTGTGGAAAGGTGGTGAGAACGGCACAGGGTTACAAGTTGACGATTGGTCGGTATCAATCAACTCCTTAGAGTTTGTCCTTGTAAGCACCATTACTACCGTATAAATCCAGTAAATAATTAGGCTATAAATCGAAGGTGACAAGGGAGTAGGCGCTCCACTCAGTTACAGTCTTCAACATAGGTTTGTGATTTAATCACCAAAAAATCCTATGATTGTTTGATAGTTGGCATAGGTTACCGACAAAGAGACAAGATGTTTTCGTATGGTATATATAAATAATAACCATTTTAAAAAGTGACTGAGTATAAACATAACAGGCGACTGGACAAACCTGTTATCAAACTGATATCTAAGCGTATACTTAGTAACTCGCAAGGGTAAGTATCTTAGGAAGTAAAGATGTATAACTATTAAATAATAATTTTATTTAATAAATGAATAAAAATGCATGTATTAAATAATAAAACATTCGATATTCAATGAATAAAACATGTATATAATAAAACATTAATTATATATTATTGTTATTTAAGTAGTTTATACATGCTGCTAA
>JAEEGL011728855.1_pt1 | contig 13532 bp, 9 predicted proteins | sample 9134231 | NCBI WGS metagenome assembly JAEEGL01 (sample SAMN16246548, study PRJNA631951) | gut metagenome | biome: gut microbiome; feature: rumen; material: fiber-attached | host: Bos | place: Iran: Karaj | collected 2018-10
CAGTAGTTACGGTTATGGTCGCCGTTCCCGCGGATTTCGCCGTTACGAGTCCCGAACTGCTCACCGTGGCCACAGTCGTGTTGCTCGACGTCCAATTCACATTCTTGTTGCTTGTGTTGCTTGGCGTAACCGGGGCGGTAAGTTGAGGCGTTTGGCCGGTGTTCAGCGTCGCAGAGGTCTTGTTTAATGACACTCCTGTAGCCAATTGATTGACCGTCAATGCGCAAGTTGCGCTTTTATTGCTGCCGTCAGCCGTTGTGACGGTAATGGTAGCCGTTCCGGGTGCTTTCGCTGTTACAAGGCCTGAACTGCTTACTGTGGCCACAGCGGTATTGCTTGACTTCCAAGTCACATTTTTATTTGTAGTATTGCTCGGCGTTACCGTAGCGGTAAGTTGAAGCGTTTGGCCGGTATTCAGAGTCGCAGAAGTCTTGTTCAATGACACTCCCGTTGCCAGTTGATTGACCGTCAATGCGCAAGTAGCACTCTTGTTGCTGCCATCGGCCGTTGTGACGGTAATGGTAGCCGTTCCCGGCGCTTTTGCTGTCACGAGGCCAGAACTGCTAACGGTCGCTACGGTCGTATTGCTCGATTTCCATGTCACATTCTTGTTGCTGGTGTTGCTCGGCGTAACCGTGGCCGTTAGTTGTAGCGTCTGCCCGGTGTTCAGCGTCGCTGAAGTCTTATTGAGCGACACGCCCGTCGCCAGTTGATTGACCGTTAGCGCGCACGTAGCACTCTTGTTGCTGCCGTCGGCCGTGGTCACGGTTATAGTCGCTGAGCCAGGGCCTTTGGCAGTTACCAAGCCGCTGCTGCTCACCGTTGCCACAGAGGTATTACTTGACTTCCAAGTCACAGCCTTGTTGCTGGTGTTGCTTGGTGTGACTGTGGCAGTGAGTTGGAGCGTCTGGCCCGTATTGAGTGTCGCCGAAGTCTTATTTAAAGTTACTCCGGTGGCCAACTGCTTAACAGTCAAGGCGCAGGTAGCGCTCTTGTTACTGCCGTCAGCCGTTGTGACGGTGATGGTCGCCGCCCCTGGGGCTTTGGCTGTCACGAGGCCTGTAGTACTTACTGTAGCAACCGTAGTATTGCTCGATTTCCAAGTGACGGCTTTATTAGAGGTGTTGCTCGGACTCACAGTTGCCGTGAGTTGCAAGGTTTGGCCTGTATTCAGCGTCGCAGAGGTCTTGTTGAGCGACACGCCCGTGGCCAGTTGCTTCACAGTCACAGTGCAGGTCGCGGTTTTGTTCGTGCCATCCCAAGTTTTAGCCGTAATTGTCGCAGTGCCAGGGCCATTAGCCGTCACAAGACCATTACTGTTGACAGAGGCAACGCTGGAGTTGCTCGTGGTCCAAGACACGCTCTTGTCGGTGGCATTGCTCGGAGCGACAGTAGCCGAGAGTTGCAACGTTTGACCAGTATTTAAGGTTGCAGAGGTCTTATTAAGCGTTACACCTGTGGCAAAAATCGGGCTTGCCAAACGAAAACCCATAGTTTGGTTAGCATCTGATGATGAAGTATACGATCGGTACGACACACGACAATTTGATGCGCTGCCCTTGTAGTTGCCTCCACGATAAACATGTCCAGAACCAGAAGGCGGACCGGTAGGATTGGTTTGTGGCTCACTGGAATAGTCATCAGGAAAATCAAAAACAATCTCCGAAACATTTCCCGACATATCGTAAATGCCCAGTTCGTTGGCAGCCTTAGTGGCAACCGCATGCGTTGCACCACTACTGTTGGCATTGTACCATGCGATATCACCTATGGTGTTACTACCAGAATACTTATAACCTTTACTCAGTTTGCCTCCACGTGCGGCATACTCCCACTCTGCCTCGTAAACAAAGCGAAAATTCAAGCCCGTCAATCTTCTAAGTTCTATAAAGAAATTTTGAACGTCCCAAAAACTCACACACTCCACCGGGTAGTTTAGGTTTCCTGTGTGGTAACTGGGATTATTTCCCATCACCGCTTGCCACAGAGCTTGCGTGACTTCGGTCTGACCAATCATGTAACCGCTGAGGGTCACCTGGTGAGTGGGCAACTCATCGCCCCACGCGTCATTGCCTTGTTCGGCAGTCGCACCCATGGTGAAGGTGCCGCCCTCGACAACAACCATCTTGAACGTCACACCATTTACGGTAAAGGTTTGTACAGCCGCTTGGAGGCCATTGGTGAACGCCAACGCAGCCGCTATAAAAAGTATTATTATTCGAGTGTAAAAACGCTTCATAGCAAAACAATTATTAATTGAACGCACAAAAATAAGAAAAAACCCCCACAAATACAAGAAAAACAGTATAAAAGTCAAGAGATAAGGCCCAGATTATATAATAATAGACATTGTGTTTGGTTGGCACTATTGTTTTAGGTAGCATGAGGCGGCTTGGGCAATAGGCTCATCGGCGGCACACCACTGAAGTGTGGATAGCGTCGAGGCGTCGGCCCACAGCATCGCTTCATGCTCACGAAGCAGAAGATGTGGAGCATTTAGTTTGCATACATAGGCCCGCAAGATGATGGCGAAGTCGGGGTATCGGTGTCTGACTGTTATCAGGTGGTCGACCACCACGACATCGAGGTCCATTTCTTCCAACAACTCGCGTTTTAGAGCCTGTTGCGGTGTCTCGCCGATCTCGATTTTCCCGCCGGGAAACTCCCAGTGGTGTGAGGTGTAGGCAAAGCGTGTGGCACCCTTGCGCACACATAGCACACGATCATTGTCAACTATTACGGCCGCTACAACGTCATACTCTTTATAATCTTTACTGTGTTCCATAAAAGAAAAAGGCCGGACGCTTGCTCACGCTAACTTCCGGCCTTTGTAATTTATTAAACCAATCTGTTAAATATCACGTTATTTCACTTCCTCGTAACTCACATCCTCAGCGTCGCCGCCCTGCTGGCCACCCTGGTTTCCTGCAGGACCCTGCGGTCCACCAGCGTTAAAGCCTTGTGCGCCAGCGAAGGGGTCAGCACCGGGTTGCGGGCCTCCAGCAGCACCACCGGCCTGCTGATACATCTTCTCGAAGAGGCTGCTCAGTTCGGCGGTAGCCTTGTCGATCGCGTCGAGGTCTTGTGCCTTGTGGGCATCTTTCAACTTGCCAAGGGCAGTCTCGATTTGCGACTTGATGTCGGCGGGCAACTTGTCGCCAGCGTCCTTCAGAGTCTTCTCGGTTTGGAAGATCATGGCATCAGCCTGATTGATCTTGTCGATGCGCTCTTTCTCCTTGGCGTCGGCGGCTGCGTTGGCGGCTGCCTCATCCTTCATGCGTTGGATTTCGGAGTCGCTCAGACCGCTCGAAGCCTCGATGCGGATGCTCTGCTCCTTGCCAGTTGCCTTATCCTTGGCGCTGACGTTCATAATACCGTTGGCGTCGACCTCAAAGGTCACCTCAATCTGAGGAATGCCACGCGGTGCGGGAGCGATGCCGTCGAGGTGGAAGCGACCCAGGGTCTTGCAGTCGCGGGCCATCGGACGCTCGCCTTGCAGCACGTGAATCTCAACCTCAGGCTGGTTGTCGGCCGCTGTCGAGAACACTTGGCTCTTACGAGTAGGGATAGTGGTGTTGGCATCGATGAGTTTGGTCATCACGCCACCCAGCGTCTCAATACCCACCGACAGGGGCACCACATCGAGCAGCAGCACGTCCTTGACGTCGCCACTAAGCACGCCACCTTGGATAGCAGCACCCACGGCCACAACCTCGTCGGGGTTCACACCCTTCGACGGAGCCTTGCCAAAGAAGCGCTCAACCACCTGCTGGATGGCGGGAATACGTGTCGAACCGCCCACCAGAATCACCTCGTTGATGTCGCTGGTGCTCATGCCTGCGTCGCGCAGTGCTTGCTCGCACGGGCGGATGGTGGCCTGAATCAGGTCGTCGCACAATTGCTCAAACATGGCGCGCGTGAGCGTCTTAACAAGGTGCTTGGGCATGCCATCGAGTTGAGTGATGTACGGCAGGTTGATTTCGGTACTCGACTGGCTCGAGAGTTCAATCTTAGCCTTCTCGGCAGCCTCTTTCAAGCGCTGCAAAGCCATCGGGTCCTTGCGGAGGTCAATGCCCTCCTGCTTCTGGAATTCCTCGGCAAGCCAGGTAATGATGCGCTGGTCGAAGTCGTCGCCACCCAGGTGAGTGTCGCCATTGGTGGCCTTTACCTCAAATACGCCATCACCGAGTTCGAGGATCGAGATATCAAATGTACCGCCACCGAGGTCAAACACCGCGATGCGTTTGTCGTTCTGGTCCTTATCAAGACCGTAGGCCAGAGCGGCTGCCGTAGGCTCGTTGACAATGCGCTGCACCTTCAGTCCGGCAATCTCACCAGCCTCCTTAGTGGCCTTACGCTGAGAGTCGTTAAAGTAAGCAGGCACAGTAATCACGGCCTCGTCGACAGTAGTGCCAAGGTAGTCCTCGGCGGTTTTTTTCATCTTTTGCAGCACCATGGCCGAAATCTCCTGCGGAGTGTATTGGCGACCGCCAATCTCCACACGCGGCTGGTTGTTGCCATTGTTCACCACCTTGTAAGGCATGCGCTCAACATCCTTTGTCACATGGTCAAACTGCTCGCCCATGAAACGCTTGATCGAGAACACCGTGCCGGTGGGGTTCATAATGGCCTGGCGCTTTGCAGGGTCGCCCACGATGCGCTCGCCATTGTCTTTAAATGCTACTACCGAAGGCGTAGTGTTACGGCCTTCGCTGTTAGGAATCACGACAGGGTTTTTACCCTCAAGTACCGAAACGCACGAGTTGGTGGTTCCAAGGTCAATTCCAATAATCTTTCCCATAATATGTTTTCCTTTCTTTTTATTTTCTTGTTAATAATGTGTTGGCCTCGCTTTAGCACCTACATGCTATGTGTTGCCGCTGACATTATTGCAAAACCTGTGCCAAGACCTGCCAAAGCGTGCCAACCCCACCCCGACTGCCACATTTCTGCCACAATGTCACCTCTTGCCACCATACCATTCTGCCAAATGCCAAATAAAACAGAATAGCACCTACATTATGTATATAGATGCCATAGCCGATAAAAAATAAGCACGACCCCCAGTTTTGGAGGCCGCACTTTTGTGAGTCGTTTAAAATGTTGAGGTGGGATCGTCGGGGTCGTAGCCGCCGCGCACAGTGCCGTCAGGAAGATAGTCGATGCGCTGAGTCAGGCGGTCGTTGGCGTCGTAGGTCGAACAACTGTAGTCGCCATTTAACGGCTCGCTAAGCAGACGGTGCAGAAGATTGGCGAAAATGCCCTCAACCTGTGTGCGAAGCGCAGCCTCAGCGGCATCGTTTGGCTCAAAGTATTCAACCACGCTAACAACCTTTCCGCTGGCATACTTGGCCTCGACCATCCAGCGCGAGCGGGTCGTGTCTTCATTTTTAAGTGCCACATAGCGGTGGCTCGCCAGGTCGTGCTTCATCACCACTTGCGCAAGGGTGTCGAGAGCGGCGCGGGCATCCACTTTGGTGTACGACCATCCCTCAATCGAGCCAAGCACTCGGCTGTAGATATAGGCATCCTCGGGCGTTTTCCCGCCGCTGATGCTGAGTGCCTCGGTGGCACGGCCGCCATCCACGCGGTGGTACTCGTAGCGCAGGTCGGTGAGCGTGTCGGTGGCATCGATTGTGGGATTGACAAGCGTCGTGTCGGGCACTTCATTGACTGTGGTGTCGTTGACTGGCTTTTCGCCCTGCGTGACACCTTGTGATGAGCAAGCAGACATTGCCGCAATGCAAAGAATTATTGGAAGTTTCATAGTATAATGTGGAGTGTGGATACGACCGACGGCAAGTCATAAGAACTTGCCGTCGTGCAGTTAATCGTGGCGCTGGGACAAATAAAAGAATTAATCGGTTGGTGAAACGTCGACGTCCACATCGATGGCCGGAGCCTCTACCTGGTCGGGCATTCGCTTGAACGTACCAGTGAAGGTATCAATCTTCAGCGTGTCGCCGTCATACATGGTGCAGGTGCCGAACTCTTCGTTGTCCTCGCAATAATAGAGCACGAGTTTGCTGCCTTTCACCTCGCCATAGAGGTCCTGAATCGACCCATTGTCGTTGTGATACTTGGCAGTTGCCTTATCGCCGTCGAGTTTGATGACGATGTGCTCAGTAACCATGCCGTCGCCGAAGTCGCGGAAGCCGTTACCAAATGTGCCGGCAAACTTCGAAGCGTCGAACGAGGCGGCCTTCTCGGTGCGCGCTGCTTTCTTCTTAACAGGCGTCTTGGCCTCGGCTGTAGCGAAGCCAAAAAGCATTGCTGCTACCAAAACGAATAAAATCTTTTTCATGATGTTTATTTTTAAATAGGTGTATTGTATTGATTGTTATTTCAAAATCGTGTCATATCGCCTGCAAATTTAATGATAATTTTCCAATTTACAATGAAATGCAGCGATTTTCTTGTTAGACGGCAATCGCTCGCGAAGGTTTATTCTGTTATGAATATTCTCGTTGACGGCATTTTGGCATCAGTTTTGCAAAAGGACAACAATTGATACAGAAAAGTAGGAGTTTGATGGTTAAACGAGTTTAAATCGCATGATTTTGTGATTAAATATTGTCAAAAAACGCCCTTGTGGTATTGTTTTTGCCAATATTGGGTGTACTTTTGCCGTTGAATCGTAAAAGTTAAATTTAACGGTTGAAAATTTTAAAATCGACATTATTTTAACAATTAAACAATATTAGGTATGAAAAAGAACAAGCAATTAGTACTGATGCTCCTGGGAGCATCGATCATTGGCTCAGCCACTACTCTTATGGCAACTACAGCCATGGAGTCGGCCGGAGTGAAGATGGACAATTTCATTCCTGCCGTTGTAAGCCACACCACAGGAAACTCTGGCTCTGTCACTCAGGTGACACGCCTGACCGAGCACAACACCGACTTTACCGTGGTGGCCGAAAACACGATTAACACTGTTGTGAGCATAACGAGTTACGCTACGCCGCGCCAGCAGCAATACTGGGGTGGTGACGACTTCTTCGACCCGTTTGACTTCTTCTTTGGTCCGGGCAACGGTCAGCGCCGCCAGCAGCGTCAGCAACAGTCGCAGCCCAGCGAGCCGAAGCCCATGGGCAGCGGTTCGGGTGTGATTATCAGCGCCGACGGATATATCGTGACCAACAACCATGTGATTGATGGCGCCGAGAAACTCGAGGTGACACTTAACGACAACAGCACCTACAACGCAACGGTCATCGGCACCGACCCCAACACCGACATCGCACTCATCAAGATTAACGCCAAGGGCTTGACACCAATCAAGTTTGGCAACAGCGACGCAGTGAAGGTTGGCGAATGGGCCTTGGCAGTGGGTAACCCCTTCGGCTTCAACTCTACCGTTACAGCCGGCATCATCAGCGCCAAGGGCCGCGGCGTGAGCGAGAGTTCGAAGATGGGCATTAAATCGTTTATCCAGCACGATGCTGCCGTCAATCCCGGCAATAGTGGTGGCGCACTGGTCAACACCAGCGGCGAACTCATCGGCATCAACACCATGATTTACTCGCAAACCGGCAACTACAGCGGCTGCTCGTTTGCCGTGCCGAGCAACATCGTGAAGAAGGTTGTCGACGACATCAAGCAATACGGCACCGTGCAACGCGCCGTGCTGGGCATCCAGTATCAGGAACTGAACTCGGAGCGCGCCAAGGAGCACAACATCACCGCTACCAACGAGGGTATTTACGTAGCCAAGGTCAACGACCGCAGCGCCGCTAAGGAAGCAGGCATCGAAGAGGGCGACGTGATTGTGAAACTTAACGGAGCAAACGTGAAAAACAGCGGTGAGATGCAGGAGCAGATGAACAAGTTGCGTCCGGGCGACCGCGTGGAGATGAGTTACTATCGCAACAACAAGTTGCACACCACCACCGTAACCTTCAAGAACGACGCCGGCAGCACCAAACTCACTCGCTCGAGCGACTTCACCAGCCTGGGTTGCGCCTTCACCGAACTTACCGAGAAGGACAAGAAGGACATGTCGATCAGCCAGGGCGTGAAAGTCGTGGGCGTAAAAGCCGGCAAGTTTAAACGCGCAGGTGTGAAGGATGGCTTCATCATCACCGACATCAACAACGCTCCGGTCAACAGCCAGGAAGACGTGGAGAACATCTACAACCAAATCATGCGCGCACAGGATAGCGACAAGGTGATGTTTATCACCGGATTCTACCCCACCGGCCGCAAGGTGTACTACGCAGTCGACCTGAGCGACGCCGACGACGAATAATACATTCATAGACACATACGCACACAATCAGGGGGAGCGCCAAAACGGCACTCCCCCATTTTTAATCACAAAGTCTTAAGTGGACTTTTTTTCTGTGCCCCGCAAGATGTAGTCGCCCTTTTGGCCGCCACAAGCATTGTGGCCATCAACCTCATTCTGAATACATCAAATAAATAAAATACGGGCTTTGTGGCGCAGAGAGTCACATAGCCCGTATTGGTTTTATCACATGATGCCGCGTTCACGCAGGCGTTGCTGCCACTTCCAGGCGCTGCGCATGGTGTCGTCGATGCTCGCCTCGGCATGCCAGCCCAGCACTTCGTTGGCGCGCTTGGGGTCGGCCCAGATTTGCTCGATGTCACCCTCGCGACGTTCCACGATCTTATGAGGCACTTTCACCCCTGTTGCCCGCTCAAAAGCGTCAATGAGTTGGAGCACCGAGAGCCCCTCGCCTGTGCCGATGTTGAACACCTCGAGCGCCTTATCGCTCTTGTTCTCCAGCATGCGGTCGAGGGCCTTAACATGAGCCTTGGCCAGGTCGACCACGTTGATAAAGTCGCGGATGCACGAGCCGTCGGGAGTGTTGTAGTCGTTGCCAAACACGCTGAGCATCGGACGGATGCCGATAGCCGTCTGTGTAAGGAACGGCACCAGGTTCTGGGGCACTCCATTTGGCAACTCACCGATCTCGGCCGTGGGATGTGCGCCGATGGGATTGAAGTAGCGGAGCAGAATGGCCTTGATGGGGCTGCCGCTGCGTATTACGTCGGCGATGATGTTCTCCGAAATCTGCTTCGTAGCGCCGTAGGGCGACGTAGCCTGCTTGGTAGGCGCGTCCTCGGTGATGGGGTTCTGATCGGGCTCGCCATAAACGGTGCACGACGATGAGAACACAAAGCCCTTGACGCCGTATACCGGCATCAGATCGAGCAGGTTGAGCAGGATGTTAAGGTTGTTGCGATAGTACAGAATGGGTTTCTGCACGCTTTCGCCCACGGCCTTGCTGGCGGCAAAGTTGATGATGCCCGTAATGCCGGGATGCTCCTTAAAGAGGTGATGGAGCGTGTCGATGCAGGTGCAGTCGCCCTCGACAAAGGCCGGACGAATGCCCGTGATACGCTCGATGCCGTCGACCACATCAACATTACTATTGCTCAGGTTGTCGATAATTGCAACCTCATAACCAGCGTTTTGAAGTTCTACAGTGGTGTGTGAGCCAATGAAGCCCGTTCCACCAGTAACCAATATTTTCCCTTTCATAGTATCTATTAATCTGTTAATCTATAATCTAAAAATCAGCGCAGGTGATTGACTATCCGTTCGCAGGCATGGCCGTCGCCGTAGGGGTTGGTGGCATGACTCATGCGCTCATAAGCCTTGGCGTCGTCGAGCAGAACCGACACATTGCCTACGATGGCGTCATAGTCGGTGCCTACAAGTTTCACCGTGCCAGCCTCGAGAGCCTCGGGGCGCTCAGTGGTATTGCGCATCACCAGCACCGGTTTGCCCAGGCCGGGAGCCTCCTCCTGGATACCACCGCTGTCGGTGAGCACGATGGTTGATTTCTCCATAAGATTCACGAAACTAAGGTATTCCAGCGGCTCAATGAAGAAGAGGTTGCCCAAGTTGTCAAGCGACTCGCCAAACACCTGGTGGATGGGGCGGCGCACATTAGGGTTGAGGTGCATGGGATACACAAAGTCTACTTCGGGATAACGCTCGCTCAGCGTCTTGATGGCGCGGCATATGTTGATGAAGCCGTCGCCAAAGTTCTCACGGCGATGACCGGTTATCAGCACCAGTCGACGGCCCTCGTCCAGACGATCCACATCGTAGCCACATTCGCGCAGCAGGTCGTCAAGGTCGTGGCTCAGATTGGCGTTGCTCTTAATCTTGTTTACCACCCAATAGAGCGCGTCGATCACGGTATTACCCGTGACGATGATACGGCTGTCGGGCGTGTGCTCACCGAGCAAGTTCTGGCGGCTGAGGGGCGTGGGCGAGAAATCGTAGGTTGCGATGCGACCTGTAATCTGCCGGTTCATCTCCTCAGGCCACGGACTGTAGATGTTGTATGTGCGCAAACCGGCCTCCACATGGCCCACCGGAATTTGCTGATAGAAAGTGGCCAATGCTGCGGCCGTGCTTGTGGTGGTGTCGCCGTGAACGAGCACCACGTCGGGCTTTACCTCATTGAGAACATCACGCATCCCAATCAACACCCTCGTCGTCACATCGTAGAGGTCCTGGCCCTGCTTCATGATGTTGAGGTCGTAGTCAGGTGTGATCTCAAAGATTTTCAACACCTGGTCGAGCATCTCGCGGTGCTGAGCGGTAACGCACACGATTGTTTCAAATTCTTGCGGATAGCGCTGGAACTCTTTCACCAACGGTGCCATCTTGATTGCTTCGGGACGCGTCCCGAAAACGAGCATTATTTTTTTCATATTATTTTGTTGTTGCTATATCAATTTTCCTGCAAAGATACGATTTTTTTCACAAACTCACCAATATTTAAGAAACTGGGGTCATCATCACTCCCCACCAAATCTTCTGTTTACTCGTGCCATTCTCACCGTTTGAAGAGGAGGTTGTTAAGGGGGCGCCAGAGGAGGAGGCGGAGTTTGTCGAGTAGGATTGAGGCGATAAAGACACCCACGATGAGCAGGACGGCACGGCCGATGAAGTCGGCACGGCTGCACTGGTTGAACCATTGCAACAGATACACGTCGTAGTACTTGCCAATGAAACTGCTGGAATGGGTCAGATAGATGGCAAAAGCCGACACCGCCACCCAGTTGATGAGTCGGCTGCGCAACGATATTTTGCTGAAGAACAGCAGCAGATGCAACGCCGACACAATGACGATGGGGCAATTGTAGAAATACAGGAAACCGCCTCGGCCACCCTGCCACTTAATCGCAAACATGGCTATAGTGAAAAACGCCACGCAGCCAAGATACACAGCCAGGTCGAACCACTTGCTGCGCTGCCACAGCCATTTGACGGGATGCAAGCGCACGTAGCGAGCCAAGAGGTAGAGCCACATAAACGAGATTGCCGAATAGCCCGCCACAAACCACTTGGTGCCTTCCCACAGCCAGCCATATATGCACTGAAACGCGAGAAACGAGAGCAACACAGTGGCAAACTGGCGACGCGTGGCATGCTCGACAAAGGTGTTCAACGCTGGCGCGAAGAGATACATCGCTATGTAAGCCTTGACAAACCAATAGTCGAAATCGCCCAGCAAAAACAGCCGCGAGAACACGCTGCTCGTGGGGCGCAAATCGGCGGGCACAAAGATTGCGCAACCGGCGATGGCCACAAGGCCGAAAAACAGCACCTGGAAGACCAACTCAGCAAAGCGGTTGAGGCGAGGCTTGATACCGTACCAGCCCGAGAGCAGCACGAACAGGTCGACGGCGACTATCGAGAAGCCCTCGGTCATAAACATCAGAAAACCCGACGATGGATGCGCGTGCAACCATGCCATGCCCGGCACAGGAAGAGCGCGGAAATTGGCGTGGACAACCATCACCAGCAGCATGGCCACGATGCGCAGCAACTCCATGTTGCTGTCGCGAACCTTGACTTGCGAGGGAAGTGTGTTATTGTTTTTCATGACGACGAAAACGTATTAAATCCATCAGTTTGCCGAAAGCCTCGACGTGCAGCCACCGACACAGCACTATGTACACCACCGGGCACACTGTAAGCGAGACGGCGAGCGACAGCCAGTCGTTGGTGATGAGCCACGAGAAGCCGAAACTCAAGGCCGCCACAAGCAATGCGAGAAGCAGTATCGGCAACAACTCGCGCAACTGCTTCAAGAAGCCGTAATCGAGCAATTTCTTGGTATAATAAGTATTGAGATAGAATGCAATAATGGCATAAATCACGCGGCCTATGCAAATGCCTATCAGGTCGAACGGCAGCGACAAGAAGAGAATGGTGAAGCCTATCGACTTCTTGATGACTTCCAGCCGCAACACATAGTCGCTGCGCCCCTTTACATATATCAAGTTGAGGTTGACCATAACCACACAGTCCCACAGATAAGCGAACGACAGGATTTGCAGCAACGGCACACACCCCATCCACTCGTCGCCCAGCAGCAAATGGATAAGCGGCTTGGCAATGCCACAAAGTCCCATGATGAGCGGGAACACCGCCAAAGCGGCAAGTTGCATATATTGCTTGTAGACGCTGCGCAGCCGGGCGTCATCGTCTTGAATCTTGCTCAATACCGGGAACGACACGCGCGACAGGATGCCGCTGATGTTGGCACTGCAGAACATGTTGAACTTATCGGCGCGAGAATAAAGTCCCAGGCTGTTAGATGAGAACTTGCGGCCAATCACCATGTCGTAAACCTTGGTGTAGAGGCTGCTGATAAGAGTAGCCACCAGCAGTTTCGAGCCAAAGGCGAAGAGGCGGCGGAACGAATCGCCCGAAAAGCGCTCACGCGGCCACCACCGCACATAGAAGAAACTTAACGCCACCGTCACTACCGCCTGTACCAGCGCCTGCACCACGAGGGCCCACACGCCATAACCCAGCCAAGCCAGCGCCACGCCCGTAAGGCCTGAAATGATGGCACTGAACAGCGAAATCTTGCTCTGTGTCTTGAAATCAACGGCAATGGTGAGTTTGGTTTTGTTGACCGCTACCAGCGAGTTAAGGACCAAGTTGAAGCAATAAACGCGTGCGACAGGAGCCAAAATAGGTTGCCTAAAGAATTCTGCAATGTAAGGCGCGGTAGCAAAAAGCAGGGCATAGATAACCAAACTGATGCCAAAGTTCACATAGAACACAGTCGAGAAGTCGCGCTCGTTGCACTCTTTGCGCTGGATGAGCGCGCTGGAAAAGCCGCCGTCGATAAACACCTGCGACACGCTCATAAAAATCGCCAGCATGGCTATCAAACCGAAATTGTCGGGGCCCACCAAGCGGGCTATCACCAACTCAAGCACAAAGGTGACGGCTTGCACCGAGAATCGTTCAACGAAACTCCATGCCACACCACGCACCGTTTTATCTCTCAAGTTCGATTCAGCCATATCTCAAGCATTACTTTAGATGTAGCGACTCAATGAGGTCGTCCATAGTGTTTTGCGCCACTGTTTTATTGTTGGGTGGCAGAAGATAACGTTTATAGAACTCCATGCGTTTTTCGGCCATCGGATCCTCGCCGCCAAGCACCTGAAGGTCGACGAAATCACGTATTTCTTTCTCATCCTTGCCAATGTAATGCACTGCCAAGGCCTGGCGAGAGAAA
>JAEEGL011768527.1_pt1 | contig 13532 bp, 4 predicted proteins | sample 9134231 | NCBI WGS metagenome assembly JAEEGL01 (sample SAMN16246548, study PRJNA631951) | gut metagenome | biome: gut microbiome; feature: rumen; material: fiber-attached | host: Bos | place: Iran: Karaj | collected 2018-10
GATTTGATAGTCGGGACTAGCTTAATTGGTAGAGCATCAGACTCTGAATCTGGGGGTTCTAGGTTCGAATCCTAGGTCCCGAAAATAGAAAAAGCATTAATAAGGCGCCGGGATGGTGGAATTGGTAGACACGCTTGGCTTAGAACCAAGTGCCTTACGGTGTGCAGGTTCGAGTCCTGTTCCCGGTAGAGTATGAAACTAATAACGAATTACATAAGTTCTCATCTATACTTTCATGGGTTTGTATGGTGAGGATTTTTTTATTTTCTGGTTTTTTTATCCTGCTCGAGTTTTCCCGCATATATAAGAGGAATTTCTTTGGTTTGTATACCTGTTTTATATAATAAATTTTAAAATTGAAGAGATTTTTAATCTCTTCAATTTTATTTTTATTCATAACATTAATAGAAATTTTTTATATTATTTTTTTTACTCTTCTCAACATTACTCGTATTCGTTCTCTTAACTCTTTCCTTCTTAGTGGATTCTCGATATCTCTCATAATATCATTGTCTTTTAATGCCTGAAGATGCTTTACATAATAAAGATTTTTACTTGTTGGATTTTCCACATCATATTTATCTCACCATAATAATCTAGATAAGACAGTACCAAATTCAGCTCTAGATACTATTTTATTTGGATCAAAATTTCTAACTTTAATACCCATTATTCATAAAGCACAAGACTTCTCTGCATAATCTTTTATTTCTTTAGATTCCCATACAGATTCATCATCTCATCGACTACATTTAGCAGGAATCTCCGATGGGATTTCTTTTCATAATACATTAACTGCAAAATTTACAGCCTTCTTTGCTAAATGTCATCTAATAATATATTTATCTGGCATTGCTTCATCTAAAGTATCCATTGTAGTAATATTGTATCAACGTGCCCATATATACGCATCTATAACTTCTTGTGAATAATTTTGTTTATTATCACTTGTTATAGTTGGATTTGAATTATTATTCTCATTATTTTCTTCTTCTCAATCTTCTTGTGGATTATCTGGATTTTCCTTATCTTTTCGTCATCAACTATAACCATTGCTATTTTCTTTAAACGTAGCTATATATATTTCATCTCATGTAACAGTAGAAAGTTCAGGATTCCATCATAAAAAGATATATCAATCTTTGGTTGGTGTATCGCCATTATATATTGGCATTGTTCAATAGTCAATCATAGATGTTTGTAAAATTGATCCATCGTAATTTAAAAATTTAATCTCATATTTATCTGGATTATAAACCACTGTAAACTCTGCCATTCATGTAGTGATACCACTTACTATTAGTTTATCTGCTGTATAATGTTCTATAATTGGAGACTCAAAACTATAATTTATTCAACTTAAATATTCCCCACTAACACTTTCCGCCGCTATATTTCAATTTGAATATATATAATTTACTATAATCTTGTACTTATCTTGTATTTCATCATCTATTCAATCATTATTAGAATCTTTTGCCCATACTGCCGTATATGTAGCATTAGATGTTACTTTACTAGTAACAGTAGGATTCCATGATTTGAAAATGTATCATTCTTCGTGATTTAAATTTCATGCAAATTCAGGTGTATCAGAATTATAATCTAATCAATCATGAATATCATCTTCAAATATTCATTTATCTCATTTTTTATAAGTTACAGTAAATTGTTTTTTGAAATATACTTTTAGTATAAGTTCTCAATTTGACAAAACTGTTCCAGTTAAAACATTATTTGGATATCATTCTGCAAACGCATATCCCTGTAATGAAGATATTTTGTCTATATCTGTAACATTCACAACTTCATCCGTTGTTCATAATCTATTATCTCAACTTGTAGCTGTAATAGGATAATTACCATCATCTAATTGATAATAATATTCTACTCTATATGATGTATCTGTTTTTGGTATATATTTAGCCACCACACTAGTTCAATTAAGTGGCATTATATCAGGAAAATTAGGATACCAGCCAACAAATTTATATCATGTTTTTATTGGATCTGCTGGTTTATTTAATGGTTTTTCATATTTAGCTTGAAATGATACTACATCTTCTCAGTTATCTGGGTCATATGTTATAGTATATCGAATTCTATCATAATTTACATTTACAACAGTACTTCAATCTGCTAATATCTGAGTCTGATAATCATCCAAATTTCATGTTAATATTAAACCATCAAATGTTTTTTCTGGTATAATAGTTAGTGTATCCGTAGTTCCTGATGAATATAATGTTTCCTTAATAATTGAATAATCATTATCATACAAATTTTGTGCAACATAATTAATAGTATATGGAGTATCATCTCTTGATATAAAATTTCAAGTTATAAACGTAGTATCGGTAATTTCTATATCAATTGTTGTATCTGCTCAAACCACATCCCCATTTTTTATCCATTTATCAAATTTATATCATTGTTTTGGAGTGGCTGTTAACGTTATTCTTTTTCAATATTTATATGTTCATGAAATATCTCCAACAGTTCATTTATTTTCATCAGAACTCAATACTGTTACTTCGTATTCATTTAAATCAAAAATTGCTTTTAATCATGTTCATCATGTTTCATCTGCTGTAAATACATATGGATTATTTGTTGTAATTGTATTACCTTCCCCATCTTTCCATTCTAGGAAATGGTATCATAATCCTGGATTTGCACTGACCGTAATTTCATCTCAGTATTCATATGTACCACTTCATAATACACTACCCCCTGTTGATGGTTCATATGTCAAAGATACAACATATGGTTTTTTGCTATAATTTGCAAAATATTCCAAATCCTTTGCATTCACTCATTTATGAATAACTACATTTTTACTAGGTACATCTCCATTACTTCATGTCCATCCATCAAATATATATCAAATTTTGGTAGGATTAGTTAACGTAATATCTCCAGATTCTACTGTATAACTTTCTGGATTTGGATGTAAAGAATCAATAATTCATCCATCTAAATGGTATTCAATTGAATACGTGTGTATATTCCAATTCGCTGAATAATTCAGATTTCCAACTGTTCATTTAGTCACCATTACAGAAATCTGTGGATTATCTCCATTACTTCATACCCATCATCAAAAATCATATCATTTTTTAGTAGGAATTTTTAGTATAAAGTCATCATCTTCAACGGTATAAGATGTTTTTTCATTTACCAATGAACCACCCTGTTTGTCATACGTAATACTATATGAAATAGGATTTGTCACCAATGTAAATATTATATTATCAGTAATTGGTAGAGAAGTTATTATATTTGCATTTTGATCTCATAAAGTAGATTGCCAAATAGGATTTTGATATCATGTTTTTAGTGTAAAACTAGGAAAATTTATCAAACATGAAGTGTTTTGTGTCTGACCATTATTTCCATTATATATTGCAGGTATCGTACATCATCTTGTGATATAATCTATTGATTCAATTCATGTTCACATATTAAATATTCAAGTAAGAGGTATTTCTTCTTTTATTGTTTGAGCAAAGAAATGTTGATTTTCTCATGCATTAATAGTAACAGATTCTCAATTTTCATATTGAGCAATATGATTAGTATTTCAAGTACTCCATCATAATATAGTAGGTGTATTATTTGGTGCTGAAATTATTGGAAAATCTATATCAATACTACATGTAGAAGGTTGCTGTACTCCGTTGTATACCGTATCAATACTACATAATTCATGAGTACTATCTGCTGTATATTCTATAGAATCATATGTATATGATTCATTTCCGTTTAAATAAAATGAAATATAAATATTTCTAGGTCACTTCTTTGATTGAGCATAATACTCCATATCATTAGATACAGATAATGAAGAATTCTGATTTACAACTACATCATGATTATTTGCTCATAATGAATATCATAATATCGTTGGTGTCTTTTCTGAGGAAATTTGAGGGGTAAAGATATCACAATATGTGGCATTATTTCGTATTGTACAATTTTCTATCACAAAATCTGATGTATCTATTTCAGTTTGTCAGTATTTTGTCTGTGAATCATTTCAGTTTTTATAAAATTTAGTAGAGATTTCTTTTTTTGATATTACATAAAGTGTCTTATCTGATGATACTGTTAATTTATTGATTCATGTGGAATATACTGCATTTTGAGCATTTTCATCAGAATTAAATCCGATAATTGTAAATCATTCTCTAGTAATATTAGGAACATTTACATCACATTCAGTAGCTGGCACTCATTCATTAAAAACTCAATCTATAGTACAAGTTTCTTGCCAACTATTCGATCATGATACACTAGCTCCATTTCCATAAAATGTAACCGTAAATGTTTTTCCATCACTTTGCGATTGTGCATAATAAACTAAGTTTTTATTAGCTGTTAGTGTTTGAACAGATCACGTTGATATTATATTATCTACATTATTAGCTCATGTACTCCATCATAATACTATTTTTTCACCATTTGGAGTAATATCTGGGAATATAATAGTTCAACTACATTCATTCTGAGTATTTCAATTATAAGTTGCTGGTATCGTACAGAATTTATAATCAGTTGCTGAAGTTTGAGTATCACCGCTATATGTAAAACTAGCATTTCCATTTGGATTAAATGTTATCATTCTATCTATAGGATCTCTCATTGTCTGAGCGTATAAAATAATATTATCTGACAATGAAATAATTGAGTTAACTGCATACATTCATTCATGACTTGTCTCCGAATCACTATATCACAAAATCTTTTGCGTTGTAGTAGATGTAATAGTTGGAGAAACTACCTCACATGAAGTTTCATTATTTCGAATTGTACATTTTGCTGTCACATCTTCTATTGTTGTATTTCCACTATAAGTCTGAGAATCATTACCATTTCTTTTGAACGTAGCTGTTAATTCTTTTTTAAATATTGCATAGATTCTCATACCCTCATTTCAAATCACAAAATTTTCCATAGCTTCTTTTGCTGTTTGATCCGTATTCCATCCAACAAATTCCCATCCAGGTTTAGTTGCCGTATAATTCTCTAGATTTACGGTATCTCAGGAACTAAAATTTGTAACTGGTCTACTTGCTGTTCCTCAGTTTTCTTCTGCATTAAAAGTTACTACCGATGCACCTTCACACCTTTGTCCATCTTCCGATGTTGAGTATCAGTCATCACAGTTCCATTTAGCATATACTGTAGTATCTTTGGTAATATAATTACTAGAAGAAAAATCAAAGCTCTTGGTTAAATTTTCATCAGCAAACCATCATACAAATGATGAATGTGCTCTTGTTGGATTTGTTGGTTTAGTGGATCTTGCCTGCCACCATACAAAATCTGTTTGTGATGCAACATTTGAACCTCCATTACTATCAAAATTTAATGTTATATATGAAACATCTTTAAAACAACGTAAAGAGAATCCATTAGAACTATAATCCGTACTTGTAGTAGCATTACTTGAATTTATTGTAAACTTGTATGGTGCTGATGTTGAACTAAATGAAGCAGATCGATAATATCCGTAAGTTCATTGACTTGATAAATTTGATGTAGTACGTACACGATATCATGCAAAAGGCAATCACAAGGCTGCAGGCATACAAAACTGGAATCCCCTATTACTACTGTGAATAGAATTACAATATGATGATCCTTCTTCTGAGAGCATCCAGTTTTTAAAAAGAGTTATAGCAGCATTCCATTCTGAATAATAAGGAATATGATATCCATCTGGACATGGTCATTGTCTATCTCAGTCACTTCATAACCACAAATTATTTCCTCATTTATTCCAATAAAGTGGAGAAGTATTTCTTCTTATAAAAGTTCCATTAAAATAATGATTTCATACTCACCATGGAATATTTGATTGGTTTTCTACCAATACATTTAAAATATTATTTGTATATGTTCCATTACTAGGGAATCAGAAATTATTTCCATGTTGATAATAATTTCAACGTGTAGAAAGTGGACTATTTGTTTCTCCATAAGAATATCCACTTACATAATTAGTTGCTCATAGATTACGATCCATAATAGTAAAAGATTCACCATTCATATTTATTGTTTTATCCATAAATGGTAAATATCTTGCATATAATGTAATAGCATCATAATCAGTATTTAAACTAAGTCATGTCCATCTAGATGATGAACTATAAGATGTATCAATGTACCATCATTCAAACATATATCATGTATCACCATTTTGAGTTAATTGGGGTACTTGAATTTCTTCTCACAATGTGGCAAAATATCATTCTGGCATTCATTTATATTCTATAGTTTTTTCTGTAGTTAAATCTGAGAATTTTCAACCAGGGAAAGTCTCTGGATTAGCTTTGAATGTAACAAAAATACGTTTATCTGTAACACATTTTCAATCTGTAGTCATTATAAATCACTCTTTACAATCCCATTTAGCATATACCGTCATACTACGATCTACATATCACGTAAATTGTTCAGTATATCATGTGCTTAGGTACCATCCACTAAATACCGATCCATATCTAGATGGAGTTGAAGGATTTGTGTATGGTTGCCATCGAAATATATATTTTGGATCTATTTTTGTTCATCATTGCGTATCAAAACTTACAACATATCTATTTGTATTCTTAAAACACCTAACTGTAGCGGCATTCACTCAACCCCAACTTGGGTATGAGTTACTAGAATCTGATATTTGTAATATATATCATTGAAAATAACTAGAGTATGTAGATGCTGCATAATATGAGGTAGATCACCAATTAGTCGGCATAGATGTGTTAGAACTTCTATATCATCACAATGGTAATCATAAAACTTTTGTAAAACAAACTTGGTTACTAACATCCTCACATTCTTCAAACTGGGATTTATTTCAAATTATTGTATCATAAATTTTTGTCCATTCATTTTTTTCTGGTATATGATATCATGCAGGACATGGTCATTGTTTATAAGATTCTGGATTAACATTAGGACTATATCATCACCATGTAGTTGTATAAGTATTTGTGGACCATGGACTAACTTTCACAAATAATCAGTTTGAATAAGGATTATTGTATGACCATGCAGTTGAAATTGGATTGGTAACTTTTTTACTTGTTACATTATCCCACTCTCAAGTATTTGGAAATCAGTAATTGTTTCCATATTGATAGTAGTATCATATATTATCAGTATTTACATCATTGTATCATGTAGATATGGATTTAGCTCACATATTTCTATCCATAAATTTAAGCTGTAATGTACCAAAATCTATTATTCTTTCTTCAAATGGTAAAAAATTTCCATAAACTGTTACCTCTTCTCATAATCAATCATTATCCATAGGAAATTTCCGTATTTGATTGAATTCTTGATCAAGATACCATTGATCAAACATCCAATTTCATTCTTTTGTTGGAGTAGAAAATGAAGTTGTTGTTGGTAAATAATGTCAGGCTGTATTTCTTGCATAAACTACTGTTTTATACAAATCATCTCATATCATATAATTTACTCTAACTTGTCTTAATACACATTGATTTGATGCATTTAGTATATATCAATCTTCACATCACCATTTAGCATACAATGTAATATCTTCACTAATATATGTATCACCTGTAAATGTAAACTTTTGAGTTAATTCTGGATTTTTATACCACCCAGCAAAATTTATATCATCTTTAGCCGGATCCTCTGGTTGTAATGTTTTTAACCTTGGTTCATATCGATAAAAACTCTGACTATCAACATCTGATCATCAATTTGAATTAAAAGTTATTGTAACTTTTTCAGTATTTTTAAAACAACGAACAGAGCTTGCATATGAACGATATTTATTATCTGTAGCATTAGCTGAAGAATCTGTAAATATTAAGGCATAAGCATTATCTCAATCATATGCATTAGATGCCCAATATCGACCAGCTTCTCATTGTCATTGTTCAGATCCAGCCGTTTTTGGATCTCTATAACCTGCAAGAGGTAATCATAATGTAGTTCAGAAATTTTTTGCTAGATATCAAGATTTTATATAATTAGTATAAACAGCTTTCCATTCTAGAGAATTTGGAACATGATATCCATCTGGACATGGTCATTGCCAATCTTCTTGATTCGATGAAGTTCATCACCACATATTCATATTATCTTCAGAATCCCATCTAAATGGAGCTGTTGTCCTAGAAATAAAATTAGAACTAGAATAATAATTATCTGGTCATCGTGGCTGCCCATCATAAGTATTTGTAGGTACCAAATCTAGGGAAATTGCAGGAGTTTCTCAAACATCAAATCAGTAATTATTTCACCATTGATACAACTATCAATAATCTCGAGTCTTTTCAGCTCATAAGTTTATATCCATCATTGTAAATGATACTCCCACATACGATAATTTCATATCTGAGAAAGGAAGATAACATGCATATACACTAAATTCTGAATCAGTTGTATCCTCTATAACACCATTCCACCTCGTGGAACAAGTGCTAGATGTATACCATCATTTAAACGTATAATTATTTTTATGTGGAATTTTAGTAGCTTTATTTGCCACATATTCTCAATTATTTAATGTATATGTTACTGCGAGTGAATTTATACCTCATTCAAATTCTCCATCTCATGCATTATAGTTTACCACCACAGATCCTTCAATATTTGTCTTAATTATTGCATATATAGAAAATTTAGTAGCATCAACTACCAATGAATCAGATTTTTTAGTTGCAGTAAGCTCTTGTATTCACATTTCATTTTTTACACTACTTCTTAATTTTGTCTTTTTTACTACCATCTCTTCTCATTCATTTTGCTTATCTTCGATATGATATATTTTCAGCTCTTTAATATCCGAATCTTTAAAATCTTCATTTTCTGAATAATTAAATCTAACTTCTACTTTATTTCAATTTGGTTGAAGTTTTATTTCAGATCCATCACTTAATTCATAAACAAATTGAATATCAAATGCTACTAAAGAATCTTCTAATACTTTACTATTTAATCATAAAATTTTTTGTTTTACTTCATCTAAATCTATTCAGCTTAATGGTATAATTTTAAGTTTTGTATATTCTGGAAATGTAGAAACTGGAGCTTCTACTGATACCATCACCCCATCAAATTCTCAGATTCCAGCAATTAAATCTTCATTTAAATGTTCCCAAGCTAAATCAATTTCTGATTTTTCATCTTTAATATTTGTTAATTCTTCTGGATTATTTTCTTTTTCATTGTTTCAATCTTGTCATCTTTCTTCTTCAGATTGATAAGATTCTATTATATTTTCTGCTGTATCTTTTGTAGTATCTTCTACTGCATCTTCTATTGTATTATCTTTATCAAAAACTTGATCTGTAGTTGTACCTTCAGTTCCAGAAAAATCGTCTCCATCCTTTGTTTTATTCTCAGTTTTCTCATTTCACTCCTTTTCATTGTCTATATTGTTATCTCAAATTTCTTCTTGGGACTGACTATCTTCATCTATTTTGTTATCATTATTTATATTTACATCTTCTAACGAAAAATCTTCATTTTCGTTAAAATCTTCTCAATCATCAGATTCATGACTATCTTCAGCCATATTTTCTAATATTTCCTCTTCAGGAACTAAATCTCAAAGACTGTCAGAATCAGCTATCGCATAGCTCAATGGTGAAAAGATATTTGAAATAAATAAAACAAATAATGAAATAAAATTAAAAATTTTTTTTGTGTTTTTCATTTTCCCAAAATAGAAGTAAAAATAATACAAACATAATTATATTTAAAATTTTTATAATTTACAAAATTTAGAAGCATTTTATTAATTTTTCACTTAACATTTTCTCAAAAAAATATGTAATTATTTTTATTAAAAAATTTTTTAATCTATTTTTTAATAAATATATCTATAACATAATCATCAAAAAAGTAGGATTATAACATCCTACTTAGTTATATTATAATATCGTAGAAAAATAATATTAACCTATAGTTTTATGGTTTAAAACAACCATTTCCCTCTTCATTCAGTTCATATCAATAATCACATGTCCACTGACAAGCCGCAGGTGTAGTTCATACTAATGATGTATACGTCCATTGTGTAAATTGAGGAGACATATAATACACTGCTGGTCATGCAATTACTCACTCTCATGTAGGCATATCTCAAGTACAATAATTTCACTTAAATGCTGAACAACTTACCTTATTGGACCGATAACTACACTCCCATGCATATCAAGATTCTGTATCTTCTATTTCTGAACTAGTTCAGACATTACACAAATTAGATGTTGGAGCTTCTGGATAGGTTTGTCTATTAGCTTCTCAACAACTTGGAGTTAGTAATCCGTATCAATTAAGATTATAGCAATAAGAATAATAACTAATACCTTCTCAAAGAGTTCAATCTGAATTACAACTAATATTTACTAAATTCTCAGAACAATTTTCTGAGTATATGCTTGTATATGCCTGTATACTATCCCCTTCTTGTAGTAAAGCTGTTTCAAATTCACATGTAACATTTGGACAATTATCTGTTGGTTTTTTATTGATTACGTGCCATCTATTACCATCATAAGCATAAAAACATCAACTCTGCATTCTAATTTCTCAAACATTTCAAGAAGTTGTATTATTACTTCATAATTTTACAGCTCCGTTTACAACCAAATTAACTCATGATATAGGAGTATATGTTCAAATTAAGATTCAACCACTCGCTGTGATAACAGCAGAATTATTTAATATATTTTCACTATTCCACACAAAAGAAGATTCCGTTCACTTGGAATTTTCTCATAAAACAACACTTGTATCATCTGATTCATTATTATTTCATCATATCACAACTCAATTATTAACTGTATTAGATTCTCATCATACTATAGCTCATCAACCTTTTACTATATTTCCTGATCATCATGCTATAGCACTTATATCATCATCTCAGAATGCAGATTCCGTAGTTTGATTACCTTGTCATCCTCATATAACAGATGATGAAGTATTAATCATGTTATCTTTTCATCATCAAATTCCAGAATTATTTTTACGTATTTCATTATTAGATCCTCATCCAATACTAGCAACTACAGTACTAGTTACTCCATTTCCTGTTCCCATAATCACTCAATTTTTAATTTCAAGTTGACTATTTTTTAATTCAATTGAAGCATAAAAATCATCTGAATTACTTCATAAAAACAATGAATGTAAAATAGCTCTATGCACAGCAGTTCCAGAAGGGACACTGATATTAATATCACCTTTTACTATATTAGTAACATATAATACCGATATTCAAGACAATACCAGTAATCATAACAAATAAGTTCATTTTGATTTATACTTCATTATTTAGTATTAAATAAATAAAAATGCTATTTCATGTACAATTATAATCAAAAAAATTTTTCTGTCAAAATTTATAAGACTTTTTTCTCTACTAAAATAAATATGTAAACTAAACACAAAAAATCTGAGAATTACAGATATTCAATTTTAAGTATCAAAATCCTAAAAATATTCACTTTACTTTTTAAAGTAAAAAAATATTATCTCTGAGTTATTCTTATCAAAAAAAATTATAAATGACTCAATTAGAGGAAATTGATAAAAAACTGACTGACTCAAAGTTCTATGAATTATGCAATATTATGGGTAAAAAATGGGTTCTTCTCATTTTAATATCTATATATGCTGATATTCATACGTTTTCTTGAATGATGAAGTATATTCCAAATATAAATACTAGCATTTTAACTAAAAGACTTAATGAATTGATAGAAAAATGATTTATCATCAAAACATCAAAATTTGAGTACTACCTAAGCAATAAATGAGAAGATTTGATAGAATGATTAAAATCACTAAAAGAACGAGCTAGTAAAACAGGTAGAGATAAACAAATACAAAAAAAGTTTAAATAATATTTATTTATGATTATATTATAATGAAAAAGGATAATTTTTTCAAAAGACATTGGATTATGCTATCAGTAATTACAATAATAATAGTAGGAATTTTATATAAGTGGCAGCCATGGGTAGATAAAACACCAAAGACTAAGATTTTCTATGATATGGAAACTACTGTTCAAACTTGAAATTTAGAAAATATTTTAACGTTGCAATGAACTACTCAATTTGCAGATTCTCAAAAACTTACTTTTATGAGTCAATGAAAAGTGACTGCTGTTTACGTAAAAGTGTGAGATAATGTCAAGAAAGATCAAATTCTAGCTAAGATATCCACAGACGATTTGGATAATACGGTAGCACAAGCAAAATTGGATATAGAAAACCAAAAAAATTCATTACAAGATTTGCTAGATGCTAAAAATTTGGATTTAGAATATATCCAAGAAAAAGCTAATTATGATGCTCTAATACTTAAGCAAGAAACTATCGATCAAGACCAAGAGCTAGAAATGCAAGAATTACTACAAAAAATCAAAGATGCTCAAAAATTATATGATGATACACTTGCTGATTATCAAGAATTATTAAGTTGAAGTGATAGTACAAATGCTGATTTGGCTCTTTCTAGTACTATAAGAAAAAGGAATCAGACTTTAGAAACTGCTGTATTAGAGCTAAAAACAATTATAAATGATGTAAATACCATAATAGATAATTATGATAAAAAATTAATTATTACAAGCAAGTATAAACGTGAGATAGCTATAAATGATAATATTTGAGCTGATGATATATCATTAAAATTTAAATCGGAAAATTTATTTAATCAATTAAATTCAGATTTAAATTCTCTAAGGGAGAAATATACATTATTAAACGATAAATCTATTTCTAATTTATCTACTGAAGAAGTTTTAGATGCATATTCAACGGTAAAAGTAATATGAAATAATTTGGTGGATTGGTGAGAAGTTAATTATGATATGTTTAAGGCAAGTACTACAAACTCTAATTATACACTATCTGGTATTGAATCTGATGCTAAAATATTTGGTACAGATTTACAATCTCTTTGAGTAAAATATGTACAGTTATACACAACAAAAGTAAGTATACTTGCTGATTTGGAAGATGATACATCTCTAGAAGATACAAAGTTAAAATTAGATAAGGCTAAAACAAGTTTGGATAAATTAAATTTACAAGTAGATGTACTCAAAGCTCAACAAGAACAAGAAAGAGCTACTTTAGAAAATAATATTGATACTACACTCAGAAACCTAAATAAGATTGCAGGATGAGAAAGTGTCAAAGAAACTCAAATTAAACAAGCACAAAATAGATTAGCTCAATTACAAAGAAATTTAAGGAATATTCTTGATAAATATGAGGACTATGAATTAACTGCAAATTTTGATGGAATGATTACGGAAATGGATATACAAGTTTGAGATTCTATTAATCCTTCATCTAATAATACTAATGCAAAATATATATATGTAGAAAGTAATGATATACTAGAGATGACATTCAATGTAGAGCAGATTGATATAATTCAACTAAAAGTTTGAATGGATGCTGAAGTCTATCTAGATGCATACCCTAATGAGGTTTATCATTGAAAAATTACTGAAA
>JAEEGL013016056.1_pt1 | contig 13532 bp, 14 predicted proteins | sample 9134231 | NCBI WGS metagenome assembly JAEEGL01 (sample SAMN16246548, study PRJNA631951) | gut metagenome | biome: gut microbiome; feature: rumen; material: fiber-attached | host: Bos | place: Iran: Karaj | collected 2018-10
CTTTGCTGTGGAGCAACACCGACGGTCGAGGCAGGCGTTTCGGTAGGAACAGGCGGCACTACTGGCCTAGTGTTCATGCTGCTGGCACGACGTCTCCTAGGACTATTAGCGGGGTTCGCAACACCTTTGTAACTCTTACGTCTACGAAAATCACTGACGGGGTTAGTTGAGGGGCGAAGATTGAATTTATTGATAGTCGTATTTGATTTGAAAGGCTCGGTGGATGCAGTGGGTGTACCAAACGGAGTCGGCTCATTTGGTGATACAGGTTCACTAGGCGAGACTGGCTCGCTAGGTGAGGTCGGTTCACTTGGTAATTCAGGCTCACTAGGCAAAGCCGGTTCGCTTGGTAAAATTGGTTCACTAGGCGAGACTGGCTCGCTAGGTAGGTTAAGAGTAGGCTTACTGGTCGCTTCAGCTTCCTGAGCTCGCCTTTTTCGCATAAGCGGATTTATAGTTTGTGGTTTCTCCGGGTCCATATGTAATCCATTTTAGCATAAACATTATGTTAAGTAAAATAATAAGTTTTGCACAATTTTAAAAAATAACCATAAAAAGTCTTGAAATACCATATATAGTGTTATATTATATTCGTAAGGCACTAAATGTAGGGTAGCAAAAGCATTACCATTAAGTTATCCTAATAAAAAGGTCATAGAAATAACAAATTGAACTAGAAAACACATTAAGGAGGTATATTTCATGTTCAAAAGAATAGTAAAGCGGGATGGGAAAATCGTAAAGTTCGATCCAGAAAAAATTACCGATGCCATCGCCAAAGCCGGACTCGCTACTGAAGAATTCAAATACGATAGAGCTAAAATTCTAGCTGATAAAGTTTTAAAGCGTGCAGAAGAGACCATTACGGTTCGTACTCCGAACGTCGAGCAAATCCAGGACATCGTCGAGGAAGTTTTAATGGAGTCTTCATTCAAAAAGACCGCAAGAGAATACATCAGATATCGTCAGGAACGTTCTCGCCGACGTGAAGCTAAGTCGGATCTCATGATGATCTATCGCACTATTTCACACGCCGACGCCAGTGAAGATTCAGATATCAAACGCTCGAATGCAAACGTTGATGGTAACTCCGCTATGGGCAAGATGCTCCAATTCGGCGCTGAAGGCTCGAAAGTATTCGCTAAGACTTTGCTAATCCGCCCCGACATCGCAGCCGCCCACGACAACGGTGATATTCATATTCACGACCTAGATTTCTACGCTACTGGTACTTTGACTTGCTGCCAGTCCGATCCATTTGTACTGTTTGAAAACGGCGGTTTTAACACCGGCCACGGTCACCTCCGCACCCCAAATTCAATCGGCTCATACGGCGCTTTGGCTGCAATCGTCCTGCAGGCAAACCAGAACGAGCAACACGGCGGCCAGTCAATTCCAAACTTTGACTACGCAATGGCTCCTGGTGTTAATAAATCATTTAGAAAAGCCCTCAAAAGGAATCTCGCTAAATACAACAAATTCACTGGCAAGAAGTTAGATCTAGAAGTTAAAGATAGCTATGACTACGGCGAAGACGACAAATTGAAGAAGGCAAAATGGCCAAAAGAAGTCATCGATGCCTCTAATGAAGACGTTGAACGCGAAACTTTGCAAGCCATGGAAGGCTTCGTGCACAACTTAAACACCATGCACTCTCGTGCTGGCGCACAGGTGCCATTTACCTCGATTAACTTTGGTACTGACACGACCCCAGCTGGCCGCTTAGTCTCAAAGAATCTCCTCATTGCTACTGAAAACGGCCTCGGCAAAGGCGAGACGCCAATCTTCCCTATTTCAATTTTCAAAGTCAAATCAGGTATAAACTACGAACCGGATGATCCAAACTACGATCTCTTCAAGAAGTCGATGGAAGTTTCAGCTAAGCGCCTCTTCCCTAACTTCTGTTTTATCGATGCACCATTTAATTTGCAATACTACAAACCAGGCGACTATCGCACTGAGATTGCTACCATGGGTTGCCGTACTAGGGTATTCGGGTCAATTTTCCCAGAATCTGACGGTATCGTTACGAGCCGCGGCAATCTATCATTCACCACAATCAACCTAGTTAGAATCGGCATTAAGCACGGTATTTGCCTCAAAGAAAGAAAAGAAGGTGATTGGGATGGATTCTACCGTGAATTAGACGAAAAAATGGATCTAGTCAAAGATGAGCTACTCGAAAGGTTTGAATTCCAGGCTAACCAGCACGTCCGCAACTTCCCATTCCTAATGGGTCAAGGCAACTGGTTTGGTAGTGAGAAATTAGGTCCTAACGACACCTTGCGTGAAGTCATCAAGCACGGCACGCTCTCGATCGGCTTTATCGGCCTCGCTGAGACATTGGTAGCAATGACTGGTAAACACCACGGTGAAGACGAGGATTCTCGTGAACTCGGCCTTGATATCATCACTCATATGCGTGAAAAATGCGACAAATACAGCAAGAAATATAAACTAAACTTCTCTCTTCTCGCCACCCCGGCCGAAGGTATCGCTGGTCGCTTTACCAAGATGGATCGTCGCGAGTTTGGCAAAATTAAAGGCGTTACTGACCGCGAATTTTACACCAATTCATTCCACGTACCGGTTTATTACCCAATTTCCGCCTTCGACAAGATCGAAATCGAAGCACCATACCACGAACTTTGTAACGCAGGCCACATCACCTACATCGAACTGGATGGTGATCCGTCTCAGAATATCGCAGCGTTCGAAGCCGTGATCCGCAAAATGCACGATGCTGGCATTGGTTATGGCTCAGTAAACCATCCAGTAGACCGTGACCCAGTTTGTGGTTTCTCTGGCGTCATTACTGGCGACAGATGCCCGCACTGCGGTAGACTAGAAGGCGATTTACCATTTGAAAAAGTCAGTAGTTGTGCCAAAGGAGAATAATGACCGATTGGCACAAATTATCACTCGAAAAAATCGCAAAACAGGCAGAATTGCCCGAAGATAAAATCAGGCTTTCCGGCCCAATCGAGCACGACAGTATTGTAAACGGCGACGGGCTAAGGGCGGTCCTCTGGACTCAGGGCTGCCCCAACCATTGCCCTGGCTGCCAAAACCCCGAGACTTGGGATTACTGCGGCGGCGTGGTTGTCCCGATCGACGACGTATTAAAACAGCTATCTGAGCTAAAAGGGCAAACTGGTCTAACATTCTGCGGTGGCGAACCATTTGTTCAACCAAAACAATGCAAAATCATCGCAGACTACGTCCGAAAAGAGCTTGGCTGGGATGTTTGGAGTTTCTCCGGCTTCACCTATGAAATCATCAAGGAATACGGCAAAGAGCCATGGGAATTCCTTAAATCCCTCGACGCGATTATCGACGGTCCCTTTATCCTGAAGCAAAGAGATCTCAGTCTTCGTTTCAGAGGCTCCAAGAACCAGAGACTAATTAAGCTAGAATACGGCACCGGTAAGATTTTAAGTATCGAATAAAAAAATCCCCCCGATCGCTCGGGGGTGATTTTTTAGAATTCGCTTTTCTTTCGCTTAGCTTTCTTGATTCTTGAAACGATAAATGTAACAAGAGCGGCTACAGTAAGAACCACGAGGATCATAAACCAAACTGGACAGATAATAACCTGTTTTTCGGTGGTTGAGATTTTGCCATCGAAGTGAATGGTTTGATTAACAGTCACTACGCCAATAGAAGGTAAGTTGCCAATTTCGCGGTTAGTAACATAAGTTGTATCCGGCATGACGACCTCGCCGAATTGGCCCTGTTGCTCATCTTTTGGATAAATCACGTCACCAGTAAAGAAATTTGTGACCTTAAGGACAATTGTAGCGGATTGATGTATGTTACCTTTGTTCTGGAGTTTAGCAGAAACAATGATTGGAGGAACAGCCGTAAAACCAGGCACGTTATTCTTCAAAATCTCGCCCTCTTTAACGATGTCACCAGAGACGGTACCATAGATTAGGCTTGCCATTTCGAAGACGTTCTTGACAGCAAAACCATCATTGTTGCCGTCGTCATTATTACTCGATACGTTGAGAGAGGCATACTGGCCACCAGCAGCAGCATCCGAAGGAGTCTTGATTGTGAACTTGACTTTCTTGGTGCCGTTTGGTGCAATTGTGCCAGTCGGCTCCTCGACCGTAATCCAATCCACGATCTCGTTATTTTTATTCTTGGTTTGTAAATCCGCCGTGTAATTCTCGCCAACTACACTGTATGGCGAAACGGTGACCTTGTAGTTAAAGTCCGCCGTAGCGTCGGCTGGATTCACTATTGTAATGTAGCCTTCATATGTCTCACCAGGATTCAAATCGACCTGCTGATTCATGGGCATTAGAGTGAATGCGTTTTCCATAATACTTTTATCTTATCAACTAAAAAAGAATTAGGCAAGAGGTGATATAGTAAATAGAATGGTCTATTTAGATTACGCCGCAACCAGCCCGCTTTTACCAAAGGCAAATAATAGCAGTAACGAAACACGTAAAATTGACTAAATAAAGTAATAATGGTATAATATATATCACTATTGCCTTTTTGAGGCAAACGAACCTTAATTTAGAGAGAGTTTTCTTTGCCATTAAGGTTCACTTGAAAAATAAACATTGCCCCAATACGGGGGCGGAAAGGAGCCGAAATGGCAAGATTATCAGAGAAGTATGTAGACAAAAGATTGCGCGGCAGAATTATTAGTATGGACCGAATAAGAGGGTTTGGTTTCATCCGCACCGAGAGAGGAGAGGACGTCTTCTTCTCCACTTACAACACGGATCGGAAACTTTGGCATAAGATGTCAATCGGTGACTACGTAGAATTCGTCGCGAAGAGGAGGGGCAACGACAGGAACAATATAATCGCGAACGATGTGACGGTCATCAAGCGGATGCCGAAGGGATACGCAATCGAGCTGCCGAATGGCGAGATGCTCGAAGTGAAACACATCAATAAATTCGGAGTCAACTCGATGTTGATGGACGAATTAAGAGATACGTTCACGGAGCTCCCGCCTAGGTGCTTCAAGTGTATCTTTATTAAGACCAACTGGAGAACTTTTACCTTTAATGATCCGAGTTCTCCTATCATTATTGACGGTGAGGTTGACGTAGAAGAGTTCTACGAAGAGCTGTGCGAGAAGCTTTGGAGATACGATCTCGATAAACTCTAAATAATAAGCCCGCGGCATCCGTTGCGGGCTTATTTTATATAGACCCCGGGCTTGTTCTGGCACTCAACGTTGACAACCTGCTCAAAACAAGCAGGAGTAAAAGAATTGCAACCATAGTGAACATAGGTATGTTATAATTATTTGGTATAAGCATTATAGGAAAGTATTATGAAAGACGATGGGGCTAACAAGACGATTCCAGTTAATAGTGATTCTTTTGATGCCCTATCAGACGAAAATTTAGCCACAAAAGATATTTATCCTACACCAGAACCATCCGCATCGTCGCACTCCTTTATAAATGACTCTCAAATTAATGATACTCATATCGACAATGGGCTAGAAGACGTTAAATCGCCTAGTTACAACGCAAAAAAACCTTTAAAATCAGTTGCTGCAGCGCTATTACGTGTCGCTGGTATTGTCATGGTTATTCAATATATCTTCATCATTATTTTCTTGATAATTGGTAATTTGTCGATCACGGTTAATCCCGACACCGGAGAGAAAATAAACGGTCCCGAGAGCATAATCCCGAGCATAATAAGAGAATGGAAGTCTTTTGTGATATTTATAATAGGTGTCGTTTGCATATACATATCGCACAAAGCCTTTAAGGGCAATAAAACTAAAACGCACAAATAATCCGAGGCAAGAATTGAGACAATAAAAGAAAAAGCATTTTTTACCATTAAAAAATCGGCCAAAATACCGAGCTAGATATAATCTGGTGGGGCTCAATTAACCAGGCTTTAACAGCGTACAAAGAAGATTTATACCAAAATGATATAATATTATAAAAGGATAAAAATGAGATTATATCTAGCTAGTCATAATCTGGGGTCATATGCAAATGAATTGTTAAAGTTAGTGGGAGAAGGCAGAAAGGTGCTCTTCATTGCGAATGCACGAGATTACTATCCAGACGAGAAACGCGCGAATGTTCTGCAAAAAAAACTAAACATGCTATCTGAACTCGAATTTAAAGTCGAGGAGCTGAATCTTCGTGATTATTTCGGCAAACCAGATAAGTTGAGAGATCTTATAAATTCATATAAACCCGACTTAATATATGCTTGTGGCGGAAATGTATTCTTGCTCGCGACCGCCTATCGCCTGAGTGGTTTTGACGAAATCTTGCGAGAAGATCTTGCTAGAGATAAATACGTGTACGGCGGGTCTAGTGCAGGAATTGTGGTTATTTGTAAAACGATAAGGCTCTATGGACACGACCTACCGGAACGTGTGCCAGAGATTTATGGAGTTGACGCCGTATTGGATGGTGTTGGTCTCGTAGACTATCAATTAATTCCCCATGCAGATGCTCCAGAACATCTTGAAACAACGAAGGAATATACTGGGCGCATCGAGTCGGCCGGTTTAAAAGCCTTACCACTAAACCAAGAAGCGGTCATTGTCATAAATGGCGACAATCAGCAAATACTTGGACGATAACGGTTTATATAAATTCTAGACCAAACCGTTGGGGATTTAACCGACAAAATTATAGAGGTAAATTACGATTTTTGATACGTTTTTTGTTGCAAAAACGGCACAAAAATAGCCCTCTATACTAACGAGGGATTTAACAGATAACTGTAGATTACGGAATAGATAAAAATAATTTTATAAACCGTTTGGTGGGGGCGAATTGGACAGACATTAACAGATTGTAAAAAGTATGGTATAATACAACAGATGTGCTCACTACGATAGGAGGTGATGAATGTGAGTCGTATTTTTAATATTTCCGGTAATTTCATGCAGTTCGGAAAATGGTCAGAACCTGATCCATCATTTTTTGGTAAGATTGTTGTAAACGAAAAGGGCGAATTTTATGGTTTTTGCGAGGAACTCTATAGTAGCAGTATGTCGGACGTTAATCGTATTCGATATATTGCTGGGGCTTTTGCGGAAAACGGTCGTAATGGACAGCAGGGTATTGCATTCTATAAGATGTCAAACGATTCAGAGCAAGCCCCACTTATGTACGTTACACCAGATTTGATGGTTCCGGAGAGTGGCTCATGGGCTGCGCTATCTGTCTTTGGATATTTCCAGGAGCAAGGGAAATCAAGGATTACTGTCGAAGAAGAAGCGTTTTCTGAAGAAGTAGAAAATAGCATTAAGACTAAATACGACACTCTCGATAAAGGCATCAATGGAAACGATGAGCTCCTTGAACAAATCCAATGTTGTAAAGATATCATTGTCCATGCAGTGTAAGATCTACCAGAAAGAAAACCAGGTACTTTTGCCTGGTTTTTTAACTACAAAAAATCGGCCAAAATGCCGAGCTAGAAATAATCTGGTGGACCCAGCAGGGCTTGAACCTGCGACCTTACGAATGTGAATCGTACGCTCTAGCCAACTGAGCTATGGGTCCATAAATGTGCTATAATTATAACATGAATCTAGAAAAATTTAAACAAGAGTTATCAGATATAGAATCGTTCCTGGCACAGCCAGATGCTTATAATACACCAGATTTTGCCGCAAAAAGCAAGCGCGCTAGTATTCTTCGCGAAATCATCGAGCACGGTGACAAAATAGACCAGCTAAAGAAGAATCTAGAAGAAGCAGAAGCATTGACCGAAGACCCAGAGCTTGGCGAAATCGCAAAAGAAGACATCAAGACCATCAAAAAAGACCTAGAAGTAACTGAGGCAGAATTAGAAGAACTCCTGATCCCGCGCGACCCCGAAGATGACAAACCAGCCATCATCGAAATCCGTGCTGGAGCCGGAGGCGACGAGGCTTCCCTGTTTGCTGGCGAATTATTCCGTATGTATCAAAAATACGCCGAGGCGCATGATTTGAAATCAGAACTAATTAGCAAAAACGAAAACGAAGCAGGCGGCATGAAAGAAGTAATTTTCAAAATTACCGGCGACAATGCCTATGGCCAGCTAAAATTCGAAGGCGGCGTTCATCGCGTTCAGCGAGTTCCTGTCACTGAATCTCAGGGCCGCATCCATACTTCGACCGTCACGGTCGCAGTTCTCCCTGAAGCAGCTGAACAAGACCTCGAAATCAACCCCGAGGATCTCCGCATTGATATCTATCGCTCAGGTGGCCACGGCGGCCAGGGTGTAAACACCACCGACTCTGCTGTTAGAATCACGCATTTACCTACTGGAATCGTAGTCGCGATGCAGGATGAGCGCTCTCAGCAGCAAAACCGCATCAAAGCCATGAACGTCCTAAGGACTAGACTCCTAGAGCGTAAAAAAGAAGAAGAACTAAAGAACGCCAGTGAAGCACGTAAATCCCTCATCGGTACCGGTGACCGCTCCGAGAAAATTCGCACCTATAACTTCCCGCAAGACCGCGTCACGGACCACCGCATCCATTATTCTCGTTCCAATATCCCAGCTGTTATGGATGGCGATATTGACGACATCATCCACGAATTAGTAATGCAGGAGCGAAACCTCACCAAAGAAAATAATGCCTAGTAACGAAAGAATACCAGAAGCATATAATACAGGTTACCAAGATTTCTATGGTCGCGAGTTCAAAGTAACTCCTGATGTTTTGATTCCCCGCCCCGAGACAGAGCAAATCATTGACCAGGTACTAATTCTTGCTGGGAAATCTTATCTGCCCGGCGTCAAACCAACAGAAAGAAAACTAAGCAAAAACCCAGTCATTCTAGACGTTGGCACCGGATCAGGCTGTATAGCCATCACAATCAAAAAAGAGCTAGAAAACTCAAAAGTCTACGCATCTGATATCTCAAAAAAGGCCCTAAATATCGCCGACGAAAACGCCGAGAATCATCAAGCGGATATAACGTTCATAGAGTCAGATCTACTAAAAAACATAGATATCACACTAGAAGTACTAATCGCTAATCTCCCTTATGTTGACCCAGAGTGGGGTTGGCTGGAAAAAGATTCACTATCTCACGAACCAGCCCTAGCATTGTATGCTGACGACCATGGATTGAAGTTAATTAAGGACTTAATAAAAGAGGCCGGCTCCAGGAAGATTAAGTATCTAATCCTAGAGTCCGACCCCTGCCAGCATGAAGAAGTTAAATACTTCGCTGAAAGCCACGGTTATAGACTATACGAAAAACGTGGCTTTATCCAAACATTTAAATACGACTAAGAACTATTTCTTATAAGCGCCAAGCGTAACATTGATAGCTATTTCTTGCCCCTCACGGATAACAGTGAGCTGTACGGTATCGCCAGGCTTATATTCACCGATTAAGTCCGAGACGGTGCCTGCAGCGCCAACTCTTACGCCATTTACAGCGGTAATAATATCTTTGTCTTTGACGCCAGCTTCGGCAGCCGGAGAACCATTTACGACAGCAGAATGCATAGAGGAACTATAGATATACTCACCGGTCGATACTGGCAAATTGTATACCTTCGCCACATCGGGAGTGATTTGAATTGAATAAACCCCAAGATATGCTCTTTCTGCCTTGCCGGTTTCGATTAATTGATTCAACATGCCTTTAACAGAGGAAATCGGAATAGCGAAACCAACGTTCTCAGCAGAAGAGGAAGTAGCGGTATTTATACCAATAACTTCGCCAGCAGCATTAACGAGAGGCCCACCGGAGTTACCAGAATTAATAGCAGCATCGGTCTGAATCATATCAGTCAAAGTTTCAACATTGGTACCAGTTCCATCGGAAGCGGTTACTGAGCGACCGGTCCCCGAAATGATACCAGAAGTGACAGTGTTTTGATATTCGCCAAGAGCGTTACCGATAGCGATCACTTGCTGACCAACACTGATGGTCTTGGAATTACCAAGTGTAGCAGCGGTAAGGTCTGAAACGTCTTTAATCTTGAGATAAGCAATGTCATCTAGTGGGTCGGCAGCCACAACTTCAACATCCTCGTACCGCGTACCATCATCAAGGATCACGGTAACTTTATTCGCACCATTGATAACATGTTTGTTAGTAATAATGTAACCATCAGAAGTAGCAATTACACCAGTTCCAGCCGCCGAAGAAGAATAATCTTGGCCAAAATAATTTTTGGTGGTAGTGGAAGTAATAATCGAGACTACGCTTTTTGATACCTTCTCGGCGATGTCGGCGATTGAACCATCGGTAAAATTAGCCGAATTACCATCACTACCGCTATTTAGGAAAGTGATCGGAGTAGAGGCTTTCTGAAAACCTATCCAGCCAAGGGCCAAGCCACCAGCGCCAAGCACCAAAGCTAACGACGAAATAACGATGACCGCCTTCGATGTTCCAGCCGACGAGCGACCAGCCTTAGGCTCCTCGTCAATTTTTTTTGCTTCAACAATTTTGCCCTTTTCTTGATTGTCCATTTTCCTCCTTATATATTAAATATCGGGTTGCTGAAAAATATTACTATAATACCAATTAATAATATACCAAACAGAACTGGACCTGAAATATGCTTGAAACGGAAATCATCCTGGTACTTAATCATAGCCTGCCTTGCATAATTATACACAAATGCAAAGATAGTCATAATTATAGCGACCTGAGGAATACGAATACCAGTGTTGCCAAACGTGTAAAGAATATTCCAAGTGCTGCAAATCCATGCTGTCTCCGCAAATACCAAACCACATACTAAAGTAGTTAATCTAAAATCCTTATCACTACTTTGAATTAAGACATGTCGACTAGCAGCGTAGCCAACCAAGAATTCGAGCAAGACGAACACGATAGAGTTAAGATTTGCCGTCATGATTGAGACCGCAGAAGTCCCAAGAAACACCGCAATAAGAGATTGCGCCAATGTTGCATTCTCGGAAGAGAGAGGTTTGATGAAAATCAACCAAATACAATAAAAACCAGCCAAGATAAAATCTACAGGAAGAAATGACACGCCGGCGTAGTATGTCAAGAGAACAATACTAAAGCCGACAATTAGATCAACTAGGTTCGACTTAATATTGAGCCATAAATAGCGAAATCTCACGGCGAAAATGCGCCATTTTGATACCAGGACTAGAAGAAGCCCGAGTACGGGGCTACCCGAAAGCACAGTAATCAGCACAGAACCAATACCGAGCAATATATTCAAGAAAAGATGAACGAGTGAGCTCGCAATATTCCTAGATTTTCTCGCCAAAATATAATCAGCCATATATAGTATTATATCAAATTTTTTCGAGAAAAGATAAATAAACTATATGCGCTTTAAGACGGGGTAAATGTGCTATAATTAGTGACATGGAACCTACTTTTTTTCAGAAGCATCCATTAGTTAAAGATTTCCTCAGTTTAGGGGGTTTTATTGCCCTAATCGTATTGCTTACGGTATTTTTGAATACATTTATCTATCGTTCATATAATGTAGTTGGTGGCAGCATGGAAAACACCCTTCACCAGGATGACCGTGTAATTGTAAATCGCGCCGCTGTCTCGTGGGCGCACCTCATGGGCCAAGATTATGTACCAGATCGTGGTCAAGTCATTGTGTTTCTAAACGAAGATGAAGAAGCCGTCAAAAAATATAAAGAACAAGGCGTCGAAAACCCCATGACCTGTTCTATCCCTTCAAATGTCAGCGACCAATATATCATCAAAAGAGTGATTGCTTTCCCAGGCGAAAGAGTCACCGTAAAAGACGGTATTATGACAATCTATAACGACGAGCACCCAGATGGCTTTGTTTATGACACAGAATGGCGTAAATCTGAAACCGATGGGCCCAAAGAGTACACTTCTGGCGAAATCGACATCACAGTGCCAGCAGGCGAGCTATTTGTTTCCGGCGATAATCGTGAAGGCTCAAATTCCTGGGATTCCCGCAATGGCCTCGGTACAATTCCTTACTGCCGAATTATCGGCCCGGTCATATTTAGACTTTTCCCATTCGACAAATTAAGATTTTTCTAATATAGTTTTATACTTCACCGATTAGCTTGACTGACTCGGCTTCAGGAAGTTCTTCAACGTTCTTGAGTTTCCTCTCAATCTGACGAGAAGTTGTTTTAGCAGATTCAATCTTATTTGCGGATTCCTGGAGCTTCTTTTGTACGCCTTCAAGAAGGTCGGAGAACTTACCAAATTGAGTTTTGACGGCACCAAGCGTCTGCCATACTTCGGCAGAACGTTTTTCAATTGCCACAGTTTTGAAGCCCATCAAAAGGCCATTCAAGGCAACCGGCAAAGTAGACGGGCTGGTAATTGAAACGTGATATTTTTGACGAATTTCATCTGAGAGCCCAGGGATACGTAGAATTTCAGCATACAAAGACTCTGTCGGCACAAACATCATCCCAAAATCGGTAGTCATCGGAGGATCAAGATATTTGGAAGAAATCTTTTTAGCTTGCTCTTTAACATCTGTAGCGAGAGCCTTCGAAAATTTATCAATCTCGGCTTTATCACCTTTATCGTAAGCTGCAAGAAGCCTTGAGTAATTCTCGATTGGGAACTTTGAATCAATCGGAAGATAAATAATGTTTTCAGCGTCTTTGCCAGGCATACGGATTGCAAATTCAACCCGATCAGAACTTCCTTTCTTGGTAATGGCGTTTTCTTCATATTGAGATTTGTTTAAGATATCCTCAATAATGGCACCGAGCTGTATCTCGCCATAGATACCACGAGTCTTAACGCCTTCCATCACCTTCTTGAGATCGCCGACTCCAGTAGCAAGGTTTTTCATTTCGCCGAGGCCTTGGTAGACTTGGGTGAGCTGCGCTGAAATAGATTTAAAGCTCTCATTAAATCGTTTTTCTACCGATGCTTTTAGTTTTTCATCGACAGTTTCACGCATCTCTTCAAGCTTTTTTTCATTCCCTGTTCTTAACTGCTCGATACTTTTCGCATTGCTATTTTGCATTCTTTCCAGGTTTTCGGAGATCTCCTTACGGTTCTCACGGAAATTGCGGTCGATCGCAGGATTAATTTTGGAAACTTCACCCTCAACCCTAATCAAACGTTCTTCCATTGCTTTATAGTCAAGACCAGGCTTATTGTTTGTATTTTTTTTCAAGAAAAGAACGATTACTGCGATAAGTAATACAATTATAATTACTCCCATTACCATAAACACTATATCCATAATGTAATTATATCACAGATAAGATCCAGTACACTAGTCAGGGATGACCATTGCCTGCCTAAAGTCAGAGATTAGATCCGGATCAGCATTAGGATTAGCCATGTACCAATCATAAATATTCGATGTAGTCCTGACGTAGCCCATCATGAATACAAACTTCAAGGCGTTACCAGAGTCTTTCATTTTATAATACCTAGTTCTATCATAAAGACCAGAAAGATGTGAGAGAGAATACTCTTCATACCGTGCTTCATCTGGCACACCAAGCAAGCCTTCAAGTAGATACGCTATAGTACCGGTACGATCAGCCCCAACCCTGCAGTGGAAGTAGATATTCTTATTTGCAACAACATCAGTCATGA
>JAEEGL013296484.1_pt1 | contig 13532 bp, 16 predicted proteins | sample 9134231 | NCBI WGS metagenome assembly JAEEGL01 (sample SAMN16246548, study PRJNA631951) | gut metagenome | biome: gut microbiome; feature: rumen; material: fiber-attached | host: Bos | place: Iran: Karaj | collected 2018-10
GAAGTAAGCGTATGAAGTCCGTGATTTTACAAATGGACAGCGAACAACAGGAATTATACGACATTATCTGCCGTGAATGTGACAAAATGTAACCTGCCCTTGCTGGTTTGTCATGGAATCTTACTCGAAAGGGGCTTGGGTGGCGCAGGAGCGGAAAACAGGAGTAGGCCATTGAGTTCGGGATGTCAATGTATGGCGTTTACATCGCACTTGTTGCAGTATTGACATCTACAAATCCTGAGCTCTTTGGTCTATTCTGCCTCGCCTACGCAAGATACGAGGCTGGCAAGTAGATTAAGAAGCTGGATAACTTGTTCTCCTGAACTATGCCCAAAAGGGAGGGAGGGAGGGAGGGTTGGTGGGAAGAAAAAAAAGCAGGAAACAGAACCAATACTTTTGGCAATGATTTCCAGTTCTTTTAATTCTGTTCTGATTCCACGGACTACTTCCTCATCAGCTTGGCGTACCATTCTTCACCCGGATGGAATCCGAAAAAAGCTTTTCCGTCACCACCTAAATCCCAAGAACGCTTCACCTCGAAGGACTTAAAGGGAAGAAGATGATCCTTTCCCTGATGTAATAACACATGAGCCTTACGGCGAAACTTGCGGCTACTTGCCTGCTTTCCTTTCTTTTGCGACTTGCAGCAGCACCATGTGCTACCAGGCATTCGCTTTCTACTTCTACTCATTGTCTCGTAAATGTTATGAGGCGACACGGATTTCTGTCTCATGCCGTCTCGGTTAAACATTACGAGGCTGTAGTTTTAAGAATGTTCATAATCGTATTTCTTTTCCCTTAAAGTTATCCAATGGAATAATGTTCCTTCTCGTAGTCTATGACAACATCAGACATCATTGTCAACTCTACCGCATTACGGTCATTGGAAGGCGTGTTGTCATCCACTACCGGCAACAGTTCTTCAATCCTTGCCAATGCGGACTCGTATTGATCTTTAGTAATCTTTGCCATATCGCAACTAAGCCATCTCCAGCTCTTCTTGTAGAATAGAGATGTGAAGACAATCCTCTATCTTCGACATGGTTTCAGGAGAAAGATTCTCCTGACCTTTCAGAACCTTTGAAACATATTGCTGGCTGCATCCCATCAATTCGGCCAACTGCTTTTGAGTCATGCCCAGTTCATCCATCTTCTCCAGCATCTTCACAGCAATGTGCTGAGAGTGACGCAGCCATGACCTGTTCTGGAGCCCCCACTCAGCTTCCTCTCTCCATCTTGAAGGAGTAGGTGACTGATGTTCTTTCAATCGTGCAATTACATCTTTCATTACGCTCGTAGACTGGAGTATTATTCTTGATTTACACAACAACACCTGTCCGCATCACGTCATCGTAAAGTGGAGAATGATGTCCTTCTTCAAGCAGGACAGGCTCGATAAGTATGTTTACCTTGTCTACATCGAGCCATAGGTCAGTGGACATGGTTAGCCAATCACCTTCAACTTTGGGCACAATGACAGCCACATCAATATCGCTCTCGGGCTTAGGATAGCCTTTCGAGTAGGAACCATACAAATAGACTTTCGGCTCTGTGCTGAATCTGGGAGTGATTACTCGCTTGTAGTCTCGGACGAGTCGGATGGCTTCGTCTCGGGTGAGAACTTTTGTATTATCCATTGCTGCATCTGTTTTGTTTCGTCAATAATTTCACGGCATTTCTCTGCATTTAGCGAGAGGGCAATGCCTGTTTTATACTCAGAATATCTGGCCTGGATGTTCATATTGCTGATTTGACCGAGAAAACGTCGTTGCTCATCGCTCATTTCTGCGTAAAGTCCTGAGCCTTCTGCCAATCGGCGGTGGTTATGAACGTAGGGAGGTTCATCTTCACGCACGGCATTCCATTATGCCTTCAGTGTCTTCTCAATAACCTGATGGCACATGAATGCAACGTAGAGCCAGCGCTTTGCGTTGTACAAGTCCTCAGCCACGCCAAGGTCTTCGTCAGCTATATCAAGCCAGTATGCTACTTTGTCTGTTGCCATATCGTCGTTCTAAATAACTTTTCGATGCAAATTTACGAAATTATCATGAAAGTTGTCCCAATCTTTCCCACCTTTTATATATTATTAGGCAAAAATCCGCGAATATTATGTGTTATCTCGTGTTTTTTAGTTATCTTTGCAGCGCATAATGCAGAACAGATGATGATACTCTTTTGAGCGGAAGAGCGAGTTAAGTGGAAGACCTGACAATGAACAAAAGGGATAAGAACCGTGAAATTCCATTTCCCAAAATTCATTTGTACGGTTTAAACTATAAAATGCAGAATATCAACAAGATATAGATGCTGCATCGGTAAGTAGATTGTAACTAATTGAAATACAGTTGGTTATAATGTTATGTTAAAGTATTTTAACAAACTAACGAAACAAAACGGAAATTAAATGTAATTATCTATAGGACAGCGAATTAACATGTTTTCCAATCAGGTTTCTTGATTACATTCTATATAAGATTTCGTCAGGAGTGATGGAAAAACCGTTCAAAAATCTGCAAATATCTGAGACTCATTTTGAGGGTTGTTTACACCCCATATTTGCAGATGTTTGCAGATTCTAATATCGTTCGATTTTTCAAAATACTATTGTCGATATTTGTTAAAGAAATTAACAAACGGAACATCCGTGCCATTCTTTCGTGACACGGTCGTTTCCCTTCCTTACAATCCTTTTAGCCAAGTCTCTAATTCCTTTTTGCTTGTTCTGTTCAGAAGTTTTCCTTCCTTCCAGTTTACATCAGTGTAAGCTGCTTTCAAATCCTCGCAGGCCTTTTTAATGCTACTGCCGCCAGAGGTGGCGAAGGGGATGTCGGTCTTGCCCTTGAAGTCATAGGAGTCCATAAGGGTGTTGATATTCGTCGAGGCGGTGTACCGTTGCTTGGCAACGCCTTCCGTCACACCAGAAGCATGCTTCAAGTTCTGCTTCCTGACTTTATTGTTATCGTGGCGGTGGGCAGCCTGCTTTTGACACTGACGATGACATTGCCTTTTTGCCTTGTGCTGCGCACAACGAGCAGGGCACGGCCTTCCACGTCTTGACGGTTGGCGATGTGGTTGGCTCAGTGTCCTTCATGTCGGCAGAGGCAAAGGCCAGCAACGTGCCCTTTCCTTTGACGATAGCCTCGCAGGGAATGGCGGCATCAGGGCATACGCGTCCCTGCCGGTCCACAACTTCCACGGTGATGAACACAAGGTCTTGTCCATCGTGATTCATTGTCGGCTTATCTGCCGTCAGACGCAGACGTGCTGACTCTCCTGCCGTCCACAGCGTCACGCTCTTGCCGCCAGCCTCTGCGCGAAGTTCGCCTGGTTCGTATGGCACACTGAATACGGCCTTGTATTGACTGTCGCGGTTCACCTGTTTGGTGTCGATGAGGCGGTCGTTAAGGTACAGGCTTACTTCGGGCGACTTTGTATAGACCTCCACGTCGATGGGCTTTCCTTTCCATGATGGCCAGTTCCACGACTCCCACGTAGGCCATACGCTCCACTGCGTCTCGCGGATTGTTCCATGATAGCTGTTGGGTTCACGCACAGCCATATACAACGACGGCTTGTCGCTCCACAGCATCTCTCGATAATGACTGATGGGCTTGCGCCATCCCGTCACATCCACATCGCCACAATGGGCACCGTGCCAGTCGGGCTGACCGCCATCGACATAATGCTCACCGGGCCGTTCGCCATCGTAGTAATAGCGTCCTATGCCCGACTCGCCCAGATAGTCGAGTCCCGTCCACACGATGTCGCCAACGATGTAGGGATAGTCATGCACAAGTGCCCAGTTACTGAAGGCATCGCGCGGATAGCTCTCTGTCTGCCAGATGATGCGCTTCGGGTCACGCCAGTGGTCGCCCTCGTGCTTATGGATCATATAGTTATAGCCTACGATGTCGAGCACCTCTGCGTGCGGGTCGTATATCTCCCAGTCGCTGTCCCACGAGCAGAGAGCCTCCGTCACGGGGCGTGTTTGGTCACACTCCAGTATGGCCTGCTTCAGTTGTCGGGCGGTGGTAATCACTCGGATGTCCTTGCGTTCCATCACCTCGTTGCCGATGCTCCAGCAGACGACGCTGGGGTGGTTCCTGTCGCGCATAACCATGGCATGGATGTCGTCGCGGTAGCAGGAGTCAATCAAGGTGGAGTAGTCGTAAGGGGTCTTCTCCGTACGCCAGCCGTCGAAAGCCTCGTCGATAACAAGCATGCCTATGGAGTCGCAGGCATCGAGAAAGGCACGGGTGGTGGGATTGTGCGAGGTACGTATCAGGTTGAAGCCTGCCTCTTTCATCTGTCGCACCTTGCGTATCTCAGCCGCATCGAAAGCCATCGCCCCAAGGATGCCGTCATCGTGATGAACACAGGCACCGCTGATGAGTAGTGGCTGACCGTTGAGAACAAAGCCGTTCTCTGCGTCAAAGGAGAAAGTGCGGATACCGTATCTCACGGTCTGCTCATCGATGACCGATCCAGATTCTTTCAACTCCACCTTCGCCGTATACAGATAAGGGCTGTCGGGCGACCATAGTCTGGGGTTTCTTTCCGAATAGGTTGTCGTGACGGTCTTCGTCTGACGGGCAGCAAGGGTAACCATCATCTGTCTGCCACCCACCACAATGCTCGCACTCCTGTCGTGGTCTGATTCATTGGCTACTGTCACCTCCACTTGCACCGTCGCCCTGTCAGCAGAGACATCATGTGTCGTTACAAAGACCCCGTTCTCGGCGATGTACAGTGCCGACTTCGTCTGCAACCACACATGGCGATAGATGCCCGAGCCACTGTACCAGCGGCAGTTGGGCTATTCGCTGTTGTCAACCTTCACCACGACCTCATTGTCCTTATTCAGAAAACGAGTAATATCAATGGTGAAAGGCGTATAGCCGTAGGCATGCTGCCCAGCCTTCTGACCATTGATAAAGACTTCCGCCTTATGATAGACTCCCTCGAAGTGGAGCTTCACTACCTCTCCCTCTGGCTTGGCAAAGGTCTTGCAGTACTCGCCCTTGCCACCTTGATACCATCCGCCGCCGGTTCCTGTTGCTCCCTTCGGAGCATCGGGAGCCGAGTAGATGTCCCAGTCATGCGGCAGGTTAACGCTGATGGTCTTTCCGTTCTGCCGAAACTGCCAACCATCGTCGAAAAGCTGATTTGTCTGGGCAAGCGCTGCCTGACAATAAAGTGAAATGACTGCTGTTAATATCTTTTTCACGCCATGCCGTTTTAATTCCTATACTCTTGATATTATTCTTTCAGCCACGACCATCGCTCGGCCCAGTCGCGCATGATGTCCTCGCGGACGATGTACTGGTAGCGGGCTCCGGCGCAGTTATGCCAGAAGTCATCGGGGACATAGCTGTCCGTCCACCACTGCGGGCCTACCTGATAGTCGGTGTCGTGGGGTTTCGCAGTGCCTCCTACGGCAGCGTCCCAGGTGTTCTCGACGGTGATTTCGCCTGTGATGGGAGCGAAGCCTTCGACAGTCGAGGTGATAGTATAGGAGAGTGTACCCGTGTAGTAGGTGGAGTGGCGCACGACGTAGAGACCGTCGCCCTTGTAGTAGCCGCGCCATTTCTGGTTGCGGATGTCAAGGGTGACACAGGCAGAGTCGATGGCAATGTCATTGCGCACAGGGCCTTGCAGCTGCCACTCGATGATGCCGCAGATCTGGGCGGTATCACGAGCGGTGGTGGCACCGTGGAAGACAACGCGTGGGGTGCGGTTGCAGCGCACAAAACGGCCTCCCCACGACTGCAGCTCAGGATTCGTCGGGTCACCGTCCATCATGTACAGCAAGGATGGCGTGTCGCCCAACTTTGGATTGCCTTTGTAGTAGGCGGCAAAGTCGCGCCCCAGATGGCCGGCATCCTTGATGAACATGTCGAAATACCCCATGTTCCACTGGTCCTTGTTCTTCGAGTCGTAGATGAAGGCGCGGTAGGTGGTGTTGTTCTCAATCATCCACAAGTTTGGGAAGTGCTCCACGATGTAGCAATAGCCGTTGACACCCCACTTCTTGTTAGGCCCGCCAATCCAATAGACACGAATCTTCGGCGCAATGTCCGGCGCATCGTGCAGCGCCTGTGCCACATCCTCCAGACAACCCCATACCAGCACGTAGAGCGGATGCGGGTCGTTTCTGCGTGCCTGCTTCACAATCCACTGCGAACCTTCCGTCGACTCGCCATAGCCGCAGGGTGGCAGTTCGTCAGTACGTCCCTGCTTCACCAACCGCCGCAAGTCCTTGGGCTTCATCAGCCCCTCGACATGCTGGCTTAATCGAGGCAGGTCCTTCTCATACACATCTATCATACGATAAATCTCGCTCGCACTGCCGCTACCGAACGACGGCGACGAGACCAATCCTTCGAGGTCAAACTCATTCGAGTACATCAGCAGATGAGCCATCGACTGGTTATCGTCAGGGTCGGTGCCGCCAATGTCGGTACTTATCAACACGCGGAACCGTTCCGCAGGCTGCTGCCGTGCCTCCATCGTTATCTGGGTGAGCACAGCCGTCAATAATAGAATCGCTAATCTTTTCATCATCTTGATTTGTATTTAGTAGTTTACTGAGTGCAAAGGTTCAAAAAAACTCCCGCATTTTGGTCATACGGGAGCAATTTTTGGGATTATTTATGATAACACCGCAGTCTATTGGGCTAACTATATTAATTCCTATACTCGCTCGGTGTCACGCCGACCTGCTGCTTGAACAGGCGGGTGAAGTGTTGCGGATATTGGAAGCCGAGTTTGTAGGCCACCTGATTGATGGTCAGCTGCTTGTCCATCACATATTGTTTCGAGAGGTCGATGACCTTATTCTGGATGTAACGCTGCGCCGTGAGCCCCGTCTCCTTCTTGATGAGGTCGCCAAAATAGCCAGGCGAGAGGAACACTTTTTCGGCGAAGTAGGCAACGGAGGGCAGGCCCTTGCGCTCGGCCTCGCCGCTGCGGAAATATGCCTCCAGGTCGTGCTGGAAGCGGGTCATGATGTCGCTGTTCACCTTGTGGCGGGTGATGAACTGGCGGTCGTAGTAGCGCATGCAGTAGTCGAGCAACAAACCGATGGCATCGGTGATGAGCGTCTGCGAGTGCTTATCAACGGGGTGCTGCAACTCCTCTTCGATGCTGTCGAGCAGGTCGCTGACGATACGCTGCTCACGCTCCGAGAGGTGCAGGGCCTCGCGCTGGTCGTAGTCGAAGAACGTGTAGTCGTGGATGCGCTTGGCCAGCGGTGTGCCGTAAATCAGATCGGGATGGAACAGCAGACCTCGCGAGGCTGGCATAGGCTTCGACTCGTCCCATTCCACTTCTACCACCTGACCTGGCTTGAAACTCACGACGGTGCCCTCCTGATAGTCGTACTTCTCACGTCCGTAGCGTATCGAGCAGCCCTCTCCCTGCTTCAGGAACAAGGCGTAGAGGCCATAATTGAATCGCGAGTGATTGATTTCAGCTTGTGGTGCACCATCGTGGCAGACCACAGTCACCAGCGGATGCAGCGTCTCCCAGCCATACAATTTATTGTACGCATCGACGCTATCGATTTGAATAATCTTACTACTCATATTTCCTTTTTGCTGCAAAGGTACGAAGAAAAAACGAAAGGTTAGTTAACTAAATTGCGGGTTATCCAACCAATTTTGCGGAATTTCTGTCTTTGTGAGAAATGCCGCCCTTCTTCATCGCTTATCATTCATCCTTGCAACAGCTTTGGCAGCCTGCTCCTGCGGGAAGTATTCCGGATCCCACTTACAGCCCATCCAGTCGTAGAATTCGTGTAGTTCAGCAGACCGTGGACTTTCTGTCATCAGTTGCACCAGATGGCGGTAGCGATAGATGCCACCGCAGTCGTCGGGTGGACAGGCATTGGCTCCTCCAGTGAGAATGACGGACTTTGGCTCGCTGCTGGCATACTCTGACACGGCCTGTAGTTTCACTGCATGATGCCAGCTGTCGCCGTAGTCATATTCAAACGTGATGCTGTCGCCCGGTTTCTGCAGCAGATGACTGACACCATATCGGCTGCCGTCCCTGGTGCCAGGATAGAGCGACGAGCTGAGTTCGTTTAGGCTGGTGGCATAATGGTAGCGGCCTTTCCCATCGGGCAGGAACTGGTGAAGATGGTCTTCATCCCATCCCATGGCCAGCAGGATAGCCTGCGCCAGCGAGGTGAGGCTTAGACTGGACGGAACTTCCAGTTCGCGCCACACCAGCGGGTCAGACCGCATCAGCTCTATGCGCAGCGTGTATTTCTTCAGTGCCTTGACGGGCAGATGGAGGGCTTCCCCTCCGTAGGCATGACCACAGTATTCCTGACGCGGTGCCAGGTCTTCATCATCGAAATCTTCATCCTCATCGTCTATTTCCTCATAGTCGTCAAAGTCGTCATAGCCCTCGTCGTCCTCGTCATCGTAGTATTCCTCGTCATCATAATCATCGGAATCATCAGCATTCTCGAAGATAGTCTCGGCACTTTCCAACTCTTCTTTCAGCACACCGATGTTGGCCCGCTTGATGGTCTTGCGCACCTCGTTAGCCCCGCCCGGCACGAGGATGTTGGGCATCTTGTACTTGCTGTACAAACGGATAATCGTCGGCTTGGCAGCCTCGCAGCGAGTATGTATGCAGCAGTGTACGATGGCTTCGAGCAGCATGACGTCGCCCACCTCCGGGTCAATGTGGTCGGCAAAGATGTCAAGCAATCCGCATAGCCACTTCTGCACGGCGGGCAGCGTCTCTGGCAACCGTCGCGGCAGCGTGCTGGCGGCAGCAATCACCTCTGCCTTGCTGAAAGTGTAGATGCCCCGCTCGCGCACGAAGTCGGTGAGCATGGGCAGGTCGTCCTCGCTGACGATGTGGTAGATGCAGGCTGGCACCATGCCCACCATGTCACACTCGTCGAAGAACGTCTCGGCAAATTCGCGGTCCTGCCGCTCCGTCTCTAACAGGGCGGGCAGACATTCGTGTAGTTCAAACCTTTCGGCTATCATGATGGCCACATGGAGCGGGTAGAGCCAGACGCCATCGGCATCTTCATCAAGGGCATGATGCCATCTGTCTAACCAGAAATAGACAAGGCTGCTCACACCCTCGGTCAGCGTACTGCGGTCAAGGCTGGAGCAACTGTCCATTAGGTCTTCAAGGTCGGGCAGGTCATCGTGGTCATCACCAGTGTTCAGCAAAGGCTTCAGAACATCGGGTGTAGCCCCAACCATCTTCCCGTAGTCGGGATGCTCGTAGGTGTAGGGACTCTCTGAAGACTCCTTACTCAATTGGTCTATCTTCCTCAAGGCATCCTCCACCATTTCGTCGGTAAACTCCCTGCCACATTCCTCAAAGACGCCCTCTATCAAGGGCTTCAGCATTTTTCTTTCTTCGTTTGTCATGAGTCTATTTATTGATGATTGAATAGCAAAATGATGATTAAGTAGTAAAATTCACAGCCTATACCGCCTCGCGTCGTCCTTCTGCCTCAGCGCCGCCCGCCGTTCCGTGGGCGTCTGCTTCCGTTCGCGGTGGATGACGACGCAGAAGTTCGTGTGCGAGCCAAGGCCCGAACGGCGCGCCACCTCAGCGAGCGGCAGGTCGGTGAAGCGCAGCAGGTCGTCGGCCAGCCGCAACTGGTAGGCCATGCGGAAGTCCGGTCCCGACATACCCGTCAGGATGAAGACGAGCGCGTCCATGTCCTCCGTCCGCAGCCCGTAGATTTGGCAGAAGTCCTTCACCACGTCCTTGCCCTCCGACAACCGCCGCAGGTAGTGGTCCATCACCTCCACACCCGTCGGATGCAGGTTTCGTTCTGTCGCGTCGTAGTGCATCACACCCTCCTAGTCGTACCGCCGACGCGCCGTAAAGTGCGGGATGTACACTTCGTCCATCGTCCACTGCGGCTTGCCCTTAAACTCCCTCGGCGGCCGCTTCTTCCATGAATAGTACGACATGGTAACTATATAACTAACGGTTATTTGACTGCTTTGCAGTAGTAGGTCACGCTTCCCAGCGTGACTTCTTTGGCGGATGTCACGCTGGGAAGCGTGACCTACTACATGGGCGCTGCAAAGATAAGCATTTTCCGCCACACCGCCAAAGATTTTGCCCACAAATTGCCATAGTATTTTTACAAACTCCCGAAAAGACATAAAGTCCATATCAAATGGTTCAAAGACAAAACGGGTTGTCATAAAGTCCAAAACCATTCCCTTTATTAAAATCCGAGACGACAATAAATCTTAAACTATAGATTTTATCGCTTCTCGGTCTGAAATAAAATCTGCTCATATTTCTGCCTCCACTCAGCCCTCCGCGAGCCTTCCTAATGACACATCTTCCCTTTCCACGCCTTTTTTGTCCCTTCCGCACGAGCAAGTTACCTCCCCTATACCCCCCACGTCTCAACTTATCCTTTCAAATGTCCCGCCTCTATACTCAGTGACCGTATAACATGCAAAAATCGTCCCCGTATCATTTCGTCCAAGAAATGCAATAAAAATTTAATATTTTTGTCTATTTTCACAAGATTTCGGAAGAATTTGTGTAATTTTGCCCCCTAAATACTAAATGAAACATTATGCGTAGAGATTTGGGATTCCTAAAAGTATCTGAATACAGCCAGCCTTTCCGTTTAACGCGAGGCCATGATGACGAATTGAACCTAACTGAGGACGATATAAATGATGTGACAACAGGACCAGGAGTTTATATCATTGTGTCAGCTGATAATACGAAATTTGTTTATCCGAAGGGAACAAGTCCAGTTTTTTATATCGGTAAGGCAGACAATCTTCGGCGTCGCCTGCGTGAACACTTAAAAAATCTGAGACTTGTCATAGATAGCGAAGAAACGGATATGAGGAACCATTATCAGCCGTGTTCGCGCTATCAGTATATGAAGTATTACGGTGCTTATGTTTATACGTTTCGTTGTCTGAAAAGTACTCAAGATGCTAAAAATCTTGAGTCGCAGATTCTTTGGAAATTCTACGAGAGATACCGTTCTTTGCCCGTAGGCAATGGGGCAAGGTCTTTTGAAAAGGAGTAAGGATATGAATAGTTATTTGCTTATCGGGCTTGAAAGCCTTATTGACCATATTGGTAGTATTCGTGACCTCGGCATTGTTTATTGGAAGAAAGCGAATAAGAAGATGCAGATTGGTGACATTGTCTATTTGTTTATCTCGGACATTGAACACAATCGCGTGATGTATCGTTTGGAAGTTGTTGATACCGATTGTGTGAGAGATGACAAAAAGTATTGGCGAGGGATTTACAAACCCGACCCTTCTTGCTTTAAATTGAGAAACATTGGCGGCATCCATCATGGTGACGGACTCGACCATGATGATTTGGAGAAGCACGGTATTAGCAGATATGTGCAATACAAGAAGTTAAATACAGAACAGGCCGAGTGGCTTGAAAAGCATTTTATTTAGACAATGCGCAGAACTACGAAAATTTATCTATTTGGGCTAATCGCTTTGTTTGCTTGCAACAATATTCAGCGGCAACAAAGTGAAAGTGAAGATAAGGTCAGATTACGCACTATAGATTCAATATGCGTAGCGTATGTAGAAAGTCATTCGAGTGCTTTCAATAATGAGATTACTCGCGAGAAAACTGCTACAGAGCTGCAACGAATAATCATTGACACGCTGACTGCAAATACAAATCTGCTATATGAATTGCCTTTGAAATATGAATCTGTAGTGGATAAAGGAAACAAATATATCGTAAGATTCTCGACAGGGTATCGTTACCAGTGGACAGAACGCAGAATATGCGATATTGACTTATGGTTTTATTCCATTGTTGATGATGAAATCATTAATAGAATGAAAGACAAAGAAACTTATTATTTAGCCAAAGCGAAATTCATGGGGCATGTTAATGATAAAATAGAACTACCAAATGGTGACACCTTTGACCACAAGCCACACGTTGCTTTGATAGAAAGCCCGCTTGATACAACATATATGGTAGGACTTGGCGGGTTATACGTCAAAGATATAGAACTGAAAGAATAGAAAGAACTATTGCTTATAACAGGGCGGGAAGCCGCGCCGACATCCTCGGCCTCGGCTTCCCGCCCTTTGTTTCTCCACCTCCATTTACTTCAACTTGTCGATTTTATCGCAGACTCTTCTTACGTGGTCGAGGCCATAGAGGAGCGACTGGCTGTCGATGCCCATCCATGAGAATAGGGTCTGGATTTTCTGGTACTCGTTGAGGATGAAACCTGTGTCGATGACGGGCTGTTGCAGGAGGAAGCAGATGGGTTCGTGATGGGCGATGCGGTTGCGGAGGGTATTGATCTTGTCAAGCTCGTTGAAGATATACGAGTGGTTGTACTGCACCTGCGGCGTGGAGCGGGCTTTGTTGGGGAAGATGCTGAGCAGGGTGCGGCCTGTCACGCGGTACTGCACAGGCGAGAACATGTATTTCCAAATGCCGAACTCAAGGCTGGCGAGGAGTTTTGAGTGGGAATAGAGGTTGTCGGTGAGCAGCTTGCGATAGGCACGATCTATGATATCGTGCGTCTTGTGCAGGATGGGGCTGGCAAATGCGCCGCCGGGCATGATAGAGTCTTTCAACCATTCCGCGCCCATGCTCGGGGTCAGCTTCTCGTCGATGGCGTTGCGCAGGGCCACCTCGAAGCAGCTGATGATGGTGAACGTCTCTTGCGACAGCTGCAGGTTGTAACGGTAGAGGGTCATCGCCTTGCGCGAGTCGCCGCCGCAGGCTGCAAGGTATCTGTTCATCCGCTTTTGCGACATAATCCGCTCAAATTTGCCGTATTCCATAAATTTCTTCCAAAAAAATTTGGTCGTTACTGATTTTATGCTTATCTTTGCACCGCTGAATCCCATTAGTCCCTGACACAAGTCAAACTAGTGGGTTTGGTTTTTTATAGCGGCAAGCGGTGCAAAGGTACAAAGAATCTCCGGAATTCCGTCATCTTTGCCCCACTTTTTATATATTTTAGGCGAAATTGGGCAACTACAGCATACGCATCATCAAAAAAGTGCGAGGAGCCGCACCGACATCCTCGGCCTCAGCTTCCCGCCCTGTGTTTCTCCATATTATTGTATATTACACCGCCACACCCGTCCGCATCACTTCGCGATAGATGAGCGAGTCCTCGCCGCTCTCTAAAAGGATGGGCTCAATGTATAAGCTCACTTTGTCAACGTCGTGGCAAAGGCTTGACGAGGTGTCCCACCATGTGCCCTCCTCTATCTTGGGGACAATGACAGCCACGTCGATGTCGCTCCACTCGTTGGGGCAGTCCTTGGCGTAGAAGCCGAACATCATCACCTTCGTCGCCGGGTCGAAACGTGGGGCGATGACTTCCTGGATAGTGAACGTCATACGGCACCAGATGAAGAAGGAGAACGAGAGGCGGAAGAAGGCCGACCCAGACTCCAAGGCGGAATACCCGACACCGTACTGGACGGAGATAGTCCGCATCATGAGCACCCAGAAAGCCGTGACAAGCGAGGCCGTCAATGCCA
>JAEEGL014644227.1_pt1 | contig 13532 bp, 6 predicted proteins | sample 9134231 | NCBI WGS metagenome assembly JAEEGL01 (sample SAMN16246548, study PRJNA631951) | gut metagenome | biome: gut microbiome; feature: rumen; material: fiber-attached | host: Bos | place: Iran: Karaj | collected 2018-10
CGGACCTTCATGAGTTCCACGTCACGGACGTTGATACCTTCTTGCGCCAGCGGTTCCAGCACGCTGAGGAGTGCACCGGGCTTGTCCTTCAGCTGGACCGTAATCTCGAAAAAAGCAGAGTCGGCGTTACGGCCCGGGGCGAACAGGCTTGCACGGCCGGCGTTTCCGGCCTTGAAAATCTTTTCCAGGGCGGCAGAGTTGTCGTCGACAGGTTTGTCGCCAGCAGCTTTATCATCGACAGCAGGTAAGGAAGGCGCCGAGCCGTCCACCACCTTCAGGGCGTTCATGGCCTCGATGGTACGGTCAAGCCCTGCACGGACCTCTTCCAGCGCCCGGACAGTCTCCTTGCGGTTGGTGACGGCGATGTCGTGCCACATTCCCCAACCCGAGGCGGCTATGCGGGTCATGTCCCGGAAGGCGCGACCGGCATAATGCTGGTAGTTGTGAGAAAGCAGGCGTTCCGGCAGGTTCCCCGCCAGCGTAGAGCTGAGCATCTGGGGCATGTGGGAAACCCAGGCCATAGTGGCATCGTGATGCTCCGGCGGGAACACCACGGCGTTGGCCCCCAGGAACTTCACCAGGGTAAGCAGAGGCTCGTAAACCGATTCTTCCATGCCCTCGGGCGGACACACGAACCAGTAGGCGTTCTCGAAAATCGCAGGATCGTTATGTTCGCAGGTCCGCTTCTCGGAACCCGCCATGGGGTGGCTCCCCACAAAACGGAACGGTGCCGGCAGGGTCGAACCCGCCTTGCATATTTCCACCTTGGTACTGCCGATATCGGAAACCAGCACCTGACGCCCAGAGGCTTCTGCCCCCTTCGCCCAGGACACACCCTTCAGGGCATCCATGGTCTTCAAGATGTGGAGAATAGGGCCACACAGCAAAATCAGGTCGCTGTCCTTGGACCACTCCTCTACGGCATCGTATTCAAAAAACTCGTTGGCCAGCTCCAGTTCCTGGGCACGCTTCAGCGTGGCGGCAGAACTCACCGCCCGGATAATAGCCGGAAACTTGGCCTGCTTGACAGCTGCCGCAATGGAACCGGCCAAAAGCCCAAAACCAACCAAGGTGAACCGTTTCATCAATCCTCCACCTTGCGGGTCTCTTCCATAATGACCTGGAAAATATGTTTGATGGATTCTTCGCTCAGGGGGCCTTCACCTTTGCGGGCCAGCTCCCCCACGGCATCGAGAACCCTGGATTCCCTTTCCGGGTCCAAAACCGGCAGACCCGCAAGCTTTTTTTCCTTCCCGATCTCACGGGCGAAGGACGCCCTCTTGTTCAAGAGGGAGATAAGCTCGACGTTCAGTTCGTCTATACGGGCACGCCAGTCATCAATAGTCATGGCGGGAAAGATAGCAAAATACGCCCTAAAAACTTGGGAGCAGGGTCATTCAAGCGACTATTTCGCATAGAGCCCGCGCACTAGCTTCCATTTTTTCTTATTTAATGTCATTTTCTGACATAAGTTTGAAAGTATATTTGGACTAGAACTCTCAATAAGGAGGCCTATCATGGCAAACGAAATCTTCTATGTCAAGATCGAAACCGCCAAGGCGACCAACATATACGCCTTCCACCGTAGCGAGACCGGCATCCTGGACCTCGACGGAACGGCTACACCTTCCAGCAGCGAACTTTCCCAGATGCAGTGCGTTGAGGGGAGCCGTTACTTCACGCCCTCCTGGTACACCTACCTGCCCCAAGAACTTCTGGCAGAAATCCTCATCTACATTCCCGCAAACATCGAAAACATGGACGCGGGACAGTATTCCTTCCTATTGCATGTAGGCGCCCTGCTGCTCGCCGTCCAGGCAAAAGATGGTCTTCTGACCGCAGAACTCCTGCGCCGCCGTTCTATGGTGTTTGCAAACTTCACCCCCCTGGTGCTGCACATCGTGAAGCCTGTCGCCGCAGAGGCTCTCTTTGCAAGAGTCTACGGAGGATTTACCGGCGAGAGCAACTTCAAGCAGGTTTACCAGACAAATGCCGCCATCGCCACCGGCGAAACCGATGTTTCCGCCATCCTGTTCGCAGCCGCCCGCGACACCCTGAAGCCCGAACCCGAAAAGGAATCCCCCGAAGAGATGTTCATCCGCTATTTCAGGGAATGTGGCAATACCGACTTTACTATCGGAATCGTGGGAGCCTCCAGCCACCCTTGGATTGACAGCGTAGAAAAATTCGGGGTCATCTCCGATGCCGCCATCGGTTTCCACTTTGGCGACAACCCCTATGCCGCAGGCAAAAAAAAGCAGGAACTGTTCGCATCACTCAAGGCAATGGTACAGGCCGAGCCCTACAACCCCCACGACCATAACGCCATCTGTGTTTCTATCGATGACCTGGATGCAGTCCTCAAGGGGATCTCTAGCAGAAGCAAGGCCGGCTACCTGCGTGCTACGGCGGCAGCAATCCTCCGCAAGGCACGTCCGAACCTGTTCAGCTATGGTTCCAACCTCTGGAGACTGGGGGCAAATCCCGAACACTTCGAAAACTCCATCGTGATGCGTTTGAGATTTTAAATCCTCGTTGGCCCTCCCGCAAGGGAGGGTTTAACATTAGCAATAGAAAAACGAACAACAAGCACATTTTATATATATTGGATGTATGCTACACCTGAAATTTGCCCTGAATCTTGAGAACCTCGCCGACGAGATGATCGATGAGGTTTCAAGGTGCTGGAAAAAACCGTTCGAGGCTCCCGTGGTGATTTTCCCGGACCCGAAACTGGAACAGTGGTTCCGCCTGCGCTGGGTGCAAAAGAAGGGCGTACTCGCGAACCTGAATAAGAGTACTATCGACCGGTTTCTGTTTGATATCCTGGTGGGCGACAACCCACAACTCAAAAAACTTTCATCGGATATGCTCGCGAACGTAATCATATCGTACCTGCAGCAGAAAACAGACGGTAAGTTCAATTACGAGCTCCTGGGCGACAGCGTCAAGGCCTACCTCGAAAGCGACGGCGCTATCGATGAAAACCGGCTATTCGATTTCGCGAACGTGATGGCCGGACTTTTCCTAGAATACGAGACAAGCCGCCCCAGCGGATTCATAACCGACTCCGAGACTCTTAAAAACGCGGAGGGAATTCTCGACTGCTGGAAACAGGACAAACTGCGAGACTTCTTCATTACCCGCAACGGCACGCCCGATGCAAATGAGGCCTGGCAACGCAAGCTATATTCGGCATTGTTCCATATCGACGCCAGCAAGAAATCGCTGCTCACTCGGGTATTTGAAAAATCGAGCGAAAAAAATAGCGAAGGTGGCAAAGTCACCTACCTTACACTTCCCTACCTATACGAAGCATGCAAGGGGGCTAACAGGAAAACAGAATTCCATTACCAGGGCGACCTTCCGGTATTCATTTTCGGGCTTTCGGGCATGGGGCAGTTCTATCGCGTGATATTGCAGGAATTTGCAAATCAGCACGAGGTATACGCCTACATCCAGAACCCATGTATGGCCTTCTGGGAAGACTGCAACGGAACACGCAGGCCCATCGAAAGTATGCGACCCGTACTTCCGAAACTTACGGCAAGCCCCGATGAAGAAAGCGAAACCATCGATGCCGATGAAAACGAGCTTTTGCGATACTGGGGCAAGGCAGGCCGAGACAACATTAAGCTGTGGAGTATCGCCACCGACTACAACTTCGTGTTCAACGGGGATTCCATTATAGACAGCAACCGCGAAATGCCCTGCGACAGCCTACTCCACAATGTACAGTGGATGATAGCACACCGCAAGAACGTGTTCTGCGACGGCACGGATATCCTCGGGAAGCTCCCGTTCAAGAACGACACCTCTTTTAGCGTTACCACTGCGCCTTCAAAAATTCGCGAGGTGGAAGCACTCCATTCCCGCATCTGCAGGCTCCTTTCCGAAAAAGACCCGCAGGGGAATCCGAAGGCGACTATCGCCGACATCCTCGTGGTATCGCCCAACATAGAAGACTACCGCACAGCCATTTTCCAGGTGTTTGACCAGACGCGGGAAGGTTTCCACGTGCCATTCAGCATCGTAGACTCCAGAGCCCGCGACTCGCACACGGCAAGCGCACTTTCGATACTTTTCTCCATCCGTGACAAGGGTACACTTTCGAGACCCGATTTCTTTGCCCTGGTACGTAATCCCGTCGTACAAAATGTCCGTGGAATCCACACCGATGAGATCTCAAATTGGGAATCCTGGGCATCCAACATGAACGTCTATCGCGACCGTATTGTCAGCGACAACGGCACAACCCGACGCGAAGAATCCTGGATTACCGCGACACGGCGCCTATTACTTTCACGGTTCAGCTATGGTTCCGTAGGAACGAACACAGGCGAAATCCAGCCCTACAGCGACATCAACAGTAATGACAGCAGTTCACTCTACCGGTTTATCGACGCTATCGACTCGCTGGAAAGCTGGATGGGCGTAGATACGGACCTCACAGCAGTCTTCCAGTTCCTGGATTCATGGCTCTGTATGGGCAATCCTCCCAAGGAACTCTCCGGAGAAAGCATCATCTACCATTCTGTTACGGAAGCCCGCAAAAATCTGGAATACCAGCTCCTTGCCGGTAGCGAGACTCTCTCCTGGAAAATTCTTTCGCAGACGTTACTGTATGCCGCACGAGGCACAGAATACAGTTGCGGAAACCTGTTTATCAACGGGCTTACCTTCATGAAGTTCGCACCCAACCGGATTATACCCACAAAGTACCTGTTTTTTATAGGTGCCGACGCAGCGAACTTCCCCGGAGTGCGCAATACCAACACACTGGACCTGCGCAAATCCTGCCGTCCCTGGCCCGGCGATGATTCCATCGTGAGCCGCAACCGCTACGCGTTCCTCTGTCAACTCATGAGTACCGCCGAAGGGTTCTTTATAAGCTATGTAAACAAGGATTTGCAGAAGGATGAAGATTTCTACCCCTCATCCATTGTAAACGACATCCGTGGTTTTTTGAGAAACGCCGTCAAAGCAGCCTGTACCGATGGGTACGCAGCTCCCAAGGATATCTGGCCCGATTTTCCCGTTCCGCTTGATGAGACTCGGCCCTGGAAAGATCTTTTCACCCGTCGTGAAATCCGTAACAAAAAGACCCTTCTGGAATTCGGAAACGACAGTGCGATTGTAAACTTCGCGCCCAACGAAACAAACAACAGCGACACGCGGCTCCCCGAACAAGTGAGCATATACCAGTTCAAGGAATTTCTCAAGGATCCCTTTGAATTCCGTGTCGCCCAAATGATGCAGATTGAAGATGAACGGGAGGACCCCGAAAAGACGGAATTCGAGCCTATACTCACCGATAGACTACAGGAAACCATTCTTAGGCGTATGCTTCTTTCCCAAATGCTGGGAGTCTTCGAGAGCAAGCGCATGACAACCGAAGAAAGTATACGTACCTATGCGCTGTCCAAGGGACTACTGCCCAAGGGAAGCTTCTGCGAGCGCATCTGGAAAGGAATCCGCGAAGAAGCCGGAATACTCGCCGATGCCATCAATTTGCAGTTCGGCGGAACTGGGTTCCGGTACGCTCGCCGCACAATTGACCTCAAGATGGAAGGTTGGACACTCACCGGGAATATCCCGCTGTATGCACAGGACAAGAACAGCATCCATCTCATCGATACCGCAGGCGTCAAGATCCATCAGTACCATTTCCTTTCGGGCTATATCCAGGCGCTCGCGCTCATCTGCGAAGCCGCCCACAAAAACGAACCTGTTCCCAAAATATACGCTGAAGTCTATTCCCAGAAGGAATGGAAAGCAAAGCGTATCAAGCAGACGCCTGCCAAGGCAGAAAAGCTGCTCAATGAAATCTACCGCAAAATGTTCTCTATGCAGGCAGATGAGACCGGAAAGCCGAATCGCTATAGCAAGGTGCTTCCCATTGATATGGTGTTCGAAAACAATATTGAAAGCTACGATGACTATATTCAGGCTTTTGCCGACAAGAACAACTCCCCATGGAAATACTTCGCTGGCAGCAATCTATTCGACATCGAAAAGGTATGCGGTTTCAATGAAAATGACTTCATGGCCGTCTGGAACAAGGAATGTGCCGACCTCAAAGGTTTGACTCCAAGTCTGTGGGAACCAGACAACGATATCGGAGGGGCTGTCAATGGATAAGCATCTCAATATCGGCAATTTCAATATCGATAATTTCCATTTCGGGAACAACCTCTATATTGACGCTTCTGCAGGCACCGGCAAAACGTATACCATCCAGCAACTGGTAGCAAAACTTGTGCGCGGCGAAACCAGACATACAGGAATTCCCCTTTCCAAAATCCTAATTGTCACCTACACCGACAAGGCCACTGGCGAACTCCGCGACCGTATTCGCCAGAAGATGGAAGACTGCCTTGCCGAAGAAAACCTCGAATGCTATCGCGAGGCCTTGCAAAACATCCACACGGCGCCGATTTTCACAATCCATTCTTTTTGTCAGAAGGTGTTGCACGATTTCGCTTACGAGGCAAATTCTTCCTTCAACCTGGACGTTATCTCTGATGACGGAATCGAGACCTTGATACAGCAGCTCATTCGCGACAAGTGGTCTTTCGAGGCCTCCTTCATAGAGATGCTGAACGGCCCAGATTTCAAGATGGACCTTTTTGTCAATAACTTCGTGAATGCCGCCAAATACATGATGCAGAACCGAGAAGCAAAATGCTTCTCACCCGACTACAATTCCCTTGATGGCATTTTAAAATGCTACCCCGGAGCACAGAACGCCTGGAACGTACTAATCAAGAACAGTAGTGCCACAGCAGAGCATAAGCTCAAGACAAAAACGAACATCCTTAAACTATCCGACTTCATTGAAGCAATCAAAGCCTACGATGGTACCGATAAGTTATTTCCAGGAAGAACCTTCAACAAGAATTGGCAAGGAATATGGAAGTCCAATGCGCTGAATGAGGCCGTCGATTTCTTCTTCGGCATCCAAAAAATGGATTTGCAGAAGGCCAGTCTCAAAAAATATCAGGAATTTATTTTTAACCATGTGAACGAGCTAGTGGATCTCTGGCAAAGGGAAAAGCATAACGGTAAATCCCAATCCTTCAGCGATATGATTAACGACGTTCACAATTCCGTAATGAACGGAAACGGTAATCTGGTGCAAAAGTTGCGCGAAACTTACCGCTACGCCATTATCGATGAGTTTCAGGACACGAATCAGTTACAGTGGGACATCTTCAGGACCATTTTCCTGGACGCGCCCCAAAACAACATCATCGTGGTGGGGGACCCGAAACAGTCCATCTTCTCCGTCCAGGGAGCCGATGTTGATGTCTACCGTCGCGCCATCGCCGAAATCGGCGAAATAAACGGGCGGCGGCTCTCGACAAACAACCGCTCTAGCGACAACATCATCGAGGCCTGCAACGAACTTTTCCAAGAAGACTTCTTCGCGAACAACGACTTCACTAATTCCGAAGTCCCACCTACCGAGCGCAAGAAGGCGGCACCCAAGCTGAATGGCAACCGTACGGCACCCCTGTGGATTTCATGTATTTCCGATGAATTCGAATTTGCCGACTTTGCCGTACGCAAAATAGTAGAATGCTGCGCCCCCAGCGACAACGATCCAACAAAAACCGCGCTGCAGATTTACGACAAAGATAAGAAAGTATTACGCGACGTCCGCTTCTCGGATTTTGCCATCCTTTCACGCACGCGAAGCGAAATGACAGCGCTGGAAAAAGCTATGGCGCAAATCGGGATTCCCTATACCCGCTACAAGGATACGAACCTGTTCTACGACAAGGAATGCGCCCACTGGATTTCACTGCTGAAAGCTCTCAACGCACCCGATTTTTCAAGTTGGAACCGTAAATTACTGAACGAGGCGTTAATCACGGACTTTTTCAGGGTTCCTCTTGAAAAAGTTGAAGATGAATCCTTCATCTGCCCCGGCGGACACATATTGAACCTGTTCATAACATGGCGTCAACTGGTGGCAAAGGGTCGATGGGCGGAACTGCAAGAAAGCATCTACCAGGAAACTGAAATCGACAAATACTTGAGTACGCCAGCCACGCTACAACAGCTAGCAAAAATCAAGCAAATAGGCACCTACATTTTTGACTTTCTGTACAACAACCATGTCTCGCTAGAAGAGGTCATCAAGCACCTGCAAGGGCTCGCCAATGCCTCTGAGAACTTAGATGACGCCGACGGGAACCTAGTCGCCAAAGGCAGCGATTTCGACACCGTAAGGCTTATGACAATACACGCCTCCAAGGGGCTAGCCTTCCCCATCACGATTATTACCGGTGGGCTACGCGGCGACAGCAATCGCAAGGAACGCGAGCCTTTCTTCTTTGGCTACAAAAACGAAAAATATATCGGTTTCGATGCCGCCGTTTCCCGCGAAGCGAGCAAAGAGGAAAATCACGAAGAATGGCGAAGGCTCATCTATGTAGCCTACACGCGAGCCGAATCCTTGATGATTGTTCCGCGGTACAAAATCTGGCACGAAGATGTTGGCGACGGAGAATGGAGAATCAATCCGAACAAACCTTTCGCATTTCTCGCGAGAGCAATCGAGCGCATAACCAAAACCAAATTTGCACGCCTACCGCAAGATGATTCTTATGCAAAAGTAAAACCGTCGACACTCAAGAAAACAGTAGCTCAGATTCTCCATAATTCAAAAAAAGAAGAACCCGACGCAAGCGAATTGCCAAATTTCGGCACACTGCAGCAGAAGGTGAACAACGCCTGCATCTACCAATACTCCTATTCTAGCCTTGCCGCTAAGAAAAAAGTTCTGGATGATATTTCCATCGACGGGAACCGCACGAACCGCGAAGACATTGTCGAAGGTGAAGACACCGCAGGGATTATCCTGATTGATGACGCTTCAGCGCTGGTGCAGCCCTGCGTAAAATACGACACCTCAGCTCCGGTCGCAAACGTACCAGGCTACCCGCGAGGAGCCAACCTGGGTGACGCCCTGCACAAGGTATTCGAGAAACTGGACTTCGAAAGAATCGGAAACCTGCTTAATGAAAATGCCGCCCGCAATGATTCTGGGCTCCAAAACCTGATTGCAGAAACATACCAAGGTAATTCTATTCATATCCAGGAACATCCGGAGTGGAACGGGCTTACCGCAAGCTTCATTTGGAACACGATGAACGCGGACCTTCCCGAAATTCACGGAAATAAGGCTACAGGGAATAGTTTTAACCTCAAGGATATACCTGCAGCCGCAAGACGGGCCGAAATAGGATTCCACCTGGACAGTCACGACCCAGAAGATTCACTCTGGATGAACCGCCTCTGCAAAGGATTCATCGACCTAATGTTTATACGCCAAGGAGATAACAGAGAAGACTACTACTCCATTCTCGACTGGAAATCTGACGTGATGAGCGATGAAGAATACAGCGACAAGGAGGCTATTTCCCAAAAAATCGAAACGGAATATTCCGTGCAGCGGGTACTTTACAGTTACCTGCTTATCAAGTGGCTCAAACAATTCTACACAGAATTGAGCGAGCAACAGATTTTTGAGCAGCATTTTGGCGGTATTTACTACGCCTTGGCCCGCGGCACCCATGCAAACACCAGCAACGGCATCTATTGCCAAACCTGGAAGAGTTTCGCTGACCTCGAAAAGAGTTACCACAATGTAGCCTCCCTAATGAAGCGCAGCTCGAAGGAGACGGCATAATGGCTGAAATTGCAAAAATAAACGGAACCGTAGCTGATTTTTTTGCACTTCTTCGGGAAATGCGTGGGATATCTCCTATTGCGGAGAAAATGCATAGTCTGCTCTGCGCTCTGCAACAAAAGCCGCACCTGTCAAGTAACGCACAGAAGGTGCTGTACATCTACCTCTTGCTACTAGAAGATGGTAATACGCGCATGCCTCTTGACACCCAACTGCTCTATACAAAATGGGAACAGAAGTGGAAAGGACTTGCAATACAGGCCGAGCAAGACTGTAGTGCCGAACCTTTCTTGCCAATTATCCGCGAAGGTGCGAAGGACCTCGCTTCGGGAAAGTACACCCAGGTTATCGGGAATGAGGCTACGCCCCTACGACTGCAACAGGCACACGGACGCACCTACCTAATTTCGGCGAAGCACCTCGAAGACAAGAGACATATTGAGAACATCTTCGTTTCAGATTTTTTCAAGGAAGCGTCCATCGACAATTCCGCCGTACAGCAAGCAAAAGACTTCGTACAAGGCTTATTGCGTGAAGGGAGTCCCATCAAGTTCGATGACCGCCAGGCCGAAGTCATCGCCCGCGGAACAGCTCAGAACCTGATTATCACGGGTGGCCCTGGCACTGGAAAAACGACCGTCATCGGTTTTTTGCTGTGGAAACTTTTCGATAGCAACGCCAAGTACCTGAATTGGGACATATACATGGCGGCCCCCAGCGGCAAGGCTGCCGACCGCCTGGCCGAAAGCATGGAAGAAACCCTGCGCGAAATCTCGGCTTCCGCAAACAAAGAAAACCCGCGTTTTATCGAAAAGCTCGCCAAGGTGTCGAGCTACACGTTGCACAGGCTTTTAAAATACAGCCTTGCGAAAGGTGGTTTTACCTTCAATTCCGAAAACCCGCTACCCGAGGAATCCATCTACATCATCGATGAAGCGAGTATGATCGACATTTCGCTATTTGCGGCGTTCTTGCAGGCGCTTCCGTCCAGCGGAAACTTCAAGCTGTTCATTCTGGGCGATCCGCACCAGCTCCCCTCTGTCGAGGCAGGCGCTGTCCTGGGAAACATCCTGGAATTTGACCGCAACTTCGTCGTAAAACTCACGCGTTCCAACCGGTTCAATGACGACTCCAAAATCGGAGTGCTCGCCGGAAAAATCCAGCGCGGAGAAAATGTTCCCTTTGAAGCGGCACCTTTTGACCCGCAAGCCCACTACTGGGAAGCAGGCGACAGCGTTCACCTTCTCGATCTCAACTGCGGCAAGAACCTTTCGCGCAGAGAAGAACTTCACGCAGTCGAAAGCCTGGTCCACAAATGGACTCAAATGTTCTACGCACCGCTTATCAGCCTCGCGGAGTCCGTCGACCCGGACATTCCCGCAGAGAGCGCTTCGCCCGAGCAACTCCATATGCGAGAAAAACTCTGGAACACAGCCAACCAGGCCCGTATCCTCTCAGCAGAACGTCGAGGGACCCGCGGTGTCGAAGTTTTGAACCAGATTGTCTCCGGAACCCTAGCAGGGCCTGCATCATCGCGGTTCGTAGGACAAATCCTGATTTTCAACCGCAACCAGAACGAATTCAAGCTATACAACGGCGACACCGGAATTGTAGTGAAATCCTTGCGGCACGAACAATTCTTCCTAATGCTAAAAAAGCAATCTAAATTCGTTTTCTATCCGCTTTCATACTTCCCGGAAGACTGTCTGGAAAACGCTTTCGCCATCACCATACACAAATCCCAAGGATCGGGATACCCGAACATCATGATGTTCCTGCCCACATGTAAGGGGCACCCGCTATTAAACCGGCAAATCCTTTATACGGGCATCACTCGCACCAAGAAGCAGAGTCTCACCATTGTCGCCACCCCCGAAACATTCAAATCAGCCTGCGAAACGGTCATCGAACGCGATACGGGAATCGAGCTATAAACCTAGGCGTTCACATATTTGTCCATGAATTCCTTCAGCGGGAGCGGCTTGGAATAGTAATACCCCTGCAAGCTCTTTATCTTGAACCGTAGCAGGAACTCTCGCATTTCAGAAGTTTCAATACCTTCTGCGGTTACTGATGATGAGAAGGAATTTGCCAGCTCCGAGATGAACCTCACCGTATTCTGATCCGAGAAATCTTTCTCGATATTTATAACAAAGCTACGGTCAATCTTTACCGTAGAAACAGGCAGTTCGCGCAACACGCCCAGAGAACTGAATCCTGTTCCGAAATCATCCAGGGCAATCTTGATTCCATACCCACGAAGCGTAGAGAAGACATCTTTCAGTACAGCCATATCCAGCATACGGCAGCGCTCGGTTATCTCAAGGCAAAGATTCTGTGGCGGATAGTTCAATTCCTTAAGAATAGATAAAACATCTTCTACAAAATCCCGTTTTTCCAATTGGGTGTATGACAGGTTTACATTCACCACGAAACCGGGATAACGGCCCAGGAATTTTTTCGCATCGATCAAGGCAGTCTTCAAAATCCATTTGCCCAGTTCCGGGAAAAGATTGTCCTGTTCTAGCACATCCACAAATTCCACTGGAGGAACAACCCCGTACTCATCATTTTTCCAACGTATCAGGGATTCCGCCCCAGTAATCACCTCGGTATCCGCATCTACGATGGGCTGGTAACAGAGGAAAAATCCTTCACAGTTATTCACAATGCTGTTGCGGATGGCATTGAGCCGCTCAATGGCAAAACGCTTGTCTTCGCTGACGCTATTCTTGAGAATATAGAGTTCACCCAAGTGGTTAATCTTAGATTCGTAATAGGCAAAGCGTAAACACGAATACACTGTTTCAGCAGATACGTCAAACTTATCCAAGTTGATGGCTCCACCCACAAAGGACAGTACCACCTGGTGACCATCTACAACAAGGTCATAAATACAATTGTACTGTATCCGCTTGTACAAATTCTTGAGGTCTTCCGATGTCGCATTTTTGCATACTATGGCAAACTTGGTGCCGTCCATACGGTACCACTCGCCCATTTCAAAGGCCTCCACCTTGATCATCTTGGAAAATTCCTGGAGCACCCGATTTCCAAAGGTGTAACCGTAAATTTCATTCAGGTGCGAAAAATCTACAATGCCCAGCATCATTATCTGGATTTTCTCGCCCTTCCAAGTCGATGAACGCAAATCATCCATAAACCCATAAAGGCTTCTGGTGTTGGAGACATCATCAAAATAGCTTAGGGCATCGTTATTCCTGACTGTTCCACCGAAGAATTCAGGTTCCCCTTTTTCATCTCGTATAAGTACACCACGGCACGTACACACGATATACTTGCCGTCTTTTGTCTTTATCCGGTACTGTTCGTGATGGTTGCCCGCATCCCTGCCATAGACGTTTTTTACGCTTTCCTTGAAGGCGGGCAAATCTTCGGGATGAATCCGTTTCATCCAGGCGGGCAAGGCATTTTCCATATACTCGCTAGGCAGACCGAAATAATCAACGGCCTCCTTGGACCATCGGGTCACATTCGACCCGATATGAGTGACATAAGTATAGGCCCCATTGGCCAAGACGGATAGAGACTCAAATAGAGAATCTAGCTTAACCTTTTCACCATCTGTCATCTCTTGCCTCCTTATGCGAGGAATACCTGATTCCGACCGCTTTCCTTAGCTTTATAGAGAGCCTTATCTACACGAATATATGCAGAATCGGCCGACTCGCCCTTTCCGATTTCCACAACTCCAATACTTACACTTTGGTTTCCCGCCTTTTCAAATTCAATGGCGTTGAACTCCTTGCGAACCCGTTCCGCAAAGTCAAGGGCCTTTTCTACGGGAATCTCCTGCAACAGCACCATGAAC
>JAEEGL015906999.1_pt1 | contig 13532 bp, 9 predicted proteins | sample 9134231 | NCBI WGS metagenome assembly JAEEGL01 (sample SAMN16246548, study PRJNA631951) | gut metagenome | biome: gut microbiome; feature: rumen; material: fiber-attached | host: Bos | place: Iran: Karaj | collected 2018-10
CCTCGTTACGCGGCATTCGCCGCATGCCCGTAATGCTCCGTGCCATATTTCACGCAAGCGTGAATATGTCCCGTCCCATCACGGTCGCCCGCCTCATTGCTAACGCGGTATATCTCTGTTGCACTATCCTGGGAGTTGCCTCCACCAGACGTTATCTGGCATCCTGCCCTGTGAAGCCCGGACTTTCCTCTCCTGTGCCCTTTCGTCTGCACAGCAGCGATCATCCATCCTGCTCATGGAAATCCATTGTACCATTAATTTGAAAAAAGTAAATTGATTATCCCTCGTTTTTTCGATATCATATTATTGGTGCGTTATAAAAACGCCGCTTCTTCGCTATTGGGGGCGAAAATATAAGAAAAAGTATGAGGGGTTATATGTCAAAGAAATTCTTTTCAGCACTTTCTTTAGCAGCGATAACTGCTGCGATGATACTAAGTGTCTTTTATCTTGCGCCTGTTCGTGCAATGGCAGAAGGGCTTGGAGCAGTAAATATCAATTCCGTATCAATTACGGGAGAGAATGTAGTTATAAATGTATCTGCTTCAGATCTTCCATCCAGCGATGATGGAGTTTACTATCTGTTTGCTGAGAAGCCCTATCAGGGAAAACCTGCAGGTAATCCTATAGCGCAGCTTCCTGTTTCTGGAAGTGCGGTTTTCACAGTTCCATTGGGATATCAGACTGCAAATTGCCATTTGTATGATAAGTTCCAGGTTGCTGTAAAGCAGGGTGGATCTTTTGTTGGCGTGGCAGGAGCAAAGTACATCACAAATCCTGAAGCTTTGGCAGGTGGTTCTCCTGCAAGGAAGAATAACGGCAAGAAGGGCATTATTCTGGACGGAGCCAAGATTGGTAACGGCAATACAGAGGCTCAGCAGCTGGGCGTTCAGCAGGGAGCTTACAACATAAACCTTACTGATGTTATCGGCGGAAACAAAGCAATCGAGTACGGCTATAACGGAAAGACCTATTATTTTGATTCTACTTACATGGGTCAGTATGATCACTGTGTCCGCACCAGCACAAGTCAGGGAATGGGCATGACCATGGTTCTTCTTAACCCTTATTCAAAGGGAGAGGAGTTCATGATCTCACCTACTGCAAGGGGCGGAATCGGAAGATCAAATTATTACCTGATGAACACTTCAGAGGATAAGGGCCTTGAGTACCTTGAGGCAGTAGTGTCCTTCCTGGCACAGAGATATAACGGAAAGAATGGTCAGGGACAGGTTGATAACTGGGTTATCGCCAATGAAGTAAATGCCAAGAATGTCTGGAATTACTCAAATGTTGCTGATGAGATGTCCTATGCTCAGCTTTATGCTGATTCAGTGAGGGTGTGCTACAACGCCATCAAGAGCAGAAATGCCAATGCCTATGTCTGTATAAGTCTTGATCATAACTGGACCCACACACATAACACATCCTATTACTCTGCAAGGAGTATGCTGGAGGCAGTAAATGCCTGCATTTCAGCTCAGGGAAACATTGGCTGGGGCCTGGCGGAGCATCCATATAATTACCCTATGACCTGGACCAGCTTTTGGACTCCAAAGAATCCGGAAATGATCGTCCACACTATTGACACACCATATCTTTCAATGGAAAATATAGAGCAGCTGACAGATTATATGTGCCAGCCGGCTATGCGTATGCCAAACGGAGGAGTCAGACCTATACTTCTTACCGAGATTGGATATTCCTCAACACAGGGAGAAGAGGCTCAGGCAGCTGCCATTGTTTACGCATACCAGCGCTGTGTAACAAATCAGCACATCAAGCTCATTGCATTTAACAGACAGACCGATTTCCCTCTGGAGGTAAGACAGGGACTTTCCGTAGGCCTTACCAGACAGGATGGCTCAAGGAAGCTTGCTTTCGAGTTCTATCAGGGAATGAACGGTGGAAATGCCGGCTCCTACATTAACAGGGCAGCATCCTACATGGGAATCACCGACTGGAACGGTGCAATGCATGCCAGATAACGAAAGATATACTAACCGGGAAGTAATAATATGCGCATAATTGATTATTATAATTATATAGCTACGGCTGCCTACATCCTTTTGGGTGTGGCAGCCTTATGTTTTTCTTTGAAGAGGCAAAAGAAAGGCGGGAAGTATTTAAGCGATTCCATGACGGCTGTTTTTTTTATAGTCATCATGCTTCTTGCAGCTTTCCTTCGCCTGTATAAGCTTGGAGAAGTGCCCTATGGACTTCAACAGGACGAAGCTTCTATCGGCTACGATGCCTATACACTGGCGAAATTCGGTATCGACAGAAATGGCTACCACTGGCCAATCTACCCCATTACCTGGGGGTGTGGTGGTGGAAGTCCGCTCCTTATCTATCTGAACGTCATCAGCATCTCCCTGTTTGGCACCGGGATCTTTAAGCTTCGCCTTATCCCTGCCATCTGCGGAATCCTGACAGTTGCACTGTTTTATGCTTCTTTGAGGCTCATCTTTGAACAAAAGGCCTATAGGAACGAAGTATCACTTCTTGGCGCATGCTTCCTGGCTATATGCCCCTGGCATGTGATCCTTTCAAGGTGGAGCCTTGATTGCAACATCATGCCCTTTAACATGATGCTTGCAGTGTATCTGTTTTTGCTGGCTGTGAAAAAGAGGAGTACTCTTGTTTACTGCTTAAGCGCCGCAGCTTTTTCAATCTGTATGTACAGCTACGGAGCAGCAACCATCGTTGTTCCCATATTTCTTTTGCTGATCTGTCTGTATTGCCTTTGGATCAATGTGCTTGATGTTAAGCAGCTCATCCTTTCAGGAGTAACATTCCTGGTGGTATTCTTACCCCTCCTGATATTCTACGGAGTAAACTATCTGGGGCTTCCGGAAATAGTAACAGATGTTATATGTTTCAATAAATTCACTGCAGCAAGGACTGGAGAGGCTTTTATCTCCTTTGGAAATGGCTTTGGAGCTACAGCGCTGTCAAATCTTAAGTCAATGCTTCTTGCAGTCTCCATCGGTGATGACAGGCATACACTTGCCCATTATTACCCCGGATATGCAACTTTGTTTGAGTTCACTTTCCCTATCACCTTCATTGGCTTTATCAGTGCTCTGGTGACCTTCTTTAAAGGGAAAAGAGCTAAGGATGCAGATAAGGTCTATCTTGTAGGAAACGGAATATTTCTTTTCATAACACTTGCTTGTGCAGTGCTGGAAATCGTGATTCTTCCTGATATCAGCAGAATGGTAATGCTGTTTATACCGGTTATTTACTTCTTCGTGAAGGGAGCAGCAGCTATCCTTCAGGGCGGAAAGGCATTCTTTATTGCGGTAGCAGCTCTTTTGCTGGTGGGCGGAGCTTCCTTTACAAAGGACTACTTCACGGATTTCAACCAGTGGTCTATAAGTATCTTCATGCCGGGCTATGGAGATGCTATTAAGAGAGCTTACGAGATAGCAGGGGATGAGAGACAGATCTATTCCACTTATGAGGGACTTTCTTCGCCCTTTATGCTGGCTCTTTATTACAACGAGTATGACCCTTACAAATTCTATACAACAGTAGAATATAAGGATGATAAGGCAGAATTCAGAATTGCCAGGTCCTTTGGGAACTTTACCTTTGAGCTGCCGGAAAATGTCAGCAGCAAAGCGGATGAAGGGGATGTATTTGTGGTTTCTACCAGTGAGGAAGGACTATTCGAAAATATAGAGTCTCTCAGCGTAGAAAATTACGGTGGTTATCTTGTGATTTACAGATGATTACTGGGGTTGCAGCTCTTTCGATAACAGGAGTTTCTAAACAGTTTGTAACTTTCTTAAAAGACAATTAAATGTCACTTCAGGGTATGGAAATGCAACATTATTTCTACCATAATAGTTGTACAGCACATCTGAAGCTGAATTATATTGTTGGAGGGAAAGGTCATGAAGAGACGAATTTTTTCTGTGATAATTACTATGGTAATGGTACTGAGTCTCTTTATTTATCTGGGCTCCGGCGATAATTTCCCCGCATCAACTGTATATGCAGAAAACAGCCTCACACAGGGAATTACTATTGATGAAGAGTATCTTATTCCCGACAGTATTGGCTGGTGCACCTATTATGTTATCGTTGCAACGAATAACACCGGATCTGATATCAGCATAAGTGCTGATTTCTACGCAAAGGACAGAGCCGGAAAGGTGATCAAGAAAGTTAACGATTATTCGGAGGCAGTCAAGAAGGATCAGCAGTTCATTCTCTACGGACAGTTCCTGAATGAGGAGGCAAGAGGTGCTTCTGCTTACGACTACAAGTACATAGTGACTCCTACCGATAAATGTGCTTATACATCAGTTGCACTGGATACCAAATCAATCGGCAAATGCGTTGAAGTGTCAGCCACCAACTATTCAAAGTTTGACATTCAAAGTGTCGGTGTAAGAACTGTGTTTATGAAAAATGGAAGAGCAGTTGCTTTCGATACTGTGAACATCGCAGACAGTGGGATCATCTTCCACGGTGGAAGCACAAACTCCCAGATTATCGGATATCAGGCAGGAGATTATGATAACTACGTTCTGACCTACACATCAGTAGGCACACAGGCTTATAAGGGAGACCTGTAATCCTGCAACTTCAATATGAACTTATTTGGGCCGCCTGGGCATTAAAATAAATGCTGCAGGCGGCTTTTTCGTGGTAAAATTAGTTGATGTTTTGAAAGGACTATGAAAATGAGAAAAGGTATTGTTATGGAGGGCGGAGCCATGCGGGGGATGTTTACCTGCGGTGTTTTGGACGTCCTTATGGAAAATGATATTTCTTTTGACGGAGCTGTAGGTGTTTCTGCAGGTGCTACCTTCGGTTGCAACCTAAAGTCCCATCAGATTGGCAGAGCTGTGCGTTATAACAAGAAATACTGCAAGGATAAGCGCTACCACAGCATCAGTTCGCTGCTTTTTACCGGTGATATTTATAATGTACCCTTTTGCTACGATGAGCTTCCTTACAAGTTGGACAAGTGGGATACTGCGGCTTTTGAGGAAAGCCCAATGGAGTTCTACTGCGTGGCAACGGATATAAACACCGGAAAACCTGTGTACCACAAGTGCGCTAACGGACAAAAGGAGGATATCACCTGGATCCAGGCTTCGGCTTCTATGCCACTGGTTTCAAGGCCCGTAAAAATAGACGGCGGTCTTTATCTGGACGGAGGCCCATCGGATTCCATTCCCCTTAAATTCATGGAGGATAAGGGCTACGACAGGATCCTGGTCATTGAGACTCAGCCAAAGGACTACGTCAAAGGTCCACAGAAATTCATGCCCCTGGTAAAGCTAATGCTCAGGAAATACCCTGAGATGATCCACTGCATGGAAATAAGGCACCTTATGTATAACCAGGAAAAGAGATACATCCGGGAGAAAGAGAATAATAATGAAGTGCTGGTCATAAGACCCAAGGCTCCACTTAACATAAGTCCCATAGAAAGTAACCCTGATGAGCTTGAGAGAGTATATCAGCTGGGAAGAGAAGCGGGACAGGAGAAATTAAAAGAGCTTTCAGAGTTCTTTTCATAAGAAAATAAGACGTTGGGAGATTTGAATATCATGGAAAAGAGGCTTGAACCCTTATTTACACCATGGAAGATAGGAAATTGTGAGATCAAGAACAGGATCGTTCTTACCTCCATGGGAGGAACAGATCTTTTTGGATGGATGGAGAAGAACCACTTCGACAAGGAGGGGGCAAATTTCATCCTTAAGGTGGCTCAGAACAACGCGGGACTTGTGCTTCCCGGATGCCAGCCTGTATATAACCCCATGTTCGGACAATGGCTCTACAAGAACACCAAGATGTATCAGGACCTGGCTAAATGGATGCCTGAGTTTCATAAGACAGGGGCCAAGCTCTTTGTTCAGCTCACAGCAGGCTTTGGAAGAAGCTTTACCGTCAGCACAATGATGGAGAAGCTCTACAATAACGGCGCGCTGAAGGTTCTTAGTAAGCCTTTCATGGACCTTGATAAGATAACAGCCTCCGCCAGTCCATCACCTAACAGATGGTCAGATAAGCTCCCCTCAAGGGAGATGACCAAGGAGGAAATCCACCAGTTTGTAGTGGCGTTTGGAAAGAGCGCCAAGCTCCTTAAGGATGCGGGAGTTGACGGCATTGAGGTTCACGCTGTCCATGAGGGCTATCTTCTTGACCAGTTCACGCTGCCTTATGTGAACAAAAGAACTGATGAATACGGCGGAAGTTTTGAGAACAGATATCGTTTCGCCGTTGAGATAGTAAAAGAGATTAAGGAAAAATGCGGGAGAGACTATCCGGTTTCCCTTCGCTACAGTGTTGTTTCAAAGACAAAGGGCATGAGGCAGGGAGCACTTCCGGGCGAGGATTATGTTGAGGCAGGAAGAGACTTCGAGGAGTCCAAGAGGGCTGCGAAATACCTTCAGGACGCAGGCTACGACATGCTCAACTGCGACAATGGTACCTACGATGCCTGGTACTGGGCACATCCACCTATCTACATGCCTGAGAACTGCAACCTTCAGGATGTGGTGGAGCTGAAGAAATATGTGGACATTCCTGTTGTTTGCGCAGGAAGACTTGACCCAAGAGTTGCAGCCGACACTATAGCTGCAGGAGACCTGGACGGAGCAGGTTTTGCAAGACCTTTTCTTGCGGATACCCAGTGGGTTACAAAGCTCATGGAAGGCAGGGAAGAGGATATCAGACCATGTATCCTCTGCCACAACGGATGCTTTAACATGTGCCATTATAAGGGCGTTCCCAATGACCAGGCTCTTTCTGATTCACTGCACCTTGCCCGCTGCGCAGTAAATGCAGAGACCATGCAGACCGACAAGCACTTCATCAAAAAGACCAAACACCCCAAGACCATCCACATTGTTGGCGGTGGTATTGGAGGTATGGAGACAGCCAGGGTCCTTAAGCTTAGGGGACATTTTCCTGTTATTTATGAAAAGAGTGATGTGCTTGGCGGAACCTTTATCCCTGCCAGCGCAGAGTCCTATAAGGGAAAGCTTCGTGAACTCCTTACCTGGTACAGAAGGCAGATGGATATCCTGGGTATCGAGGTTCACCTTAATACATACATCGATGATCCAAGGAAATTTGGCAGAAAGAGCGATATCATCATTGCTACAGGTTCAAAGCCAAGGCTCCTTAGAGGCGTTCCCGGCTACGAGAAGATGATCGAAGCCTGCGAATTCCTTAATGGAAAAGAGGTTGGAGAGACCGTTGCAGTTATTGGCGGAGGACTGACAGGTTCTGAGATTGCCTATGAACTGGCCCTTCAGGGAAAGAAGCCCATTATCGTAGAAATGAAGGACGACCTGGTTTCCCAGACAGGTGTCTGCCTTGCTAACAGCTCATACCTTCGTGAATGGTTTGAACTCCACAAGGTGCCTGTATATCTTGAGACTAAGCTTAAGGAAGTAAAGGACGGTTCCATCATCTGCACAGATAAGGACGGCAAGGAAATAGAGATTTCCTGTGACAGCGTTATCAGCTCAGCCGGTTACATCCCGGATCCTGTCACCAAGGAAAACGACAGGACCAGCAACATGGACTATGTGGGAGACTGTCAGAAGATAGGAAACCTTAGAAGTGTTATCTGGCGTGCCTATGAGGTGGCCATGAGACTGTAAGAGGATATGTGTTTATGGAGAAGGCGCATAATCTTAAGGAACAGCTTGACAGATACATTGAAAATGCCATCGAAATAAGAAATCTTTCTATGGCACATACTGAAGGGATAGGAAGCTCCAAGGGATACTATCGTGATATCAAAAAGAGATTTCAGAATGTCACTGAGCTATCGAAAGAGAACAAAAAAATCCTTAAGGAAGAGCTTTACCCTATCTTGAATTCACAGGATGTTATTTTGGAAGACCAGATAGAAATACTTACCGGTTTTTCCACATCCCTTCAAAACCAATGGCCCGTTGAGGATCTGGATCTCACCCTTGTTTTTATGGTGACGAACCGGCTCTATAATAATGCGCTTCTTCGGGGAGAGGATGAGGATATAGTCAGACAGGCCAATCTCCTTATTTATGCTGCTTACAACAACATGAACCGTGTTAACCGCATAAAAAGACCTGAGAACAGACTGATAGCCTATTACCGCGAAGAGGGCTTAAAGGCTGCGGAGGTGGTTCTTTCCTACCTTGAACACGATAGGTTCCTTAGGCTTACCAGTATAGACAGGAGAAAAGAGGTACTGGGCCAGGCCAGATTCTATGCGGCTTTATATGATACCTATGACTCCACCGATGAGACTGTAAATAACAAGAGGATCGATGCCCTTGTAAAGACACTGGATATAGCAGATGATTCTTTTTACACCCAGAATACCCCTGGTATGGACTGGGACAGATACCGGTTAAGATCCCTTGAGCACATGGGGCAGCTTACGGAAAACGGAAATGCCTGGAAGATGACAAGGCACCAGTGCTTAAAGATCTATAACTATGTTCAGCTCCTTGAAAAGATCTGGAACAAGGCCCCTGAGAAGTCAAAAGAGCTGCTTCCTAAAATGCACCTTGAACTGATAATAGCAAGGAATGCCTTTTTTGCCGGGGAGGAGTCCCTGGAGAATTACAGAAAAAATCTTATTTCTATATACGAAAACTATGCCACTGCCGAATATGACATGTATTCGACAATGGCTAATATTTCTGTGCCTGTAGAGTATCTTGCTACGGTGACTAAGGACAATGCTTATCTTGTGGCGGACGTATTATCCATGTTCTACACAAGAGTTAAGGCCTATATCCTTAGGGCTACCGGACAGGGTGCTTTTTCTTTTTTCATGGAATATATTGTCACCTTCCTGGACAGATTTATCGAGCTTCAGGGTGGTATGAGTTTTGAGAATATGTGCCTTAGCTGCATGGCAGCCCTTCATCCGCCGGTATTTGTAGACAGTCTTCTGACTGCGGATCTTTCAATGTATATTGTAAAAGAGCTATTGAAGAATGAGAGAAGCTCCCTGGAGGGATGCAGTCTTGACGGTGAGTTTTATGATAAGCTCTACCACTGTGGCCTTTGCTACGATGTAGGAAAGCTGTATGTGATGGATACTTTGATCAATTTGGGAAGGACTCCTACAAAAGATGAGGAGTTTCTTGTCAGCCTCCATCCACTGGCAGCCTATTCCCTTCTTAGAAGGCATGAATCCACAGAAAAATATGCTCATATAGTTTTGGAGCATTATAAAGACACTGCTGAAGAATCCGACTATTTTGGCGATATAGCAAGAAAGCTGACTTCTGATGACAAGGTAATCTTTGCCATCATAGACATTGCTAAAGGCTTTATGACCAAGGACTTTTCTGCATGCGACGATAGTTTTTTAAGTATCCTTAAACAATCCGGAAGCACAGAGGGAATTGAAAACTTTATTAAAAAGAGAAGGCCTGAGCTTTATAAGACTGTTTACGAGCTTCTTATGGATATACGTAAGAGCGCTCCTTCAGACTTTAATATCATCCTGGATGAGTATGTTAAGAGAACTGCCAGAATAAGGGTGCTGTCCAGTCCAAGGATATCAGATGTAATAAATGCCAGCTCCTACGAGGAGATCCTTACAGAGAACTTCATGGAGATAAGGGAGCTTTCCCTTGAAAACAGGGACTTCTTGGAGAACATGCTGTTCCCGATGCTAACATCTTCATCGCCCCTTAGTGACAATGAGGCGGAGAGTCTTTTTGAATTCTGCAGGGAACTTATTAACGGTCAGCAGCTTGGAGATCTGGACTGTCAGCTCCTTCATATGATCACAAAAAGGCTCCTTGAAGAAGCAGAAAAAAAAGATGATGATGCAGAAAAGATCCGCCATCTGGATATGCACTTCATTGCCTGCTATGAGCTTGCACATCAGTCAAAGAGAATGAAATCTGCAGTGAGCCTCCTTGATGGCTACAGGATTGAAGGCCTTGAAGTGGCAAGGCGTATGGCCGAGTATCTAAAGCCGGAGAACTTTAAGAGTCTCAAGGATCCAAAATCCAAAAAGCTTATCCTGATGCATTCCAGGTACGATACCGTTATGTACGAGATAAGGGGCCTTGATAAGTATCTCAATGAGGAAAGCCTTAGTACTTTAAGGCGTTCTCTTGAGTTTTCAAAGGATCCTCTTTATGCAGACAGTATCTCCAAGGAGGACTGGAACTATCACTGCTTAAGAGCTCTGGAGTATATTGGACAGGAAACTGAGTGTGGCAATATCAGAGGCTTTGCGGGTGAAGACCTTGGGATCATCGCTGACCACATGGATAGGCTGGAGAATCTCTGGAACATGGATAAGAAGGGGAACAGCGAGATCCTTACCATGGACGGATTAGAGATACTTCTGGCCCGTAACAGATATCTGGCTGGAAGGCTTGGGCTTTCGGAGTATAGAACATGGCTTCTGGAAATTTATAAAAGAGCTGATGACAATGATTTCGAGTTCTACAGCGTACTTGCCAATGTTCTTGTGCCTCTGGAATATATCACTACCTTTGGAAATCAGGAAGATGAGCTTGATGCAAAGGAACGGTTAGTCCTTCTTGATATGTACGAGAATCTCCTTGCCTACGCACTTCATGCAACAGGTGTTGATAATTACAGCCTGATGTTGGAATACTTTGCGGAAATACTATATAACTTCCGGGAATTTAAAGGTGGGCTTTCCTTTGAGGAGATGGGCCTAAGAAGTCTTGCGGCTCTTCATCCGCCTACCTATGTGCACAGCAGGATGGTTGCTGATATCAGCAGGCTTATATGTCAGGCAATGCTGGATAATAGTCCCTCTTTCTTTAGGGGAGCATTATATGAGGGTAAGAACAGAGCAATCCTTTCTTACGTCTATCACGCTGCTATTTGCCATGATTTTGGAAAGCTCCCAATGATCGACACGATCTCTGTCTATGGAAGAAAGCTTTTTGACTCTGAATTTGCTCTTTTAAAGCATCATCCACAGGTTGGATATGAGCTTTTGCTGTCCCATGACTCCACAAAGAGTTATGCCAAGGCAGCTCTCTGTCACCATGTGTGGTTTGATGAGAGCAGAGGCTATCCTGATCTGCCGGAAAAGATAGAGCCAAATGTCAAAGCTTATATCGATATAATATCCATTGCTGATTCCATTGATGCAGCCACTGATACCATTGGAAGAAGCTATACAACGGGTAAGAGCCTTGAGGAAATCCTTGGGGAGATTGCCCTTGACTCAGGAAGCCGTTACAGCGACCGGATAAGCAAAGTCATCATGCTTTCTGACGTAAAAGAAAAGCTGACAAAGCTTCTAAAGAGTGGCAGGAGAAAGAACTATAAGAATGCTTTTGTCATGATGAAAAATAAGCTTGACAGTAAAATCACGTAGTGGTAATATTTCAATAATTTAATACTTCAAACCGTTGAAGTGGAGATAAAGGTAATAAGGCCTACACAGAGAGCTAGGGATGGTGAGAACCTGGCAAGAAACCAGTTATCAAATGGACCACAGAGGGCGCAGCGTAACGGCTTATATCTGCCTAGTATGTTGCGACGTGAAGGCATACGTCAGTTGCCTGGGATATAAAGGTATCCTGTAAGAGCACGGGTCAAACCGTGAATTCAAGGTGGCACCGCGGATTAAGTATATTCGTCCTTGACAGAAATAGGAATAGTTTCTGTCAGGGACTTTTCTTTTACTCAGAAAGCTAAAGTCCGGCAGAGACGCAAGTCACTAAGGAGGAGAGCAAAATGATCAAAGAAGCAATCGTAAAAATCGTAAACAAAGAGGACCTTACCTATGATGAGGCCTACAGCGTAATGAATGAAATCATGAGCGGAGAGACAAGCGCCACCCAGAACGCAGCCTTTCTGGCAGCTCTTTCAACAAAGAGCGCAAGAGCGGAGACCACAGAAGAGATCGCAGGATGTGCAGCAGCCATGAGAGATCACGCCACAAAGGTTGACACAGGGATGGAGGTCTTTGAAATAGTGGGAACCGGCGGAGACAATGCCCACAGCTTCAACATCTCAACCACCTCAGCAATCGTTGCTGCAGCCGGTGGCATGAAGGTTGCCAAGCATGGGAACAGGGCAGCATCCAGTAAGAGCGGAACAGCTGACTGCCTGGAGGCCCTTGGAGTCAACATCCAGCAGGAGCCTGAGAAATGTATAGAGCTTTTAAAGGAAGCAGGAATGTGCTTCTTCTTCGCTCAGAAGTACCACAGCTCCATGAAGTACGTGGGAGCCATCAGAAAGGAACTGGGCTTCAGAACTGTGTTCAACATCCTTGGACCACTTACAAATCCCGGGTCACCTTCAATGCAGCTTCTTGGTGTTTACGATGATTATCTTGTTGAGCCTCTGGCTCAGGTTCTTGTAAATCTTGGGGTAAAGAGAGGAATGGTTGTCTATGGAATGGACAAGCTGGATGAGATCTCTTTAAGCTCAGAGACCAAGGTGTGCGAGATCAAGGACGGATGGTACAAGACCTATATGATAAAGCCTGAGGACTTCGGCTTTGAGAGATGCTCCAAGGAAGACCTGGTGGGCGGAACTCCCGAGGAAAATGCCAAGATCACAAGAGACATTTTAGCCGGAGCAAAGGGCCCCAAGAGAGATGCAGTTCTTTTAAATGCAGGAGCTTCACTGTACATAGGCGGAAAGGCTGACAGCTTTGAAGACGGCATTAAGCTTGCTGCAGAGCTCATTGATTCAGGAAAGGCCACGCAGGCCCTTAACAAGATTATCGAGGTATCCAACAGATGACCATTTTGGATGAAATAGCTTCCTACACAAGAAACAGGATCGCAAAAGCCAAAGAGAATATCCCCCTTGGCGAAGTTAAGGAAAGGGCTCTGGCTCTTCCTAAGGGATCTTTTTCCTTCGAGAAAGCCCTTAAGAAAGACGATATTTCTTTTATCTGCGAGTGCAAGAAGGCCTCTCCTTCAAAGGGCCTTATTGCCGAGAGCTTCCCTTATCTGGACATTGCCCGGGACTACGAGGCAGCCGGGGCGGATTGTATCTCGGTGCTGACTGAGCCCAAGTGGTTTCTTGGGAGCGATGCATATTTAAAAGAAATATCGTCCGCGGTAAATATCCCCTGCCTTCGTAAGGATTTTACCGTTGATGAGTACATGATCTACGAGGCAAAGGTTTTGGGAGCATCGGCAGTTCTTCTTATCTGCTCCATACTGGAAAAGAGCCGGATGAAGGAATACATGGCAATCTGCGATGAACTTGGACTGTCGGCTCTAGTTGAGACCCATGATGAGAAGGAAGTGGAGATGGCACTGGACATTGGAGCCAGAGTCATCGGTGTTAATAACAGAAACCTGAAGGACTTTTCTGTGGATACAGACAACAGCAAGCGCCTTAGAACCCTGATTCCACAGGAGGTGGTCTTCGTCTCAGAGAGCGGAGTTAAGAGCCCGGAGGATGTGAAGGTCCTTAGGGAAATCGGAGCTGACGCAGTCCTTGTGGGGGAGACCTTAATGAGAGCCAAGGATAAGAAGGCCAAGCTTTTGGAGCTAAAGGGCATGGCGTGAAAAGCCAAAATCGGA
>JAEEGL016747009.1_pt1 | contig 13532 bp, 25 predicted proteins | sample 9134231 | NCBI WGS metagenome assembly JAEEGL01 (sample SAMN16246548, study PRJNA631951) | gut metagenome | biome: gut microbiome; feature: rumen; material: fiber-attached | host: Bos | place: Iran: Karaj | collected 2018-10
AATAAAACGTGGAGTACGAGATATTTAAGGGAAAGAAAACATATTACGTCATACCGCACATGATGAATATTACAGACCGAGTTGCTGCAGTAAAAGCAATGGCTAAGATACTGAAGGTAAAGAAGGAAAAACTGGCGCTGATCCCAGTATGGATACAAAGGAACGTATGGGACGAGAGCGAAGATTGCCTGATGCACTGGTTGTGGTTGGAGAACACGCCGGACGCTGAGGAAAAGATGGCAATAGTGAGGTAATAGCGGTTCGGGAGGGAGAGTATGAAAATTTACATAAGCGGGCCTATAACCAACGATCCAGATTACATGAAACACTTCAATAAAGCCGAAGAGCGCCTGAAGGCAAAAGGCTATGAAGTCATAAATCCGGCTCGTTCAATGAATGATCTCATGAAGTCCATCGGCTGGGAACTCGATTACAATTCAATCCTATGCATGGATATAGCGATGCTGCAGTCATGCGATGCCATTTATATGTTGCAGGGATATAGAAATTCAAATGGCGCAAAGACGGAGCGCATTTTTGCTGTGATGTTAGGAAAGAAGTTTATGTCTGAAGAGGAGGAGCGTTATGAGTTGGTCGACACAGGTGCATAAGAGACTTTCGGAAGAAAAGAAGCGGAAAGAGCAGATCATACAAAACGGAGAGGCTTTCTATGATGTGTTTATCATAGCAATCTGCAGAGTGTGGAAGGATAGGCTGTTAAGAATGAAAAAGGACCCGGAAGACTTTGTTGAAGCGGTCACAAAGGAAATGAGCAACCTCTTCTCAAATCCAGGAGATTACGCCGCAATCCGTATGGAAGAGACCGGGATAGAAGTGGAGGTGGTCTGATGGGTGGTAGTTGTAAAGGCTGCAAATATAGTGGCAAGCGCCACTCCGGGCCCCAGGTCAATTGCAACCTAAATGAATGCATATACGCCGACGCGCTTTATGACATCAGGAAGGCGTGCGAACTGATCGCAGATATCTTCAAGAGGTACGATGACGAATGCTTCAAAGCCGCCGGCGTAAAGATAATAAACAAGATCACGGAGAAAATACAGACAAGGGAGAAGGAGAAAAAACAAAAATGAAAGTAAGACGTCAGATCGAAATGGAGGTAGATTTTTTCAAGATCGGGGATCAGATCAAAGTGAAGCTGCCGAAAGAGAAATATACGGCGACGGCAATCCAGCGGAGAGAGAACGGGATGCTTTTCCTCCTGGATCAGTATCTGGACGATCCGATGCCGATGAACGCCGAAGGCGGAACAGAGGGAAGATATGAGGGATCTGACCTTCGGGCAGCCCTGCAGGCCGGGGAAAAACTTCTGCCGAAGAAGCTGAGAAAGCACATGGTTCCGTTTGAGAACGGGGATCTTTTGACGATCCTGTCGATCCAGGAAATGTTCGGATGCGATGAGAATTTCGACAAATGCGAAGGTCAGATTCCCTGGATGAAAGACCGGCGGCATCGCATCGCCTTCCGAAAAGGCGAAAACGAATGGGGGGTGGCTCCGGTCGGTGGTGTCGGGCTCGGCCTTTGCGATTGTCGACGGCAACGGCGGTGCGAGCGCCGGCGGCGCGGGCAGCTCTTTTGGGATCCGCCCGGCTTTCGTTCTCAATCAGTAATCGCCGCCCCTTGTGGGCGGGGAGGGAACAGATGACGAATAAAAAAGCTTATGGGGACAAATTTGGAGGAGGTGAATGAAAAGATGATGGCGGTGACGAGAAAATGAAAATAAAACGATATCCTCTCATAGGCTTCCCGGAACGGCTGAACACTGTCATGGTCAGTGAAATGTCTGATCAGAACTGGGCGGAGCTGCTTGGATGTGAACGGAAGACAATCCTGGCATGGCGACATGGTTCAAGACAGCCGGATGCGGTAATGCTGGGGAAGATATGCGCGAGAGCAAATGTGTCGGCCGATTGGCTGCTTTTTGGAGAGAAATATGGAAGTTAAAAACATGCGTGGCGAATTGGAAAATAAAATACTTATGGCGCTTACTCCATACAGGAACAAAATTCCGTTTGAAGAGCTTAAAGCAGAGATCACTATAGTGCTTAATGCCTACGAGGTGACAAACAGATCGACCGAGATTGCTATACGCGATGAAGATAAAAATAAAAACTACCTTGCTTTGTTTATCGCGTCAAAAGCTGCAGGCGGAAGAACAGAGAGGACATTGCAATTCTACAAAAACTCGCTGAGTTATATATTTGCCAGGATTGGGAAAAGCATAGATCAGATCACTTCGGACGACATAAAGATGTATCTTGCTATTCGCATAAATCGAGATCATATAAGCAAAACAACGGCAAATAATGATCGGCGAAATCTGTCCTCTTTCTTTGAATGGATGGTCAGAAACGAATACCTTTTGAAAAACCCAATGAATAAAGTGGAAATGATCAAAGAGAAAAAGGTGAAAAAGAAAGCTTTTTCGGAAATAGAAGTCGAGAAGATCAGAGACGCCTGCACGACATCCAGAGAGAAAGCGCTTGTAGAAATACTATTCTCTTCATGGGGGAGAGTTTCAGAAATATCACAGATCCGCGTAGATGAAATAGAAAACGGAAAAGTGACCCTGCATGGGAAAGGCGAAAAAGACAGAACGGCTTTTCTGAATGCGAAAGCGCAGCTTGCTATTGAGCAATATATGGATGAGCGAGAAGATCATAATCCGTTTCTGTTCCCGAAAATGATGTTTGCTGGTAGTATCCCCGTGCTACAACAGAAGATACGAAAAAAAGCAGATCTGAAGGAGTGGTACAAGTGCAGTGATTGCGTTGATCCTTATGATCATACAGACAAAGGGACCGTCGAAAGCATTATCCGAAAAATAGGAAAAAAAGCCGGAGTTGAAAATACACATCCTCACAGGTTTAGAAGAACCGGCGCGACATTTGCACTGAAGTCAGGAATGGACATAACGACAGTATCAAAAATACTCGGTCATGCAAATTTATCCGTTACACAGGTGTATTTGGATATAACAGACGAGGATTTGGAAAATGATTACAAAAAATATGCACGATAAACACCCGAGAGAAAAAATCATTGGCTGCATAAATTCCATGATCGGAAGTTACAGTGCTTACCAGATATTTAATGATTGGGTGGAAATGATGGCGCTGGCCTTTGCAAATCAGGTTATGTTTGTCGGGCATAATGATCGGGAAAAAGCATACCTTGACATTGTGAAGCGATATGACACGGAAGAACGGAATAAGATGTGTGAAATGGCGGCATGGCTTACCGAATGGGCTGATACAGAAATGACGGATATGCTCGGGTATATCTTTATGCACCTGAACATGGGAAGCAATGCATTAGGCCAGTTCTTTACACCCTATCACCTTTGCCAGCTCGTGGCGAAGCTGATGGATGTAAAAGACGGGAATGTCATAAATGAACCGACCTGTGGAGCTGGCGGCAATATTATAGCATACGCTGAAATGCTAAAAGATAACGGCATAAATTATCAACAACACATGTATGCCGTATGCCAGGATATAGATCTTCGAGCCGTTTTTATGTGCTATGTCCAGCTGTCAATTTATGGGGTTCCGGCTTGCGTGTATCAAGCAAACACTCTATCAGACCCTAATGGACTGAACTCGTCAACAGGGAAATGGTATACATTTATGGCGGCAATGAATTTAACAAATGTGTGTTTATGAAAAACTGGGAGGGCAGATATGAATGATAAATGCAGTAGATGCAGTGACAAGGTAAATCTCTGGAATGAGACAGAGGAAAACGGGGTTATTAACCATGCGAAAAGGATTACAAAGTCAGTTGCAATATTAGGTATTATGGCAAAAAGTGAGGATAAGGAATGACAAGGGGTTTTGAATCAGTATGCACCAATGACGAAGCACGGGATTATTTCAAAAAGTGCGGTCTGACATATAACGATATTACCGAAGGGGATATCCTGTCACTTGTACTGCTGATTAACAGAGAATTGAAGAAGTCAAACAAGATTGGCGAAACGTCGGTAAATACAATGTCTTTAAGCAAGAAGATTGATATGACGAAGAATACAAACGGAACAATTAAAAATTGTTATCTGTATCTCAACTCGCATTATTTCACAAGAAGAGAGGCCGTTTCGTTTAATACAGATGGGTTTGTCGGATTTGCAGGTTGGGCAGATGATGGAAACTTGAATCCGTTAAAAAGAGCTTTTTTAGCATGGTGTGACGAATTGAAGGTAGAAAGGAGCGGTGAGGAATGACAGAGATAATCGAAAAGCCTTTTGATTGGAATGACAATTTTTCTGAAATAGCACAAGAGGATTTTTCACAGATACAGAAAAGCCTGTCATACGGAACGGCAACAACTATCGGACTGGCTCTTGCAAAATTAGAGTTACTTGAAAAGCAAGGGTGCAAGGTTGAGCTACAGGAAAGTGAGGAATAAATATGTCAGATATAGAGTTAGTAATTAAGATACCTGAAAATATTCGACTTGCATTGATAAATAATGTTCCGATGTCCACAGATCAGTGGTCTATCTGTGATGCATATATAATGCATGCAATAATAAACGGCACACCACTTCCAAAAGGGCATGGAAGATTAAAAGATGCCGACCATTATCTAAAAATGCAATGGGAACATCCAGATTATAGCCTTATGGATGACGAACCTACAATCATAGAAGCAGATAAGGAGAAAGAAGAATGAAGGTAGCAGAAGTCAGACTGCCAGATGAATGGGAACAATGGTCGTGTGAGGCGTGTCCTTTTTCCTATGTCGATTTAAGTCGTGATGATGGATTTATTGATGAATGTGTGCTTGGAAGTTCAGATGGATGCCCTGTCACGGCAAAGGAGAAAGAAGAATGGGAAAGATAAAAGTAACTTGCGAACTGAAAGATTATTCAGAACCCGCACGGCCACAAATAAGGGTTCATAATCATTGGAATTATAACAGCCTTGTTGAATTAGAGGTTGATGGTAAAAGATGCACGGTAAACGCTGATGAGTTGAGAAGGGCAATAGAAAATTGCACGAATGTTGGATTTTGACACATTTGGCAGGGGGAAAGAAGAATGAAAATATTTTACATCGAAGCAAATGAGAAAGAAATGAGAGCGAACAGGACGATTATTGATGTTCTGGGAGACCTAGCACACGCAGTAGTAGACGCATTTAATTCGCCTGTACCGGATGACGTGGAAACGGATGATGCGGCAGACGAGGAGAAAGAAGCATGATGACAAGAAAGATGGAGGGGAAACATGACAAAAATGTTTTTGCCATTAGAAGAAGCCGTGAAGATTGCGGTTTGGAACTGGGGCGCTGATGAAGAAATAGCAGAACAGGAATTTGAACAGAAATGTTTCATATCCAACGATCAGTATAAAATCGGTTTTGAAGATGGGCTTAAGGCGGCGATTAAGGCGATTAAGAAGTTGGAGGGATGATATGTCCTTGGCAGAAAGTGAGAACAAAGAATGATTATTATCGAAGCAACCAAAGAATCCGAATGTTGCTGTTCATGTCATCACAATATCAGAGAACAGGATGAAGCCGGGATATACTGCGAATGTTCTGTAAAAAGAAAAAGAATAACAACGTTTAGGGAGAGAAAATGTCGAGACGAAACAGCTATAGCGGAAAATTTACGTTAAGTAAGTCAGAGTTCCTGTCTGCGAAGTATTACGCATTAAGGTATAAAGAATGGCGCACAGAATGGGAAACGATGACGGACACAGTTCGGGCAATCACATATGATGGGGATATGGTACAGGGCAGTGGAACCGGAAACCCGACGGAGCAGCTGGCAATCCGCAGGGCGGAGCTGACACACAAGATCCGGATTATTGAGGAGACGGCTGAGGAAACCGAGCCGACTATGAGCAAACACATTCTTCTTTATGTTACAGAGGAAGATATGACGTTTGACAAGCTGAAACGAATTTCCGGGATACCGTGCGGGAAAAATCTTTTCTACTATCTTCGGAGAAAATACTACTATCTTCTTGCAAAAAAGCTATAAAATACGTCATTTTTGGTTGACAATACGTATTATACGTATTATAATATAAACAGAAAGGAGGTAAACAAATGAATTTCAGGGAAGCAGATAAACTTGCTAAAGACAACGGATGCTACGAAGTGAAGAAAGTTGGTTCACATCATCATTACAAGCATCCAAATATTCCCGGAAAACTTACGATCCCCGAACATGGCGGAAAAGACTTGACAAAGGAGACTGAAAATAACATCAAAAAATGGCTGGGGCTGAAATAAAGCCCCAAGCCCTAACATAGAAAGCAAAACAGAAAGGAGAAAAACGCCTCATGAAATTGATTTATCCGGCAATATTCAAAGAATGCGAAGAAGGCAGGTATGCTGTATCATTTCCGGATCTTCCCGGTTGTTTTACAGAGGGAGATAATATGGCGGATGCGTTGTTTATGGCTCAGGACGCAGCCAGCGGATGGGTACTAGATGAATTAGAATCCGGGAACACGCCTCCAGAGGCCTCTAATGTTTCTGATATAGACCTGGAAGAAGCGCAGTTTATTAACCTCGTGGCGTTGGACATGGATGAATACAGCGAAAAGTATGGAAACAAGGCTGTGAAAAAGACTTTAACGATACCGGCATGGATGAATACGTTTATCGAGAAAAAAGGAGTAAGCTGCTCGAAACTTCTGCAGGATGCAATAAATAAAATCGCAACGGCGAATTGAAACAATTTAAAAAATAAAAGTGGGGTAATCAGGGGGCGTATCAATATGTTATTATGATACCATCGAGAAGAAAATGAAAAGTTGCACCGGTGCAACTCCGGGAGAAAAGGAAGCTGAAAGGCTTCCTTTTTGCGTGGGAGAAAAGAATGGCAGGATTCAATCTTACATCTATCAAAGGCGTAGGCCGCGGGGCCGTTGTCTCTGTTGACATATCCGACGTGTTGAAGACGCTCGGCAAAGTGGCGGGGCAATCAGAACAGGCCATGAAAGCCACGATTAAAGATGTGAAGGCAAGAGCTCCGGGATGGATCAATAAGGCCATACGTGCCGACTACACGATCCAGACATCCGAAGTGAAGAAGTCGTTGAAGGTGTCGAGCAACGGAACATTTGACCTCGCGGGAATTGTCGTTGACAATGTGACACTTACGTACAAAGGAAGAATGCTGACGCCGATCCACTTCAACATGAGACCGAAGTCGAGACCGAACAGGAAACGCTACTCGATCACTACAGAGATCAAGCGGGGGAACAGGCGGCGGTTGATTGGTAAGTCGCAGTATGAGAGGCCCGCGTTCCTGGCACCGACGGGGAAGGCCGGAAGCGTTCAGATCCCCTGGCAAAGAGAAGGAAAGCAAAGACTTCCGATTGTTCCGATCAAGACTTTGTCTGTTCCACAAATGATTTCGACACAAAGCGAAGTCAAGCCGAACGTTCAGCGAGCGATCAATGAAGGTGTAGCCAAGAGGGCGGGGCACCAGATTGAACGCTTTTTGTTTAAATGAAATCAAAAAGGTACTGCCGGAGTGGTAGTTTTGCTATACGGCTCAGCGAGGCCCAAAACCGGGCTAGGCATGAAGTAAAAAATTGCACTTGGCTTTGGCATAGATAAAGAAGGAGGAACCAGCCAATGATCTGTCAGAACGTAGAAAAATACACATACGATGAGCAGGGCAAACGCCATGTGGTGGCGGAGCTCCAGGCGTCCGAGGAACCGGCGACCATGCCGACAACGGGTGAAGGTATAGGAGGGATGGATCCTCTGACGGAGAACGACATTCTGAGCCCGGGCACTACGCTTCTTGTGACGAAAACGTCGCAGGTGTTCATGATGAACGAAGACAACGAGTTTGATGAACTGTAGGCCAGGGAGGGGAGCATATTATGTTTGATATTATTACCTACGCGTTATGCAAGAAAATAGCGGCTGGCGCAGTCTCTGGCGTTGACAGTATGTCTGTCAGCGGTCTCACGCTGACGATCAACTGCTCGGACGGAACGGTTCTGAACATGACATTTCCGACTCCTGCGGACGGCGTGTCAGTTGCCGACGTTGATGTGGATGAACATAATCACCTGATATGCACACTGTCCGACGGGACAGATATTGATGCCGGAGAGATCGCGACGCTCAAAGGTGACAAAGGGGATAAGGGCGACAAAGGAGACACCGGCGCAAAGGGCGACACCGGAGCCCAGGGAGAAACCGGCCCGAAGGGCGACAAGGGAGACAAAGGCGACACCGGGGCGAAAGGCGACAAGGGAGACACCGGGGAAACCGGCCCAGCCGGCGCAAAGGGCGACAAAGGAGATAAGGGAGACAAAGGCGATACCGGCGAAGACGGACAGGACGGGAAGTCTTTCGAGATCAAAGCCGCCTATGATACCTACGAGGATCTTATCGCAGCGCATCCGACCGGAGAAGCCGGAGACGCTTATTTTGTCGGTCTGACCAGCAGCCCGGATCTTTATATCTGGCTTTCCGCGACAAGCGCGTGGTTCAATAACGGCCCGATCGCAGGCGTTAAGGGTGACAAAGGTGATAAGGGCGACAAAGGAGACACCGGAGAGACCGGAGCAAAGGGCGACAAAGGAGACAAGGGCGATCCTGGCGAAAAAGGCGACACCGGAGCAACCGGCGCGACCGGCCCGCAGGGCGAAAAAGGAGACAAAGGCGACACGGGCGCGACTGGCCCGCAGGGTGAAAAAGGCGATACCGGTGCGGCTGGCGCGAAAGGTGATAAAGGGGATCAGGGAGATCCCGGAGAAAAAGGCGACAAGGGCGACACGGGAGAAACCGGAGCCCAGGGCCCTAAAGGTGACAAAGGCGACACCGGGGAAGGCGTGCCTTCCGGAGGAACAGCCGGGCAGATCCTGATCAAGAAATCCGGAACGGATTATGATGCAGAGTGGGGAGATGCCTCTGCATCCGCCGGCGGCAGTCAGCTGAAGATCGTGGATCTCGGGACGGCCTACACCGCAGAGCTGAAGGATGACATTTCTTCCGGAAAGTTTGAGAAGGCCGTGGTAGGCGGAAAGCTGACGATCAACAGCCACGAATACCTCTTCGCACATCCGGATTACTGGCTGCATTGCGGGGATACAGAGTTTACCACTCATCACATGCTGGTGATCCCGGCCGGCAATCTTGTTTCCGGGAAGATGAACAGCACGAATATCACTACGGGCGGTTACACCGGCTCGGATCTGAAAACCGGAAATAACGGCAACACCGCTCTCACGGATATAGCCGCCATCATTAAGGCGGATTTCGGAGCAGCGAACGTCCTGACGCACAGAGAACTTTTTGTGACGGCAGTAACGGACGGCAAGGCTTCGAACTGGGCGTGGGCCGATTCAGACATTGATCTTATGAACGAGGTCATGGTTTACGGCTGCAATGCCTGGGCGTCACATCCCGGATATGAGACTGGGATCGATAAATGTCAGTTGAAACTCTTCCAGGAGCGGCCGGATCTGATCACGACGCGTGCGAGCTGGTGGCTCCGGTCGGTGGTGTCGGGCTCGAACTTTGCGTATGTCGACAGCGACGGCAATGCGAGCTACGCCGGCGCGAGCTACTCTTGTGGGATCCGCCCGGCTTTCGCAATCGGCTGATCTTAATCGCCGGGGCTCGTCCCCGGCGTAGGAGAAAGACATGAGTGTTCCAAAATCCAGAAGAGAAAAACACGATTTTCTCGCATACCATAAACTGATCGAGATCAGGCGGCTTGTAACGGAGCTGGCTCTGTATGGTTTCGGCTATGACAGGGAGAGGATGGAACAGAAGATCGAGCGGTTCGAGAACGGCGTGACGAACTTTGAGAGGAAAGAAGAGATCATCGCGAAAATGCGCCGGAAGAATGAAGCCTTTTATGCGGACTTCGTGAAAGAAGAAACGATAGAAACCAGAAAGATCCTGCGGCAGGCCGTCTTTGAGTTTGAGCTTGGGAACAGCATCTTTCCGTCCGGAACCGCGCTCATCATGGAGTATTGCGAAAGAAGGAAACACCTGGATAATACGATCGGGTGGTTGAACTGTTTGAAACAGGAACTTCAATATATCGCGGAGACGCTGCCATGCGATAAGAACAGGTATGTTTCCCTGGTGGATGCGATCACAGAGGAAATATCTCTGGTGAAGGGCGTGCGTCAGGCCGCGAACAAATATTTGAAGAAATAAGGCAGCTTTTGTACGTGCGAACTGGTGGCTCCGGTCGGTGGTGTCGGGCTCGAACTTTGCGAATGTCAACAACAACGGCAATGCGAACAACAACGGCGCGAGCAACTCTAATGGGATCCGCCCGGATTTCGGAAGCCCTCTGATGTGATGGGCTGATTGCGAAAGGAAAAGTTGTCTTTGGTAAAACCTAAATGATAGCGGCAAGTATGCCGGAGCTTGAACGCAGAGGCTTGTCCTATGAGCAAAGTTACGACGATGCTATACACGGGACTTAATCCGGAAACGGAAAATTGCGTAGATATGGATAAATTGAATATCGCGGATATGAACCTGCTATATAGCGCTTTCCGGGCGTCAATGAAAGGCAGTGCATGGAAACGGGAACCGGAGAAGTTTGAACACGACTGGCTTGCAGAACTTTCGGCGATCAAACACGAACTGGAAGGCCGGACGTATAAGACGAGCCGGGGAACAGAGTTTGAACTGAGCGAGCGTGGGAAGATCCGGCACATTCACGGAAGCAAGATAAGAGATCGCGTGGTTCGCCATGCGTTATGCGATGAGATCCTGACCCCGTCCCTGAAACCTTACCTGATCCATAACAACGGCGCGAGCCAGAAGGGAAAAGGTCTGTCTTTCGCAAGAGAACAGTTTGAGAATGACCTTCACCGGTTCTACCTAAAACACGGCATGGGCTATGTCGGGCTGGTAGATCTATCGAAGTTTTACGACAATATCCAACACCAGAAGATCAAGGAGATGGTCTATCCGAAGATTCCTCCGGAATGTCACTGGCTGATGGATGAAGTGCTTCGGTCGATGGAAGTGGACGTTTCCTATATGACGGATGAAGAATATGCCTCCTGCCTGGAAGAGAAGTTCGACAGCGTAGCCTATTACAGTGCGGACCATCCAAGAACCGGAAAGAAGATGATGGCGAAGTCCTGCAATATCGGAGATCAGGTATCACAGGACGTAGGCGTGTTCTATCCGCACAGGATCGATAATTACGTCAAGATCGTCCGCGGCGTAAAATGCTACGGCCGTTATATGGACGATATGTATTTTATCACAGAGACAAAGGAAGAGGCGAAGAGCCTTATTAAGGGAATAATCGAACAGGCGAAAGAAAACGGCCTGTTCATAAATGAACGGAAGACACGCATTGTTCGGATGCGTGATACCTTCCAGTTTCTCCAGATCAAATATTTCGTGACGGAGACCGGGAAGGTGGTAAAACGGATCAATCCGAAGTCGGTCACGCGGGAGCGCCGCAGACTGAAAGCCTATAGGCGGCTTTTGAATAGCGGGAAGCTTCCTTATGAAGACATAGAACAGGCATATAAGTCCTGGATGGGAGAATATACGAAGATCATGAGCAGAGTGCAGACCCGGAATATGAGGGAACTTTACAAGGATCTGTTTGGGAAAGATGTTCGGTGGAAATAGAGCATTAAAGTGGAGAGTAATTATGTGGAAGCCGGAAGGAGAGACATACGTTTGATCCGTAACGCTGGGGAAATTTCTGACGATCACGGACGAACGTGTGAGACAACTCGAAGAAGAGGGTATTTTGACGCCGAAGGGGGAAAGCCGCGTCAGGCAATACGACCTGATCCCGAGCGTGAACGCCTATATCGAGTACATCAAAAACACAGATAAAGACATCAAGAAAAAGATGGACGAGGCGGACCTGAAATATAAGGAAGCGAAAGGCAACAAGATGGAGCTGGAGCTTTCGGAGCTGAAAGGGCAGATGCACAGGTCAGAAGACGTTGCGGCGATCGTGACGGACATGATCGCAAGGCTCCGCGCTTCCATTCTCTCTATACCGGGAAGGATTGCCGTGGATTGTTCTGAGGCAAAAACACCAGTGGAAGCAGCTGCCGTGATCAAGGCGGCTGTGGATGAGGTGCTGAACGAAACGGCAGAGATCAAGTACAACGCTGCAGATTATAGGCGTTTGGTGGCGGAGAGAGAAAAATGGATAAGAATTCACGAGGAAATAACAGAAGTCAGAAAAACGACGCCCGCAAAGACGACAAAAGCGGAGCGCCAAAAGACGGCAACCGAAAAATCGACGCCGAAGAAGACGACATCCAGAAAACAGCCGGTCTCATCGAAAACCTCTGCAAAAACTTCCAGGCGCCGGAAGACCTGACGGTTTCCGAGTGGGCGGATAAATACAGGATCCTCTCTCCGGAGAATACGGCAGAGGCGGGAAAATGGAAAACGTCAAGAGTTCCATACATGAAAGAGATCATGGATGCCTTCACGGATCCGAGGATCAAACAGATCGCAGTAGTTGCCAGTTCGCAGGTCGGAAAGACGGAAGCGATATTAAATATGCTTTCCTATATGATCGATCAGGACCCGGGCCCGGCGCTTTACTGTGTGCCGACGAAGGATTTCGCGGAAGATTTTTCAAAGCGGAGACTTGCGCCGATGTTCCGGGACACAAAGAAGATCGCGGACAAGGTGGCAGACAGCAAAAGCCGGAACACGAACAACACGATCACGAAAAAGACCTATCCGGGCGGTATGATCTCGCTGATTGGATCTAACAGCGCGACGGATCTGGCCGGAACGCCTGCAAGGTATGTATTCGCGGACGAGATAGACAGATGGACACGATCGGCCGGAACAGAGGGCGACCCGTGGAGCCTTCTGGAACGACGGACGACGACGTTCTACAATGCGAAGATGGTGGCGGTCAGCACGCCGACCATCAAGGATCATTCGAAGATCGAGGACCTGTATAACCTCGGGACCAGAGAAAAGTGGTGCGCGAAATGCCCGCATTGCGGGGAATATCATTATATAGATTTCGATTCGATCCGCTTCAAATATGAAAAGATCGAATCAGGAAACAGCATCCAGTTCAAGGTCAGTGATATATATTATTGCTGCCCGGAGTGCGGCGGAGCTTCTACGGAATCCGAGATGAAGAGAACGCCGAAGAAGTGGATCGCGGAAAGCCCGGAAGCGGTCAATAACGGCAACCGGTCCTTCTGGATCAACGGGTTCTATTCTCCGTGGAACCCGTGGGAGCGGATCATACTCCGGTTCCTGGAAGCGAATGCGCTCAAGGATGTGGCTAAACTGAAGACAGTGTACAACACCCTGTTCGGCGAGCTGTGGGAAGAACGCGGCGAGATCGAAGACACGGGTGTTTTTTTGAACCGTCTGGAGAACTATGAGGCGGAAATACCGGATGGCGTTTTGTGCTTGACGATGGGTGTGGACACCCAGGACGACCGCCTTGAATACGAGGTAGTCGGACATGGCTTCTGGGGCGAAACGTGGGGGATCGAATACGGAAAGATCCTCGGGAAACCTTCGGATCTGGAAGTGTGGG
>JAEEGL017238087.1_pt1 | contig 13532 bp, 12 predicted proteins | sample 9134231 | NCBI WGS metagenome assembly JAEEGL01 (sample SAMN16246548, study PRJNA631951) | gut metagenome | biome: gut microbiome; feature: rumen; material: fiber-attached | host: Bos | place: Iran: Karaj | collected 2018-10
ACCAATGTGCCGCCGAACTGTGCTTTGAAGTCGCGTACTCCGTAGTCTTCGTTAGGCTTGCCGCCACCCATCATGTCGTAACGTTCAAAACCATTGTCGGCGGCATAACGTATGGCAGCGTAGTTAGCAATAATTGAAGGATAAAAGTCGTGGTACTCTTTGTCGAGCCCGCAGCAATACCAAGCGTATGCCACACGATTATCCAGCATGAGAATCAATTGTCCGCCTATTACATTGTTTTCAGGATCCTTCACAAAGAAATATCGCGCAAAAGGCTCTTTGGTCAGTTGTTCGAACAGCGTATATGGTGGCAGTGGCTTGTGTATTTTAGTATGGTAGAGGTTGTATAAGATTTTGTAGAAGTCGGGCAGTAATGCGTTGTCGTTACTGATGGTGACTCCATGTTCGGTTGCTCGACGGATCCTGCGGCGTCGGCTCTTGTCCATCCTTTTGTCGACCAATGCTTGGTCGGTGGTGTCAATATGAAAGTTGTAGTGCGGTACATAGCTGAACCCGCAGGCCTCGAAGGTGTCACGCCAGTGAGAATAATCGTTCAAGTTGCGAGTTTCGATATAAATGCAATGATGCTTAAGTGCAGATATTACATTCTCAAGCAGGAAATGCAAAACTTTGTCTGATATGTCGTCGGCAAGCAGTGGACCGCCGTTGATTATTGCCCGTGCTGTGAGATGTCTTTTAATGCCACATTCTGCTTGCAATAACGCAACTACGACACCCTTGAGCATATTGTTTTCTTCAACGGCGAAAACGCTCACCTTGCCAAGGTTGGCATTGGTATAGAAGTCAAATATATCAGGTGTCTGGAAGATGTTGGCCACAGTGGAATGCTCTACCAAAGCTTCCCATTTAGAACGGTCAATTGCTGTTATTTCAGTTAGCAGTTTCATTTACTATGGTTTGGTATTTCCCATTCTTGCGCATAGGGATGTCATCCACGATATGTACCGATACGTCAGTTTTTAGATAGTTCTTCCAGTAGTCCACAATCTCTGCCTTGTCGGAATCGGAGAACAACTTCGTAGGTACTACCATTACCTCCACACAGCCGTCTCGGTGGCATATCAAGCGGTATGCGGATACTGTGTCGACTTTCCTGTTGAAGAAGTGAGTTAGATTGTTGGCCGAAAGCAGTGAACCGTCGGGCATGGCGACACATTCCGACGAGCGGCCTACAATCCTCATGATGTTCCCGTTGCTGACTTCGACAAGATCTTTTGTGTCATATCGTATGAAAGGCTCTGCATAATTCCACAGGTCGGTGCTGACCACTCTCCCAGTACCGTTTTCAACATGCGCACCGGCATCGTCCAGTACCTCTATGATACCATAGTAGTTGCACACATGGTATATGTCGCTGTCGGCGGTCTGATAGGTATTTGGTGTGCCCTCACAACTGTAAGAGTCTATCACCCTGCAGCCGAAAGACTGCTCTATGGTGCTGCGCTGGTGGTCTGTGAGGGTCGATGCTGTTGTCATAATGTATTTGGGCTTGTGGGAATAATGGCCGTGTTTCATACGGAAGAGAGCCAGCATGTACAGTGGGTCGGGATAGGAACGAATAAATAGCGGCTTTGTCTTTTCAATGCTGTCAAGTATCTTGCTGAGTGATTCTTCAGAGATTGAAGAGAAGACTTCATATGTGCAGTTATTTGTCTTGTCTTGGATGCGTTTCATCTTACTGCCTCGTGCGCTAGACGATATCTTCATATATCGGTCGCCAAGTTTGTATCCTGCCTGATACCATGTACGCAGTTTCGATGCCATGTTCACTGAATAAGAAAGCCGTGTGTCATAAAATACAAATGGTTCGCCGGTGCTTCCGCTGGACTGTAGTGTTATCCTTTCTTTTTTAGGGAAACCCTCGGCGGCAAACCGTTTGATGCCTTCTTTGCGCATCAAGGCTTTGTCCACAATGGGTAGTTGGTCAATAGTGGCGGTATCAGGATTAAGATTGTGGTCGTGAATCCAGTCGCGATAAAACGGCACCTCCTTGGCAGCGTATGTCAGCAATTGCCGTAGCCGCTCCTGCTGGAAGGTATTCATCTGCTCAGGAGTCCAGCCTTCGGCTTTGTGTAGTTTCCGTAAGTATTTATATACCTGCTCTCCACGCAAGATGTCGCTCAGCGGTAGTATGATATGTTCATGAAGGAATCCCATATGCGGTATAAAGTTTTTCTTTGACATTATCCCAGCGGTATTCACCGACGGCCTGATGTGCCTGTTGGATAATGGTTTTGCTGTTGTCCTGATTATTTATGGCCCACAGCATTTTCTCTGCCAATTCCTTATCGTTGTTGCTGTCAAATAATAGCCCTGTTCTGCCATTAGTAATCATATAGGGCACGCCCCCTACATTGCTTGAAATCACCAAGAGGCCTGCGTTCATGGCTTCGAGTAGCGACACGGGCATATTGTCTACTATGGGCGTGGAAAGTATTACGTCGGCCTTGTCGAGGTAATGGTAAATCTCCTTGTTGTCCACCCTGCCAGTAAAGGTGACGTTCTTTAATCCTGTCTCCTTGGCTAATTTCACCAATGCCTCGTGTTGGGATCCGTCGCCCACCAACGTCAGTGTTGCTGTGGGTATCTCTGCCTGCACTTTTTTGAATGCACGCAGTATACACGGTATGTTGTATAGCTCCTCGTGAGCACGCACACAGATATAATTGGGCTGTATTCTTGTACGCTCACGGTATTGGGTGGCATCAAGTTCGATGACATTGGATATAATGGTATGAGGAATACTGTAGTGGTCGAAAACTTCGGCCAGGAATCCTGATAGGACGATATTGATATCTGTGCGTGACAAGTAGTGCTTCACTAATCGTGTGTGTTTGGCGAAGAATTGTTCGCCGCCACCGCCGTGGTATGTCAGCACTATGCGTTTGCCAAGGCGTCGGCCTGTAGTCACGCCGATCACTGCAGGCATGAAACCCCATTCAGAGCAGCAGTGGATATGTATTACATCGTAGTCCTTGACTACCCGATGAAGTCGCTGCGGCATCGTCAGACGTCGCCACACAGAATCCTTTGTGCTGAAGATATCAGCGCTATGGCCATCCTTCAGCAGCATTCGCTGCAGTATCTCCACCTGCCCCGAGATGCCTCCAACCCCCGGCTTATAATTGCAAATCAACAGAACCTTCATAGTTAGAACAATCCGCGGCTACCGAGTTTGAAGAACGCCCAGGCAAAGCTCATTAACGGCACCACCCAGTACCATATCTTGATGAATTTGTAGTTTTTGGCATTCAGCAAAGAAATGCCATATGCTGCCATGATAAGAAGTACTGGCAGGCCTGGTAATATGAACCTCTCCGAGTTGGAAAAACCGCTCATGGAGATAATGCCCAGATATGCAATGACGAATGAGCCGATAAGCGACAAATCCCTCCAGTTCTTTGTGATGAAGATAGCACTGAAAAGTGCTATTAACACAAATCCTCCAAAGAAATTGCGCACATAGTTGCCGCCACTGAGCATCTGTTGGTTGTACTGTTTGTCGACATCTACCATAGTGGGGAATGGCAAGACGAACATCATTGGGGCCATCACAGTGCCGGTGGCATACTTTGCCCATTGGTTTCCTCGGGCCGTTTGCATTGACCGTTTGGCCGTCTGATTATCCTCGCGTTGCGCCCACAATTCATCCGTCTCGCTTATGATGGTGCCACCGGCCAATGTTGAGACAGCCAACACGCCCCATGCGATAAACATTATGCGCTTGCCACGGCCAATAACGCGGTTGGTGGTGAAAACCAATGCCGTGGCGAATGCAAACACCGCGGCGGCACCAAGCACGGTGCGGAATGTGAAAAGGCTTACTGCCAACAGTATGGGCAGTGCGATATTCCGCACGTTGTAATGGCGCGAACGTATCAGGTAGTCGGCACGCTCAAGATAGGCCACCATTAGGAATAGCATGAAAGTCTCCTTCAAGTGCAGTCCGCAGTAGAAGATAAGGTTGGGGAAAAAACAAGCAAACACAGCCGACATGCGTCCAACTTCTTCCCCGAGGTTGCGCTTGGCAAGATAATATAGGAGTACCACCGTGGCTGCACTAAAAATACCGTTTACTAATCGTGGCAGTAGGATGCTGTACCCTGTGATTTTCGACAATAGTGACAGGTAAAAAACATATCCCGAGTCTGATACAGTATTGGTATCCACAAACAAATACCTCCATACATCCACAATATTTGCATGGACATTGCCCATTGACTCCTCGTAGTACCATATTGAGTCAGCTGCCGAGAACTCAAAGGGCATACCTGTCCTGATATAATAAAAGACATAACTGAACAGCGTCCAAGCCCATCGCAGACCCAAGGCTGTCAATGCAATGTTGGTCAAGAATCGTTTCTGTGGTATCTCACCCCATTTCTTGCTACAATATGAGCTCAGCAGGAAGAATCCAACCACCCACATAATGCCCATGGCAATGAATTCAATGCCCATGGCATGACGTAAAAATAATATGCTCACCGCTGCCAGCAGGCCGAGGTAAATGTATACGCCCTTTGTGGCGATTTGTTTAGGGAAATATGGTATCAAGTTAAAATGAAAATTGAAAATTGATATTTATTCGAAACGTCGTTTCAGTTTTATCAGTTTGGTCATGTTCTTTTGTCCAACCAGTGCGAGCACCACTCCTTTCCACCCCTTCTTTTTGTTCGCCCACGAGCCCAATGCTTTGTGTTCGCTAAAGGTGTTCTCGGTGCGTATGTATTCACCTGTGGTGTGACGCGGCGAGAAGTAGTCCACCGGGAAGACGTGCAGATCCTTATAGTCCTGTTCCGTGCCATCCTGACGAAACCCGTTCCGTGCCATAATAGCAGTGATAAACTGTACATTGGTCGTCATGTCCATCGAGCCATCGGCTTCTAGGAAATGCCTGTCGCGATAGGCTTCCAACATCTCCGTCACCCATTCGCCACCAGCCTCCGAGGCTATCACACAGGTGCCCACGGGCTTATGCTTGCTGCCTTCGAAGCCGGCGAACGCTTTTCTTGCCAACAATGGTTCCATCGACCGAAATACTTCCACGTCGGTGTCAAGGTATACACCACCTTCGTCGTGCAACGCCTTCAGCCGAGCCACGTCGCTAACAAAGGCCATCTTCCCTGCGGCGTAGGCCTCACGGGTGTATGGCAGAGCATCTACGTCGAAATTATCCTCGTTCCATAACTTGTACTCCCAGTCTGGCATATGCTTCTTCCACGAAGCAATGCAATCCCAAGCGTCCTGTGGCATCCCTTTGCCACCAAACCAGCAATAGTGTATCTTCTTAGGTATCATCGGCTGTGTCTATATATTACCCACGCCATACATGGATGGTTGCACAGGAAGTTCTTGAACAATGTCTTTGTGTTCACCACATAGCACTCCTCGAGCCATTGGCGGGTTACAGGGTAGCAGCCATAGTGACGGAATTTGTTCAGAGTCTGGCGGTATTCCTTGAAGTCATAGTCGGCAGCAAGCATATGTCTACTACATAGATACACAAACCGCATAAGTTTGATTCTCTCCATCCTGTCTATCTGCGGATTGTGCAACTGCGATGTAGCATCCAGGCGGTAGTGTACCGCCAACAGGGCGCTGTCGACAATCTTGCGTGCCCGCTCTGGCGTGGGGCGATGGGTATGACTCTGTTCCGAATCGCTAACATATCTGTACAACGGCATATCGGTCGACACAACACATTCTGCATGCACATAGACCTCGCCCATAAAGACATCGTCTTCGTGCAAATACAAATCTTCGTGCAACCGTAAGTGGTGGTCTGTTATCAATTGGCGCTTGAATAAAGCATCAACAACGTGATAATCCGACACCGCCGATCCTTCCAACACTTTGCCCTTGCCGTGCAAAACGGTCTTCTTCAGAGGGAAATCCACAAGCGAGGCGGTGTCGTGCGAAGCCATCTTTGATGTTTTCAGTATTATGTATTTCAGCACATCTGCGGCCTCTTCTTCCGCAATTGTCAGTAGTTTCTCAAGGCCTCCAGGCACAAGGTAGTCGTCGGCGTCCACAAACATCAGGTAGTCACCTGTGGCATTGTCAATGCCCAAGTTACGGGCCGAAGAGGCACCTCCGTTTTCTTTGCTTACAAGCAGCACCCATGGGTGGCTGACGGCATAGGTTTTCACCACACCGGCACCATTGTCGGTGCTACCGTCATCGACCACGACAACTTCCATATCGTCGATATGGTCAATACTTTCGAGGCAACGCAGTATTACGGCTTCACAGTTGTATAGCGGTATGATAACCGATAATCTCATTTGACGTATGCTTTACCTTTGGTTTTGCAAGTATCTATCATTTGCTGACGCTGTGTGGCGTTGAAGTCGGGGTTGCGGAACGTGTATTCGTCGCCGAATGTGTTGTCTTCAGACATCTCTTCCTGTTTCGCACAGAGGAACTCCTCCAGCGACTTTATCACTCTCGCCGGGGCGCCCACCGCCACCGAACCCGACGGGATGTCGTGTGTTACCACACTGCCGGCACCAATAACAACATTGTCGCCGATAGTGACACCTGGCAGCACGATGCTGTAGGCTCCTATAAAGACATTGCTGCCAATCGTGACATTGGCAACGCGCGTATAATCGAGGAATATCTTGGTGCTTGCATCATGGGCCAGAATATGCACCCGTGGACCAAAAGTGACGTTGTCGCCTATTGTAATATGGAAGCAATGCGATGGATCTATGGTGCAACTGCCTAAATTGCAGTTTTTACCTATCTTCAGTCCACGGCGGACCAACTTGGCCACGTTCTGCTCGCCACGTAGGCGTGCCAATATTTTTCTCAACAGTTTCATCTCTTTAACTTATGTTTAATCGCCGAAACCAGACGGATGCTCTCAAGATATGGTTTCACCACCCAATAAGGTGCTTTGTAGTAGAACCTGTATATCGGTTCAACATTGTTGAAGTCTACCTTGCCAATCTCCTTGCCCACCTTATCTGGGAATAGATTATACTTGCGGAAATTCATCAAAGTGTAGACCCGCAGCCTGTCCAACAGCATCTTCAGGTCATTGTTCGCAGCCTCTTCTGTTGCAAAACGGTCGAAGTGGAAAGTCATGAAGGTGTCTGGGTCGTACCTCCTGTTATGTGTACCCCGATAGGCCGAGTCCACATCCTGGTTGTAGTTGCTCAACGGCGTGTTAAGCAACACGGTTTTGTGTGTCAGTGCTATGCGCAGCCATAGCAGGAAGTCCTCGCCAAGCCTCACGTCTGTTGGAAAGCCGCCTGCCTCGTCAAACACCGTGCGCGGAATGCACACTGAGATGCTTGTCAAAGGCATACACAGAGTCTTGGCGTATACGCGGCAGTAGTTTATTTCGCCTTCGGAAAAGTTTTCTTCCACCCCGATAGGTGCCACGCGTTTCTTGCCATCCTTCACTATATAGTAACCTGTACCGTAGATGCCTGCGTCGGGATACCGTTCAACAAGCCCGGCCATCTCCTCAAGGAATGTAGACTCCCACCAGTCGTCGGCGTCGAGGAAGCAAATATATGGGGCTTCCGACATTGACACTCCATAGTTACGTGCCGCTCCGGGGCCGATGTTATCTTCTAGCTTAACCAACCTAATTCTGGTATCCTGGATAGTTTCTACAATATCGCCACTGCCGTCAGAGGAACCGTTGTCGACGACAATAAGTTCCCAATCTTCATACGTCTGTTCCACAACGCTCTCCACTGCCTTGCGGACATAGGGGGCTTTGTTGTAGAGGGGCATTATGATTGAAAAGAGCGGCATATGTTAGTTTAGCAATATGTTACCGAGATATTTTGAAGGCGATGCCTCGTGGTCGTGGTCCCACACGAAGCCGTAGAGGTGTACCTCGCGACCAGTCCATCTTGAGGGTGCGACGAGGCTGACGCGATTGTCGCAACGCGCTGCAGGCATCGACAGCAGGCTGTCTTCCAACAAGGGCACATAAGCATATAGATACACATAATCGTCATAGCAACCTCCATCGCCTTCAACAATGCCGTATTCGACACTTATATCCTGGCTGCCAGCACTCTGAATCTCACCAAAAGCCACTCCTGGCAGTTCTCCGTCCGAAACTCTGAGTGCAGAATAATCAACATTCACCATATCGTCCTCTACGTTGATACAATGCCTGTTGAGGCTCATGAAGATGTTGCTTCCGCTCACCCGTCTTGCTTCCGCCAAGCCGCGAAACCCAATTTCTGTGGCATCAATCATATTTGCCGCCAGGGCCGAGGCGATGCCGAATACCTTCCGCCCCTGTTGTTGCGCTTTGGTTCGCCGATTTCTGGGGTTTGCCTGCAACCCTGCAACGAGCGAAGGCAGGGGCGTCCTTTCCACATATAACCAATGGCTGTCCCCAGTTTGCCACTGAATGCTCCCATGTAGCCGTCGTAATATTATGCCATAATAAAATTGTTTTAGTTTGACGGCATATAATATAAGGCCGTTGGGGCGAAAAGGCATAAATCTTTACAGATAACGTATCCTTTTTTACAGATAACGTATCCTTTTTTACACTTTATCTTTACAATGCTACATATAGTTCATCAACGTTTTTTCTCCCTCAAAAGGCGTATCTGACACGGTGATGACTCGGACATGACTCGGAGATGATTCGGAGATGGTGGGGCGGCATCGTTGATTTACAGTATGGTACGCCGTTAAATTTTGCGTAATTCATTATCAACGTGACAGGTATCATCGTCTGCAATGTAGTCGGCGATGCGTTTGGCGGCATGACCATCGCCAAAGGGATTGACGGCGTTGGCCATAGCACGGTAGGCGTCGGTGGAGGTAAGGAGCTCGGCCACGGCGGCTTCGATGGTGGCTTTGTCGGTGCCCACGAGCCGGGCTGTTCCGGCGGCAACGGCTTCGGGGCGCTCGGTGGTGTCGCGCATCACCAAGACTGGTTTGCCGAAGGCGGGAGCCTCTTCCTGCAGGCCACCGCTGTCGGTGAGCACCAAGGTGCAGCGCTGCATCATGCCGATGAACCCGAAGTAGTCCATCGGTTCGAGTAGGTGTATGTTGTTGAGGTTGTTGTCGATGATGTCGTGTACCGACTTGCGGATATTGGGGTTGAGGTGGATGGGGTAGACAAAGTCGGTGTCGGGGAAACGGGCAGCCAAGACATTGAGGGCTTGGCAGATATTGCGCATGCCATCGCCGAAGTTTTCACGGCGGTGACCTGTGATGAGCACCATGCGGCGGTCGGAGGAACGCCACGGCTCGGGAGCCACGGCTTTGCCGCTGGCCACAACCCACTGCAGGGCGTCGATAACGGTGTTGCCGGTTACTACAATATTCTCGGCGGGCACATTCTCGCGCAGTAGGTTCTGCCGGGCCTGTTCGGTTGGCGCAAAATGGATGATGGCCAGTCGCCCTGTGAGGCGGCGGTTCATCTCTTCAGGCCAGGGGCTATAGATATTGTCGGTGCGGAGGCCGGCCTCGACATGTCCCACGGGTATCTGCCGATAGAAAGCAGCGAGGGCGGCCATGGAGGAAGTGGTGGTGTCGCCATGCACGAGCACCAGGTCGGGCTGTGCGTCATCGAGCACACGGCGCATGCCCGTAAGTATAGCTGCCGAGAGGCCATAGAGGTCCTGCCCAGGCTGCATCAAATCGAGGTCGTAGTCGGGCCGCATGTCGAATACATCGAGCATCTGGCGCAGCATCTCGCGATGCTGGCCGGTGGAGCACACCTTGACGTCGAACTGTCCAGGCCGGCCTGCCAGCTCTTTGACCACTGGCGCCATCTTGATAGCTTCGGGCCGTGTGCCGAAAACGATGAGTATCTTTTTCATTGCAGGATGTCTTTCAAATCATTGGCCAGCTTTGAGGAAAAGAGTTCCGCTCCGCGGCGGTTGAGGTGGCTGGCGTTGTAAAAGTTGAGGGTATCGTAGCTGATACTATCATAGGTATAATTTAGAATTTGGCAGCCGTATTTGTCAGCAAACGACTGATAGAGTGCGAACATAGTATCAACAGCAGGCCCCATCTTGCGGACAGCACCTATATAGAATGGCGCATAAACCATCACTACCTGAATGCCTTCCTCGCGGCACTGCGCCAGATAGCGATCGAAGATTGCCACCGCCTCGGGGTTACATTCGAAGCCGATGGTGTCGATTTGATTGAAAGCATCGCCATTCCACGAATAATCGACGGCGATATAGCCTTTGTAGATATTATCGGGACGGGCCATCTTGCCAGGCAACCCCAACCCCTCGAATATGACATTGCGATAACCTGCGTAGCGCTTCAATGGCAGCCATCGGTCGGCCCATGTAAAGCCTTCGTTTTCACGAATCTGTTCATATAGGTCATCCTTGTTCAGGTATGGCAGGTATTGCTCCCGTTCGTAGCCATTGCTCATTTGCAGGGTGCCCCAGTCGATGTTCTGTATGATGAGGCGTGGCTTGGACGCATGGTGACGGTAGGCATTGTAGATGACCACCTCGGCATCGATGCAACGTCCGTCGACTCCAAGATTGTAGCAGTCGAGTCCAGCGATGCTGTCGAGTATGCGCACATCATACTGCACTTGTCCGCGCGAGGAGCCCATAACTACGGCGTCACACCGCAGCGTGTCGCTGAATATGTCGTTATATGTGTTGAACATGCGAGCATTGGAGTGCCGTAGATTATGGGTGATTACTATATCCATAACCGATGCCAGAGCGAGGATAGCGATAGCGGTGATGCCGAGTTTAACCAAGAAGCGTCGCATAGTTTAGAACTGGAAGTAGATGAAGGTCTCGTTGAATACGCCAAACAATAATATCATTGCCAGAACCGCCAGGTAGCAGACATAGCGTATCACTCCGCTGCGCACCCCCTTCATTGCCAGGCCGTGCTCACGGTTGCGTTGCAGCCATTCGACCAAAAGCATGAGGGCGACAAAACTAATTGTACGCATCGGGAAGTTGGCACCAGCGATGCCACCAGTGAAAATACCACCAATAAAGGTTGCAGCTTCACCAATACTCTGACTGCGGAAGAGTATCCACCCGAAAGCGGCAAGGATGAAAGTGAGCAACATCTGGCCAAACTCTTTTATGCTGGGCAACCACCTGTCTTCGGCCACGGTGTCGGTGTATTTTCGATTTTTGCCAAGCAGTATCAGCGGCAGGAAAAGCAGTGCATGGAAAGCACCCCACAGGAGGAATGTCCAATTGGCACCATGCCATAGACCACTGACAAGGAAGATGATGAAGGTGTTGCGAACAATCTTCCATTTACCAACACGACTGCCACCGAGGGGTATGTAAACGTAGTCGCGGAACCATGTGGTGAGTGAAACATGCCAGCGACGCCAGAACTCGGCTATGTCGCGGCTGAAGTAAGGCACTTTGAAGTTGCGCATCAAGTGGATGCCGAAGAGTTTGGCACAACCAATGGCGATATCGCTATATCCGGAGAAATCACAATAAATTTGTATGCTGAAGAGTATGGCGGCCATGGCCAAGTTGAGGCTGCTTTGGCCCGCAATGTCGTTCCAAATGTTGTCGACATATCCAGCACAGTTGTCGGCCACCACCACTTTTTTGAAGAAACCCCATAACATCTGACGGATGCCGTCGACGGCCAAGGAGTAGTCGAACTGGCGTTGCCGCTGGAACTGAGGCAGCAGACTGGTGGCTCGCTCGATGGGGCCCGCCACCAACTGAGGGAAGAAGCTAACGTAGGCAAAAAAGGCCACAAAATCATGGGTGGGTTCCAGTTTGCCACGGTAGATATCGATGGAGTAGGAAAGCGCCTGGAAGGTGTAGAACGAGATGCCGACAGGCAACACCAGGTGCAGCATAACGCTGTCGGAACTGCAACCAAGCAGAGTGGCCAGTTCGGCGGCAAAAAAGTCGTAGTATTTGAAAAGTGCCAAGATGGCAAGGTTGACAATAATGTTGCCCCAGAGTGCGGTCTTGCGCCATTGTCCACTAGATATCAGCAGTCCGCTGAAGTAGCTGCATGCCGAGGTGAATGCTATAAGGAGCAGAAACCTCCAGTCCCACCAGCCGTAGAAGATATACGATGCGGCCACGACAAGCAGGTTTTGCCAGCGTAGTTGCTTGCGGAGCAGCCAGTAGAGTGCAAATACTACTGGCAAAAAGACGAAGAACTCTATCGAAGTGAAGAGCATAGTTTATAGTACAGACGCAGGAGCGAAGGACTGATGCTACTGATGCGGTAGAGGCGGCGGTGACGCGGTGTGACGCAGACTTGACGGAAGTTGCGCCAGTCGGCGGACGTCAGGGCGTTGCCTTTATGAGCAAGGTGGTTGATATAATTGGAGGCAAGCACTTGGTAGATGACGCTCTTGTCAATGCCTTGCATGGGCATAAATGTTTCGGCGAGGGTTTGCTGCACACGCCTGCTGTCGGCATCGAGTTTGGGATCGGTAGTGCGAGTGATGCTGGTGGGCCTCACGTGATAGATGTAGAGGCTGTCGGCAAGGGTCTTGACACTTCTGTCACGGAGGAATGCCATGGTGGAGAAGAGGTCGTCCTCGGCGCGACGCAGACCATCGGCAAAGCGCAGATTGTTGCCAGCAAGGAACTCGCGGCGATAGGCTCGCTGCCATATGCATACGAAATGGACAGGTGTGGCGTTGAGTCGGTGGAGGTTGAAATAGTCCCAGCCAAGCATGGCTGCGGTAGGTTGTATGGGGTTATCGGTGTAGGTGTCAGTGCGTCCGTTGTATATCCGTGTTCCAAATCCAATGATGTCCTCGCCTTGGAGATGCGTCGCAAGGACGGCAAGTGCGTTGGGGCATAGCCTGTCGTCGCTGTCGACAAACAGGATGTAGTCGCCTTGTGCCACCTCCAAGCCGCGGTTTCGGGCTGTGGACATACCGTGGTTGCTCTGGGTGATGACCTTAACCTGCGGGTATTGCCCCAATATGTTAGAAGTACCGTCGGTACTGCCGTCGTCAATAACGATGACCTCATAGTCATTGAAGTCCTGCGAGAGTATGCTGTCGAGGCATCGCTGCAGATAGGCCTCAGCATTGTAGGCAGGTATGATGATGGAGAAGCGAATCATTAGCAAAAAAGGTCGTTGATGCGTTGTTCAAGCCTCTCAAAATATCCAACCACCACCTCCCATGCATTTGGTTGCAGGCGTGGCTGTTCGAAAAACTCGCGATAACGAGTGGGGTTGCCTTCAAGTTCGGCAACTGTCTTCAGCATGTTCTCGTTGTCTCCGTCTTTTCGCCAGAAGAGGATGGCATCGTGATTGAGCACATCGGGCTCGGGGTTGTTGTTAGAACCCCAGTAGATGGGCACGCAGCCTGAACCGATGCAGTGGAAGAGTTTCTCGGTGACATATCCCTCCACAGATGCGTTCTCTGGACAGATGTAGAAGCGGTATTGCCTTAGGAACTCGGCTTTGTTGTCGCCAAAGCGATCTTTCAATTCATCGGTATTGTGAAGAAGTTTCCCTGCACAGTCAACAGGGGCAATGGCATTGAGTTGCTGCACCATATGGGTACGCATCTCCAG
>JAEEGL017372552.1_pt1 | contig 13532 bp, 9 predicted proteins | sample 9134231 | NCBI WGS metagenome assembly JAEEGL01 (sample SAMN16246548, study PRJNA631951) | gut metagenome | biome: gut microbiome; feature: rumen; material: fiber-attached | host: Bos | place: Iran: Karaj | collected 2018-10
ACCCCATCCTCAAGATCGGCTTCCAGATAGCCGAGGCGCTGAGGATCCACCGCGGCATGGACAAAAAGGAATCGTGGGACAAGGCCATAGAGATGCTCGAAAAGGTCGGCATCCCCGAAGCCGAAAAACGCGCCAACGAATATCCCCACCAGATGTCGGGCGGCATGCGCCAGAGGGTCATGATAGCCATAGCCCTGAGCTGTAACCCGGGCCTTCTGATAGCAGACGAGCCCACCACGGCGCTCGATGTCACCATCCAGGCTCAGATTCTTGAGCTTATACACGATCTTCAGCAGGACACCGGGATGTCCCTGCTGCTCATAACCCACAACCTGGGTATTGTCGCGCAGGTGGCCGACAGGGTAATGGTCATGTACGCCGGCCAGATAGTCGAAAGCACCGACGTCGACACTGTTTTCGACGCGCCGCGCCATCCGTATACGGTGGGCCTTCTGAGCTCCATTCCGTCCGCCGCCGAAAAAGTGGATAAGCTGAACGTTATCAAGGGCGTGGTGCCCAGCCCGATGTTCTATCCCAAGGGCTGCAGATTCTCTCCGCGCTGCCCGTACGTTCAGGAAAAATGCGTGAACGAACAGCCCGAGCTCGTGGATATCGGCGACGGTCATCTCTGCCGCTGCCATTTCCCGGTATATGAGAATAGAGGTGCCCAGAATGAGTGAAAAGCTTATTGAAACACAGGAACTGTGCCAATACTTCAAGGTCAAAAAGGGCGCTATGTCCACCAGCAAGCTCACCCTCAAGGCGGTGGATAAGGTAAGCATCTTTATAAACCGCGGCGAAACGCTCGGCCTCGTGGGCGAGTCCGGCTGCGGCAAGACCACCCTCGGCAAGACCATCCTCTTCCTTGAAGAACCCACCGCGGGCAAAGTGTTCTTTGACGGCAAAGATCTCGGAGCCATGCACAAGGAAGAACTGAGAAAGACCCGTCTGCACATGCAGATAGTCTATCAGGACCCCTACGGCTCGCTCAACACCCGTATGTCGGTCGGCGCCATCCTTCAGGAGCCCCTGCTTTATCACAACATCTGCACCAAGAAGGAGAGCGGCGACAGGGTAAAGGCCCTTCTGGAGCAGGTCGGACTAAGGCCATTCCATGAAAACCGCTATCCGCACGAGTTCTCGGGCGGCCAGCGCCAGCGCATAGCCATCGCCCGCGCTTTGACGGTCAACCCCGACTTCATCGTGTGCGACGAGCCGGTCTCCGCGCTGGACGTTTCGGTCCAGTCCCAGGTCCTCAACCTTCTGAGCGACCTTAAGAAAGACCTCGATCTTACCTATCTGTTCATTTCCCACGATCTTTCGGTCGTGCGTCACATCTCCGACAGGATCGGCGTCATGTACCTCGGCCAGATGGTCGAGCTTGCCTCCGAAAAGGAGATCTTCGACAACAGGCTGCATCCCTACACCAAGGGTCTGTTTGACGCGATGCCCGTGCCCAAATCGGGCGTAAGGCTCCAGCGCTCCACCCTGCAGGGCGATCTTCCCAGCCCGATCAATCCGCCCTCGGGATGCCATTTCCGCACCAGGTGCCCCTACTGCACCGAAAGATGCGAGAAAGAACAGCCCATGCTGAAGGACGTCGGAAACAACCACTTCGTCGCCTGCCATCTTTACGACAAGTAAATCAAAAAGGAGGTACATCTTTGGATCTCAGAAAACAAACGATGCGCCTTCTGGACACGATCGGCGTTAGCGGATATGAAAAAGAGACCGCGGAAATGGCCGCCGGCATAATGGCGCCATTTGTAGACGAGGTCTTTGTAGACAATATCTACAACGTCGTGGGCTATAAAAGGAGCGCCGATCCCAACGCAAAAACGGTGCTCCTTGACGCTCATATAGACCAGATAGGCTACAGGGTCTCGTCCTTTACCGAGGACGGGTACCTCAGATTTTATTCGATAAACGCGCCGCAGGATATGCTGCCCGGCTCCGAGGTAATCGTGCTGACCGAGTCCGGTCCGATCCGCGGAGTCTGCGGCTGGAAACCCGCGGACTACGCACCCGACGCCGAACATCCCGCCGCAAGACCGGATTTTCCCGATCTTTTCATCGACGTGGGTCTTACCGAAAAGGAAGCGCGCGAAAAGATAGCGGTGGGTGACAGCATTTGTTTCGGAGACGGCGCGATCGAGCTGAAGGACGGCTCGATCATGTGCCGCGCCTCGGACGACAGGATATGCCTCATGTCGATAATCCATGCGCTGTATCTTCTCAAGGACGAACAGCTCAAGGTCAACGTAGTGGCTGTCGGAAGCGTCAAAGAGGAGTTTGACGGCTCGGGCGCTTTCGCGCGCGCCGAGATCGACAAGCCCGACTTTACTATCGCCATCGACGTCGCCGACCGCGAGCCGCTGGGCGGCGGCCCCATATTCAACGTGGGCGGCGACAGCGACAAGAAATTCGCCGACCGTCTGATCGCGACGGCGCAGAGGGAGAAGATACCCTATATCTACCGTGTAGTGCCTCAAGTATCTGGCACCAACGGCAAGCATTTCCAGATAGCCGCCCGCGGGGCCTGCAATTTGGGCATATCCCATCCGCAGAAATTCATGCATACCTCGGTCGAGATAGTCTCCCTGCAGGACACCGAGAACATCGGCAAGCTGCTCGCGGAGTTTCTCAAAACGTTCGACGGAACGCTGTAAGGAGGGAAAAAGATGATAGAACTTCTCAAGAAGCTTTGTTCCCTGTACGGCGTTGCCGGAAACGAGGAAGAGGTGCGCGACTTTATAGTCGAAAAGGCCCGTGAATTCGGCGGCGAGGTAACGATCGACCCGATAGGCGACGTTCTGGTGCTGAAAAAGGGCAAAAAGGAAAGACAGGACCCGGTCATGCTGCTGGCCCATATGGATGAGGCCGGCTTCAAGGTGACCAACGTCCGCGACGACGGGACCGGAGAGATCCAGCAGGTCGGCGAGACCGATCCCATCAGCTGGATCGGCACTCGCGTGGTCGTGGGCAAGGACAAGGTCCCCGGATGCTTCTGCATGCCCGGCCGCAAACGCTACGCCAGCCAGACCTTCATCCCGGCGCCGGGAGATATCCTGCTCGACGTCGGCCCCAAGACCGCGGGCGAGGCGTCAAAGTTCATGCATAAAAACGACGGCGTGTGCTTCAAGTCCGAATGGCGCGATATGCCTCACGGACTGGTAAAAGGACGCGCCTTTGACTCGCGCATCGGCTGCGCGATCCTGCTGTCGCTGCTGAAGGAAGAGCTTGAGTACGACACCTGGTTCGCCTTTACCTGCCGCGACTCCATAAAGGCGCGCGGCGCCGGCCGCGGAGCCCAGGTCGCCATGAGGAACGTCATGCCCAAACAGATCGCCATCGTCGAGAGCCGCGAAGCCTACGACTTTGCGTCCGTTCCCGCTTTCTGCAGGAATCTGACCCTCGGCGCCGGCTGCGGCGTGGTCCTTGCCGAAAACCGCAGCACTTATTCCCGTCCTCTCAGAGAGCATATGACCAAAGCGGCCTCCGAAAAGGGGATCAAATGGCAGTACACCACCCGTCAGGGCTCCGATCTGCCCACCGCCAGGGAAGCGCAGACGGCGGCCGGCGGCGCTTATACCATCTGTTTTGCCGTTCCGGTGCGTTATCTCAAAACGCCCAATCCCGTAGCTCAGACCGCGGATATAAACGCCGCTCTTGATATGTGCAGGCTGTTTGCGGAAGAAACGGAGGCGCGAAATGACTGATACTCTGACATTGCAGAACAAGCTCCTTTCGGTCAACGGTTCTACCGGTGCGGAGGAAAAGAGGGCCGAGCTCATCGCCGAGCTCGTAAGGCCGCTCTGCGACGAAGTCAGCATCGATCCGATGTATAACGTCATCGCCCGCAAAAAGGGTGACGGTCCAAAAGCTATGGTCTCGGCGCACATGGACACGCTGGGTTTTCTCGTCACAATGATCGAGCCCAACGGATTTCTGCGCTTTGAACGCGTTGGCGGCATAAGTCCCAACGTTGCCATGGACACCGTCATCGAGTTTGAAAACGGCGTGAAGGGCAAGGTATGGAGATATGAAGACGAGCAGCGCAAAAAGATCAAGCTGGGCGGCCTTCAGTCGCTCGATCTTTACATCGATATCGGCGCAAAGGACGCGGAAGAGGCCGCAAAGCTGGTCCCCGTGGGCTCGATAGGCCATTACGACGGCAAAGCTTCGATAATGGGCAGCGGCGTCATCGTGTCCCCCTATCTTGACGACCTTATCTCATGCGTCGCCCAGATCCAGGCACTGGAAGAGCTCAAGGGCGAAAAGTGCCCCAACGATATTTATTTCGTCTTCTCCACCCAGGAGGAGGTCGGTCTTCGCGGAGCGCGCGCGGCGTCCTTCAGCATAGATCCCGACTGGGGTTTTTCCATCGACGTTTCTCCCACCGGCGACGGCAGGGAAGAAGCGCGCAACGTTGAAGTGTCTCTGGGCAAAGGACCTGCCATCTGTTCCCAGAACGGCAGCCTGGTCGTCGACACCAAGGTCGTAAGATATTTCAGAAAGATAGCCGATGAGCACGGCATACACTGGCAGAACGAGATCCTGCCGTCTGGCGGCACGGACGCCGGAGCCATACAGCACGCTCCGGGCGGCGCCGCGGCGTCGGGTCTTGGCATACCCACGAGATATACCCATACGCCGTCCGAGATGGCGTCGCTCGACGATATCCAAAAAACGGTCGAGCTCACCTGCGCGCTGCTGCGTGCCGATCCGAGAGGAGGCATTTTATGAAAAACATCCTTGAGATGCACAAAAAGCTGACTTCCTTCATCGGACCCTCGGGCTACGAGTTCGAACGAGGCAGGTTCATAGCCAAAGAAGTCGCGCCTTACGTGGACGAGGTGTTTTCGGACGCTCTCGGCAACGTTTACGCCCATAAAAAGGGCGACGGCATAAGGATCATGGTCGAGGCCCATATGGATACGCTCGGATTCGTTGCCGAGTTCATCGACGAGCGCGGATACGTCAAGGTGTACTCCGCAGGCGGAGTGCGGAGCGATACGCTCGCCGGAAAACGCATAAAATTCAAGAGCGGAGCCATCGGCGTGTTCGCCCCCGAGGGGAAAAAGCAGATCCAGAAAAAGCTGCCGCAGGAGGTCGACGTGAGCGACTATTACGTCGACCTGGGCGTTGCAAACAAAGAGGAGGCCGAAAAGCTCGTAAAGCCGGGCGATCCCGCCGTCCATACCGTCGAGCCCTATGAAAGAGACGGGATAATGATCTCGTCCTACTGCGACGATCTCGTGGGCTGCGACATCCTGATCCAGGCGATCAAGAACGCCCGCCCCGGGAACAACGACATGTATTACGTGTTCACCGTACAGGAGGAAGTGGGATGCAGAGGCGCGACTGTCGCTGCAGAACGCATACGCCCCGACGTTTCGGTGACTCTGGAGGCGGTTTCCGCCGGAGACAGGCTGACCTCGTCCAAGGACGCGCCCAGGACGTGCGTCGGCAAGGGTCCCGTCCTCAGAGCGTGGGATAAGATCACCATCTTCGACCACGAGCTGAACGAAGCCATCTTAAAGCTTGCGGAAGAAGAAAACATCAAGTGCCAGCTGCGCTTCAGCGCGTCCGGCTCCAACAACTCCGCGGTAATCCAGAGGGCCGCGCTCGGGGCCAGGGTAGCCTGCCTCAGCACCGCGACGAGATATATACACGCGCCCTCCGAGATGTGCAGTCTCAGCGACGCAAGACAGCTTCAGACCATAGTTGAGAAGCTGCCTGCGGCCGATCTTCCTCATGGAGCGTACGAATTATGAAACCGATAGAAAAACTTGCTTTGCTCATTAAGGAGCGCGGTCTGGACGCCATGCTGATAGGCATGGAGTCCAGGCTCAACCGCAGGTATCTCAACGGGTTCCGTTCGTCCGGCGGCGTGCTCATAGTCAGCGCGACGGGAGAAGCGTGGTTCATAATCGACGGCAGATATCACGAAACGGCCGACGATTTCAGCAAAAAGGCCGGCTTCAGCGTGATAAGGATCATGCTCACCACTGAGTATGACTCCGCCCTGTGCGAGTTCATCAAAACACACGGCTTCAAGCGTCTCGGCTATGAGGCCCATTTGGTCACCGCCGCCCGGGAAAAGCAGCTTATGAAGATGCTTCCCTGCGAGCTGGTGCCCTCCGGGCCGCTTGTCGAAAAGCTCAGGGCGTGCAAGACCCGCGAGGAGGCCGAAACGCTCATCGTGGCCCAGCGCATGACCGAAAAGGCGCTTTTCAACAGTCTTGATTTCATAAAACCGGGCCGCACGGAAAGAGAAATAGCGACAAAGATCACCATAGAGCTCTACAAGGCGGGCGCCGAGGCCCTGTCGTTCAACACCTTCTGTCTTACCGGAGCCAATGCCGCCCGACCTCACGGAGTGCCGGGCGACAGGCCGGTAAAGGATGGAGATCTGGTGCTGATCGACATGGGAGCCGTTCACGGCGGCTTTTACGCCGACATGAGCCGCACCTTTGCCATAGGACACGCCGATGAAGAGACCGAGAGGATATACTATTCCGTTCTCGACGCCCAGCTTGCGGGCATTGCTGCAGCGGCACCGGGAAAAGACTCGGGAGAAGTTGAAAAAGCTGCCCGGGATCTTCTCAGAGAGCGCGGCCTTGAACAGTACTTTACCCATCTGTACGGTCACGGCGTTGGCCTTGCGCAGGCGGAGCTGCCGTTCACTAGCGACGGCGGATTGCTTGAGGTCGGCAACATCTTTTCGGCAGAACCGGGCGTCTACATTGAAGGACGTATGGGGATCAGGATCGAAGATCTGATTTGGCTCAGCGAGGATGGGACGGTCGATATCACCGAGTTTCCCAAAGAGCTGACCGTACTGTAAGAAAAGAGGAAAAAATGAAAAAGATCGTTTCTATGTTTTCTGATGTCAGAAACGTGACTTATATCAAACCGTCTCCCGACGGAGAAAAGGTGCTCTTCGGAGTATCGGGCGCAGATCTTGCGTCGGACCGCAGCAGGGAGTGGATCTGGCTTTACGATATAAGGAGCGGCGCCTTTCGGCAGCTTACCTTTTCGGGCGAGCAGAAGAAGGGAGGATGGTTGGACGATGAAACGATCTTTTTTGTCGAACATCGTCCTGGCAAGACTGCGTTCTTCTCTCTTTCGCTGAACTGCAGGTCTGCGGAGCCGATGTTTGAGGTCGATATCTCCGGGGCCGAGGCGGAGTGCATCGGCCGGGATAAATTCGTTATCCTGGGCAGACGCCGTGACTCCGACCCCGGGGACGGTCAAAACGAGCTTTATTCGGTTTATGACGAATATCCCTGGCATATCGACGGCATGGGATATTCGAACAAGATCCGTTCGGGGATATGGATATGGGAAAATGGAGAGCTCAAAGAAGTCACCGGCAGGCTGTTTCAAACCAATCAGGTCGCAAACAGCCGTATGGGGCTGATACTCTCTGAGGATAAAAAGAGGATCTACTTTTTCGGACAGAAGGTGGAGCGCTTCACCAAACCCGCTCCGGACTTTTACGTTTACGACATTGAAAAGCAAGAAACCTCTCTTTTGTTCAAAAACGGCCGATACGGTTTTTCGGGCGGCTTTGAATACAAAGGGCGCGTATATCTTGTTGCCAACATCTCGCTCATCGGGGAAAAGCAGGACTTTTCCGCATCGGATATCATTTCGGCCGCGCCCGGTGACGGCAGATGGCGACTGGAACTGGCTCCCGACCAGACGGTCGGAGGACTGTGGCGCGGAAAAGACGGGCTCATACTGGTTTTGAATGAACATGACAAGTCCAACATATACAGCTGGACGCCAGGCGGCGAGCCCGAGCTTTTGTGCTCGCCCGAGCACTTCGTACGCGGTGCGGTATGCCCGTGCGCGGACGGACTTTATTACGTCGGAAGCGCGCCGATGAAGGTCAGGGAGCTTGTGCGTCTGAAGGACGGCAAGGACGAATCCGTGACCGATCTCACTTCGGAAGAGCTGAAGGGATACGAGATATCCCCCAACGAACCCATTGCGGTGCAGAGCGACGAGGGACACGTCATATACGGCTGGGTCGTCAGACCGCACGGATACTTACCCGGTAAAAAGTATCCCGGCCTTCTTATGATTCATGGCGGCCCGCAGAGCGCCTATCTCGACGTTTTGGATGTCTCCATGCAGAGATACGCCGCGGCAGGCTATTTCGTCTTTTTCTGTAACCCGCGCGGCTCCACAAATTACGGCAGAGAATACATGGACCTGAGATTAAAATACGGCACGGTGGATTTCAAAGACATAATGGATTTCACCGACGGAGTGCTCAGGGCGTATCCCGATATAGATCCCGACAGGCTGGGCGCTACAGGCGGTTCATACGGCGGCTTCATGTGCAACTGGATCGTGGGTCACACCGATCGTTTCAAGGCGGTGATCTCCCAGAGGAGCATATCCAACTGGTTCACCAAGTATTGCTGTACCGACATCTCCTACGCCGCTAAATGGGGCCAGGGAGGCACTCCTTGGGACGAACCCGAACTGATATGGGAGCATTCGCCGCTGAAATACGCCAACAACTTCAAAACGCCCACTCTGCTTCTTCAGAATGAAAACGATAACCGCTGTCCCGTAGATCAGGCCGAGCAGATGCTGACCGCTCTTATTGAGCGCGGCGTGCCCTGCAGGATGGTGCTTTTCCACAACGCCAGCCACGGTGTCATGTCGCCCGCTCAGACGGTCAAGAAGGACGAAGAGGTCATCGGCTGGCTGGATAAATACGTAAAATAATAGTGATCTGTGCGCCTTGAAAAAAGGAGGCCTTTATGAAACAGATCGAACGCATGTATGCGGATATAAGGAATGTTGCCTTTCTTGAGCCTTCGCCCAACGGCACGAAGATACTGTACGGCGTGAGCGGCGCTGACCTTGCGAAAGACAGGATGCAAAACTGGCTCTGGCTTTATGATATAAAAACCAGGAAGTCGCGTCAGCTCACCTTTGCGGGCTGCGAGTCCGGAGGCGGCTGGCTGGACGACGACACGATTTTTTATACCGAGGGCAAAGAGGGGAAGACCGCATTCTATTCTCTTTCGATCTTCGAAAGACAGGCAAAGCCCATGTTCGAGCTGGATATACCGGGAGCCGAGGCCGTTTGCCTGGGACCGGACAAGTTTGTTATATGCGGCCTTAAAAACATCTCCGAGCCCGGCGAAGGAAAAAACGAACTTTACGATATCTATGACGAATATCCCTATCACTACGACGGCAGGGGATACGTCAACAAAATGCGCACCGGACTTTGGATTTTTGAAAAGGGCGAGCTCAAACCGATAACCGGAAAGAATTTTCACGCGAACCAGAAAATGAACAGCGGCGCCGGCCCCATCGTATCGCCCGACAAAAAGCGCGTTTATTTTTACGGAGGGGATATCGACGTCATCGACTCGCCCACGCCCGATATATACGTTTACGATGTGGAAAAAGGCGAGAGCACTCTGCTTTACAAAAACGAGACCCATCAGTTCATGACCGGCTTTGAGTTTGAAGGCAGAGCGTACTTTTTAGGATATAAGGTGGCCCCCGATCTCGGAGCGGATTTTCTCACCGAGCAGATCATATCGGTGGCCGCGGGCGAATCCGGCTGCAGAGTCGAGCTTTCACCAGAGGATACTGTCGACAACGCCGTCGCGTGCGGCGACAGGATACTCGTTATATTCGGCGAGCACGACAGATCGAATATATACAGTTGGATGCCGGGGAGCGAGCCTGAGCTTTTGTGTTCGCCCCGCCACTATGTAAAAAGCGATCTTTTCCCGTGCGCCGACGGGATATATTACGTGGGTGCGGCGCCTATGAAGGTGAATGAACTCGTCAGGATAAAATTCGGAAGGGACGAGGCCGTGACCGATCTTACCTCGGAGGAGCTCAGAGGATATGAAATCTCACCCAACGAGCCGCTCAGCGTAAGATCCGACGAGGGTCACATCATCCACGGCTGGGTCATGAAGCCCCATGGATACGTTTCGGGCAATAAATACCCGGGCCTTCTCATGATCCACGGCGGCCCTCAGAGCGCTTATCTCGATACGCTGAACGTTTCCATGCAGAGATACGCGGAAGCCGGCTACTTCATCTTCTTCTGCAACCCGCGCGGCTCCACCAATTACGGACACGACTATATGGATGTCGTGCTGAAATACGGCATTACAGACTATAAGGATATCATGAACTTTACCGACGCGGTGCTCAAAGCCTATCCCGAGATAGATCCCGACAGGCTCGGCGTCACCGGCGGCTCCTACGGCGGCTATATGTCCAACTGGATAGTGGGCCAGACAGACCGCTTCAAGGCTGCTGTCCCGCAGAGGAGCATTTCCAACTGGGTGTCGCTGTTTGGATGTACCGATACATATTACTTTACGAAGTGGAGTGAGGGAGGTACTCCTTGGGACGGCTTCGACGAGCTTTGGAAACATTCGCCTCTCAAATATGCAAACAACTTCAAAACGCCCACCCTGCTCCTTCAGAATGAAAGGGATTACCGCTGCCCGGTGGAGCAGGCCGAGCAGATGCTGACCGCTCTCATCGAGCGCGGCGTGCCCTGCAGGATGGTGCTTTTCCACAATGCCAGCCACAGTGTCATGAAGCCCTCGCAGAAAATGATAAACGACAGAGAGATAATCAGCTGGCTGGATAAATACGTAAAATGATCAAACTTTTCTGAAATTCAATCAAGGAGGGGCCTTTATGAAAAAGATCGAAAGAATGTACGCTGATCTGAGAAACGTGACTTATCTCAAACCGTCGCCGGACGGGACGAAGATACTTTACGGCGTATCAGGCGCCGATCTTGCCGCAGATAAAAATCTGAGTTGGATCTGGCTTTACGATATCAAGACGGGGCTTTCCCGTCAGTTGACCTTTGCCGGACGCCAGTCCGGCGCCGACTGGCTGGACGACGACACGATCTTTTATACAGAAGGCAAAGAGGGGAAGACGGCGTTTTATTCTCTGTCGCTTGCCGAAAGGGAAGCAAAGCCCATGTTCGAGCTTGACATACCGGGGGCCGTGGCCGCGCTTCTGGCGCCTGAAAAGTTCATCATCTGCGGCCTTAAGAACAGCTCCGACCCTGGCGACGGCAAAAACGAGCTTTATGACGTTTACGACGAGTACCCCTATCACGCGGACGGCAGGGGATACGTCAACAAAATGCGCAACGGCCTTTGGATATGGGAAAAGGGCGAGCTGAAAGAGATCACCGGCAGGCTTTTCCAGGCTAACCAAATGATGAACAGCCGCGCTGGCCTGATGGTGACAGAAGACAAAAAACGCGTCTACTATTTGGGATGCGAGGTTACGACCGTTTTCTCGCACATTCAGGACGTCTATGTTTACGACGTTGAAAAGGATGAAAGCACGCTGATATTCAAAAATGAAGAATATGATCTGTATGGCGGCTTTGAGTTCGGCGGAAGAGTATATATGCGCGGAAGCGCCAGAACATCCGACCCGGGCATAGCGACGGCAGTAGACAAGATAATTTCCTTCGACCTTCAGGGAAACGATCCGAAGATCGAGCTCGTTCCCGACGCTTCCATCGGAGGCTTTGCTCCCTTCGGCGACAGGATGCTTCTCGTCTACAATGAACACGACAGGTCGAACGTTTACGGCTGGCTGCCCGGCAGCGAGCCCGAGCTCATCTGCTCGCCCCGCCATTTTGTCCGCGGCGGCCTGTACCCCTGCACGGACGGGATCTATTACGTGGGTGCGGCTCCTATGAAGGTGGGCGAGCTTGTAAGGATCAAAAACGGAAAGGACGAAGCCGTCACCGACCTTACCTCGGAAGAACTCAGAGGATACGATATCTCGCCCAACGAGCCGCTTTCGGTAAAGGCTGACGAAGGTCATATCATCCATGGCTGGGTCGTAAAGCCGCACGGATATGTTCCTGGCAAAAAGTATCCCGGCCTTCTGATGATCCACGGCGGACCGCAAAGTGCCTATCTCGATACGCTCAACGTTTCCATGCAGAGATATGCGGAGGCAGGTTACTTTGTCTTCTTCTGCAATCCGCGCGGCTCGACCAACTATGGCATCAAATACATGGATCTCAAGCTTGATTTCGGCGATATAGATTACAGAGACCTCATGGACTTCACCGACGCCGTTCTCAAGGCCTATCCCGAGATCGATCCCGACAGACTGGGCGTCACCGGCGGCTCCTATGGCGGCTATATGTCTAACTGGATAATTGGGCACACTGACCGCTTCAAGGCGGCCATCCCCCAGAGGAGCATTTCAAACTGGATATCCATGTTCGGCTGTACCGATATAAACTCCTACGTAAAAAGCGATCAGGGCGGGACTCCGTGGGACGATTTCGACGTCCTTTGGGCCCATTCGCCGCTGAAATATGCGAACAACTTCAAAACGCCCACTCTGCTCCTTCAGAATGAAAGAGACTACCGCTGCCCGGTGGAGCAGGCCGAGCAGATGCTGACCGCCCTTATAGAGCACGGCGTGCCCTGCAGGATGGTGCTTTTCCACAACGCCAGTCACGGCGTCATGTCGCCCTGTCAAAAAATGATAAACGACAAAGAGATAATCAGCTGGCTGGATAAATACGTGAAATGACGCGCCATTCAAGCGTCGCTTGAGATGGCCCGCTCAATAACCGCTTTAATGTTTTTCTGCCGTAATGATAATAGAATAAAGATCGGGGAAAACCCCTGCTGATCACGATCATGAAAATATCAAAGGAGGCCTCTATGAAACAGATCGAAAGGATGTATGCGGAGATAAGGAATGCGACGTGGCTGAAACCGTCTCCTGATGGTACTAAGATACTTTACGGGATATCGGGAGCCGACATTGCAGGGGACAGGATGCTCAGCTGGATTTGGCTTTATGACATAAAGAAAAAAGCGTCACGCCAGCTTACATTTGCGGGCTGCCAATCCGGCGGGGGCTGGCTTGACGACAGCACGGTCTTTTATACCGAAGGCAAACAGGGAAAGACGGCGTTCTTCTCCCTGTCGCTTGCCGAAAGAGAACCGAAGCCCATGTTCGAACTGGATATCCCCGGAGCCGAGGCTGTCTGCCTGGGTCCCGACAAGTTTGTTATCTGCGGTCTTAAAAACATCTCCGAGCCCGGTGAAGGCAAAAATGAGCTTTACGACGTTTACGATGAATATCCCTATCACGCTGACGGCAGGGGATATGTCAACAAGATGCGCAGCGGTCTTTGGATATTTGAAAAAGGCGACCTGAAAGAGATCACCGGCAGGACATTCCAGGCAAATCAGGTGATGAACACCCGCATAGGCCTGATCGTATCCGAGGACAAAAAACGCGTCTATTATTCGGGAGAAGACATCAGTACCATCACGTCTCCGACTCAGGACGTTTACGTTTACGATGTGGAAAAGGGCGAGAGCGCGCTGCTGTTCAAAAACGAGCGCCATCAGCTTATGAACGGGTTCGAGTTTGACGGCAGAGTTTATTTCATAGGTTATACGGTGGCTCCCGATTCGGGCGAGGATTTCTTTGCCGTTGAGATAGTATCTTCG
>JAEEGL012024279.1_pt1 | contig 13531 bp, 10 predicted proteins | sample 9134231 | NCBI WGS metagenome assembly JAEEGL01 (sample SAMN16246548, study PRJNA631951) | gut metagenome | biome: gut microbiome; feature: rumen; material: fiber-attached | host: Bos | place: Iran: Karaj | collected 2018-10
CAGTTTTCCAGGCCATGCTCCAGCACGCCGTTTAAAGCGCAGCCGCAGAAGGTGTCGCCGGCTCCGGTCTTCTCGATCGTATTTTCCATCACGATGATCGGAGCAAACACGCGAAGGCCTTCATAGTAGGCAAAACTTCCGCCCTCTCCCGCCGTCACAAAGATCAGCCGGAGGTTCGGATACTGTGTTCTTAACACACGGACGCCTTCGTCAAAGTCTTCCTTACCGGTCATGAAGAGAAGCTCATTGTCCGAGATCTTCAGAATGTCCGTCCTGGCAAGACCCCATGCAATCTCAGCTTTCGCGTCCTGAAGCTCTTTCCAGAGCGGCTCACGAAGGTTGGGATCGAACGAGATCCAGGCACCGGCCGCTTTTGCCGTGCTAAGCGCACAGGCAGTGGCCGTCCGGCAGGGCTCGTCGGTCAATGAAAGTGATCCGAAATGGAAGATCCTGCAGTTTTTGAGGATCTCCATGTCCAGATCCTCTTTGGAAAGGCGGATATCCGCACCGGGCTTTCTGTAAAAGCTGAATTCGCGCTCTCCGCCCGCCAGCGTATGGACAAAGGCCAGCGTCGTCGGGATCTCGTCGTCATACAAAAGACCTTTGGTCTCGATGCCGCAGGAATTCACCGTCTCCCGGAGAAGCTTTCCGAAGCTGTCATTTCCAACCTTTCCGAGGAAGGCGCAGTTCCTTCCCAGTTTCCGAAGCATCGCAAGCACGTTGCAAGGCGCGCCGCCGGGGTTCACTTCCAGCATCGGATTTCCCTGGGCGCTGAAGCCGCTTTCCGTAAAGTCGATCAAAAGCTCGCCAAGAGCCGCCACGTCATACCTTTTCATTTCTTCTCCTCTTGAAAAAGATCATATTTGCAAACATCGACCTCAGCCTCTCCGTCCACATAGAAGGCAATGCCGGTGGCAGACAGTTCGGTGAGGACAGTCGCCGTAACGACCTGTTCTCCGTCGTTCAGGAAGGCTTCCACACTGAAGCGGTCCAGGATCAGGTGGATCTTGATCTCGCCGTTCCGCGAGGGAACCAGGCACCTGCGCTGATGAATGTACGCGCGGCGTGAACCGGAGAATTTCCGGTCGATCCGAAGCACCGACTCATGCGGACGATAGGTAATGCTGGTCCTGAACTTTTCATTGCGCATGAAGTGCACCGCGAACTTGTGATACATCGGCGCGTCCTTGACCGGTCTCACTGTAAGCTCCAGTTCGACCGTCCGTCCCGAAACGCCCGGGAGCACCACGTCTCCGCTCATGCGGACACTGTCATAGCGGACCGGATTCGAGCGGAATGCTTCCAGTTCACGGATCGGTCTCTGATAAAGCCGGCCGTCCTTCAGGAAGATCTCGCGCGGCAGCGTCATCTGTCCGAACCATCTCGTGCCTTTCCTTGAGATCAGATTGGTCGTATCCCAGTTCTGCATCCAGCCGATCATGACCCGCCTTCCGTCCGGGGTCAGCACAGTCTGTGGCGCATAAAAGTCAATGCCATAGTCGATCGAGTGTATGTTCTCGGGAACAAAGCGCTTCTTTTCCTCGTCAAAATGTCCGATCAAAGCGGCCGTTCCGTTGCCGTTGTGGAATTCGAAGCCCTCCGGAAGCATGTCCTGAAGGCTCAGAAGCATCACGGTTTTCCCGTCCAGTTCGAACAGGTCCGGGCACTCCCACATGAGGCCTAAGTTTCCGTCATTTTCCAGAAGTATCCCTTCGTAGGTCCAGGAAATACCGTCCGCGCTCCTGTAGGACAGGATCGCGCCGAGGCCGTTATCCCTGCACGCGGCCATGACCGCGCGGAAGCTTCCGTCCTTCAGTTTGAGGATCTTCGGATCGCGGAAGTTCATCTTGTCGAAGCCTTCCGGGAGCATATTCTCGGTGATCACCGGATTCTCCGGGATCTTCTGATACTCCACTCCGTCGCCGATCGCCACGCACTGGATCTGGACTTCCGATTCCTTGTCTCCGTTTTCTCTCCGGACGCCGGTATACAGAAGGATCTGGCGTCCGTCCGCGAGTTCCTCCGCAGAACCCGAGAAAACGCCGGTTCCGTCGTACCATTCATCGGGCGCAAGCGCCGTCGGCAGATAGGACCAGTGTAAGAGATCCGTAGTGACCGCGTGTCCCCAGTGCATCGCATCCCAGACCGTATCGTACGGATTGTACTGATAAAAGAGATGATATTTGCCCTGGTATAATGAGAATCCGTTGGGGTCGTTCATCCAGCCCGTATAAGGCGTCAGATGAAAGAGCGGGCGGCTCTCATCCGTGATCAGCTTGGCTGCCTCTCTTTCATAGGCTCTTGCAAACAGAAGTTTCTGATTCATTCGTCTTTCTCTTCCTTTTCTCTCTGTATCCGTTCCAGATCTTCCGGGCGCATGTGCTTCAAAAAGACCGATTCCATCAGGAATGTCGTTCCGAAGAAGACGGCACCGGGAATAATGATGACCAGGGCGGGCATGGTCAGCGCCAGCGCGAGACCGCCGATCACAAGGACCATCATGGCCAGAAGGATCAGCGGGTGCGCGCGGAACAGGATAAAGCTGAACTTCAGCACGTCCTTCACGGTCCCCTGGAATCTCGCGGAATAGGCGGCCAGATATACTGTCCACGTCACCGCAAAGGCCAGAAGCACCAGGACGCCCCAGTATAACCAGCCGAAAGGCTTGTTCTGTATCCAGAGGCTCCGTAATACAATGGCATCGAAAACCAGAAGCCCGAGGATCACGAGCGCGACGAGCCAGGCCAGCGTAGAACGCTTAAAGTTCTCCTTAAACGGATCCCAGAAGCTGTTCCAGAGATAATCCTCTCCCTTGCGGATATGGTGATAAACCGCACTGTAAAGCGCCGCAGAGGCCGCGCCCATCGTGAATACCGGAACCGAGAAAACCGCCCAGAGCACGCTTAAAATGATCAGGTCAAACACCGACGTGAGAAACCTCATCAATGGATTGTTGACATCGAACAACCGGCGCATGCGGCTGCTCCTTTCATTTATTTCGTATAAAGTTTGAGGTCCGAAAGCGTCACGCTGTTGTTCTCCGCGAACAGGCGGATGGGCTTTCCGGAAACGCCATAGAGGCGCACGGTCAGAGAAGCAATGCCGTCCAGATAGAAGATGCCGACGGATCCGTCCTGAATATAGGTGAATTCATAGGTCTTGCCCGGATCGGTCACGGCAGCGGTCTGAGTGATCACGGTCTCACCTTCGTTGAACTGCAGCAGGATCTGATCGTCCTTCGGATCCAGCGTGATGGTCTTGTACTTTTCCGTACGGCCATTGTAGTCAAAGGCGAAACCGAAGCTTCCGTTCTTCTCGAAGGAGATCTTGCCGCTCAGCACAAAGCTCTCATACGCCGTGCAGAGTTCCGCATAATTATACGACGATCCGGCTTCGACGGAAAGAGTCATTCCGTCCACCAGAAGCTGTCTTCTGTTCTTGTACTGGCCAAGGAGTTCATCGACAGGCGTCAGCGTCAGCGTACCGTCCGGATTCTGCTCCACCTTCTGTACCGCAAGGTTTCCGGCCCAACCGGAGACTTCCTGCGTGGAAGAAACGGATTCGGAACGTCTCGCCCAGCCGATCATGTACACGTCCTTGCCGTCTTCCGCGTGCTTCGCGGCATAGAACAGGTCGCCGTCCAGACGGATCGGATCGGAGTAGGGGCCGTAAGGCGTGTCGGAATAAGCATACCAAAGCGTGTCGTCCTGTCCGGAATACGTCAGATAATACTTGTCTCCGATGGTGAAGGTGTCTGAGCATTCCAGATTCCAGAACGTTTCCGGATCCGTGAAAATGATTCCGTCATAGGTGACGTTCTGAAGGTCCGAAGACAGTGTGTACTTCAGGATCCTGGCCTTGTTGCTCTTGGAAGCCGTAACGGTCATCGTGATCGTATCGGTTTCCGGATCATAATAAGCCTGCGGGTCGCGGAAGTCATTTTTCTGCCCGAGATCGGCCGGAGGAATGATCTCCCAGTCCGCGACTTTCTCAAAAGAGGTCAGTCCGTCGCTCTTCGCGACCATGACCTTCTCCTTGTATTCATAGGAATCCGAGCCGGCATGGCCCGTATAGAAGAAGTAATACTCGTCCTTCACCTTGACGACGGAGCCGGTGCCGATCCAGCCGTCCTGGCCGCCGCTTCTGGACGCTTCCAGAACGACTTCGTCCTGATCTTCATAGGTGATGAAGTCTTTCGTCGTCAGAAGGTAGATGGAGTGGTTGTAAGAATCTCCGCCCTCTTTCAGATAATAGATATAGTAGACGCCGTCTTCGTAATACGGCATCGTATCTCCGACGTAGGGCTGGACGCCGTTGTCGAGATCCGGAAGGAAGAAAATGTCATAGGAATAAGCTGCTTCCTGAGAACCGGGCGTCCGAAGCGCAGCAAAATCTTTTTCATCTTCCGGGAAGACAAAGGCTTCTCCGTCTTCCGCGACATTCGCAGGCTTGGTTTCCTTCGGCGCGCATGCGGAAAACAGCATGGCCAGGCAAAGGATCAGTGAAAACACAACAGCATAAGACGCTCTTTTCATGTCGGTTTCTCCCTTTCAGTCCCAAAGGGGGACAGTTGCCTGCCCCCCTCGGGATTCGTTTTGTATTACAGAACGCTTCTCTGGTAGATCTTGATGCTCGTGAATTCGATCACGACATCGCCAAGCGCGGCGGTTGCTTCCGAACCGAACTGGAACAGAAGCTCGCAGCCCATATCCATGACGAAGGTGTCTGTGGTTTCAAATGTGAAGGTCTGCTCTTCGGTCGTGAAGTCGATGCCTTCGGAGACACGCGGATCCCAGCCGCCCTGGGGATTCAGGAAGAATCCGCAGGATACCGGCTTCGTGGCCTTCGCGGTGATCTCAACGACAAAGTAGCTGTCGCCGGGAAGCGTGATCGGGCAGATCAGCTTGTTGTGCCAGTCGACCGTGCCGCCATCGTCGATACGGTAGAACAGGCTGCCGTCTTTCGTCCAGATCGTTCCGACGCCGCGCTCGTTGTCTTCGTCCGTGCCGTTGAAGGTCTCCCAGGGATACTGTTCGCTCTTCTCGTAAGGCGTGCCCTTGCCGATCGGGGCAAATGCTTCGATGGTCTTCTTCGTTTCCTTGTCGCCGCCGACCTTATTGAACACGAATTCCGTGATCTTAAGCGTGTTGGCGGTCACACCTTCGGACGGATTGCCGATCTGCATGCGGATGACCGGATCATCCACGTTCGCTTCCGCGACGAAAGTGCCGGTAACGGTCACTTCTTCGCCTTCCGGAACGGAGATGGCGTTGAAGTTCGCGCGTGCTTCATGATATCTCGCGGCGCTCTCAACGAGGCACTCGCCGCTCTGGGCGTGCTCGCCGGAGATCTTGAAGCTGTAGTTGTACTTTTCGCCCTGGGCGATCGTGACATTCGGGATCTCAAGGTTGGCCTTGATGCTCCAGACGCCGCCCTCGGTCGGATAAGAACTGATCTTCACGACCGCTGCGCCGTCTTCGTAAGCAACTTCCGCCGCCGCGCCGTCGCCTGCTTCCACAAACGCGCCGCTGCCGGCGAATTCGCTGGTGTAAAGCGGCTCAAGCGTTTCCTCGCCGACGATCTCATAGATCTCGACCTTGTCGATCGTGACCGTGAAGTTCTCAGGCGTGGTGTCTGCTGCATTGTCCGGATTCGGAGTGATCTTGCCGAGGTTGAGCATCAGTTCCGCGCTGCCTTCGCCTTCAGAAGTGAAGGAAAGGTCGATCGCACGCATGGTTTCGTCGATGCGGACATTCCAGAGCGCGTTGAAGGTCGTCCATTCTTCTGCCTTCTCATCGCGGGCGATGAAATGGGCATAGGTGGGGGCGGAAGACTTCGCCCAGATCTTGATGCGGTAATCCGCGGCCGAAAGCGCAAAGCCTTCTTTCACGAAACGGATCGCGCCGTCTCCTTCGCCGGGGTTCTTGATCTCAAACACGAACGCGCCGTCTTTGAGGGTTCCGGAAGCATCCACGCCTTCCGCGATGCTTGCCTTCCAGCCGTGGTCGTCTTTCGCTTCCGTCGTGCTGAAATCAAACTCTTTCAGAAGGACCGCTTCGCCGGTCTTTTTGGTGACAGTCAGCGTCGCATAGGCTTCCGCCGTCTCGCCGCTCTTGTCCGTAACAGAATAGACCAGTTCGTAATCGCCGGCTTTTTCAGGGGTGGCTTTGCCGCCCTTGAACTCAAGGCTCGGGCTGGCTTCGACCGTGATCATCGCGGTCAGGTCGCCGTCTTCGGCATCATTTGCCTTGACGCCTTCCATGACGTCGATCTGCTGTCCTGCTTCGACTGCGAGGTCCTTCACACCGGTGATCTCGGGTTTGGAACCGCCGCCCTGCTGGGACGACTTGTCGGCGCCGCTGCAGGCCGCAAGCGAAAAGATCATCGCAAGGGCCATGAGGATGGCCAGAATCTTTTTCATGAGTTACTCCTCCTCTTTATTTGCCCATGTAACGGTCATAAGCCGTCTGGTAGACCTGCTGGAGCGCAGCGATGTTGCACTTGCCGCTCAGGTTCTGCTGGAAGGAAGCCCATTCGCTGTCCGAAACGCCGCCGTTCATGAGCCAGCGGATCAGGTTGGTGCGGACGAAGTCGTTGAGGTTGGTCTCATAGTTCGCAAGCGTGTTGAGCTCTTCAAGCGTGAACTGCAGGTTCGGGCAGGGTTTTACACCTTCCGGAACGAAAGGCGTGGTGTACGCGGTCAGGCGGTCCAGACGAAGTTTCGCACGGGGCTCCATGTTCACGACGTTGTTCCAGGCATAATCGCTGAGGTAGATGATGCCGAGCGGGGCATTCTGAAGACGAAGTTCGTCAGCGGTGATTCCGGCCGGAAGTTCCTTCTGAACGAGCATTCCCTTCTCATCGCGCTCTTCTTCATAAACGATGCCGATCGGGCCGTAGTTGATCTGGGCAGAGATGACCGGATCATAGTAACGGTCGAAATAGGCAAGAAGCACTTCGACGTTCGGGCAGGCCGCAAAGATCACGACTTCGCCGGCGCCGACTTCGGGGTTGTTGGAAAGGCAGACCGTCTGATCGCCGTTCGGTCCGACAAGCGGATTCATGACGATGTAGTTCTCGGGGTTCGAGACGACCGTCTCGCTCTCCCACCAGTAGAAGGCGCCGTAGGTCTCAAGGCCCTTGCCGTTGGCGAGGAAGTTGTCCTGAGAGATTTCGAAGGAAACCTTGTCGATCAGGTTTTTCGTGACCCAGTCGGCCAGGAAGTTGGTCGCGGTCTTGAAGCGCTCGTCCTGAACGGTGTAGGTCACTTTGTCGTTGACGATGATGCGATGCTCCAGGTTGTCGTTCAGACCGAACATACCGTACAGATCGCACTGGTTGCCCTGCCAGTTGTTGTAAACGAAGCTCAGCGGACGCTCGTCGCCGGCGTTGCCGTTTCCGTTCATGTCATTGTCACGGAAATAGGTCAGCATGGCTTCCATCTGCTCGCAGTTCAAGTTCAGGCCGTCCTTCAGGTCGTCTTTCGAAACGCCCTTCAGCGCGCCTGCGTCGATCGCGGCCGCCGCCCAGTTCTTGTTCAGGAAGAGGATGTTGGGGTTCTGAAGAAGGCCCATTTCCTCAATACGCGGCAGAGAGTAGATCTTGCCGTCTTCCACGTTGATCAGCTGGTTCTTGATGTCGGGACGCTCTTCCAGGATCTTGGAGAAGTTCGGCATGTATTCCAGATAGTCGCTGATCGGAAGCAGCACTTTACGCTTGGCGTACTTGATGATCTCGCCTGCGCCCATGCCGGCATGGTAGATCGCATCCGGACGCTTGTCGGCGTTGCCGAAGATCAGGTTCTTCTGCTGAGAATAGACCGATTCGGAAACGTTCTCCCAGGAGACGTACACATTGGTGCTCTCGAAGAGGTCCTGCATGATCTTCATGTCGTTGTAGTCCAGCGCGGAAGCGTTCTTCGACGAATAAATGCTGAAGGACAGCTCCTTTGCGCCTTTCTCGTTGAGAATGGGGGCGTTTGTGTCTTTCCACTGGAAGCCGTATTCGCTGACCAGCTTGTCAACGCCTGCATTCTCCTGCTTGCCCGAGTCCTTTCCGCCGCTCTTGCAGCCTGCCATGGACAGGACCATCAGAAGCGCAAGGATCAAGGCGATTCCCTTTTTCATCATTCTTTCCTCCTTAAATATGTTTCTCCGATTACTCCTTCAGGGAGCCGATCATGACGCCCTGAGCAAAGTACTTCTGAACAAACGGATACAGTAACAGGACCGGTACGCTCGACACGATAACCGAGACGTACTTGAGCTGGTTGGCCAGACGGTACTGCTCGAGAATGGTCTCGCCGCTGCCGCCGGTCGTGCTCTCCGACGCGATCAGGATCTCCTTCAGAACGAGCTGCAGCGGATACAGATTTTCGTTCTGCAGGAAGATCATGGCGTTGAAGTAGCTGTTCCACTGACCGACCGCATAGTAGAGGGCCATGACGGCGATGATCGCTTTGGACAGCGGAAGCACGATCTCTCCGAAGATACGGAAGGTGCCTGCGCCGTCGATGGTGGCCGCCTCGATCAGGCTGGTGGGGATGCTGGACTCGAAGAATGTCTTGGTCATGAACAGGTTCCACACCGAGAGGATCGAAGGCAGAATGACCGCCCAGATCGTGTTCACCAGTCCGAGGCTGCTCATGACGTTGTAGAACGGGATCAGACCGCCGCCGAAGAACATCGGGATGATGAAGTAGATCATGAACAGTTTCTTGCCCGGAAGCGTCTTGCGGCTCAGGGCCCAGCCGGCAGGAACCGTGACGATCAGCGACAGAACGACGGTCAGCGCCGTGTAGAAGATCGTATTACGATAGCCAAGCCAGATGTCTTTCCGTTCCAGGATCTTCTGGAAGCCGGAGAATGTGATATCCACCGGATACAGGACGACACGTCCGCCGAGGACCGCGTCCGGATCGGAGATGGATGCGATGATGATGAAATACAGCGGGTAGAGGACGATCAGCGCGAGGATCGCAAGGACGATCGCGTTGATGATGTAGAATATCTTGTCGCCGACTGTATCCCGTAATGCTTTTTTAGGAGTACGCTGCTTTGCCATGTCATTCCCTCCTTACCAAAGCGAATTCTCTGAGAACCGCTTCGAGGTCGTGTTGGCTATGATCAGCAGTACGACGTTGATGAGCGAGTTGAACAAGCCGATCGCGGTCGCGTATGCCTGATCCGGTACACCGGTCAGACCGCGTTTATACACGTATGTCGAAATCAGTTCAGAGACCTGAAGGTTGCCGTCTGTCTGCATCAGAAGGGCCTTCTCGTAACCGACGCCCATCAGACCGCCGATCGACATGATCAGCATGACTGAGATCATCGGCATGATGGCCGGCAGGTCCACGTGAAGCACACGCTGGAACCTGGTCGCGCCGTCGAGAACGGCTGCCTCATGCTGCTGCGGGTCGACGTTGGACAGAGCAGCGATGTAAATGATCGCGCTCCAGCCGAAATCCTGCCAGTTGCTGGAAAGGATGTAGAGCGGACGGAAAGCGGAGCTCTCCAGGAAATAGGAATATCTCTCGCCGCCGAAGTGCGCCGCGATGTTGTTGACCAGACCGTAACGTCCAAAGAACAGCGTCAGCATACCGACCAAGACGACCAGAGAGATGAAGTGCGGGGCATTGAAGATCGTCTGCAGCGTCTTCGCCATCTTCTTTCCCTTCAGCGCGTTGAGCATCAGAGAAACGATGATCGGAAGCGGGAAACCGATGAAGAAGCCGATGATGCAGATGAGGAACGTATTCTTCATCAGAGGCCAGAACATCGGATCCGTGAAGAAACGCTCAAAGTTCTCAAAGCCGATCCAGATCGTCGTATCCGAAAGGATCTTGTCGCCGGGCATGAAATCCTGGAAAGCGATCAGGATGCCGTAGATCGGAAGGTAGTTAAACAGGAACACTACCGCGACCGCAGGCAGTATCATTAAAAGATACGGCGCGTTCTCTTTCAGAGAGCGTATCCGTCTGCCCTTCGATACTTTTTTCTTCGTGACAGGCTCTTTGGGGGCGAGAGCCTTCTCACTCTTGTCTTTTGCTGCTTTCATGGGCACCCTCCTGCTCTCAGAAATCGTAGCGTTTGCAGACCGGCGCATTGTTCGCGGCAGATTCTGCATCATACCAGATCAGGTTGTTGCCGGTTTCCTTGTCAAACAGCTGGATCAGCTTCGGCTTCGTGGTGAAATTGACCGTACGTCCCATAGAAACGTCTGTCTCAAGGTCAAAGGTCGGGATCAGCATGACCACTTCGTCGCGGTCGCTGCGGGCATGGATGTTGTACTCGCTGCCCATCATCTCGCTGACTTCGATCGTGGCGGTGAGCTGACCGCTGCCGACCGTGATGTGCTGCGGGCGGATGCCGGCAACGATGGTGCACTCTTCCACGCCGTTCTGCGCCAGAGCCTTCTGCTGGAACTCATCGAGTTCAAAGAGCACCCCGCGGATCTCGGCAAAGTACTTGCCATCCTGCTTGAGCAGTTTGCAGTCGTCAAAGAAGTTCATGACCGGCATGCCGATGAAGCCGGCGACGAACAGGTTGACAGGCTTGTTGAACACTTCCTGCGGTGTTCCGATCTGGTTCACGTAACCGTCCTTCATGATCACGATACGGTCGCCGAGCGTCATGGCCTCGGTCTGGTCGTGCGTGACGTACATGAACGTTGTGTCGATACGGGAGCGCAGCTTGATGATCTCGGCGCGCATCTGGTTGCGGAGCTTGGCGTCAAGGTTACTGAGCGGCTCGTCCATCAGGAACACTTTCGGGTTACGGACCATGGCGCGGCCGATGGCGACACGCTGTCTCTGTCCGCCGGACAGAGCCTTCGGCTTACGCTTCAGGTACTGTGTGATATCCAGGATGTCCGCTACTTCACGGACCTTCTTGTCGATGACATCCTTCTTCTCTTTCCTGAGCTTCAGGGCAAAAGCAAGATTGTCATAGACGGTCTTGTGCGGATAAAGCGCGTAGTTCTGGAAAACCATCGCAATATCCCTGTCCTTCGGGGCAACTTCATTGACCAGTCTGCCGTCAATGTACAGTTCACCGTCTGAGATCTCCTCCAGTCCGGCAACCATGCGGAGCGTCGTGGACTTTCCGCATCCGGAAGGACCGACAAGAACGATAAACTCTTTGTCCTTGATCTCTAAATTGACATCATGGACTGCGGTCACTTTGTTGTCGTAGACCTTCTTCAACCCCTTCATGATGACTTCCGACATCTTCCGTTCTCCTCCTTATTCACTTCTTGTTCGAGGCGCGGGTTTCAACACCGGAAACCGGCGCCTCCTTCTCCCCTTCGTTGGTGCTATTCACAATATAAACATAATTTTACAATGCGTCAATACATAAGTTTACATTAAATTGTAATAATGTAACAATAAGTCGCTTTTCCGCAGTTTTTCAAGTTTGATTGGTTTACATTTTGCACATTTTGTTTCTTGTTTATTCACTTCCTGCGTGTTATAATTCCCCCTAAAGTATGAAAGTATGAGGGAAAGAACATGGCTCTCAAACGCGTAACCTTACTGGATATTGCAAATGCATGCGGGTTCAGCCGGAACACAGTTTCAAAAGTATTCAACAACCGGGGAGACGTTCCCGAAGCCACCCGTAACATCATTCTGAAAAAAGCAAGAGAAATGGGCTATTATCAGCTGCCTGGCGGTAACTCCGAGTCCTATGAGTCCGAAAAGGGCAACGTTGCGCTTCTGACAAGCAGCAATTCGATAAGCCACGCTTTCGGGGTCTCGTTTCTCCGAGGCTTCACCAATCAGATGAGCCGCCGTGGCTATAATCTCAAAATCTATGAAATCGACCCGGCTGAAGTAGAAAGCCGGCTCCTGCCGCCGCACCTCCATCTGCCTGACATGTCAGGACTGGTCGGCATCGAACTGTTCGACAAAGACTATCTGGCGATGCTGTCTTCGCTGGGTGTTCCCACGATCTTTGTGGACTGTTTTGCCGGCGCCGGATCTTCCATCATCCAAAGCGACGTGATCTCCATGGATAGTTTTGCCAGCTCGATCACACTGACAGAGCACCTGATCAAGGCCGGAGCAAAGAAGATCGGCTTTGTCGGGGATATCCGCCATTGTCTGAGTTTTGAGGAGCGGTGGATCGGTTATTGCGCCGCATTGCGCAGGAAAGGGATCGAGCCCGCTCATGAGTGTTCGATCCTGGCGGAAGACTGCGACGGGTACGGGGATCCCGCATGGATGCTCTCTCAGTTGAACGACATGCCCGAAATGCCGGACGCCTTCGTCTGCGCCAATGATTTTATTGCAATCTCTTTGATGGCCGCGCTGAAACAGAAAGGGCTCTCCATCCCGGCAGACGTCATGGTCACCGGATTCGATGGTTCCCCGGAATCCTCCGTCGTGGAACCCGCGCTCACGACCGCCCGGATCCCAGGCGCCGACATCGGCCGCATGGCAGCGGACATCCTGCTCAACCAGATTGAGAATCCCGGGCGTCCGTTTATGCGGACATATGTCAAAACAGAGCCTGTCTTCAGAGGAAGCACACGTTGATGTTCTCGAACATGGAAATATGAAAAAACCGGCGTTTCCGCCGGTTTTTTGTTTGGGACAATCTTTTCAATGCTCTCAGATCTTTGTCTTGAAAATGTCAAACAGGATCATGATCAGGTTGTGCTCGTAGATCCAGGAAAGGACTTTGCTCTCATCGAGCTGCTTCGCGAAGAAGGCGCCGACGCCTGTGCCGGAAAAGAGCGGGACAAGAAGCAGGAGTCCATCGACAACAAAGGCAGCAATGACCAGTCCGAAGACCATGCCAAGGAATCCGTTGATGGTCCTCAGCCCCGGAAGCTTGAGCGCTTTCCGAAGCGGTATGCTCAGCAACAGCACGATGCCAAGTGCGATCAGGAAGACGCCTGCCGCCGTCAGCACGGACATGCTCCAGTCCGAGATGCGCGCGGAAACGATGCCCTTTTTGGCCGTAAGTCCGGCTGTTCCCGCCAGTTCCTCCCTAAGTTCCGTCTTTCGTTCTGACGGGGCCGGAAGCCGGCTCACGAAAAGGGCGAGTTCTTCTTCGCTCTTCACGTCTTCAAGAAGATTCTCCGAGATGCTCTGAGTCAGTTTCTCATCCCAGTCCGTGTCCCGGTCGATCCATTCTTTTACAAAAGGCTTCAGGCCCCAGGTCAGAAGCACGGCCAGGACGACTGCGATCAGGCCGGAGACAAAGCCGAAAATGCCTTTCTTCCAGCCGATGATCCCCATGAGGACCGCAAAAACACCGATAACTGCCAGAATGATCATGACTCGCCGGCCTTGATAAAGAATCTCGCGGTGATGCGGGTGAGGCCGTCGTCCTCTTCCGCGCCTGAGAACAGGCCGCGGATCCCGCCCTTGCTGGCCAGATCCAGCGCTTTCTTCGCATAGTCGCGGATGCGGCTCCGATAGAAGCCTTGGCCTTCTTTCAGAAGCTTCCGGGCATATTCATAGCAAATGCTCTGGGCCTCCCGGTCCATTCTCGCGCCCTGATGCAGAAGGTATTCTTTC
>JAEEGL013667384.1_pt1 | contig 13531 bp, 14 predicted proteins | sample 9134231 | NCBI WGS metagenome assembly JAEEGL01 (sample SAMN16246548, study PRJNA631951) | gut metagenome | biome: gut microbiome; feature: rumen; material: fiber-attached | host: Bos | place: Iran: Karaj | collected 2018-10
ACGGTATCTTGTCAACATGGAAACCCGCCGTGAAACGGCGGGTTTCTCCTGTTTCCGTATGTCTTATTCTCCGCTCAGAAGAGGAACGGCACGAACCGGGCGATCACCCAGCCGATAACAAAGGACGCCACGTTGGCCGCCAGGGCGTACAGCACGATCTTTCCCACAGAGATCTTCCGCTGGACGGCGCGGCGGAAGGTGATGCCGTACACCACCGCCTCCACGATGATCACCAGCAGCTCCAGCGGGATGTAGAAGATCAGCGCGGCCCACGGCCCCTCTGCGTTGTAGATGGCGTTCAGCGCCACGTTCAGGGCCAATTGCGTCACCACGTTGACCACCGTGATCAGCCCCAGCAGCTTCTTCTCCCGGAAACCGAACAGCAGGGCAACGCCCAGCTCGATGAGGATCGTGATGACCATCCGGCCCACAAGCCCCACGATCTGCGCGGTATAGTTGAAGCTGCGCCGTACCGTCATGGCGCCGTCCGCCAGATTGGCGGTGTAATAGCTGTCAAAGGCATAGCGCTCCAGCACGCCGCTGCTGATGAACTCCCCCGTCTCCGGGTAATAGAGCAGGATCTTGAAGGTCTGGGGCGGATGGTAGCCCCAGGTAAAGCCCTTGATCTCGTCACACCGCCAGTACTGCTGCAGGAAGAAGAAGCCGTCAGCGTCTTTGTATTCCGCAAATGCCTGCCAGACGCCGTGGTTGCCGCCGTAATCCTGGATACTCTCCTCACTGCCGTCCCACACGTTGGCCGGTCCCGTGGACTCGGTGCTGGACAGCAGCGTGCCGTAGCACACCCGTCCGTCCATGTTTTCAATGGTGATCTCCACCGAGGGCTTGGGCCCCGTGTCGGCATGTGCCGTCACCGGCAGCAGGCACACCAGCAGCATCACGCACAAGAGCGCCGTGACGATCCGCTTTCCCGTCTCTCTCATGGTTCCTCTCCCTTCCGTCCGATCCCCATCAGTTCACCGTGGTGCCGTACAGATAGGTCTGGATCATCTTGGCGTTCTGCTTCAGATCCGGCAGCAGAACCATCATGCCGCGGATGACCTCATCGCTGAAGGCTCCGGTCACCGGCAGGCGGTAGTTGCCGCCCATCACGGGCCTCTTCATGACGTAATAGGACACATAGCTGATAATATCGCCGTTGGTCATATCCGTGGTCAGGTTGGGCATAATGGCATAGGCCATGTCGTAAATCTCGGCTACGCCCAGGGTCTTGAGCTTGCTGAATGCGGCATTCAGCACCCTGCGCTGACGCTCGGTGCGCTCGTAGTCTGCGTTGCCGATGTGGCGGATACGGGAATAGGCCAGCAGCTGCTCGGCGCTCATGGCGTTGACGCCCTCATGAAGATTCCAGCCCTTGTTCCAGTTGTTCAGATAGCTGGCCTCATTGGCCTTCAGCTCGATGTTCAGCGGCGCAATCCGACCGATGGTGCTGATGAACCCGTTGAAATCCACCTCGACGTTGGCATCAATGACGATGCCGAAGTCCTCCTTGATGACCTGGTCCAGCAGCGACATGCCGCCAAACACGTAGGCGGCGTTGATGCGGTTGTCAGTATAACCGGGGATGGGCACGTACATATCGCGCATCAGCGAAACCAGGGTGATGACCCCCGTCTTTTTATTGATGCTGCACACGATCATGCTGTCCGACCGGGTCCGGCCCGTCTCGCCTGGGCGGCGGTCCTGGCCGATGAGCAGGATGTTCTTCACGTTGGGGTCGGACATGGAGCGGATGCCTGTCCACGCGATATCGCCCGGCTGTATGGTGTCACCGTTGGCTTCATCGTCCCGCTCAAAGTACTCCTGGTCCCGGGGCAGATAGGTGTCCATCTCCTTGCTCAGGTCCACGCGGTTCATCTTGCTGAGCAGATGGGTGGCCAGAAACAGGGCGCCGCCAACGACAATGACAAGCAGCAACACCGCCACCAGCAGAACGGTGCGGCCGGGTTTTTTCTTTTTCTGGGGGGACATTTTTTCTGCAAATCTCTTTCCCATCTTTATCTCCTCCTTGTTGCGCTGCTGAATCCGGCGCGGTAAGCACAGGATTGTCAAATATCCGGCATTATATCATCTGTATCCCGAAATATCAACCACGGCGATTTCCGGGGGGTTGAAAAAACGCGGCAGCCTGCTGCCGGCCAGTCCCGTGGTCAGTACGCAGGTGGCCCGGCCGCCCGTAAAAATCCCTTTCGTATAGGGTGGAAGCCACCCTACGTAAGGCGCCGCCAGCCCCTGATCCAGAAACGGGATCCGGATCAGACCGCCGTGGTAGTGTCCCGACAGCACCAGGTCCACGGGATAATCGTCGATGTACGCCCAATCCAGCCATGTCGTCGGGATATGGTCCAGCAGGAGCTTAAAGCGATCGGTGGCCTCAAAGGCGTCGGCAAACACCAGCTCCCGTCTCCGCAGCTCCGCATCGCCGATGGTCATGCCCGGCTGGCGATAGTAGCTCGTATTGCCTCCGATCCGAACCGGTGTTCCGCGGATCTCCACGTCCGCGAATTCGCAGATCAGAACCGTGGCGCCGCTTTCCCGGACGGGTTCCAGCAGGTCGGTGCGGAGGTTCCCGGCAAAAGCCTGTTCGTGGTTGCCCAGGCTGAAATACACCGGCGCAATTTTCGCCGCGCCTTGAATGAATCGGCACGTGCGGTGGATCTCGTCGTCGTCGGCGTCGTAGTTGAAAATATCCCCCGCCAGCGCGATGAGGTCAGGCTCCTCCGCGGCGATTCTTTTGAGCAGCCGGCTGTTGCCGGCTCCAAACTCCCGTCCATGCAGATCGGTGAGAAACACGACGCGAAATGCCCCCGTCACCTTCTCCGACTGTACGGAATAACGACTTACCGTCAGGGCGAAGTTGGAATACAGCAGCTCCGCGCCGGTCAGAACCAGAAGAGCGGCCAGTATGGCGCAGACGATTCGCAGCGCAAGGTTTTTTTGGAGTTTATGTTTCATCATCCTCGACTCAGCGCCGGTTCAGCAATTCGGCCTTGTACTCCTTATAGTCCTTGTGGACGTCGTTAATGATCCGCCCCAGGTCTTGCTCGTGTCCGCCCCGCTTCTCCTCCGGCGGCAGTTTCATATAGTCCCTGTACTCGATCTTCAGCACGTTGTCATAGCCCTTTGGGATGCGGAACAGTTTTCCCTCAAACACATGCTGCTCCGTGCGGAGGATATCGGCATACGCATATATCTTTTTGGGGTTTTGCAGCGGGGATACAAGGCCGTTTTCCTTCGGTTCCCGGGCCACCCTGTTCAGAATATAATGAACGATCCGATGTCTGACACAGCGCGGAATCCTGTTGATCAGAAGCTGCCTTCTGTCACCCGTCTTCACGTGGACCATATCCATATACTCTTTTGCCAGCAGCGACTTGGCCAGTGCGATGGTCTTTATCCTTTTCGCTTTCTTCTTTTCATCGCCCTCTGCCGAAATAAGTACAAAAACGTCGATGCACATGCCCCAATGGATGTCATAGGCGCTATACTCGACAGGCATACTGGTCGTTCCGTTCGCCCTGATCTGCGTCCAAAGGAGGGGAAATTTACGCTCCGTCCAGATATTCTGGGCGAAATACTTCTCCGGGTACTCCCTGCCCAGAATGTCGATGAGCTTCCTGTAATCGTTCCACGGCATGGCAATATCCACGTCATCGTCCCAGGGGATAAAGCCCTCGTGACGGATGGCGCCGAGGAGCGTGCCATAGTGCAGGATGTATTGGAGGCCATGTTTGTCGCAGATGGCGGCGATGTCCTCCATCATGCCAAGCTTGAAAAGCTGGATTTCTCGCAGTGTCATAGAATCCCCGGTTTTCCTTTCCATTTATCGCCACGGTTCCCGATTTTATCAGTCAGCGGGATCCATATTTGACTTGATATAACAGATCTTTGACTCCTTCAGCCGTTGGATGACCTCGTTTTTTTCCTTGTCGGATGCCTGTCTGGACCAGTAGATCCAGTCGTGCTCCAGCACCGGCACATGTTCCATTTCCTTTGCCCGTTTTGCCCGGTACTTCGCAAAGGAGCAGATGTATCTGGCGGGATTTCCCGCGTAGACGCTGTTGGGCTCGACGTCTCTGCTGACCAGGGAGTTGGCGCCGATGATCACATTGTCCCCGACGGTGACCCCGCAGAGGATCGTGGTGCCCTGGCCGACAAAGACGTGGTTTCCGATGCTGACCCGCCCCATTTTGGTGTAGCCGTTTGACAGCGCCGGGCTGGCGTCATGGGCAAGTATCATCACGTTTGTGGAGATGATGCAGTCCTCGCCGATCTCGATGAGCCAGGGAAACATCTGGTCGATGCCCCAGGGGCTGTGCATTCTCTTTTTTGAGGATGCCGCGATCTTGAAGCCTCTGGCCTCCAGCTCCCTGAACGGATCGCTGCTCTCCACCCGCTTCCGGGGGAACAGGCTCCTCCAGATCTTTTTCAGAAATTTCTTTATCGCATTCATTTTATCATTTCTCCGCGCCGTTCTCAGCGAATTCGTTTTGCCGGCACTCCGCCCCAGACGGAATCAGACGGCAGGTCCTTCACCACCACCGCGTTGGCGCCGATGGTGACGTGGTCGCCGATGGTGATGGGGCCGAGGACTTTCGCACCGCAGGTGATGGTCACGTCATCGCCAATGACCGGCGCCCTGGTGTTATCTTTGTAGCCGATGGTCACCTGCTGATTGATCCAGCAGTTTTCACCGATGGATTCTGCCGCGATATAGGTGCTGAATCCGTGCTGGATGAACAGTCCTCCGCCGATATCAGGCGTGGTGATATACAGCGAATCAAGAGGCGGATAGAGCAGCCTGACCCAGCCTCGATACATCCGCTTTTTCAGCCGGTAGAGATAAAGGGAACGGAACGCCTTGTCTGTGGTCATCAACATGGACAGCGCCTGTTTGTTCGCTCCCTCTATTCCCATAACCGCCTTCCAGCGCTTCAGATCCTTTGCGAACCGTTCGTCCTTCCAGGGGACGCCTGCGCTGATCAGCAGAAACTTTACTTTTGCCAGCAGTTTTCTCATGGTCGATCCCGTTATCCTTCCCTGTTCAAAAAGCCGATATAATCGATTTCATCCAGATATCGTCTGCCGGTTTTCTCAATGACAGACAATATTCCCCCAACAAATGAGTCCTGACCATCACAACTTGCCACCTCATAGTTCCGGACACCGCTGATCGGAGCGTGCAGGATGGCAAGTTTCCGCGCATCCCAGCGGTCAAACTCTATTAAATCTGCCAAATATGCATCATCATAGAATTGCCAGATAAAGTAGAGTCTGTCATAGTTGACTCTGGCACTGCGTTCCTTCCACTTTTCGTATGCATTTTCAAAAGTGGGATAGTGCATGAAGTTCACTTCAATGGGGATATGCTGATTGTCCTTCGGGATGATCGTGCCCACCGGATAGGGTTTTGTTTCGTCCGGCGTCTCCCGGATCTCGCAGGAGAGGTAGTATTCCAAATTCTGTGCAAATGCCAGAAACCGGGCCTGGGGAATCCATAAATTCACTGTCGGTGAACGAAACTGTTCTCCCAGATCGTGGGATATTACTCCCCCGATACAGTTATTCGTGATTAGGCTGAAATCATGATTGTGATTCCTCTCCCGCAGCTGTTTGATCCATTTTTCCCGTCTATTCCTGCGCAGGTTTTTAAGCCACTTCGCATATGCGGTACTCATTATCATATTCCGTCCGACCTCCGTACACTAAACTTGTTACCCGTTATCCTTCCCTGTTCAAAAAGCCGATATAATCGATTTCATCCAGATATCGTTTGCCGGTTTTCTCAATGATATCCAGAATTTTCCCGTTGTGCGGATCGTGGTCATAGCAGTCTGTTACTTCGCAGTTCCGGACGCCTTCGATGGGCTCATGCAGAATCAAAAGCTTCCGCACATCCCAGCGTTCAAACGCTCTGACGTCTTCTATATGGTCGTCATCAAAGAAATGCCAGATAAAGTAGAGCCTGTCATAGTTGACTCTGGCGCAGCGTTCCTTCCATTTGGCATATCCCTCCGCAAAGGAGTGATAGTGCATGAAGTTCACCTGGATGGGGATATGCTGCTCATCCTTCGGGATGATGGTGCCCACCGGATAGGGTTTTGTGTCGTCCGGCGTCTCCCGGATCTCACAGGACAGATAGTATTTCAAATCCTGCGCGAATGTGAGGAACTGATCCTGGGGAAGCCAGAGATTCACCGTGGGCGAGCGGAACTGCTCGCCAAGATCGTGGGAGATCACTCCTCCCACACAATCATTCGTGATCAGGCTGAAATCGTGGTTGTGATTTCTCTTCCGCAGCTGTCTAAGCCACCTTTCCCGCTTTATCCTGCGCCAGTAATTGACGCCCTTCACAAAAACAGAATCATTCATAGTGTATCCAATCCCTGTATCCTACTCCCGTTCGTGCTGCTCACTCGTTTTCCGTACGATTCTGGCCGGTACGCCGACGCAGGTGCATCCTTCTTCCTCGATCGAGCGGATCACCACCGCGCCAGCCCCGATCATCGTATGGCTGGCAACCGTGATATCGCCGATGATAACCGCGCCGTAGCCCAGCTCCACATTGTCGCCCAGAACGGGGTTTTTGTTCGCCGCCCCGTCATTGCCGATGCAGTTTGCGCCGCGGAGCACACAGTTCTCCCCCGCCCTGACGTCGGGGTTTACCACGATGCTGCCGCCATGCCAGATGGAAAGCCCCTTCCCGAAGCAGTTGGGGCCGATCTCGATCCCCAGCCGGTTTCCCAGCCGGTTTTTCTTCCGCTCATAATAATAGCCCAGATACGTATGAAGCCGGCTGCCTTTGGAATTGTTCAGATGGTATTCATAAGTCCGAAGGTACTTCAGATATTTCTTCAGGACGTAGTGGGGCCCGGCGGTAAACGCGTCGATCACACGCCATTTCCGGCTTTCAGGACAATACCATCCGTTGTCCGCGGCGATATACGCCGCCAAATCCTGTTTTGTATGAATCATTTTCAATCACCACGACACTCATTTTTTGCCCCTGAGAACGGCGGAAACCGCGCGCTTGATCCGCTGCACGCGCTCCGCGGCAAGCACTCTTCTGTAACTGCCGGATCCATATGCCCTTCTGAGGGCGGGTAAGAGCGAGAACGTCCCTTTCTGCAAAGCTTCCTGAAAACGTTCCCGCCGCAAAACCGCGTCGTTGTACGCAAATTTCTCCCGCCGGGACATGGGGTTCTGCGGGTGAAACGTATTGTTCAATACGCTCTGATAGTCAAAAAAGACGACGTTGTAAAAACGCTGCCAGGATGTTTTGTCCGTGACGTCCCATTTTTTCAAATGGGAGGCGATGGCCTGCTCCACCGTGTCAATCAGGGGCAGCAGATCCTCTCTGTATCTCCGGAAAAGGGAGTTCTGATCCTCGTTCTGATAGATATAGTTGGTCTTGTTCACGACGCCGATGGTCGTGCAGTCAAGGGCGTCCAGATAGTTCAGATTGAACAGGGTGTCCTCCGCGCGGCTCAGATCTTCCCGCATTCTGATGTTGTTTTTGCGCACGATATCCGTCCTGTACAGGGCAAAACACGGACCCTGAACCAGAATCTTTTCGTAGAGAAGCATATAATCCCGGCGGTCCACAACCGTCAAGGGCTCGCGGTCCGTCAGAACGTAGTCATGCACGTGCGAGGTACATCTAAACCCGCAGATCACGTGTCCGAATTCCGGATGTGCCTCCGCTGTGCGCACCAGATCCTCCAGATAGCACGGCTCCACCACGTCGTCGCTGTCCACGCAGACAAAAAACTCTCCGTTGGCGTGGTCCATCCCGCAGTTTCTGGCTCTGGACACGCCGCCGTTCTCCTGATGGATCACCTGGCAGCGCACGTTCCGCCCGGCGCATGCTTCCCGCAGTTCGTCACAGATCTGACCACTGCGGTCCTTGGAGCCGTCGTCGATCAGGATCAGCTCAAAATCCGTGTATGTCTGGTCCAAAAGGGACTGCACACAGGATGCCAGGGTCTTCTCCGCGTTATAGACGGGTATGATAACAGAAACCATCTCTATCCCTCGTTTCCGTTCTTTGCCTTCAGCTTGTGATAGAGTTTTCCGGCTTTCTGATAAATGCCGTTAAAGTGAAAAGAGAGCCACCGCTTGGGCCGCCGGTTGGCCGGCTCGCTGAAAAATACGGCGGAAAATCGCTTCATCAGGTCATTGTAGCGCTTCTTTTCCCCATCGTTCATCGACCGTTTCAGCGCAGTGAACCCATGCAGGAAATCCGTCTGGATGGATTTCCCATTGATTACGTGGTGGGTCAGACAGAACTCATACCGCTCCACCCTTGCCTCAAATCCGTCCAGCCGGGACTTGGGCGTCTCCGTTTTCATGATGCTGTTTTCCCGGATCCGGTAGTAATAGAGGCCGTCCGGCAGTATCACCGCTCTATGGCAGTTCCACAGCACGTGATGGATGGCGAAATCGTCCTCATGGATCTTGCCAAAGGCAAACCGAAGCTGGTCGAAAATGCTCTTGCTGTACAGTTTGTTCCAGGCCGGGATCACGCGCCAGTTTTTCAGCATGCACTCGAACAGTTCACGCTTGTCATCCGTCGTCAGCTGGAAGAAGGTGTGCTTTTTTTCTATGACGGTTTCATCGTCATCCACGCGGACAAAGTCGCAGATCACCAGGTCGGCATCTTCCCGCTGCGCGGCCTGCAGCATCGTCATGAGATAATCGGGATGGAGATAGTCGTCGCTGTCCACGAAGGCCAGCCACCGGCTGTCGCTGTGCTCCATGGCCCAGTCGATGCCGGCGTTCCGCGCGTCTGACAGGCCGCCGTTCTTCTTGTGGATCACAGCGACGCGGCTGTCCTTTTCGGCGTAGGCGTCACAGATCTGCGGACACGTATCCGGCGAGCCGTCGTCCACCAGCACAAGATCGAAGTCGTTATATGACTGGGCCAGGATGCTCTCCACGCACCGGTCAATGTATTTTTCGACTTTATAGATGGGAACGATTACCGTTATCTGTGCCATATAAATCTCCTCAGTCGTCTTTGGTTTCGCCCTGAATGTCTGCCGCCGTCATACGCACGCCTGGAGGATGATCTCCTTCAGCTTTTCAAAACAGGGCGTCAGCGGGGAGTTGTCGAACCGGCAGTCCTCCATGGCCAGCAGCTCCGGGATGCAGCGCTCCGCCTCCTCCATCGTCTCGGCATATCTGATATACGGGAGATAGGAAATCCAGTCATAGGTGCTCTTCACCTTGTGATTATAGTTGCTGAACACGACGCAGGGCGTCCCTGTCAGTGCGGCGAACACCATGCCGTGAAGGCGATCCGTGATCGCCAGCTTTGCGCTGCGGAACTCCTGCATCTTCTTCCGCACAATCTCGGCGCGGGTCTCCGTGCTGATGATGCCGTCAACTCCCATATCGGTCACCCGGCAGCTCTCCCCCAGGTTCTCGAGCCGATTCCTCAAGTCATCCCAGAAGTCGTTCTGAATGCTCTTCTCCACGTCATTCCGGAGGCACATCAGAACGCCCTTTCGCTGCTGGGGTTTTACGCCGAAATCCTCCGCGGTGGAGGAGAGTACGATATCCGGCATCAGATACATATCCGTTTCCGGATAGAGGGACCTCATGATCTCATAGGATCTCCCCTCTCTCGCCGTCAGGGTTAGTCCGGGCTTCCCGTTGTAAAACGGAATCGACTCTTCCGCGAGTTGCCTCCCCTTCTCCGTATCGGAGTAATAAATCGTCTGGGGGAACGAGATGATCCGTCTGTCCCCGAGGGCGGTGAACGTGTCTCTCCGGAGCCGCTCCTGCCCGATCCACAGATCTCCCATATTTCCGCCGCCGTGCCAGAGGACCGGCAGCTTCCCGCTTCTCTGGACGCTTCGGAGCACCAGCTCTTTGTTCCGGCGGAGCGAGTCATCCGTGACCTCCACCAGCGCCAGCTCCCGGGGGAGGATCCTTTTCAGAAAAGCGATCTCCGCGAGGACGATGGCGCTGTCCCCGATATTCGGGTGGATCGGTGTCCCAATGAGAAAAACCGTACGGGGTGTGCTGGTCCTCAGCACTTTCTTCTGCAGCTGTTTTCTCCTGCACTCGATCTGATACTGATGTATTTGTCCATGTAGCTTTCTCAGCCGGTATAATGCCATGCTATTTTATCCTCCCCAGGGAAAAGCTTGATCCAAAAACAGATCACTGCGGTTCGATCGTCAGGTCATCTACGGCAAGATGGCCCCACCACTGCGTATTCCACGCCGCGCCGTGGTTGAATCCGGGGCGCGCCAGAACGGAGAACGAATAGACGTTGCTGAGCACGTCTACGTTGGTATCGGCGCCAAGCGCTCCGCTCTCCACCAGCGCAAAAGACAGCGAATATCCCCCGGGCACCACCCGGGAGGCATCAAAGCAAACCTTTACGGTGCATTCATCTTCCGCGGGTATGCGTACTTTCTGCGGCGTAGACGCCATGGAAACCGCAAAGCCGCCGTTCGTCCGGATCGCGATGCGTAAATACAGCTGTGCGTCCTCCCTTTTGCGGTTTCGGATCCGCACCCGGAAGTGCAGCCTTTCCCCGAATGAGATGATGCCGTCGGGGCTCTCTGCCATGATCTCCTCGATCGATACCGCCGGATCCGGCCAGAGCGGATCCCGCATATTGGGATTGACCACAATGCGGGCAGAATACTGTTTGCTGTCATGTCCCATGTAGATGGCGATCGCCTTTTCCACGTCCCCGTCAAAAACCAGGCGGCCATGGTCCAGCACGATGCATCTGCTGCAAAGCTGGCGGATGGTGTTCATATTGTGGCTGACGTACAGGATGGTTCTGCCCTCGGTATCGGAGACCTGGCTCATCTTCTCGATGCACTTCCTCTGGAAGGCCATGTCTCCCACCGCCAGCACTTCGTCCATGATCATGATCTCCGAGTCCAGGTGGGACGCCACAGAGAAAGCCAGCTTGACGTACATACCGGAAGAGTAACGCTTGACCGGCGTATCGATGAATTGCCGGCATTCCGAGAAGTCGATGATGTTTTCGATCTTCTTATCGATCTCCGCCTTGGTCATGCCCAGGATCGCGCCGTTCATATAGATGTTTTCCCGCCCGCTGAGTTCCGGGTGGAATCCGGTTCCCACCTCCAGCATGGAGGCGATTCTGCCGTTCATCTCAATGCTTCCGGCAGAGGGTGCGGTGATACGGCTGATCAGCTTCAGCAGGGTCGATTTGCCCGCGCCGTTGTGCCCGATGATGCCGACACGCTCACCTTTCTGCACGGTAAAGGAGATGTCGTCCAGCGCAAAAAACTTTTCCCCCATCCTGCCCGCAGCCTTGCTGTTGATGGTGGCTGTGGGATCTTCCAGTCCTCTGCGCTTTGCGCGCTTGCGCTGCAGCTCATCGCGGAGCGTTGTGCCGCCGATCATTCCGAGCCGGTATTCTTTACTGACATGATCAATTCTTAAAATCTCTTCTGCCATGATACTCTCCGTTTTCTCTTTCATCCGTTTCTGTTTGCCCGGGGATCAGACTGTGTCCATAAAGGTGCGCTCCACCTTGTTGAAAAGCAGCACGCCGCACGCCAGAACGATCAGCGTAAAGACCCAGGACCAGCCATATGACAGCCAGTCGATGGAACCGGCTTCGCTGCCGAGGAATCCGTAGCGCATCATCTCAATGATCGAAGACATGGGGTTTGCCCGCGAAATCAGGTGCAGAACAGTGGAGCTGCTAAAAAGATCCATGGAGTACGCCACCGGCGTAGCATACATCCAGAGCGACACGCCGAACGCGACGAGAAACTGCAGATCGCGGTACTTTGTCGTCGCGGCTGAGATGATGATCCCGCAGCCCATCCCCAAGATCCCCATCTGCAGAACAAGCACAGGCGCCATCAACGCAAAGGCATTGATCCCGATGCTGTATTGCGGCACAAACAGATAGATCACCAGGAAGACGATAAACATCGCGGACTGGATCCCCAGGCTGATCAGCTGGCTGATGGCGCTGGCGATCGGCACACAGAGTCTGGGAAAATACACCTTGCCCATGATGCCGCGGTTCAGGACGAAAGTGTTTGCCGTTCTGCTCAGGCAACCGGAAAAGAATTGCCAGGCGATATTGCCGCACATATAGAACAGGAACGTGGGCACGGCGCCGCAGTCGGCAAGACGCGCCACATTGCCGAAAATAAACGTGAAGACAATCGTCGTCAGCAGCGGCTGGATGATGGCCCAGGCCGGGCCGAGAATCGTCTGCTTGTATCTGGAGACAAAATCACGCTTCACCAGCAGAAGAATCAAGTCCCGGTGCTGCCAGACCTCCCTGAAATTAAAATGGATCCCTTTTTCATCCGCTTCGATCCGTTTATAGAACTTCCCCTGTTCCAAGTCGCTTTCCTTTCTCCGGGCTGTCCCGATCACCATTTCCGAAAGTCGCCGATCGTTTTTTTGACGATGTTCGCAACCCCGTGACGTATTTTTGTTTTTCTTCTTCTGAGCAGCAGCTTTGTGCTCTGCCCGCGGTAGAGCATCATCGCGTACCGGTTGTTTTCAATCCTGTCATAGAGCTTGTGCGCGTCGATCCATGCCCGGAAGTCATCGCACACGGTGTCCGTTTCCTCCCGGGAGGCGCAGCTGATCTTCTCCCGGGCCAAAACCAGATACAGCGCCAGCAGGATATCGTCGGATCCCCCGACGGGAACCAGCGCATCTTCGATTTTGCCCACAAGCTCCGGGATATGAGGGATCCGTTTCAATCTGCGCCCGGCGTTGCCCTCATCGGGCGCCTGCCGGTAGTGGTAGATGGGCTCCTTGCAGAAATAGACCGCGCCGCATCGCGCCAGCACCCGGAGGGAAAACTCCAGGTCCTCATAGAGGAACATATCCTCCCGCAGACGTATCCCGGCATCCTCTATCACGCTTCTCCGGATCAGCTTGTTCCAAAGTGGACTGATTGCGTTGTTTTTATACAGGCTGTAAAGCATGGCGCGGCATGCATCGGCCGACTTCCTCCCTTCAGCAGGCGGAAGCATGAGGTCCTGCCGATAAATCCGTTCTTTGGAATAATAATCAAACGACAACCCGAATACCGCCATATCGACGGATGCGTCCTGCCCGATCGCCTGCATGAGGTCCGCCAGCTTTCGGGCGTCCACGGTGTCATCGGAATCCACAAAGAGAACAAACGTGCCCCCGGCTGCCTGCAGCCCCGCGTTTCTGGCCGCAGAAACGCCTCTGTTGGTCTGATGAATCACCCGGATCAGGCAATCCCCGTCGCTTATCCTGCCGGTCAGTTCGTCACACAGCTCTGACGAGCCGTCCGTTGAACCATCGTCAACCAGGATGATCTCGCCGATCCGCATGATCCGGCAAAAGGCATTCACCGATGCAACGGACGTCACGCAGTTCTCCAGATAATCCCTGCAGTTGTACACCGGGATAATAACGCTCAATGTTTTCATACAAAAACAACCTTTTACTGCCAGAGGAATCGATACGGCATATAGATGCCGGATTGATTCACCGTTGATAAGAATCG
>JAEEGL017142922.1_pt1 | contig 13531 bp, 12 predicted proteins | sample 9134231 | NCBI WGS metagenome assembly JAEEGL01 (sample SAMN16246548, study PRJNA631951) | gut metagenome | biome: gut microbiome; feature: rumen; material: fiber-attached | host: Bos | place: Iran: Karaj | collected 2018-10
CCGCCGAGCGGCTCATGAATCAGAATTCCGTCGCGAAGTATCAGGAAGCGATCGCCGTCCTGGACACCATCGCGTTCATCGACGAGGCGGACAAACTCTCCGAAGAGTGCAAAGCGCGGATCGCGGCGCTGGAAGCGGACAAGAAGCGCCGTGAGGAATTCGAGCGTCAATCCGAAAAGCGCGACACCGTGTTCGGCATCGTGCTGCTGGTGATAACTCTTATTCTCTGCGCCGCGGCTGTCGCAGGGCTCATTTATTTCGTCATTGCGCTGCGCAAAGGTACGCTTTCAAACACTTCGCTCACCGTGGTCATCGGCCTGATCGTGCTCGCGGTGATATCGGTGATCGTTGACAGGCTAAAGCACTAAAGCCGACATTTATTCAGGCACTAAAAAAAGTCCTTGCATTCCCCGAAACTTTGTGGTATTACAGCGAACCATTCGGGAATTGTCCGCGATACGGCGCGGGCGCTTGCAATATTGGCAGAAACTGCGGCGGACTATGAATCCGCGGGACTTGAGCTGCGCTGTCAATGCGAGTCACCGGTAAAAGGCGGCGACGGCAACACCGAATATTTGCTGTTTTTTGTGAAAAAACAGTTGTCAATAGATTTCTGATGTGCTATAATGCCGACAACTATGAGCAGTGTAAGCTGTCATAGAAATTTTCAGGAGGTTTTTTCGAAATGAAAAAAGTTTTAGGAATAATGCTTGTCGTTGTTCTGGCGCTTGCTCTTGCGGTACCTGCTTTTGCTGGTATTGATGCATTGTATGCAGACGTTAACTATTATCAAGGCAATGCCGGTCTTGCAACTGAAAGCACCGTGTCGATCGATCCGGGACAGAAACTGTACATTCTTGGATGGTTTGCAGCCCAGGGAAAGACTGTAGACAAAGTTGTATGGACCCTCAATGGTGAAGAAAAAGAGTGCTCTGACAACTACAGAGACAGAACTGAAATCGCCACTTTGGATGCATTTAAGAATGCAGGTTGGGTCGCTGATGATTTTATCAAAGCCGGTTTCGGTCATGATACAGCTGATCAGGGCGGTATGATGGAGCTTCTTGGAGTTGATGCTCTCGCCGAAGGTACTTACACTGTTTCTATTGTTGGTAAATTTACTGATGGCAGTTCTGATGATATCAAAGGTGCGTTTACTCTCGTTGTCGGTAACGGCGGCGGTGAGGCTCCGACCACTCAGAATTATACTGCTGTTCCTCAGGCTAACCTGACCGACGGTATCTGGCTCACACAGCAGGATCAGACCGTTGGTGTTGAATTCACAACTACGGCTGGATTTAACAGAGTATTCCTGCCCAGCACCTGGTCAAGCAGAAAAGATCAGAACAGAGAGTGCAATGTTGTTCTTAAACTTTACAAGTTTGAGTATAACGCAGAAAATACTCTCTCTAAAGATCCTATTGCTACCTATTCTTACGAAGTGATCAAAGACGGTGATCCTCTCTGCGCAATCGAACTTAACGATAAAGCGGAAGCTGGCACTTACATCCTTACCATCACCACTACCGGCGAGAAACTCACCGGCGATACCGCAAACGGGAGCGCTTACTTTGTTATGGACCACGCTACCGCTGATGCAGATCTGTCCAAAGTGAAATATATCGGTACAGAAAAGAATTTTGCTTTCTCTGTGACTGGTGATATCATCGAAGGTGACTTCTTTGCGGCTAACCCCGAAGACACTGAAGTTCCCGGTCAGCAGACCACTGAACAGCCCCAGACCGGCGAAGTTACTCCTCCTCAGACCGGTGACGCCGCCGTCGCTATGATCGCCGTCATCGCCGTGCTCGCTATGGGCGCCGCCGTGGTGTTTGCGAAGAAGCGTTCTTTCTAAGATGAATAATATCGGAGCTCATGTTCCGGTATAGGTTCTTTTGAAGACAGGGCCGCTTTCAGATCCGGCGATCCGGCCGGAATGAAGGCGGCCCCTTCTTTTTGAAAAAAGTTGTTGCATATTGAGAAATAATGTGGTATTATACGGAAGCTCTCGGGAAGATACCCGTCAGCAACGGAAGTATAGCTCAGCTGGTTAGAGCATTCGCTTGACGTGCGAAAGGTCCAGAGTTCGAATCTCTTTACTTCCACTTAACAGGGTTGCGGTCTTGCACGAAGGCCGCAGCCCTGTTTCTATTACGGGCGGGAATGCGTTGTCCGCGTCGGGAGCGCGAAAATGTAAAAAATCTGTTGAAATCCGCTTCCGATTGCGCTATAATTGCCCGCGTAAAAATAATACTTTAAACGGAGGTAATGAGATGATTCAGGCAGGAGACTTTAAAAACGGAATTACATTTGAAATGGACAACGGTGTGTACCAGATAAAAGAGTTCCAGCACGTTAAGCCCGGCAAGGGCGCGGCGTTCGTACGCACCAAGATCCAGAACGTGATCACCGGCGCCACCATCGAGAAAACGTTCAACCCCACGGACCGCATGCCGCTGGCGCGCATCGACCGCAAGGATATGACGTATCTCTACAACGACGGCGATCTGTACTACTTTATGGATGTGGAAACCTACGAGCAGATCCCGATCTCTGCCGCGACCGTGGGCGATACGCTCAAGTTCGTTAAAGAGAACGAAGTGGTCAAAGTGCTGTCCTTCAAAGAGAAAGTTTTCGGCATTGAAGCTCCGTTCTTTGTGGAACTGGAAGTCACCAGCACCGAGCCCGGTTTCAAAGGCGATACCGCTACCGGCGCTACCAAGCCCGCTATCGTGGAGACCGGCGCGCAGGTCAAAGTGCCGCTGTTCATCAACATCGGCGACAAGATCCAGATCGACACCCGCACCGAAGAGTATCTGGGCAGAGCGTAAGCACAGTTATCTGTTTGCACAATAAACATTTCACAGGAGGTTTACTATGGGTTATCTTTCCGAACGCGTTAATTACGTTAAAGGCCTGATGGAAGGCATGAAGTTCGACACCAATACGGACGAAGGCAAACTTTTCAAAGCGCTGATCGATATCGTGGAGGATCTGGCAATCTCCGCCGAAGACCTGGAAGATACGCAGGATCAGATCCTGGATGTGATCGACGAATACGAAGAGCGCATTGACGACCTGGAAGCCGAAGTGTTTGACGAAGAGTATTACGACGAAGACATCGACGAACCGCTGACCTGCCCGGAATGCGGCGCGGAGCTGGACTTCGACGAGCTGGATATTGACGAAAGCGTCAAATCCTTCAAATGCCCCGAATGCGGCACCAAGATCGACATCGAATGGCTCGATGACGATGCCGTAGAGGAGTGAAATACCGGGAAACGTGTTATACGCTGTTAAGGCTTATTGACGGCGGCCGCTGTCCGGCAGAATAATGATCAGACGAGATGCGGTCGGCCCGGTTTGCCAGGCTGCCGCATTTTTCTTTTCCCGAGGCGGGAACGACCGCCGGAGAATACAAAAGTGAGAATCATGAAGAAAAGTACAGTATTATTATTGATCGCGATGGCGCTGTGCGCCGGGCTGGCGGTGGTATTGTCCGCGTGCCGGACGGGGAACGGCGGCGATACCGTGCGCACGTTCAATCCGGACAACACGGATTATATGATCATTGTCACCCCCGATCCCGCGCGCACGCCGAACGATGCACCTACAAATGTGCCCGGCGGCAATACCGACGAACCGGAGATCACAGGAGCAGTTCCCTCGGAACAAAACGGCACCGAGCCGCCCAGAGTAACAGACGCGCCGGCTACAAACGTACCCGCTACCGAGATCCCGGCCACATCCGTACCGACGCCTACCGCGGCTCCGACGCAGACCCCGACAAAACGTCCTGATCAGGGCAATATCCCCGACAATACTCCGGTATACGGCAGTGCGGAATCCGCCCGCATGGAACCGATCCCGGGCCGCGAAGAAGAAGTATACTGCGTAACGCTGGACAGCAGCAAGGAGTACTGGGATTGTCCGGTGAGCAAGCTGGGCCATATATTCGTACACAATCTGGTAGCGTTCCCGGAACTTGATCTGGCGATCAACCCGAAAAGCACCTGGCACGACTGGAACAACACCACCGTGGAGTACGTGCGCCTGCTGGAAAACCTGTACGCGAAAAATTATGTGCTGATCGACGCCAACTACATTTTTGATTACGTCTGGCGCGACGGCAACCTGATCGCAAATCTTAAAAAGACCGTCAAACTGCCCAAAGGCAAGACCGGCATCATCATTTCCTGCGACAACGTCTGCTTCCCCGAAGATGAACACGGCACCGGCCGCATCGATAAGATCGTAGTCTATAACGGCCACATCGCCTCTTATACTTTGATGAAAGACGGCACGGAAGAATATTCGTACGAGCGTGACGTATGCGACGTCACCGAACAGTTCTGCCTGAAGCATCCGGACTTTTCGTTCGCCGGCGCGCGGCTGATGCTGGCGGTGAGCGGCAATGCGGGCATCCTCGGCTACCGCACCGACACACGCTACGCTTCCAAAGGCTACGATGTGGAAAAAGAACGCGCCGAAGCCCGGGAAGTAATAAAATACCTGAAAGAGCACGGCTTCTATTTCGGCTGCCACAGTTACGCGCACCTGGATCTGTCCACGTTGACCGGCGACAAACTGAAAAAAGATTTCGACAGCTGGAACACGCAGGTGAAGCCGCTGATCGGCTACACGCCGTTCTACGTGTATCCGTTCGGCACCTGGGTGGAATACGGCACGGAGCAGTACTCCAAGCTGATCAGCGAAGGTTTCCACGTAATGTACGGTACCAGCATGAACGAGATCCTGTGCAACGGCACATATAAGCACCGCGACGTGGGCAATATTTACGGCGAACGCTTCATTTACTGCGGCAAAACGCTGATCGCCTACGCGAATAAAGGCGTGTTCGAGAAATACGCGGATCCGTACGAACTGTACGACAACGAAGGCCGGTACATCAAGCTGTACCGTTGACGATAATGACCGGCCGCGCGGCTCCGGCGGCGGATTATTTCAAATGGCAAACGAACTTAAGCTCACCTGGGAAAATCTGGAGAACGCGGTAAGAAACTGCCGCGGCTGCGAACTTTGCCGCGGTCGCACCAATACAGTACTTGGCCGCGGCTGCCGCCGGGCGCCGCTGATGTTCGTGGGCGAAGGGCCGGGGCGGCAGGAGGACGAGCAGGGATTGCCGTTCGTCGGAGCCGCGGGGCAGCTGCTGGACCTGGCGCTGGCGTCGTTGTCCTTCGGCGAGGAGGATTATTATATTGCCAACGTGGTAAAATGCCGTCCGCCCGGAAACCGCAACCCGCAGCCCGCGGAAGCGCAGGCGTGCCTCGGTTTTCTGCGGGCGCAGTTTGCGCTGATCCGGCCGTCGATCATCGTCTGCCTCGGTTCGGTGGCGCACACCAATCTCGTGTCCGCGGAGGAAAGCATTACCCGCGCCCGGGGCAAATGGATCGAAAAAAAGGGCATCTGGTTCATGTCCACGTTCCATCCGGCGGCGCTGCTGCGGGATGAATCCAAGAAGCTGCCGTTCTGGCAGGACTTAAAGTCCGCGAAGCAGAAACTGGAAGAAGTAAAAGCCGGGCGCAGGCTGCAGGCGGCGCAGGGGAGCGCACAGCAATGAACCTGGATAATGACGCTTTCCGGCGCACCGCGGAAGCCGGATATTATGAATACATACGCGCCGGAAAACTGCCGGATATAGCCCCGCAGTTCGTGTACGGCGACGGCCGCGGCACGGAACGGGTGATGCTGATCGGCGAGGCGCCCGGCAGGGATGAAGTCCGGCTGGGCCGACCGTTCGTGGGCGCCGCGGGCAAGATCCTGGACGAATTGCTCACGCGCACCGGGATCGCACGCGACACGCTGTACATCACCAATACGGTGAAGTACCGGCTGGCGCGGGCAGGTAAACGGCCGGGCACACTGGCGAACCGGCCGGTAAAAAGCTTTGAGATCGCCCTCTGCCGTGAGTGGCTCAGGCGGGAGATAGCCGAATTGTCCCCGGCGCTGATACTCACGCTGGGCGGCACCGCACTGACCGGAGCGATCGGATGCGCGGAAGATTGTTCATTGACCCCGGCGGACACCGTGGGCGACGCGCACGGCCGGCCGGCGGCGCTCTCGGTATGCGGCAAAACGCATACATTGATCCCGCTGTACCATCCCGCCAGCCTGATCTACAATCCGGATCTGCGGACGGCGTATTACAGCGACCTGGAGGAGGTTAAACGATGCGTGCAGTCGATATTATAATCAAAAAACGCGACGGCGGTGTCCTGAAACCGGAGGAGATACGCTATTTTGTTGACGGTTACACCCGCGGCGAGATCCCGGACGAGCAGGCGGCTGCGCTGATGATGGCCATCTTTTACAAAGGCATGGATTATAAAGAAACGGCGGAACTTACGCTGGCAATGGCGCGCTCGGGCGAACAGGTGGATCTGTCCGGCATTCCCGGCGTGAAAGTAGACAAACACAGCACCGGCGGCATCGGAGACAAGACCACGCTGATCGTCGGTCCGGTCGCCGCGGCGTGCGGGATACCGGTAGCCAAAATGTCCGGCCGCGCGCTGGGCTTTACCGGCGGCACTATCGACAAGCTGGAATCTATACCGGGCGTGACCACTTCGTTCACCGTGGAGCAGATGGTGGATATGGTCAACGACACCGGCATTTGTGTTGCCGGCCAGACCGCCGAACTGGCGCCGGCGGACAAAAAGCTGTACGCGCTGCGGGACGTGACGGGAACGATCGATTCCATCCCGCTGATCGCGGCCAGTATAATGAGTAAAAAGATAGCGGCAGGGGCGGATGCCATCGTTCTCGACGTCAAATACGGTTCCGGCGCATTTATGAAAACGCGGGAACAGGCGCAGCTGCTGGCGGATACGATGTGCGCCATCGGCACGGAAGTCGGCCGCAATACGGTGGCAGTGCTGAATACGATGGAGGAGCCGCTGGGAATGACGGTGGGCAACGCCGTAGAAGTCGTTGAGGCTATTGAAACGCTCAAAGGCGGCGGCAGTCCGGATCTGGTGGAACACTGCCTCGGACTTGCGGGCAAAATGATCGCGCTGGGGCTCGGGGTCTCCTTTGAGGAAGGCGAACGGCTGGCGCAAGAGCGGATCGACGACGGCAGCGCACTTAATAAGTTCGGCGATATGATCGAGGCACAGGGCGGCGACCGGCGGGTGTGTATCGACCCCGAAAAGTATCTGGGCAAAGCCGCGTACTCGCAGGTGTATTACGCCAAGAAGCATGGATATTTGCGCAAGATCGACGGCTATTCCATGGGCATGGCGGCGTTCACGCTGGGCGCGGGCCGCGCGGTCAAGACAGATAGCTCGGATCCGCATGCGGGCGTGGTGATGAACACCCGAAGCGGCGTCAACATATCAGAAGGCGATGCATTGTGCACTTTGTATTCGAGCCGGCCGATCGGCGCCGAAGTTCTCGCGTGGCTGGACAACGCGTACGAAATATGTGAGGAGTGATACCGAAATGACTGTCAATAATATGCGTTCTCACAAAAAATCCTTTATCCGGGCGGCCGCGGTCGCGTTGATCGCGCTGTATATGCTGGCGGGTTTTGCCGGCGTTTCGTACGCGGATTACAATAAAGACGAGGCGATGGGATATTACCGCGATCTGAAGATCGAGGAGCTCACCGGCTGCTACGCCACGGCGGATACGGCCTCCGGGCAGATCATCATGTCCGGCGAAGACAGCACTAAACATGTGGTAGTCGGCAACCTGGTCAAACTGATGACGCTCCTGATCGCGTTTGAAAAAATCGACTCCGGCGCCATCGCGCTGGATACCACGTTTCCGGTGTCGCAGCACGCCCAGGATGTGTCCAAGGGCAAAGTGCGCGTGTATCTGGACGCGGGCAAAAAAGAAGTGATCCGCGTCGAGCAGGCGATCGAGGCGATCTGCATCAACGGCGCGCAGGACGCCGCGTGTGCGCTGGCGGAGTTCCTGGGCGGCACCGAGCCGCAGTTCGTGGCCATGATGAATGTACGCGCCAGTGAACTGGGATTGGAGAATACACTGTTTACGGATTCGACCGGTATTGACACCGAACAGTATTCGTGCGCGGCGGACATTGCCCGCATCATGAGCGAACTGGTAGGGAAGCACCCCGATGTGCTCAGCTACCTGAACCTGACGTACGGTCTCTTCCAGCATGATTCCACCAAGCAGCCCAACACGGAGATGGTCAGTACGAATCCGCTCAACCGCCGCAAGTTCTACGACGGTTCCGACGGCTCCATGACCGGCTATTCCAACGAGGATAAATTCTCGATCGCGTGCACCGCGGCGCAGGACGAGCGGCGCGTGGTCAGCGTGGTGCTGGGCGAGGAAAATGAGAATCTGCGTATCGCGAAAGTGCGCAAACTCGCCGAATATTCACTGGCCAACTTTGAGTATAAAATGCTGTGCAAATACGGCACGTTCGTCAAGAAAGTCGATATAAAAGACGGCAAATACAAAAAGATCAAGACGGAGACCGCGGGCGATTTCTACGTGCTGCTGAACACCAAAGAGTCCGCTGAAGTGAAGACCGCGATCGAACTCACGCAGCAGTTGAAGGCGCCGATCGAAGAAGGCGTCAGCTGCGGCTATGTGGTCTATTACCTAAATGAGGAAGAGATCGGGCGCGTCGAACTGATCACCGCGGAATCCATGCCTAAGGCCAACTGGTTCGTGCGGCTGGTGCGCTGGTTCCTGTCGCTGTTCGGGTTGTAAATCGTTGATTACTGAATTGATATGGAGATCGAATTAAAGCTTACTAAATCAAACGGTCAATCCCAGTCGGTCATCCGTGACATCAGCCGGTTCCCTGACGCGTATCTGCTGGGCGGCGTGGTGTTTGACGTCCGCGAGACTACCGTTGACGGCGAATACGTCATCTATTTTCAGCCGCAGGAAGACGCGATGCTGAAACGTTTCGAACTGGTTTTCGAGTTTGATCCCGCCGGCGCGTTGATATTCGATGCCGGCATCTGCACCAACGCCTGGGCGCGCGTGCTTTCGGCGGACAACCCGCTGAGATTCTCCCGCAACATTTTTATGGCGGCGCGGACCGAATGCGAAGACCCGGACAAGATGTTCTTCCTGAACCTGGGCTTCACGTCATTTGAAAAATTCTTTACATACTTCACATATACGCCCGGTCGCGTCAGCGCGGTGTACGATCTGGAAGACCGTCCGGTGAGCGCCGGCACGATCCTCCGGCTGGAGAGCATTATGATCGACGACACCGTAAGCGCCGGGCTGTTCTTCGACGCGGTAGCTGAGTCGATCGCGCTGAAGCAGAAGATCCGCACGGCGCCGCGCGTGCCTTTCGGCTGGTCGTCCTGGTCCTGTTATTACGGCAATACGGATGCAGGAAAAGTACTGGCGCAGACCGAGGCATTTGAAAAGGGCTTTCTGAGACCGCTCCGGAACCGTTCGAAAGAAGAACTGTTCCCGGTCGTTCAGATCGATGACTGGTGGCAGAAAGGCGGTTCCTTCGCGTGCTTCTGGACGCCGGAGGAAACTAAATTTCCCGAAGGCATCGGCGCGGTCAGCGCGCAGATCACCGAACGCGGCATTGTCCCCGGGCTCTGGTACGCGCCGGGATTGATCACCGCCTCTTCGGAGCGTTTCGAAGACTGCCGGAGCAAGCTGTATGACGATCACGATGTGGTCCCGTCGTTTTCGGACGTGTATCCGCTGGATATCGGCTCGCCGGAAGTGATCAGAGAGATCACGGATTTCGTGCGCCGCGCCGCGAACGAGTGGGGCGTCAAATATTTCAAACTGGACTTTCTGGATTCGCTGCTGTACCGGCAGGATGCGGACAATTCGCGCGTACACTACCGCTGGGACTACTCCGTGGCGCTGTACCGCAAACTGCTCAAAGCGATCCGGCAGGCGGCGGGCAATGACGCTTTCATCCTGGCCTGCGGCGGCACGATCGGCGAGAGCGCGGGCGTGTTCGACGCGATCCGGACGACGCCGGACGTGTCCTGGGCGGGTTACCCGCGTGAGCAGCACCCGGGCACCTGGAACATAATCTGCGCCAACGTGCGGAATATGCTATACCGTTCGTATTACGGCGGTAAGGTGTTCTGCGTTGACCCCGACAGTGTGCTGCTCCGGGACAAGCTCTGCGAATACGGTGAAGATTATCTGACGCTTTCGGACAACGAGGCGGAATTCCTGGCGATCGCCTGCGCCTTCAGCGGCGGGTCGCTGATGTCCGGCGACGAACTGGACAAATTGCCCGAAGCGCGCAGAAAACTGTTTGCGTCGATATTGCCGCCGTGCGGCCGCAGCTGCGAGCCGCTGGATTTCTGGGAGTATCCGTACTGCACTCACGCGTATCTGAAGATCGAGGACAGCTCCGTGCCCGCCGAGATACACGTTTTGTACAACTACGAAGATTTTGCCGAAAAACGCCTGCTGAAACTGACGGAACCCTGTATTTTCGTTGACGCGGCCAGCGGGGAAGTGCTGGCGTCCGGACGTTCGTTCATCGAACCGGAACTGCCGGCCCATTCCGCCAAAGCGATCATCTGCCGCCAGATCTCGATGCATCCGTCATTTCTGTGGGCGGACGACAACATTTACCGCGGCGCTTTCAACACCTCCGACCTGTTCTTCTCGGATTCGCTGATCGTGACGTCCGATGCGCCGGCGGGGACAACGCTCCACATCTTCGTGCCGTACGGCTGCGGCAGCGATGTATACGTCAACGAGCGCAAACTGAGGCCGGACACGCTGCCTTCCGTTGACTGCGGCGATGGCCGGATCTATTCGGCCGTACTGTAAAACGCGCGTTAAGAAAAGCACGAAACGCGCAAAAAACAACTTGAATACAATAGTGCTTGATGCTATAATTACAAGAGTGCTTGTGCATTACAAAACATTAGGAGGTTATCAAAATGGGTGTGGATTGCGGATGCTGCTCTGACGAGAGAAGCAAGAAGCTGCTTGAAGTGATTGAAGCCGAAAAGAACAACCCGGGCTCCCTCATCAAGATCCTGCATGAGGCGCAGGAGATCTACGGGTATCTCCCCATCGAAGTTCAGAAGTTCGTATCGGACAATACCGGTATACCGCTGGCGGAGATCTACGGCGTTGTTACATTCTACGCACAGTTTTCACTGAAGCCGAAGGGACAGTACAAGATCAACGTATGTCTCGGCACGGCGTGCTATGTTAAGGGCGCGGAAGGCGTGCTTGACAGACTTAAAAAGGAACTTAAGATGGACGTGGGCGATTGCACCGAAGACGGAAAGTTTTCTCTCGATGCCTGCCGCTGCGTAGGCGCGTGCGGTCTTGCTCCGGTCATTATGATAAACGACGACTGCTACGGCCGCCTTACGCCTGACCAGATCCCCGGGATCCTGGCCAAGTATTGACAGCGGCAGTATGCTTAGAGACATTTCACTGCATATACACGACCTCAGCGAGAACTCCATCACCGCGGGGGCAACGCTCATCCGGATCTCGCTTTCCGCGGCGGACGGCATCCTGACGCTCGTGATCACGGACAACGGCAAAGGCATGAGCCCGGAACTGCTCGCAAAAGTGGAGGATCCGTTCACCACCAGCCGCACAGAGCGCAAAGTCGGAATGGGAATACCGTTCTTCAAACTCGCGTGCGAACAGACCGGCGGCTCGTTCCGGATCAAGTCCGAACCCGGGAAGGGGACGGAACTGACCGGGAGACTGGTGATCGATAACATTGACCGCATCCCGCTGGGAGACGCCGGAGAGACTGTATCGATGCTGATACTGGAAAGCCCCGAAACGCGGTTCGTTCTGGAATTGACCGCCCGCGGAGAAATCTTCACACTGGACACGGATGAAGTCCGGGAACAGCTGGACGGCGCGCCGATCAACGACTTCGAGATACTGCAGTGGATAAAAGAATACGTTAATGAAGGTGTCCTTAATATATTCGGAGGTGTATTAGATGAAATCACTTGAGGAACTGAGAGCCCTGAAGGCCAAAGTTAAAAACGATATGACCTTGAGAGAAGGCGGCGAAGACACGAGAGTCGTTGTCGGTATGGCTACCTGCGGTATTGCCGCCGGCGCGCGTCCCGTCATGAACGCTTTCCTTGAAGAAGTCAGCAAACGCAACATCAAGAACGTCCAGGTCACGATGACCGGCTGCATGGGTCTGTGCAGACTTGAACCCATCGTGGAAGTTATCGACAAGGACGGCAACAAAGTCACGTACGTTAAAATGAACGCCGAAAAAGCACTGCGCGTCGTGGCGGAGCACCTGGTCAACGGTCAGGTAGTAAACGAATATACCATCGGAGCGGTAGCTCAGTAATTTGGAGGGAAGATTATGCAAATCTACAGATCACACGTATTGGTTTGTTCCGGTACGGGATGTACTGCTTCGGGTTCCGCCGCGCTGTTTGACGAGTTTGAAGCCCAGCTCAAAGCGCAGGGCCTCGAGAACGAAGTCAAAGTCGTAAAGACCGGCTGCTTCGGTCTCTGCGCCCAGGGCCCCATCGTGGTGGTGTATCCGGAAGGTTCCATGTACTGCAAAGTTAAGAAAGAAGACGTCGCCGAGATCGTGTCCGAGCATCTGCTCAAAGGCCGCATCGTGAAGCGCCTGCTGGAGAGCAACAACGAAGAGCAGAACACCCAGGCAGACGCCGAGAAGACGGATTTCTTCAAAAAGCAGCTCAGGATCGCGCTCAGAAACTGCGGTAAGATAAATCCTGAAAATATCGACGAGTACATCGCGCAGGACGGTTACGAGGCCCTCGGCCGCGTGATCACCACGATGACTCCCGAGCAGGTCATCGACATCATGCTGAAGTCGGGGCTGCGCGGCCGCGGCGGCGCCGGTTTCCCCACCGGCCGCAAATGGGATTTCGCCCGTAAGAGCGTATCCGATAAGAAGTACGTCTGCTGCAACGCCGACGAAGGCGACCCCGGCGCGTTCATGGACCGTTCCGTCCTTGAAGGCGATCCGCATGTGGTGCTGGAAGCTATGGCAATCGCCGGCTACGCTATCGGATCCGATCAGGGTTACATCTACGTCCGCGCCGAGTATCCGATCGCGGTCAAGCGCCTGGAAATTGCCATCAAACAGGCTAAAGAGTACGGCCTCCTGGGCAAGAACATCCTCGGCACCGACTTCTCCTTCGACATCGAGCTCCGCCTCGGCGCCGGCGCTTTCGTGTGCGGCGAAGAGACCGCGCTGATGACCTCCATTGAAGGCCACCGCGGCGAGCCCAGACCCAGACCTCCGTTCCCGGCGGTCAAAGGTCTGTTCCAGCAGCCCACGATCCTCAACAACGTTGAGACCTACGCCAACGTGCCCCGCATCATTCTGAACGGTCCCGAGTGGTTCTCTTCAATCGGTTCCGAAAGATCCAAAGGCACCAAAGTGTTCGCGGTAGGCGGCAAGATCAACAACACCGGTCTTGTGGAGATCCCGATGGGCACCACGCTGCGCGAAGTCGTTTACGATATCGGCGGCGGTATCCCCAACGGCAAGAAATTCAAAGCTGCCCAGACCGGCGGTCCTTCCGGCGGCTGCATCCCGGCC
>JAEEGL017221325.1_pt1 | contig 13531 bp, 9 predicted proteins | sample 9134231 | NCBI WGS metagenome assembly JAEEGL01 (sample SAMN16246548, study PRJNA631951) | gut metagenome | biome: gut microbiome; feature: rumen; material: fiber-attached | host: Bos | place: Iran: Karaj | collected 2018-10
CCCGTCATTGTCGAGGGAAAATACGACAAGATAAAGCTCGAAAGCATAATAGACGGCATAATAATCACCACGAACGGTTTTTCCATAGCCCACGACAAGGGAAAGCTCGCGCTGATACGGCGCTATGCGAAGGAACGCGGTGTGGTGATACTCACCGACAGCGACGGAGCGGGATTTGTCATACGGAATATGCTCAAAAGCCGCCTCGGTGACGTGAAGATCGTGAATGTCTATATCCCCGATGTTTTCGGGAAAGAGCGCCGCAAGCGGGAGCCTTCCAAAGAGGGTAAGCTCGGCGTAGAGGGCATAGACAAGGAAGTGCTGCTGAAAGCACTGCGCGACGCGGGAGTTACCGATGACGGCGAGATCCGCGCCCAGTGGATAGACAAGCGGCGGCTGGTCGAGGACGGGCTGTCCGGCGGCGAGAACAGCTCCGGGCTGCGGGCAGCGCTGTGTGAGCGGCTCGGCCTTCCCGGACGCATATCGCCAAAGGGGCTGCTCGATGCTCTCAATACGCTTTACAGCGAGGAGGAGTATTCCGCCGCGCTTATGTTTGTTGTTGACAAATCGGGCAAAATGTGATATAGTATAAGGGAATAGACGAATTCAGCGAGTCATAGCCTGATCGGCCGAAAGGGCAATAATATGGTAGTATCAAAAGCGTGGGACTGGGAAAACATAAAAAGCGAAACGTGGCTCAAGCCCTCGGAGGAAAGCTTTTACTACGCCGAAAAGTGGCGCAGTGAGGGACGCGAGCGGCTTCTCGATCTCGGCTGCGGGCTCGGGCGGCATTCTATATTGTTCGACGCGAAGGGCTTTAAAGTCACCGCGATAGACCTTTCGGAATACGGCGTTAAAAACCTGCGTGAGTGGCAGAAGCGAAACGGCACGGATTTCCGCACGGTGGTCGGCGATATGAAGCACCTCCCGTTTGCTGACAACGCATTTGACTGCATATATTCCTACCACGTTATGACCCATACCGATACCGAGGGCATAAAGCAGATAATGAGCGAGATCCGCCGTGTTCTTAAGCCCGGCGGGGAGATATATTTCGACCTGCTGTCGAAGCGCGCGTGGCATTTTGTGGAGCAGCAGGGCGAGCGTATAGACGATAACACCATACGCTTTGTGGGCGGCGCCGAGGACGGCATACCGCACTTTTTCACAGATGAGGCCGGGATAAGAGGGCTGCTTGACGGCTTTGACATAAATGTGCTGCGTCATGTCGAAACGCTCAAAACACCGCTTTACAACGCGACCGGTGCGCACTGGTTCGCCGAGGCGGATGTTGTGAAGGAATATGTGAAGCCCGACTTTTCCGATATAATAGGCAGAACGGTCAGCGGCAGGATAGACAGGCCACTGGGAAGTGCTCACCCGCGCATACCGGATCTGATATATTCCGTGAATTACGGTTACGTTGACGGCGTGTTTGCCGGAGACGGCGCTGAACAGGACATTTACCTGCTCGGCGAGGATAAGCCGTCGGAGACGTTTACCGGAAAGGTCATCGCCGTGTGGCACAGATACAATGATGTTGAAGATAAGTGGATAGTTTCCGCGGACGGCAAAGACCGCTCCGACAGTGAGATTGCGGAAGCTGTGGAGTTCCAGGAAAAATATTTTGACGGAGAGCTGTTCAGATGAAAAAGATACTGATAATCACTACAGGCGGTACCATAGCGGGAATGAACTCCGCGCTCGGACTTGCGCCGAAACTTTTGGGAGAAAAGCTGATACCCAAGCTTGACGGTATCGAAACGACGATACTCGATCTTTACACGATAGACAGCACCGACGTGAACCCCGTGCACTGGAGAAGGCTGTACAACGCCGTTACAGAGAACCTGCCGGACTATGACGGCATAATCATCCTGCACGGTACGGACACCATGGCATATACGGGCGCGGTGCTCTCGTTCACGGTTGAGACCGACAAGCCTATCATACTGACCGGCTCAATGCTCCCGCCGGATGCTCCCGACACCGACGCTCACGCGAACATACAGTTTGCGGCGCTTGTTGCGGCGGGCGGTATGTACAGAGGCGTTCATCTCGCATTTGCTAACCGCATAATCAACGGCGCCGACATCGTGAAGGTAAGTGCCCGCGACAAGGATGCCTTCCGCAGCTTTGCTGGGTTCGTTCCCACGAAGAAATACGCGTTCCCGAAGCGCAACGGCAAGCTTCCCGCAGTTATAAGACTCTCGCCGTTCACCTACGGCCTTGACCTTTCGATAACAGCCGAGGACCGTGCCGGCGTGGTCATCGAGACATACGGCGCGGGCGGACTTCCCGACAACGAAATAACGTTTGTTGTCTCGGAACTTTCAAAATATATGCCTATCGTTGTAACAACATCCTGCATGGGAGGCACCGATCTCGGCAAGTACGAAGTCGGCCGACGCGCGCTCGACTGCGGTGCCATTGAGGGCGACAAGCGCTCCACCGAATGTGCGGCGGTTGAGATGTGGCTGCGCGGCAATCAGTGAGTTTATGCAGTTTTGACATATTGTAATTGCAAAAATCGGCATTTGTCTTAAAAATGCCGATTTTTCCGTTTTCGGTTGACAAACTCCTCGCGGGGGAATATAATTGTATTTGTCGGAAGCTGTCCGATGCTGACAATTACGTGGCTGCGGCCCGAAAAAAACTCCGGGAGACAGAAACCGCATTTTACTGCGAAACCGGTCGCGTGTTAAACTTTTAACACGGATCTTACCCCCTTAGACGGTCTCCCGTCTTATTATAAATATACCACATTCCGGCAGATCGGTCGATCGTCTGCCGCCAAAAGGAGAAAGCTATGAATAAAGACAGAGCGGCGAGTGAGATAACGCTGAGCAGCAAAAGCAATCTGCTTGAACAGGACCCCTACGAATACGAGCTTCAGGATGTACCGGAACCCGAGCTTTTCCGTGAGATGTTCCCGTACACCGAGGTGCCGAAGATAGCCTACAACTACCGCCGTGTACCTATGAATATGCCCGAAAAGATATATATCACCGACACAACGTTCCGCGACGGCCAGCAGTCCCGCGCGCCGTACACCACCGAACAGATGGTGCATATTTACAAGCTGCTCCACAAGCTCGGCGGAAAGAACGGTATAATCCGTCAGACGGAATTCTTCGTGTATTCCGAGAAGGACCGCAAGGCGCTCGAACAGTGTATGGAGCTGGGGTACGAGTTCCCCGAGATAACGACGTGGATACGCGCCACAAAGTCGGATTTCGCACTTGTGCGCGACATCGGCATAAAAGAGACCGGCATACTTGTAAGCTGCTCGGATTACCATATATTCAACAAAATGGGCCTGTCCCGTAAGCAGGCGCTCGATAAGTACATCGGCATAGTATCCGATGCGATAGAAGCCGGGCTGCGTCCCCGCTGCCACTTCGAGGATATCACCCGCGCGGATTTCTACGGCTTCGTGGTACCGTTTGCGACGGCGCTCATGCGGCTTTCCGAGCAGAGCGGCATACCGATAAAGATAAGAGCCTGCGACACTATGGGCTACGGCGTTCCGTACCCCGGAGTAGCGCTCCCGAGAAGCGTTTCCGGCATCATCTACGGCTTGCAGCACTACGCGGGAGTTCCCTGCGAGATGCTCGAATGGCACGGCCACAACGACTTCTACAAGGGCGTGGTGAACGCTTCCACCGCATGGCTGTACGGCGCACAGGCAGTCAACTGTTCACTGCTCGGCATAGGCGAGAGAACGGGCAATGTCCCGCTTGAAGCAATGGTGTTCGAATACGCGCAGCTCCGCGGCGATTTCGGCGGAATGGAGCCCCGCGTGATAACCGAGATAGCCGACTATATCGTCAAGGAGACAAATTACGATCTCCCGCCGATGACTCCGTTTGTCGGCAGGAATTTCAACCTTACCCGTGCGGGAATACACGCGGACGGGCTTCTGAAAGACCCCGAGATATACAACATCTTTGACACCGACACTATACTCGGCAGACCGCCGCTCGTTGCGGTGAGCAATGTGTGCGGACTGGCGGGCATTGCGCTGTGGATAAACAACTACTACCGTCTGCCGCCCGAGAAGGCTGTCAGCAAGAAGGAACCGTTCATTGCGAAGATAAAGGAATGGATAGACGCGCAGTACGACGCGGGTCGTATAACGGTTATCTCCGACGAGGAAATGATCGCACAGATAAAGCTGCACGGCGGTGAATTCCTCGAAAGTATATCAAAATGAAAGGAATCATAAAATGGCAAAGAGCGACCGCAAGCTGAGCAAGGCGATATCGTGGCTCACGCTGATATATTTTGTAGTACTGTTCGGAGAGCGCGGGCAGAGCATTGTGCGCATACTGATGATAGGCGCGCTGAAGTTCTTCGAGACGGGCTTCGACACCTTCGCTGATATCACGGTCTGCGTATCCATGGCTGCAACCGTGGTGCTGCTTCTGTTCTTTAACAAGGAATTCTGGCAGTCGCTTTTCAACAGCAGGGTCGAGGTGAATTACTCGATGATGTCGCTGACGGCGGGCGTTCTGCTTATAAGCGGTATGATACACACGGAATTCACGATCGCGCCGATACAGTTCGCATCTTACGGTGCGCTGATAGCGGCAATGGCGGTCCGCACGGCAGAGCTGGCTCCTAAGGCGCGGGACAAATTCAAGATTTGGTACTCGCTCGCTTTCCTGACGATATATTCAATGTCGATACCTGTAATGTACCACTCGCATGCCGGGATAGGCACGATATATCACTTCGTTGCGGCAATGACGGTATTCACGCTCGTAGGCTGTTTCACGGTGCTTATGAGGGCGCTGTTCATCGGCAGGGGTGAGGATCTGCTGTCGATGCCTACCGTGCTCGTTATGACTGTGCTTGTCGGTGTGGTGGTAGCGATGCGCTGGGATGAGGAGATCAACTGGTTCGCGCTGATATTCGCGGCACTAACCATCCTTATGCTCGCTGTCGGAAGGCCGATATTTACAAAAAGATCAAAAGTAACGTAATATTCCCCGAAGCATATAATGAAGTGTGGCGTAAGTCACACTTCATTTTGTTTATTACCGTGTAAGTTATTCCCCGCTCCGCCGGAGGAACGCTGAACGGTATAAGGAGGCTATATTATGGCAACTTTCTATAATCAGGCTACGCTGACATATAACAACACAACTGTCAGCTCCAACATCGTTACCGGCGAGATCGCGGAGACGCTCACAGTAACAAAGACCGCCGTTTCGGGCTCATACACCCCAGGCGAGGTGCTGACCTTTGCCGTGGCGCTGGTGAACGGCGGAAGCACCGAGCTGAGCGGTATCACGCTTACCGACGATCTCGGCGCATACGAGACTTCGGGAACATCCTACACTCCGCTCACTTACGAGACGGGCTCCGTACAGATGTTTGTGAACGGTGTATTGCAGGCACCTCCGACTGTTACAGCGGGAGACACTCTCGTTATTTCGGGAATTGATATCCCCGCGGGCGGCAGTGCCGTTATCGTGTATCAGGCTGTGGCTAACGAGTTCGCGCCGCCCGAGGCCGGCTCGGAGATCACCAATACCGTGACCGCGACCGCGAGCGGCAATACCGCCACCGCAACGGCGACAGTTCCCGCTGAGAGCGAGGCTGTGCTGACTATATACAAGACGCTGACACCTACCGAGGTGACGGGCAGCTCCACCATAACCTACGGGTTTATGATACAGAATACCGGCAATGCTGCAGAAGCTTCCGCGGTCATTTCCGACACGTTTGAACCCATTCTCACGGGAATTACCGTGAATATGAACGGTGAAAAGGCCACCACGACAACCTACACCTACAACGAGCAGACCGGCGAGTTCGCAACGATGGCGGGAGCCTTCACCGTGCCAGCGGCGACATACACCCGCGACCCCGTTACCGGGGAGTATGCTACCGTGCCCGGAACAGCCGCTGTCACCGTTACGGGAACGATCTGAGCGTTCTGCGAGCACAACTGACGATCGTGGTGTTCGCCTGCGGTGAACGATCCTGAATCATGACGAGACCCGTCAGGTCGGTTGACTTGGCGGGTCTTTTTTTCTTCGGCCGGCTGATCATACAGCAGACAGACGGGATTTGTCAAGGGTATCCAAAAATAATTTTTCCTCTGTTATCTGTGGAAAAATTTTTTTCGGAGCCTCCCTTGACAAACCCCGTCTGCTGCTGTGTGCGGCAATTAGCCGAAGAAAGGAAAAGAATGCTGCCCAATAATCAGCAGAAACCCTGTGCGCTGATAAAACAAGTTTATAAGCGCGGACGAGATCTTAAAGTCTCTGCAAAGTCTCGGCGCGGATTCGGAGTGACCACGCCACCGCATGTTCTTCTTGTTCTTTCTCTCAGTTCTGCCTCAGTCTCAGCGCGTCTCCGTCGCTCTCGACGACTATCTTCTCGCCGGGAGCGAGATCGTCTGCTATTATGGCTCTTGCTATGAGAGTTTCAAGTTTATGCTGTATGAAGCGCTTGAGCGGCCTTGCGCCGTAGACGGGGTCGTAACCGTTATCTATGATAAACGCTTTGGCTTCGGGGGTGAGCTCGAGAGTGAGCTGTTTATCTTCAAGGCGCTTTGCGAGCTTTGCGACCATAAGATCGACTATGCTGCCGATCTCCGTCTTTGTGAGCGGCTTGTAATATACTATCTCGTCAAGCCTGTTGAGAAACTCGGGGCGGAACGACTGCTTTAAGAGCGCATCGACCTGTTTCCTTGCGTCTTCCGATATCTCGCCCTTGTCGGTTATTCCTTCAAGAATGTAGGGTGAGCCTAAATTGGACGTGAGTATTATTATCGTATTCTTGAAATCCACGGTTCTGCCCTGACTGTCGGTTATGCGGCCGTCGTCGAGGACTTGCAGCAGGATGTTGAATACATCGGGATGTGCCTTTTCTATCTCATCGAACAGTACAACTGCGTAGGGCTTGCGGCGGACTGCCTCGGTAAGCTGGCCGCCCTCGTCATATCCCACATATCCGGGAGGCGCTCCTATCAGTCTGGACACACTGAATTTCTCCATATATTCGCTCATATCTATGCGCACAATGCCGTTTTCATCGTCGAACAATGCTTCGGAAAGAGCTTTCGCAAGCTCAGTCTTGCCGACACCGGTGGGGCCTAAGAACAGGAATGAGCCGAGCGGGCGATTTGGGTCCTGTATGCCCGCGCGGGAGCGGATTATCGCTTCGCTGACCTTTTCCACGGCCTCGTCCTGCCCGATAACGCGCTTGTGCAGTATGCCTTCCATATTGAGCAGCTTTTCGCGCTCGCCTTCCATCAGCTTCGACACGGGAATGCCCGTCCAGCGGCAGATGATGCGCGCGATCTCCTCCTCGGTTACGGCATCACGCAGCAGGGTGTTGGACTTGCCGTTCTCGGCGGCCTTTTCGGCTTCCTCGAGCTGCTTTTTCAACGCGGGGAGCTTGCCGTATTGCAGCTCGGCGGCCTTGTTCAGGTCGTAGGTGCGCTGCGCCGTTTCGATGTCTGCGGTGACCTGCTCTATCTGCTTGCGGATGTCCTGCACGTTGGTGATCGAGTTCTTTTCGTTCTCCCACTTGGCTTTCATTTCCTTGAACTTCTCGCGCATATCGGAAAGCTCCTTGCGTATCTCTTCAAGGTGCTCCTGCGAGAGCTTGTCGCTTTCTTTTTTAAGGGCGGCTTCCTCTATCTCGTGCTGCATTATCTTTCTCGAAAGCTCGTCGAGTTCGGAGGGCATAGACTCCATTTCCGTTTTTATCAGCGCGCAAGCCTCGTCCACAAGGTCGATAGCCTTGTCGGGCAGGAATCTGTCGCTGATGTAGCGATTGGAAAGTGTTGCCGCAGCAATGAGCGCATTGTCGTGTATCTTTACGCCGTGGAACACCTCGTAGCGTTCTTTCAGTCCGCGCAGTATCGAGATAGTGTCCTCAACGGTAGGCTCGCCGACGAGAACGGGTTGGAAACGTCTTTCGAGCGCGGCATCCTTTTCGATGTACTGTCTGTACTCGTTGAGCGTGGTCGCGCCTATGCAGTGCAGTTCACCGCGTGCGAGCATGGGCTTCAGAATATTGCCCGCGTCCATAGCGCCGTCGGTCTTGCCTGCGCCTACTATAAGATGCAGCTCGTCTATGAACAGTATGATCTGTCCTTCGGATTTCTTGATCTCCTGCAATACGGATTTCAGACGTTCCTCAAACTCGCCGCGGTACTTTGCGCCCGCGACCAGCGCACCCATATCGAGTGAGAAGATGCTGCGGTCTTTCAGGCTGTTCGGCACGTCGCCGCGCACGATACGGATAGCCAGTCCTTCGGCTATGGCGGTCTTGCCGACGCCGGGCTCGCCTATCAGCACGGGGTTGTTCTTGCTCTTGCGGGAGAGTATGCGTATCACGTTGCGTATCTCGCTGTCACGCCCGATAACGGGGTCAAGCTTGTTCTGCCGCGCGAGCTCGACAAGATCCTGACCATACTTTTTCAGTACGTCGTAGGTGCTCTCGGGGTTGTCCGTCGTTACGCGGGTATTGCCGCGGACGGTTTTCAGCGCGTCGAGGAATTTTCCTCTCGTTATGCCGAAAAGTTTTATGATGTCGGCGGTCTTTTCGCGGCACTTGTCGATAAGTCCGAGGAAAAGGTGCTCGACCGAGATGTACTCGTCACCCATGTGTTTAGCTGCGTCCTCCGCGGCGGAAAGTGCCTTGTCGGTGTCGGAGCTGACATAGACTTTTTCGGGGTCGCGGCCGCTGCCGGTGACTTTCGGGAGCGCATTCACGCAGTCCTCGGCTCTGTCACGCACCGCCGACGCGTCTATCCCCATCTTGACGAGAAGCTCGGGTATCAGCCCGTTCTCGTCCGCAAGAAGCGCCAGCAGCAGGTGCGGCTGCTCTATCTGCTGATTGGAATTGCGGATAGCGATGCTCTGCGCCTCCTGCACGACTTCAAGTGATTTCTGTGTAAGTTTGTTAGTGTTCATCATATATAGTTACCTCCTTTGTGGTATGTTGTCTCTCGTGTTATATCCGGCCTCCGGTGGGGGAAAGGTAATTTTATCTACTCGCCGGCAATATTATGCCCGTGACCTGAGTGGTCTCTGTAGCGCTTTTCCGCGGCTTTTGCGGCTATCTCCGGCTGCTCCGCGTTTGCAAGGTAAACATTCAGCACTTCGTCAAAGAATGTGATGTAATGCGACAGAGCCGTCGCTATTGCTTCGTCCGACAATGGCTGCATGCCCGGCTGCGGGGTAAGGTCAAACGTCCGGGAATATTTTCCCGGCTCGCGGGAGCTGTCCGGCGGTTGTCTGAAGCTTGTCGCTTCGAGCCGTTCCCAGAGTGCGGTGAATGCCGAAAAGTCATCGAGCAACGCAGCGGACTGCGTTCTGAGTGCCGCGCGGAATGTGGCAAGCTGCTGTTCGCGGGTCTTACAGAGCTCGACGGAATAGCGTATCAGCGGCTTGTATTTATACCGCAGCGCTGACCTTACCGCGAATGCGCTCTCCGACGGCCGCGGAAGTATCCGGAACACCGAGTCGTCCATAAGGCGCTCCACCGCCGAGAAAATGTCATTGATGCGCTGCTCCGGCGTGACATACGATACCGCCTGCGCAAGCACCTTGTTGATGTAGGCCGAGCGGCTCAGTCCCGCACGATACGCGGCATTATCGACAGCCTCGACTACCTCGTCCGACAGCACGAGACTGTAAACGCTTTTTCCCATTGGCTCACCTTCTTTCTTTTCACAACAACATTGTAGCACATTCCGAATAATTTGTCAAGAGGATTATATAATTTTCTTTGCAGATTATTAATATTGTCCTGTTGTGATGTTGCTGAAAAACGATTGCGACAGGGAATATCGCGGTTTGAAGCCATAAATATTGTGGCAGATGTTGACAAAACTAACAATATATGGTATAATAAAGAAAATTTTTAAGGAGGATATCCCATGAAACGAATTACAAAGTTTATCTCGTTTATGCTCGCGGCGGTCGTTGCTATGACAGCCATGTGCGTGAGCGCGGGAGCGATAAACGCACCGAAGCTGACCGCTGCATCACTGACGCTCGATGTGGGCAAGACTCACCAGCTTTACGTCAACTACGCGGTCGAGTCGATATCGTGGTCAACGAGCAATTCCAAGGTTGCCACAGTAAGCAAGGGCAAAGTCACCGCAAAGGCGGCGGGCACTGCCACGATAACCGCGAAACACGGTTCAACGGCGCTCAAATGCACCGTAACGGTGAAGAAAAAGACCGGTACTACCTACAAAGCGAATTCCTTTGACACCGCGATACCGATAAAGATCGGGGAAACTATCGACAACAAGGACAGAATGACGGCGGGTCAGGAACACGTTTACTATAAATTCACAACAAGCACCGCCGGCGATTATGAGATCTCGCTCAGTCACCCGAAGGATTATTTCGGCACCGCTGACGCTATCTTCAAATTATCCGACTCCTCGAAGAAAGCCGTCAGCAAGGATGAGTGGTTCAGAGGCGAGACATCCGGAACATACACTTTGAAAGGCAATTCCGTTTATTATCTTGAAACATGGGACTATGTGATATTCACGGTATCCAAGGTCAAGTCCACCGCAAACTATAAGGGTGATTCCTTTGATACCGCTATACCGATCGACATAGGCGATACTATCGACAATAAGGCGAAAATGACCGCGGGGCAGGAGCACGTTTATTACAAGTTTACAACGGGCGCTGCCGGGACCTATACGATAACGCTCAGCCACCCGAAGGATTATTTCGGCACCGCGGACGCGATATTCAAGATCTCCGATTCCTCGAAGAACGCCGTAAGCAAGGACGAATGGTTCAGAGGCGAGACCTCCAAGTCATATACGCTGAAAGCAAATTCCGTTTATTATCTTGAAACATGGGATTATGTAATATTCAAGATCAAGTGATGATAGCATACAAACAGCCCCCGCCATTCGGCGGGGGCTTTCTGTATATATCGTCTTTGACAAATTACATCTGCGGCAGGGAAGCGAAGCTCTTTGCGAGTTCTTCGTCTGTGGGGATATAGTCTGTCATTTCGTGGTCGTTGAACTTCTGATAAGCGACCATATCGAAATAGCCTGTGCCGGTGAGACCGAAGAGGATAGTCTTTTCTTCGCCTGTCTGCTTGCACTTGAGCGCCTCGTCGATAGCAACCTTGATAGCGTGGCTGCTCTCGGGAGCGGGGAGGATGCCCTCGATACGCGCGAACTTCTCGGCTGCCTCGAATACGCTTGTCTGCTCAACGGAAACAGCTTCCATGAGCTTATCGTCGTAGAGCTGCGAGAGAACGGAGCTCATACCGTGGTAGCGCAGGCCGCCTGCGTGGTTAGCGGACGGGATGAAGCCACTGCCGAGGGTGTACATCTTTGCGAGCGGGCAGACTTTACCGGTGTCGCAGAAGTCGTAGCGATATTCGCCGCGGGTAAGGCTGGGGCAGGAAGCCGGTTCTACCGCGATGATACGGCAGTTGTTTTCGCCCTTGATCTTATCTCTCATAAACGGAGCGATCAAGCCGCCGAGGTTGCTACCGCCGCCGGCGCATCCGATAATAATATCGGGTTTGATGCCGTATTTATCGAGAGCGGCTTTGGTTTCCAGACCGATTACGGATTGATGCAAAAGGACTTGGTTGAGGACGCTGCCCAGGACATAACGGTATCCGTCGCTGGTTACCGCCTTTTCCACCGCTTCGCTGATGGCGCAACCGAGGCTGCCCGTCGTTCCGGGGAACTCGGCGTTGATCTTGCGGCCGATCTCCGTTTCCATCGAGGGAGAAGGCGTAACGGAAGCGCCGTAAGTACGCATAACTTCTCTTCTGAAGGGTTTTTGTTCGTAAGATACCTTTACCATGTAGACTTTACAATCGAGATCGAAGTAAGAGCAAGCCATGGAAAGAGCGGTACCCCACTGTCCCGCGCCCGTTTCGGTCGTAACGCCCTTCAAGCCCTGCTTCTTGGCGTAATAGGCTTGCGCGATGGCCGAGTTCAATTTGTGGGAGCCGGACGTGTTATTGCCCTCGAACTTATAATAGATGTGAGCGGGCGTGCCCAACTTCTTTTCAAGGAAGTAGGCTCTGACGAGCGGAGACGGACGGTACATCTTGTAGAAATCTCTGATCTCTTCCGGAATGGGGAAGTAAGCCGTTTCGTTGTCGAGTTCTTGCTTGACGAGTTCTTCGCAGAACACGCCGGACAGTTCTTCGGCGGTCATCGGCTTGCCCGTGCCGGGGTTAAGAAGGGGTGCGGGTTTGTTTTTCATGTCCGCACGAAGATTATACCAAGAGGTAGGCATCTCGCTTTCTTCAAGGTAGATTTTGTAAGGAATGTTTTGTTTTGCCATAGTTTACCTCCTATGATTTCTTATATTTGAAACAGGATATAAACATAAAAAAATCCTGTCCCATGCGAAATGATTTTCGTTGCTGGGACAGGAACTGATCTTTCCTGCGGTGCCACCCGGCTTGGCGATCTCTCGCCCACTCTCGTACTACCATACGGCCTTTTTTGTTTACGAAGTAACGCAAACTCCGTCTCCCATACTCCGCCATGATGGCGTTTCCGTTCGCCCTCGGAAGTCCATTCCGCTTTCTTTTCTCCGCCGCAATTCCACCGCCTGCGACTCTCTGGGTGAGAAGGAATAAAGCGTACTCTTCTTCCTCATCGGTTTTCTCTACAATAACCCATCCGAAATCGAATGTCAAGTTTTTTTTACAACTTTTTCAAAATTTTTTTTTCAACCGAAAACTCGTTGTTTTTTCGTTATTATTCAATAACGAGATCTTTTATCGCCTGGCCGTCGCGAGTCGGTTGCCACTTGTCGGCGAGAGTCACGTTGTCTTTGCCGCCGAGAAACTTAATATGTTTTACGTTTTCGCAAAACGAAAAAGCGTACGTGCCGATACTTTTGAGAGTAGTGGGAAAGACGATATCGGTCAAGCCGTAACAGTACGTAAAGGCGTCTTTAGCGATACTCCCGAAGCCTTCCGGAAAGACGACGTTATTCATCTTTTCGCAACGGTGGAAGGACATTTCTCCGATCTCCTTTAATGACGCGGGCAAAGTGACGTCGGTCAGATATCCGCAACGATAGAAGGCGCGGTTTTCGATTCTTTCCGTCCCTTCGGGGATAGCATACGTGGTCGTGTCGGTCGTTTGTCCGTAACGGTCGACGTTGATATTTTTTGCCGTGGGATAGCAAACGAGGATTTTTTTGTCCTTTGTAAAGAGCACGCCGTCCACAGCGACGTAATATTCGTTTTCGGGCGAAACGACGAATTCTTGAATGGATTTATTATTAGTCAGCGCCCAATCCCCGATCTCTTTTACGTTTTTGCCGATGGTGATCTTTTTCAGAGTGTCCGTATTGAAAAGACTGAAATTCTTAATAGACGTGACGGGGCAGCCGTCGATCTCTTCGGTAATTGTGACCTCGGTACGCGAGGAAGAATCGGTATAGGCAACGATCTCGACCGTCCCCTCATCCGTCACGTGATACCCCACCCCTTCGGCGGTCTTTTTGGTCTTAACGAAAAACGACGCGATATCGAC
>JAEEGL010004563.1_pt1 | contig 13530 bp, 12 predicted proteins | sample 9134231 | NCBI WGS metagenome assembly JAEEGL01 (sample SAMN16246548, study PRJNA631951) | gut metagenome | biome: gut microbiome; feature: rumen; material: fiber-attached | host: Bos | place: Iran: Karaj | collected 2018-10
GGAGATTATTTGCCCAGCTCGCTGACGCGCTCGTTCATTTCTTCAATGCCCTCTTCGGGGGTGATTTCGCGCGCCATGATCATGCTGTGCTCTTCGTTCACGCCGGTCTTGATGTCAGCAACCTTGTCGCCGGCCGGCCACTCCATCGCCACGGAGGAGGGCAGCAGGGCGCCCTTGCTGTTTTCGTCAGCCGGGAAGCCTTCCACAGAGGCCATGGCACCGGCCACATCCTCGGAAACCCAGGCGGGACGGGCGCCGACGGAAGCGGTCGCCTTGGAGCCTTCCGGGCTGCCCAGCCAGGAGATGTACTCCCAGGCCAGGTCCTTGTTGGCGGACTTGGCATTGATCATCGCGCCGGTCAGGTTGCCGAAGGAAGAGCCGGCGGCCACGCCCTCAGCGTGCGGAACGGCGGTGATGCCCCAGTTGAAGTTGCAGGTGCCGTCATTGTTGTATCCGATCAGCGTGGAAACATACCAGTAGCCCATGGGCAGCATGGCGATGTTGCCGTTGGCGAAAGCCGCGGAATAGTGGAGGCCGGAGGCCTTCAGGTCCGCGTAGCTCATGCAGGCGCCCGCGTCTTCCAGGTCCTGGTACAGCTTGTAGAAGTAGAGCAGGTCATCGTAGTTTTTGTCCGCCAGCGTATTCACACCGTCGCACACCGCCCAGTTCACCACAGCAGACAGCCAGGTGTGGTAATGGGTTCCGTAGATGCCCTTTTCCTTGTCGGTCATCTTCTTGGCCAGTTCAGCGTACTGGTCCCAGGTCATATCGTTGGTGGGCAGTTCCACACCGGCCGCGTCGAACAGGTCCTTGTTGTAAAACAGCACCCAGAAGTCGCTGCGGAAGGGAATCGCGTACTGCACGCCGTCCACCGCGTAGTTCTTCTCGGTTCCGACAAATCCGGACATGTCATATCCGGCAGCCACATAATCCGCCAGCGGGGCCGCGAAGCCCTGGGCCTGCCAGTTGATCAGGTTGTCAATTTCCTTGATCATGAACACGTCGCTGGTGTCTCCGCCTTCCAGCATGGTGGTCGTCTTCACAGCGTAGTCCTGGGAAGCAACGTCCACATACTCGATGGTGATGCCGGGATGGGAGGCCTCAAAGGCGTCCTTCTGGGCAACCAGATAGGGGGTTGTGGTGGCATCCCAGGTCACCACGGTCAGCACCTGGTTTTCTTCCGCCAGGGCGGGTACCGCCAGCAGTGAGATCATCATCACCGCAGCCAGCAGCACAGACAGCATTTTCTTCATGAATGGTTCCTCCTCTGTATCGTTGTCCGGGAAATGTTACCGGTTACACGGTAGAAGGCGCATTTATTTCATGTTCCTGTGCCGTTTTGCCGCGTCTTTCCCTGTATTTGTCTTTATTCTATGTATTACACCCCTTTTTGTCAAGCATTTCTCCAAAAGTTTTCCGCATAAACGCAGACAATTATTGTGTTATCGGTAACATTTTCTCTTGTGTTTTCCCTTCAGCCGTGATATAGTATCCGCAGGAAAAAGCCCGCCGGGGAGGAACTGCCATGAGCAAAAAAGCCACTATATATGACATTGCCCGGGAAGCCGGGGTCTCCACCGCTACAGTCACCCGCGTCGTCCGGCGGGATCCCCATGTAAAGGAAGCAACTCGCCTGAAAGTACAGCAGGTGATCGATGCCCATGCGTATACGCCGAGCCTGTCCGCCCAGAACCTGGAGGGCGGCCGGAGCCGCACCCTGGCCGTGGTCCTTCCCGTGGTTTCCAACCTGTATTTCAACCGGATCTTCGATGCCGCCTACTGGGAAGCGGAAAAAAACGACTGCAGTGTCCGCCTGTTCCAGACAATGGAAAACCAGGCCATCTCGCCGGAAATTGTCAGCGAGCTGCTCCGCTGCCGTATGGACGGCGTCCTTTTTGCGGGAAGCATCTGGTCCGCGGACCGGGATGACCTGAACACTGCCCTGGAAAAGCTCGGCAGGTATATGCCCGTGGCCACCATCTGCCCGCCGGACGTATCCCTGGAATGCATCTGTATCCAGAGCGACCTGGTCAACTGTTCCCGGCTGCCCGTACGCCACCTGCACACCCTGGGTCACCGGCGCATCGCCTTCCTCGGAGGTTCCATGCACAGCAAGGATACCTCCCGTCGGGGTATCGGTTTCCTGGAACAGCTCCGCCGGATGGACCTGCCGGACGATCCGGCCTACCACGTGGATGCCGGCTATGATATGGAAAGCGGGGAACGGGCCGTCCTCCGGATGCTCTCCGGGCTGGACCGCAGCCGCTGGCCCACCGCCATCGTGACCTTTAATGACCTGGTTGCCCTCGGCGTCATGAAGCAACTGAAAAAGATGGGGCTGTCCCTTCCGCAGGATATGGCCATCATCGGCTGCGACAACCAGTTCTTCTGCGCCTATACCGATCCGTCCCTGACCTCCGTGGATCTTCATCCGGAGGAAATGGCCCAGAGCGCCGTGCGGGAACTGCTGCTGGCGCGGGAGTCCACTTCCCGTTCCTTTGCGATGGTCCGGGAAGCCACCCTCGTTGTCCGGGAAAGCTGCGGGGCGCAGCTGGGTTTCCGCAAATTCTGACCAGGAGGAACTGCTCATGATCTCGATTCTTGTCCGGTCCGCCGATGGTACCCTTCTCGCCTCCGCGGAGCATCCGGAGGAAGCCCTCCTTTCCCTGGACCGTGTATACCGGCCGGGGGATGTGATCCATATCTCCGGGGCAAAGCACCTCCAGGTTCAGATGGACCAGGCCCTTCCTTCCGGCGAGGTTTTCCTTCCGGAGGAAAAAATGACCTGGACCGTTCCCTGCGGGGAGCACCGTCTTGCCTACGCGCCCGGACTCTTTGAAGCCCCGCGCCACATCATCTCCGCCCGGATCCTTCCGGAAGAAGAACTGTCCCGCTCCCGCTGCCTGTCCCGCAATCCCGCGGACCTGCGGGGTGATACCGATTTCTATCCTCACTGCACCGCCAATGTGGAAACCCGGAACGAGGCCTGTTTCTGCGCCCGCAACGTCATTGACGGCATCCGTCTGAACACCTTCCACGGGGAATGGCCCTTCCAGAGCTGGGGAATCGGCGCCCGGGAGGATGCCTGGTGCCGGCTGGACCTGGGGCGTCCTGTCCTGGCGGAAAAAATGGCGCTTACCCTCCGGGCGGATTTCCCCCATGACGCCTACTGGACAGCCGGCCACGCGGTCCTGTCCGACGGGAGCGACATCGCCTTTGACCTGCGGAAAACCGGCGACCGCCAGTGGATTCCGCTGGGAAATAAAAAAATCAGCTGGCTCCGGCTGGAGCGGCTGATTAAAAGCGATGATCCCTCTGCCTTCCCCGCCCTGACCCAGCTGGAGCTGATCGGCAAAGACCTGTAAGGCTGCTCAGCAGTTGCCGGGATAGACATACCGCAGATTCCGCCCGGCAATTTCAACCAGGCTGTACACGGTGTCCACATCTGTCGGTTCCCTGTCCGTCATGCGGTACCGCGGGAAAAAGCGTGATATATGGAGCGGAATATCCCTGCCGGTCTTTCCGCCGAAAACACCGGTCAGTCCGGCGACCCATCCGCTCAGTTCCAGCATTTCTTCCGGGCTGTCATTTTCTCCCGGAACAACCAGCGTGGTCAGTTCCACATGGCAGTTCCGCACCGCATTCCGGATAAACTCCATGACCATTCCCCGGTCACCTTTCAGGACATCCCTGTAATACCGGTCCGTAAAACCTTTCAGGTCAATGTTCATCGCGTCAATATACGGCGCGATTTCTTCATATACCCGTGTTCCCGCGGTGCCGTTGGTCACCAGGACGCAGAGCAGGCCTTTCTCATGGGCGAGCCTTGCCGTATCCCTCACATACTCATACCCGACCAGGGGCTCATTGTAGGTGAACGCGATCCCGATGTTTCCCCGGTTCCGGTACCGTTCCGCGATCTCCACCAGTTCCTCCGGCATGATCTGTTCCGTCGGCACATGAAACCGGCGGCCATCATCCGCCTGCGCGATCTCATGGTTCTGGCAGAACGGGCATTTCAGGCTGCACCCCAGGCTGCCCGCCGAGAGGATACGGCTGCCGGGATGAAAACGCGCCAGCGGTTTCTTTTCAATAGGGTCCAGTGCCAGGGAGGAAAGCTTGCCGTAAAACAGCGGCACAACGGTTCCCCCGCGTCCGATCCGTGCGTTGCAGGCGCCCGTATTTCCTTCTGCCAGCTCACATTTCCTGAAACATACGTCGCATACTGCCATTCGCGTTCAGCATCCTCTCTTCAGAAATGCCTGACAACCTCAAACCGTTCCAGCGTGATCCGGTCCCGGGGAGATATTCCGCCCTTCCGCATGGCAATGGATACCTGCTCATCCACCGTATCCACCCCGTCCAGGTCCGGAAGCAGCAGCCCCCGCCGGTTTCCGCTGGAAACAATCACGCCGTACCGCTTCACATCCAGTTGGTCTTTGCTGTCAATCCGTTCCGGTTCGGTCAGCACGTCCACATTGATTTCCAGTTTGTCCAGTTCCTCCGGCCGGATGGGATCAAAACGCGGATCCCGCGTGGCCGCGCTGACGGCATTGTCAGTAATCTCTTCCGCGATGCACCCGCGTACCGGCAGGATGGTTCCGATACAGCCCCTCAGCCGGCCTTCCTTGTGAATGGAAACAAACACGCCGGCCCGGCGTTCCGTCATCTCCGCCGGGAGTCCCTCCGGAACAGCCGGTTTTTCCCGGAAGCGGACATACTGTTCCACCGTTTCCCGGGCAAGCCGGACGTACGCGTCTTCCTTCCCGCGGCGGATCTTCATGGCTTCGGCTTGCCTTGCCCGCCATTTTTCCAGGAACCGTCTCTCCTCCGAAGCGTCGCCGGGACGGAACGCGCAGATCCCGTATCCAACGCCCGTCACGTCTTCATGGGAAAGCCGCCGGGCTTCCACCGCCAGCCCGTCCAGCACGCCGGCCATGATCACAAGGGACCGGTGCCCGCACTCCGCCGCCCTGTCGCAGAAGCTTTCCTCAAAGTCCAGCAGTTCCCCGAAGGCGCCGCGGCCGCACACATCCATGATCCGGCTGTCATATTCCGGGCCTTCCGGCGCAAAGCCGTAGGGACCGTATTCCTGCAGCTTATGGGACAGGTCCCCGCTGGCAATATAGACAACGTTCCTGCCGGTTTCCACCACTGCCTCCCGGATAATCTGCCCGAAGGCGTAATGATCCGCCAGTGAAAGCCCGGACAGGCCGATCCGGACCAGTCTGAAATTCTTGTACCGCTGTTCCAGGAAATACAGCGGCACCATCGTTCCGTGGTCCAGCTGCCGGTCCCTTTCTCCCAGCGTACCTGCCGAAAAACCTTTTTGTTTCGCGAGATCACAGATCTTTTTTGTCAGTTCCGTATCATACTGTTCCCGGAAGCTGACCTGCGGAGCGCCGAATCTCCCGAAATCCCCGTCCGCGGTTTTCCCCGGGGAAATATGGAAATAGTCCGCATACAGCGTTGCGTGCGGACTTGAAATAATAACAGTTTCGGGCCTGATTTTCTCAATTTCGGCCGCGACTTCCTGATAGGCGCGGATTGTTTCCGCAACCTGTTTTTCACTTCCCTTTCCGATCTGCGGGACAATCATCGGCGGATGCGGAACCATATAAGCAGCAAGAACAGACATGGCGTTTCTCCTTTCAGACTTTCCTGATCGGTATGGCCTTGTTCGTTTTCACTTTGTCCGGGCGGAACGGTTTTCCCGGTCAGTCTTTCACAAACCGGATCACATTCCAGCTCAGCGCGGGAAGCCGGATCTCCGCTTTGCCTTCGTCAACGGTGCCGCCGGGGCCTGCGGAAGGCGCCACATTGCCCGGGTTCTCCTCGGTGTTCACGGCTTTCACGTCATCATGATGCAGCAGGATATGCTCCGCCAGGCGCAGCTTTCCGAAGGACCGCAGGTCCAGGTCCAGGCTGAAGTCCTCCTTCATGTCCCGGTTCACGCAGAACACTGTCACACTGCCGTCATCCCCCAGCGTTGCCGTAGCATCCACCAGCGGGACGCCTTCATAATCCGTGCAGTCATACACCGGCGTATCCACAATGGCTTTCAGGGCGGTGCCGCGTCCGAAGCGGCTGACATGCAGGTAGGGATAGAAGATCGTCTGGGCCCAGCATCCCCCGCCGTTCCGGGTCATGATCGGGGCAATAACGTTCACCAGCTGCGCCAGGCAGGCCACTTTCACACGGTCCGCGTTGCGCAGGAAGGTAATCAGCATGCTGCCGGCCAGCAGCGCGTCCTCGAAGTTGTATACGTCCTCCAGCAGCGGCAGGGCGGGACCCCACTTCTCCTGTTTCCAGATCTCCTTGTCCTGTTCGTTGGAATGGTACCAGACGTTCCACTCGTCGAAGGACAGGTTGATCTGCTTCTTCTGGTGTTTCTTTCCCTTCACCGCGTCGCAGATGGAAATCACCGTATGGATAAAGTCATCCAGGTCCATGCTCCGGGCCAGGAATCCGGGCGTATCATTGGTGGGATTCCCGTAATAGCGGTGCAGGGAGACATAATCGATGTTTTCATAGCACGCGTCCAGCATGGTCAGCTCCCAGTCGCCGAAGGTCGGCATCTGGGAGGAGGAGGAACCGCACGCCACCAGTTCAATGGAGGGATCCACCCATTTCATCATCTTGGCGGCTTCATTGGCAATGTGCCCGTATTCCGCCGCGGTTTTGTGGCCCATCTGCCAGGGGCCGTCCATCTCATTGCCAAGGCACCACATTTTGATGCCCAGCGGATCCTTCCGTCCGTTCCGGATCCGCATATCGCTGAACTTGCTTCCGCCCTTGTGGTTCGCGTATTCTACGATATCCCGGGCATTCTCCGGTCCCCGGGTGCCCAGGTTGATGGCATACATGACCTCGCTGCCGGCCTTCTTCGCCCAGTCGGCAAACTCATGGAGCCCCACCTCGTTGCTCTCCGTTGTGAACCAGGCCAGGTCAAGCCGCTTGGGCCGCAGTTCCCGGGGGCCCACGGAATCCTCCCAGTTGAAGCCGGAAACAAAGTTTCCGCCGGGATAGCGGACGATCGGGACACCGATCTCCCGGACTTTCTCAATCACGTCCTTCCGGAATCCCGCTTCGTCAGCCAGCGGATGTCCCGGCTCATAGATGCCGCCGTAAACAGCGCGGCCCAGGTGTTCAATAAAAGAACCGAATATACGCGGATCAACCTGTCCGATCCGGTAGTCCCTGTCCAGGATCATGGATGCTTTTTTCATGTATATTCCTCCCTTGCCTGATGTTCAGCACATCAAAAGCGTTTCCGCAGGGGTGATGGAGATACCCATGCCGATTGGGTGGCCGAAAACCGTTCACCAGCCGCAGGATTAACGTTAATGTCGCTCGCTGATAAACATATAGCTTATTCAGCTATTTGTCAATCAGGATTATACGGCTCAGTTCCTGCTGCCTTCCGCTTTTCATATCATCCGGCGCGGCACTGTATCCGGCGCATAAAGCAACATAAACAATTCAGGTGTTCCTCCCCAAAGCGGTTCACTTATGTTATTCTGTTCTTGTGGCTGATGAAGAAAAATTTATCTGGTTTTTCTTGCAACCCTAACCGGTTCCCCTTTTATGGCATTATCCCTATGGAAGCTTCCGAAAAACAGGGAAAGGAATTCAGAAATGGCAGCCGGAATAAACGAGGAACAGATCAGGCAGATGTCAAAAACAGTTTTTCGTTTTTGCCTGTCAAGAACAGGTTCCTATCATGACGCCGAAGATTTGGCCCAGGAGATCCTGCTCATTGCCTGCAGGACTACAAACCGCTTTGAGAATGAAAAAGCGTTTTACTCCTTTGTCTGGAAAACTGCCGGTAATATCCTGAAAAGCTGGTACCGCAGGCAGCGCAGGCTGCGAACTGAAGAACCGGATGAAAACCTGGCCGATCACCGGTATGATGAACTGGAAGAACAGGCAGCGGATCATGAGCAGTTCCGTCTCATTATCCGTGAACTCGCAAGGCTCTCCTCCGATTACCGCCGCGTCACGGTAGCGTACTATATTGACAGTAAATCTGTCCGTGAAATCGCTGAAAGCTTTTCCCTGTCCGAAAGCATGGTCAAGTACCTGCTGTTCCAGTCAAGAAAGCACATCAGGGAGGGAATTATCATGGAAAGAGAACCGGGAAGATTAAGCTATGACCCCGTCGAACTGACACTGTTCTTCTGGGGTGGGAGATGCCCCTATTACGGGATATTTGACGGTAGCAGGATCCGCCAGAACATTGTGATGGCCTGCTATTACGACAAAATGACCGAAGAGCAGCTGAGCCTGCAGCTGGGAGTGCCTGCCGCGTATCTGGAGGCCGATCTGGAAAAGCTCCTGGAATATGACCTGCTGAAAAAAAGCGGAATAACCTATCAGGGCAATATCGTCATTATCACGAAAAAGGAACTGGAAGCGGTCAGGAAACACAACGAAGCAGACCTGAAAAAGGCTGCCGGAATCATCCGGGAATTTGTCGACGGGAACATGGAGGAAATCCGCGCGCTGGGCTTTTCCGGGAGCAGCATGCCCGCTAATTCGCTGAAGTGGATGCTCGTTTCCCTGATTCTGCGCCGGGCTTATGTGGAAATGCTGCAGGGCAGCATGAAGCCGGATTATCCGGCAGACTGCTTTGGCAACCACTGTCTCCGTTTTCTGATGGAAACGCAGGAAAACGACCCGTACTTTATGGGAATCTCAACCCATACCGGCAGGGAAGGCTCCATCCTGATCTGGGATGTACCGGTCAACGGGGAAATGATTCATCCCATCGTCAGCGACGTCCGGGCCGGCATGCTGATATCCCTGACGGATTCCCAGCCCGCCACGGATAATGAGAAGGTTCTCTGCGCTGAACTGCTGGAGCTTGGACTGGCCAGAAAAGAAAACGGCAGGATCCTGCCGAACTTCCCCTGCCTGGACGCGGCGCAGGGCGCAATCGTGAACGACCGGATCAATCCTGTGGCTGAAACCATCTGTGAGAACGCGAAGGGCCGCGCCGGCAGGATTGTCAATATCATGAGGGATTACGCGCCGGACCACCTGGCCGATTACGCCGTGAAACTCCCGGTGCTGCTCCAGCTGAACGAAGCCGGCGCCATCATGCAGATCCTCTGTGAGAGCGGCTGGCTTCTTCCCGTAAAGGATGATATGCTGGCCACCACGGTAATGATGAAAAATAAATAAACCTTTCCCGCCCGTATAGGTCGGCGGACTGAAAGGGGGTACGCGTTCTGAACAACCGCGTACCTCTTTTCTTTTGACGGGAAATATTCTTTCTGATATGATTCAGCCATAAACATGTCACAACTTTGTCTTGTTTGAAGGATCGGATATATGAAGCTTGACCGTCTGATTGCCATCCTGTCCGTGCTGCTGAACCAGGAGCAGGCGACAGCGCCTGAGCTCGCGAAGCGCTTTGAAGTATCACGCCGGACGATTAACCGGGACATAGAAGCGCTGAACCAGGCAGGCATCCCCATCGTCACGCAGCAGGGTGCCGGCGGCGGCATCCGGATCATGGACGGATTCCGGATGGACCGCACTGCCCTGACTTCCCGGGAAATGCAGGCCATCCTGTCCGGGCTGCGGAGCCTGGACAGTGTCAGCGGCACCGGCCGGTACCGGCAGCTGATGGAAAAAATCAGCCCCGGTTCATCCGATATGATTTCCGGCGATCAGTATATCCTGATTGATCTCGCCTCCTGGCACAAAACTTCCCTGTCCGGGAAGATTGAACTGCTGCATGGCGCCATTGAACAGCACCGTCTGGTTTCTTTCCATTATCTTTCCCCCAGCGGTGAAAGCGACCGGACCGTGGAACCGGCGCTGCTGGTTTTCCAGTGGAGCAGCTGGTACCTGTGGGGCTGGTGTCGGGATAAGGACGCGCCCCGCCTGTTCAAGCTCAACCGGATGGACTCCCTGCAGGTTGGTGAACCCTTCGTTCCCCGGCCCATAGAGATGCCGGACCTGCTCAGTGAACGCGCCTTCCCGGACCGTTATCATGTCGTAGCGAAAATCAGTCCTGAATTCAGGTGGCGCCTGGTGGAGGAATACGGTCCCGGCTGTTATGAACTGACACCGGAAGGCGATTGCCTGTTCTCAGCCGGTTTCGCAAACCGGGATTACGCGCTGGACTGGATCCTGTCCTTCCGGGGAAAAGCGGAACTGCTGGAACCGGCCGAACTGCGGAAGGATCTGCAGGAAATCGGTGAAATGCTCCGACAGGTTCACCAAACATGACATATTGTTGTCGTGTTCACTCTGTTATTTTGGTATCAGGAGGTTGACAGGCTATGATGTTTGAAGGAAAGACCGCGGTGATCACCGGCGGGGCCCACGGAATCGGCAGGGCCATTGCGGACGCGTTTGCCCGGGAAGGCACCGCTGTCCATATCATCGATAAAAAGCCGGGCAGCTGGTTTGTCGGGGACGTATCCGACAAGGCAGCACTGGAACGGTTCGCGGAAAAAGTTACCGAAGAAAGCGGCCGGGTTGATTTCCTCGTCAACAACGCGCTGCCGCTGATGAAAGGCATTGATGAATGTTCCTGGGAGGAATTCTCCGCTGCCCTGGCAGTCGGCGTGACCGCGCCTTTTTACCTGACAAAACTGCTGATGCCGTATTTTGCCCCGGGCGCTTCCGTGATTAACATTGCTTCTTCCCGGGACCGGATGAGCCAGCCGCAGACGGAAAGTTATACCGCCGCCAAGGGCGGAATTGCCGCCCTGACCCATGCCCTGGCCATCAGCCTGGCCGGAAAAGTGAGGGTGAACAGCATTTCCCCCGGATGGATCGACACCTCCGGCAGCCAGATCACCGGAGCGGACGCGCTGCAGCAGCCTGCGGGCCGTGTCGGCAAACCGGAGGATATCGCGGAAATGGTTTTGTTCCTCTGTTCTGAAAAGGCCGGTTTTATTACAGGAGAAAACATCTGCATAGACGGCGGCATGACAAAGCTCATGATCTACCATGGAGAACACGGGTGGGAGTACCGGCCATGAGCATCAAAATACCGGTCCCGCACCTGAAAGGAGAACTGTCCCATGAAATATCCCTGGGTTGACGAATACCTGATGGCCAAGCGCAGCGTGACCAAAGACCTGCAGCCGGAATGGAACTGGATCCGGTATCACATCGGCGGTAAAATGTTCGCCGCCATCCTGTTGGATGACGACGACAAACCCTACTATATCAATTTCAAGCTGGAGCCGCTGGAAGGCGAACTGATGCGGAAACAGTATGCTGATATTATCCCCGGATACTACAGCAACAAGCAGCACTGGAATTCCGTCAGGGCTGACGGGGAAATCCCCGGCGACCTGCTGAAAACCTGGCTGGACCGGTCTTATCACCTGGTGCTGAAGGACTTCAGCAAGGCGAAGCAGCGGGAGCTCCTGGGGCTCTCCGTCTGCGGGACGGACTGCTCCGCCTGTCCGCTGCACGGAAACATGTGCGCCGGATGCAATGAAGCCTGCGGCAAAGTGTTTCACGCTCCGGAGGGAAAGCCCTGCCCGATCTACGGGTGCTGTGTCAACAAACACCGCTGTGCCACCTGCGCTTCCTGCAGTCAGATGCCCTGCGATGTGTGGCAGGCCACCCGGGATCCTTCCTACACGGATGAGCAGTTCCGGAAAAGCGTGGAAGCCCGGGTCGCCGCCCTGAAAGGCAGCGGCGCTGTCTGATCCGGATCTGTTCAGCACAAATTTTTTTGTTCGCCTTTTCTTCCTTCCGGGCCGATGATAAAATTGATTCAGAAAGTGATTACAGCGTTCGGAAACGCGGAAAAGAGGACAGTATCATGGGTGAAATCATCAGGAAAGACATCAGTGAAGAGTGGGCCCATTCCGGGATTATCAAAGCCGGGGACTACTGCTTTTTAAGCTATTGCGTCGGCAATATCGGCGGCACGGTTGAGGAACAGATCAACGGCGCCTTTGACCAGATGGAAAGCCGTCTCGCGCAGTTCGGCCTTACGCTGGAAAACGTCGTCCAGATGGACTGCCTTTTCCGGGATGTCTTTAACATCCCCGTTATGGAAAAGGTCATCCGGGAACGCTTCCACGGGAAATATCCCGCCCGCAAATCCATACAGACCAATTTTGCCCATATCGGCGGACCGGACGGTCTCCATTTCCAGGCGGACGCGGTTGCCTACTGCGGATAAACACCAAAGCACAAAACAGGAGAACCTTGAATCACAGGTTCTCCTGTTTTTTTCTGTCGTTCCGGGGCATCCGGTCATGTTATGATCCGGTAGTCCCCGTCTGTATCCAGGTGCAGGCACAGGTCCGCCCGCATCGTTTTTTCAAGGCACAGCCGGACATTCGGCATATCGCTGAAATCCACAAACCGGACAGCCGGTTCCGGTTCCACACCGGTACGGATCCGCCGGTCAATGAGGCGTTCCCGCAGCAGGCTCTCCTCCGCGGAAACGGAAATGGTGTAATCTGCCGAAGCGGCCAGGTCCCGCCATCCATCCTCATCCAGCAGCAGGTAATTCCCTTCCAGCAGGACAATCCCGCCGTCCACCTGCACCGCGTCCTCCACCGGATTGTGGAGCATCCGGTCATATGCCGGCCAGCCGATGGTTTTTCCGGCGGCCGCTTCTTTCACAGCCCGGGTCAGTCCGTCCAGGTCAAAGGTAACGGGCGCACCTTTGATTTCCACCATGGCAATCTGTTTTCCGTCCCGTTCCGTCATATGGGTCAGCAGATACTCCTGCCTCCGGTGGAATCCGTCCATGCCGATCACCTGGATGGGCTCTGTATCCGGCTGTTCCCGGGAAAGCCGTTCCAGAAAGCTGAGCAGCGTTGTCTTTCCGGCTCCGGGAGGCGCGGCCAGCAGGACCAGGATCCTCCGCCCTTTTTCCCGATGCAGGCCGGTCAGTTTCCGAAGCAGGGGAAGAAAGATCTCATCCACAGCCCGCCGGCTGTAGCGCGCTTCCACTTCAATCCCATTGATGGTGACACGGTGGCTGATCATCCCTGTTTCCCCTTTCTGTTTGTCCTGACTGATATAGTACCACAGGAATCCGGTTCCTTCACGCGGATTTCTTCCGGGCCGGGAAAAACAGGTGCCGGGCAGGAAAATCTTTTTGTTCGCCTTTCTTTCCCCGCGCGGTCATAGTAAAATATGACAGACCGTTACAGTAACTAAAAGAATACCGAAGGAAGAGCCAATGCTGACCATTACAAAAAAACAGGCAGGACAGTTTATCCTGCTCAGGCAGGGATTGTTGGGAGACTACCGTTTTATCGGAAAAGACGGAGCGTATCAGTATGTCCGCCAGGCCGGCTGCATCCAGTTTGACCCGGTGGATGTCTGCGGCAGGAACGCGGAACTGACGCTGCAGTCCCGCGTGAAGGGATTCCGGAAAAAAATGCTGGAAAACCTGCTCTACAGGGACCGCCTCCTGGTGGATTACGCTGACAAGGAGCTGTCCATCTGGCCCAGTGAAGACTGGCCTTTCTTTTCCGGCTACCGGGAAAGAAGCATGGAGCACGGCCGGCAGTTCCCCGGCATTCCCGA
>JAEEGL010063722.1_pt1 | contig 13530 bp, 13 predicted proteins | sample 9134231 | NCBI WGS metagenome assembly JAEEGL01 (sample SAMN16246548, study PRJNA631951) | gut metagenome | biome: gut microbiome; feature: rumen; material: fiber-attached | host: Bos | place: Iran: Karaj | collected 2018-10
GGACCGCCATCGCGTCCAGCTCCACGCTGCGGGTCGTGCGCCACAACATCGAGGCGGCCGGAATAGCGGACCGTTTCGACGCGATAGTGACGGGCGACGAGGTGGAGCGCGGCAAGCCCGCGCCGGACATCTTCATGCTCGCGGCGAAGAGGATCGGCCTCGCTCCGGAGGAGTGCGTCGTCTTCGAGGACGCGTTCAGCGGCATACGCGGGGCGCACGCGGCCGGGTGCGGTGCCGCCCTGATTCCGGACCAGACGCCGCCCGACGACGAGATTCGGGCGATATGCTCCGTCTTCTCCGACCTCTCCGCCGCCGCCGCGCACTACTTTGGCTGAGCGCGCCTTGGCAGGCGGCGGCGTTGTGACACGCCGCGGATTTGCCGCGGACGGGGGAGTTGTGCTATAATGATGGGCCATGAAAACCTGTCTGGTCCCGTTGTCGGCGCTTGCCGAGTCCGTTCGTTCCGTTGTAGTCCCGCGCGTAAAGGCGCTTTCCGCCGCAGCCTGCGCGCTTGCTGCGTCCGCCAGCCTGGCGGAGATGGAGCCGGCGAGCCCCGAGTCGCAGGGAATGGACTCGCAGGCGATCCTGGACTGGATAGACGCGTGCGAAAGGACGTTTGATGGCGCGAAGGAGGGCCGCATCCACGGTTTCGTGATCGTGCGCCACGGCAAGACGGTGGCGGAGGGCAGCTGGAAGCCGTTCGACACCCTGAACGAGCCGCACATGCTTTATTCGCACTCGAAGAGCTTCACTTCGTCCGCCGTAGGCTTTTTGGTCGACGAGGGCAAGCTGGACCTCGACGAGCGTATAGTAGACATCTTTCCAGAGTCCCTTCCCGAGAACCCGTCCGACAACCTCCGCCAGCTCCGCGTGCGCGACCTGCTGACGATGAACGTCGGCAAGAAGGACCATCTCCTGAGGGGCGGCGACGACTGGGTGAAGGAGTTCCTCTCCAAGGACTTCAGCCGCAAGCCCGGTACCGGCTTCCGCTACGACTCCGACGCGACATACATGCTCGCGGCAATCGTCGAGAGGCGCACCGGGAAGAAGCTGATGGACTTCCTCAAGGAGCGCATGTTCGACAAGATCGGCATCACGTCCGCCTGGTCCACGACCTCCCCCCAGGGAATCGCCTGCGGCGGCTGGGGCATGAACATGACTACGCGCGACATCGCGCGCTTTGGACAGCTCTACCTGCAGAACGGCAAGTGGGGCGACAGCTACGTCCTGACTCCGTTCTGGACGGCGCTTGCGACCGCGCGGCACACCTGGAGCGGGTGGCAGAACATCGGCGTGCGGGCGCTCGGGGAGGGAAGCGACTGGGAGCAGGGCTACGGATTCCAGTTCTGGCGCTGCAGCCACGGGGCTTACCGCGCTGACGGCGCTGCGGGGCAGTACACCGTCGTCGTGCCCGAAAAGGACATGGTGGTGTCCGTTCACGCGGGCCTTCACAACATGGGCAGTGAGCTGGCCCTCATCTGGGAGCACCTGCTCCCCGGCGCAAAGGAGGAGCCTCTCCCGGAGGGCGAGGCGTTCGAGCGTCTCGGCAAGCGGCTCGCGGGGCTCGCGATCCCGCCGACGGCGGGCGGCGCCGCTGGACTCGAAAACTTCCTCGGAAAGACCTACGAGTTCAGGAAGAACCACCGCGGAATCGCGTCCGTCCGCTTCGAGAAGGACGGCGACGGACTCTTTTGCGTCCTGAAGGTCCCCGCGGGCGAGCAGAGGATCCCCGTCGGCGTCGGGGAGTGGAAGAAGGGCGAGATGAGGTTCGACGTGCAGGACTACGAGTTCCTCGGCGCCTACATAGGAGTCCACCGGACGGCCGCTTCAGCCGGGAGCGACGGGAACGGAGGCTTCAAGGCGAGGATATACCTGACGGGGGACACGGGATTCATAGACGTCGCGGTTTCGTCCGACGGCCGCGCGTCCGGCTATTTCTTCGCTATGAACGGCACGAAGCTGGAAGCCGCTCCCGCTCAGGCGGCGCAAGGCGCGGAGCCAGCCGGCGCGGAAAGTCCACGTGCAATGTAGTGCGGCGCGCGACGCGCCCCTGCGCGAGCGGTCCGTTTGTGGTAAAATATGCGGCATGGGCAATTTCTACTTAATCTGGCTTGAGTGGCCCGAGAGGTGTTTCCGGGCGGACGTAGGGGACATTCGGCTGTTCCGGTCGCTTGTCCCCAAGGGAAGCCGCGTCGTCCGCGCGCGGAGCGAGTCCGATTTCCTGAAGGCGCTTCCTCGTGCGACGCATGCGGTCACGTGGAGCTTCAAGGGCGAGTGGTACGCGCGCGCTCCGAAGCTGAGGGTGCTGGCGACGCCCGCCGCTGGGCGCGAGCTCGTCGCGTGGCGCGAGGCGCCGGCGGGCGTGAGGGTCCATTTCGGCGCGTTCCACGGTCCGATCATCTCCGAGACCGTCCTCGGATTCCTTCTCGCGTGGACGCGCGGGTTCTTCTGGAAGGGACCTCTTTGGCCCCGGTCCGTCCTCTCCAATCACTGCGGCGACCTGGAGGGGACGACGGCCGTTATCGCCGGTTTTGGGCGCATAGGGCGCGCGATTGCGGCGCGCCTCGAGGCGTTCGGCGTGGAGTGCTTCGGCCTTACCCGCCACGGCGTCTTCACGCTGGCCGACTATGTCGGCGAGGGGTCCGGCGGCCCAACCAGGCAATCAAACGTCCAAGCGTCCAGGCAATCACGTCTGTACAGCCGGGCGGACTGGTTTATCATGGCGCTGCCGTCCGACACGGGGACTGACGACTTCCTGGACGGGCGGCTCATCCGCCGACTCCCGAAGAAGTGCGTCGTGGTCAACGTGGGCCGAGGGAACGCGGTGGACGAGGACGCGCTTCTCAATGCAATCGAGGAAGGCAGGCTTGCCGGCGCGTACCTTGACGTCTACAAGCGCGAGCCGACGGTCCTAAATCCAGACGCCGGACCTCGCGGCGGCGGACTTGCGGCGGCGCGGCGTGTTCCGTGGAACCTCGTGCGCATGCCGCACTCGAGCGCCTTTTCGTCTCGCTACATGAAGGAGTGCTTCAGGGAACTGGAAAGGGAGGGCCTTCTCAAATGAAGGGAGAGTTCAGGGTTGCGAGCGTCGAGGAGACGTGGGCTCTTGCGAAGGAGTTCGCGAAGGAGCTGAAGGCGGGGGACGTCGTGTGCCTGGAGGGTGACCTGGGCGCGGGCAAGACGACGTTTACGCAGGGGCTCGCCGCGGCGCTGGGCGTAAAGGGACGCGTCACGTCGCCCACGTTCTGCATTGTGCAGGAGCACGCCCGGGCGGACGCAGGGGATGCGGGCGCGGCGGACTCGCGTCCGAAGATGCTGGTGCACATGGACCTCTACCGCCTGAACGGGGAGGACGACGTGGTGGCCATAGGGTGGGAGGACTATCTTGCGCGCGGCGCGGTGCTTGCCGTCGAGTGGCCGGAGCGCGCCGGATGCCTGGTCCCGCCTGGTGCGCGGCACGTCCGCTTCCGCCATTTGGGGGAAGAGAGCCGCATGGTTGCCATTGACACAGCAACGGATGTTGTAGTATAATTAGTGCGAACATGGGTAAGAAATTCCTTATAGCCTTGGTTTCGTCCTGCATGCTTGCATGCGGGTGTGATACTATTAAGAAGGTAGTGGGTTCTGGCGACAGTCAGTCGGTTGCCAGCGAGCCCTCCGATGCCATTGCTGTGTACGTCGACAGAGTTCCGCGCGTCAAGCCTGGTGTGCTCATGACCATCCAGGTCGGGGCGATTTCCCAGAAGCCCACGGTCATGCAGGTCCAGGTCGACCAGAGGGGCGAGATCACGTTGCAGTACCTTCTCGAAGAGCCCATCTACTGCGACGGGCTCACGCTCGAGGCTCTCAAGCAGAAGCTCGTCAAGGCCTACCAGCGCTTCATCAAGCAGCCGGTTGTGTCTGTCGCGTTCGTGCCTGTCGACGGCAACAACGGCGTAAGCCCGTACGGGACTGTCACCGTGCTTGGCGAGGTCGCAATGCCGGGTCCGGTGAACATGCCTGCGACGATGGACCTTACGGTCACGAAGGTCCTGAAGCTGGCAGGGGGCCTGAGGCCGTTCGCGGACAAGGGGAAAATCCGCGTCACGAGCTGCGACAAGGACGGCAACAGGAGGCGCACGATTGTCAATCTTCAGGAAATCGGGAGGAACGGCGACATAAGCAAGGACATCTCGCTTCGCGCTGGCGATGTCGTGTGGGTCCCGGAGTCCTGGTACTGATTGCGACGAGTCCCGGGGGCGCCTGGGGGGAAATCTACTGAAAGGAAGACTAAGATGAACAAGATGCTGATGACAGGAGTGGCCATTGTAGCCGCCTTTGCGGCAATCAGGGCCGATGCCTTGTCCCTGGCCGATGCCAGCGGCAAGATCGAAGAGGCTGTCAACGACCCGGCGGTTCTGGCGCAGACTGTGAGCCAGCTTCCGGCGTCCGACCAGGCAGCGTACCTGGCCAAGGTCAACCGTGCCATCGGCAACATGCCCGGTTCGCCGGCCGAGAAGGCCGCGAAGTACCTCGACGCCAACAAGGCGGCTGTGAAGGGCGCGTCCTCGGAGAACAAGAAGGCGATGATCGCAGAGGTGTTCGCGACCGTCCCGCCCGAGGTTCTTACGCTCATCAACGAGGACTTCGCGGAGAACCTGGTCAACCGCGCGGCCGATCCTTCCAAGACCTTCACCGACGCTAAGTACACGGAAATCGCCCAGAGCATCCTCAAGTCCGTCCAGGACCGCACGAAGACGGCTGACAACGCCGGCGTGAGGAACACCTTCGCGATCCTCATGCTCCTGCGAGCGTCGAACGGCACGCCCGAGAGCCTGCGCGACACGCTCCTCGAGCAGCTTGACCCGGCGACGCGCGAGGTGGCCAGGAACGACTGGATTCCGCCGGCTATGGGAGAGGGCCAGGAGAAGACCTACGAGCCGATGCTTGGCGCGAGTGACGCGGGCGTCCAGCCCAACGCGGTTGACGTTGTCGCGCTTGTGACTCCGCAGATCGGCGTTGCGGTCCTGTCCGACCTCGCCGGCCCCAGCGACAGCACGGCATACACTTCGGCAGTTCTCGGGACCGACATCAACGTCATACCCGATCCAATGGGCACCACCTCCGGAATGGACCGCGTTCCCCGCACGTCCGATCCGTCGGTCAAGTGGTTCGGCGGCTACAGACGCGGCGAGCCCCTGGGCTACCCCTCTCAGTACATCGACTAGCGTGAACTGCGGAACAACAATCCGGGAGACATCGACATGAACACTAAAAGCATGGTTTTCCTTTCGGCGGTGGCCGTCGCCTCGGCGGCTTCTGCGGACGTGATGGATCGTCCGCAGGGCGTCAAGATCGGCGAGCGCATGACGCTCCGCCCGTATGTGGCGCTTTCCTACACCTACGACTCCAACGTCGACTCGACGAAGCACTCGAAGGCGGGTTCCCAGTGGCTCGTCAGGCCGGGGGCGGAGTTCGACTACGTTGACGAGAACTGGAGTCTCGTCGGTTCCGCGTACTACGAGTACCACGCCTACCAGCACTACAGCAGCCAGCTCAACCAGTCCAGCTTCGGCGAGACGCTCAACTTCAACTGGGCGAACGCGAGGGCCGACGAGAGGGGCTGGAGGGTAAAGTTCACCGAGACGTTCCGCCAGATCGCCCAGGACGACGACATGTCCGATTCCGGCGGGCGCGGCATCGGGCGCGACCGCATGGAGTTCAAGGCCGACGGCGTCGTCCAGCGCCGCCTGAACGCCTACTGGCGCGCGGCCGCTATCGGCGACTACTACCTGCTTGACTACGACAACGACGTCGAGAAGTACGCCAACCTCTACGGCTGGAAGCGCGCGGTCGCCGGCGGCGAAATCGGCTACGCGCCGACCAAGTGGACCGACTTGATCCTCCACGCCAACTACCAGTGGTACTGGCAGGACAACGGCGGAACCTATTACAACCGCTCGATCCGCAGCAACTCCAAGGGCTGGTCGGTTCTCGCCGGTCTTGGCTCGCACGCGACGGAGAAGATCACATACCGCGTCCTCGGCGGCTGGAGCCACTTCGAGTACGCGGAAGGCGTGAATGACTGCGACGGCTTCACCTACCAGGTGTCCGCGAACTGGAAGGTCGACCACACGCTCAGCCTCATGCTCCTCGGTTCGAGCTACTACCAGCCCTCCGAGCACGAGTATGGCAGCGCGATCAAGGTCAACTCCGTCAGCTTCGGCCTTGCCAAGAGCTTCGTGCGCGGCAAGGTCAACGGCACTCTCGACCTGGCGTACCGCAACGAGCACCACGTCTACACGATGTTCGGCGACAACGACTACGACCAGAACATCTACACGGCCCGCATCGGCGTGAACTACATCCTGAACCAATTCTTCTCGCTGTTCGGGCGCGTCGAATACCAGACCTGCGACACGACTGGCGAGTCGATCGGCGGCCACTACTACGACTACGACCGCTTCCGCGGCACCGTCGGCGTTCGCATGACATACTGACGTGCAGAAGCTTGTTTCAAAATACGGAACGGCGGCGCACCTGGCCTTGCTGGCGGTGGCGCCGCTCTTCCTATACCCGTTTTGCGCGGCTGAATGGACTGCCACGGCGCTCATCTGGCTGTCCCCCTTCGCTGCGCTCTGGGTTGTCGTCGAGCCGTCTCGTCGGAGCAACGAGATGCTTCATGATGCGCGGATGCGCGTCATAAGCGGTGTCCTGCGCGACCCGCTATTCTGGATACTGGCCGTTCTGACCGTCATGGCAGCTGTGCGCTGGGCCAATGGCGGAATAGGTCTGGCGTACGACGCGGAGAAGGACGTATGGTTCATGCGCGCACCCGGGGCCATGTTCCTGCCTGGCTGCGTGGACGGACACGGCAGGCTGCAGTTCGCCGCCGCCCTTGCGTTGCTGGTCGTCGTCACGGGATGCCGCCATGCGCTTGGGAAGACGGCGCGTGCGTCGTTCCTGTTTGCATCGTCTGTGCTTGCCGGGCTTGCCGGAATCGTCGCCGCCGTAGCCTTCTTCGCAGGACACGAGGGTGTCGTCCTTGCGGCAAAGTGCGCCGCGTCCAACCCGTCCTACTACGGGGTTGCGTTCGGAATGCACCTGCTGGGAGGCATCGTGGCCCTTGTAGGCGGATTCGAGTGCCGCTGGAACAAGTACCTGGCCCTGTTCGCCTTTGCAATCGGCGGCACGTCCGCGGGGCTCTATTTCTTCGCCCCCAGCTACGTCGTTGTGGTGTTCCTCGCCGCCGCGCTTGTCCAGCTCGTGTCCTCATGCGGATGCGAGGCGTTCAAGCTCGGCGGAACGGTTCCCATGAAGTGCGTCGCGGCGGTCATAATTGCGTCGCTGATTCCGGTCCTGTGCGCCATGGGGCTTGCGACGGACGAGCTCAACGGATTGCGGCTTGCGCCTTTCAGGGAGGGCGGATCGTTCTTCGACTCGGCGTTTCTGGATATGAGGGAGACTCTATCCGGAATTGCGGCGAAAGTCTGGAGGGACCGTCCGTGGCTCGGTACGGGACTTGGCTCGTTCCCGCTCGACATCCGCTTCAACGCGACTGACGCGGACTGGTCCATCATCCAGCCGTCGCAGACGGCTGCGCTTCAGGGTTGGTGGCATCTCGTCGCCGAGCGCGGCATCGTAGGCGCGGTTTCGCTGGCCCTCGTCGCGGGGATGATGCTCTTCACCTACGTGCGCAGGCTCGTCTGTTCGATCGGACGTTCCGCGTTCCTTCCCGGGTGCATACTCGGGCCCGTCGCGGCGGCCGCGCTTGCGACCATCACATTTGCCGACGTGTCGTTCCTCCGTCCGGAGGTAATGCTGGCGGCGGGCGCGTTTTTCGCCTTGTCGGCGAATTCGTTCCCGTCCCCGGTCAAGGAAGCGCCGGGTGGCGCGGAGTCGGCAAGCTAGAGGCAAGAAAAGAAATATGGCAGACAAACCCCTTTACTACGGAAGTTCGAAGTCCAGCCCCATCTACTACGGGGGCGGACAGCCCATGTATGGAGGTCCCAAGGGCGGCCCCATGTACTACGGAGGCAGGCAGTACGGAGCGTACGGAGCCTATGGTTCCTACGGCTCCTATGGTTCCTACGGCGGCGCGCCGCCCGGCGATGACGGCACGATCGTCGGCACGATAACGATAGGGCGCATGCTCCGCGTGTTCGCGCAGAGGTGGCTGTCGGTCTTTGTGTTCTTCCTCGTGGGACTGATAATCTCGTTTGCGGTCTACAAGATCTCGCCGACGATCTACGAGGCCACGAGCGAGTTCACCATGGACATCCGCCGCAATTCCGGCCACGGCGGCTCGGCGATCGACCAGGCCATGGTGGACTACGGGACGAACTACGCCGAGATATTCAACACGCGCCTTTCGTCGTGGCGTTCAGAGAAGATCGTCAAGATGATCATCGACGCATACAGGACGAGCTCTCCGACTTCCGTGGTCACCGAGGACGAGATCAAGTCCACCCTCGCGGATTCGAAGCTCGAGCTCCAGCGCAACTCCCGCATCATCACCATCACGGTGAGGTCGAAGTCGCCCCAGCTCGCGGCTGCGCTCGCCAACGCGTACGCCAACGCGATCGAGTCGCTGACGGACGAGGACAACAAGGCGCGGTGCGACAAGGCTGTGCTCCAGCTGCGCGCCAGCGTGGACAAGGTCCGCCGGGAGGTCGAGAAGATATCGACACAGCTCACCGAGTTCCGCACCGCCCACAAGGTGGACAACCTCAAGTCCTCCCGCGAGACGGCGCAGCAGAGCCTCACGAAGACGACCACAGACATCCTCACGCTGGAGCGCGAGGAGTCCCAGCTCGTCGAGTGGGAGAAGATGCTCGCGTCCGTCCAGGACGACCCCAAGAGCTTCGGGTCCCTCGCAACCGGAATCCCCAGGGCCCAGGAGATCGCGACCGAGTACCGCGCTTTCCAGGACGCGTCCGGCGAGTACGAGTCGCTCCAGTTCACCTACACTGAGAACCACCCCGAGGTCGTGGCGAAGGCCAAGGAGATGGAGCTCGCCAAGCAGCGGTTCCTGGACGCGGCGTCGCGCGCCCTCCAGACGGGCCGCTCGATGCTCAAGGTCACGCGCAACCAGCTTGCCAGCCTCCGCCAGAAGCAGGAGGACCTCAAGAACGAGCTTTCCTCGCTGTCACAGAGGATCGACCTTGCGGAGTCGAACATCAAGATACTCGAGTCCGACTACGGCGTCGCCAACAGGGTCCTCGAGGACCTTCGCATCCAGGAGAACAAGGCGCGTGTCGACGCAGAGGCGAACAACGAGATCATCACGCTCGGCCGCCGCGCGACGGAGCCCAACAAGCCCGTCCTGCCGAGTCCCCTGATCATATTCGGCGTCGGCATGTTCCTGTCCATCTCGATGGGGCTCCTGTTCGTGCTCGTGCTGGACAACCTCGAGGACACCGTCGTGAACCTTTCGGACATCGAGGGGCGCCTGGCGCTCAAGGTGCTCGCCGTGTTCCCGCACGTGCGCCGGAAGAAGCGCGAGCAGGTCGCCAAGTTCGCGATGGAGGACAAGTACTCCCAGTTCGCCGAGGCAGTCGCGGGATTTCGCAACTTGCTGGACTCGCCGCGCTACGAGGCCATGTCGCACTGCCTTCTGATCATCTCGACACAGCCCGGCGAGGGGAAGACGATAACGTCGACTTCGGTTGCGATCTCCTACGCGCAGACGGGCCGCAAGGTCCTGCACGTGGACTTCGACCTCCGCCGTCCGCGCCTTGCGCGCGTGTGGGGGCTCGAGCTCACGGAGGAGAAGAGCTTCTCGCACACGCTGCAGAAGGCCTGCGGGGAAACCCCCGACTTCGCCGCCCTGGTCAGCAAGTCGTCGGTCCCGGGGCTGGACGTGATCGCGTCCCTCCCGCCGGCGGGTGTTTCCCCGGCGACGATATTCGGCTCCAGCGTCGTCTCCGAGTTCTTCGCGTGGGCGCGGTCCAACTACGACCGCATCATCGTCGACTCGCCTCCGTACGGCGTCGTCGGCGACGTTGTGTCGCTTGCGGCCCTGGTCGACGCGGTCATCATAATGTGCTGCCCCGACCGCACGCACTTCAAGCCGATCCAGTACTGCTCGCGCAGCCTTACCGAAGCCGGCGCCAACATCCTCGGCGTGGTCGTCAACGACGTCGAGGTCGCAAATGCGTCGGCCTTCATACCCGGCCACCATCACAACAGGTATACATACACATCGTCCTACGGAAAGGGTGGCGACGGAGACAATCCGGCTGAAGGCGCCGCAGCGGGGCTGTCGGAGTCTCCCATCGATGCCGAGGAGTTCACCGACGACGAATGAGGAAGCCATGAAGAAGATATTCATAGACGGCTCCGCCGGGACGACGGGGCTTCGCATACGCGAGAGGCTTGCCGGGATGGACGGAATTGAAGTCGTCGTCCTGCCGGAGGAGCTCCGCAAGGACCCGTCCGCCCGCCGCGACGCGCTCAACGCCGCGGACGTGGCGTTCCTGTGCCTCCCGGACGCCGCAGCCAGGGAGTCCGTTGCAATGGTGGAAAGTCCGTCCGTCGTCGTCATCGACACGTCGACGGCGCACCGCACGTCCGAAGGCTGGGAATACGGATTCCCCGAGCTGGAGGGCCGCCGCGCGCGCATCGCGTCCGCCAGGCGAATCGCCAATCCCGGATGCCACGCCAGCGGCTTCATCGCCCTCGTCGAGCCTCTCGTTCGCGATGGAATCGTCTCGCCCGAGGCCGAGCTTTCCGCGTTCTCACTCACCGGCTACTCCGGCGGCGGCAAGAAGATGATTGCGGAGTATGGGGAACGGGGAACGGGGAATGGGGAACGGGGAACGGACCTCTTTCTCGGCGGGCGGCAGTATGCGCTCGGCCAGGCCCACAAGCACCTTCCCGAAATGGCCAAGGTTTGCGGGCTCGTCCAACCACCGTGCTTCTCGCCCGTCGTCGTGCCGCACTACAGCGGCATGGAAGTCACGGTGTTCCTGCACGGGGCCGACCTGGAAGCGGTCAAGGACTGCTACCGCAGGCGCTATTCCGAGAACGGGGTCGTTAGGTTCGCAGAAGACATGTCGGAGGGCGGTTTCATCTCGTCAGCGGCGCTTTCCGGCCGCGACGACATGCTTGTCGGCGCGTACGGCTCGGAAGGGCGCGTCGTCCTTGTCTCCTGCTTCGACAACCTGGGCAAGGGGGCGTCTGGCGCCGCAATCCAGAACATGAACATCGCGCTCGGGCGCGACGAGACGTCCGGACTCGTCGTCTAGTCAGATCGTCTCTGCAATCTGCAAAAAAAGACAGCCGCGGCGCCCGCCGTGGCTGTCGTCTCGTCGTAATGAGGCCACGCCTTACTTGACGTTGAAGACGGAGTTGAACGTACCCTGGCAGTTCTGGACCGACTCGACGTTCTCGGGGTCTGCGCACCAGGTTCCGTCGATGACGAACTTGTACTGGTACGAACCGGGGGCGAGCTTGACCGTGGCGGCGTAGACGCCTTCCTTGGCCTTGTACGCCATCTTCTTGGCGGTCGGGTCCCACTTGTTGAACTCGCCGGCGAGGTACACTTCCTTGCCCTTTTCGGCGTGGACCGTGAAGGTCACGGTCTTGTCGGCAGGCTTGGCAGGCGCCTTTGCGGCGGCGGGCTTGGCCGCTTTCTTGGCAACGACCTTCTCAGTCGCGCAATTGCATGTTTTCTTGATCTTCATGTTTGTCGTTTGCTCCTTCGTGTTCGGCGCGGCAAGGCGCAGATGCTGTCGCAAAAGTGCCTTATCCACGCTGACGGGCAAATAGTATCTCACATTTTTTTCAAAAGTCAATGTTTTAGGTGCAAAAAATTTGATATAATCAGTCGCATGAAAGAAGGATTCAAGGAACGCATCTTCAGGGCGTTCACCGTCGCGCTCGTGCTGCTGGTGCTCGTGGGCGGGCTGGTGGTCGCCCGTCCGAGCTATATGCGGAGCCGAGCGCTCAAGCGCCGCAACCAGGAGATGTCGTCCCTCATAGAGGCGAAGAAGCAGGATATCGCGGTTCTCCTGGAGAACCAGCGCAGGTTCAAGACTGACCGCGACTTCGTCGAGGCTATTGCCCGCAAGAACGGCAGGGTGCTTCCAGGCGAGCTTGTATTCATCTTCGCCGACAGATGATCGCGAACTTCCTGCGGATGCTGTTGGGCGTGGCGCTGCTGCCGGCGTGCTGGGGCGTGTCCCGTGCGTTGGTGGACTGCATCGTGATCGCAGCCGGGGCGTCCGGCTACGACAACACGGAGGCGATTTCCCTTCTCGGCGGCATGGCGGCCTTCATCATGTGCTGGCTCGCGCTTCCGCGCATGGTGCGCACCTACGTGCTCGGCCACGAGCTCACGCACGCGCTCTGGGGACTCGTTTTCGGCGCGGTCCCGACGCGCGTCCGAGTCGGCGAGCGCGGAGGGAGCGTGAACCTGACGAAGACCAACGTCGTCATAGCGCTTGCGCCGTACTTCTTCCCGTTCTACACTTTCGTCGTCATAGTCGCCGCGCTGGTGACGTTCGCCTTCGTGCGTCCGCTCCCGTTTCTACCGCTTTGGATGTTCCTCATAGGCTTCACCTGGGCCTTCCACGTGCTGTTCACGCTGGAGACGCTGACGCAGCGGCAGCCGGACGTCACCCTCTACGGGCGCCTGTTCTCGTGGACTTTCATCTTTCTCGCAAACGCCATGCTGGTGCTGCTGTGGCTTGCGTCCATGACTCACCTCGGGTTCGCCGAGATGTGGCGTTCGCTCGCGGTGCGCGTCTCAGGAGCGTATGCGTCGGTTGGCGAGGCCGCGGTCTCAGCGTGGCGGTCGTTCGGCTGAGGAAGGTGGCGACGGTGGAATCTTCGACAACAACGGCAATGCCCGCGCAGGCGGGAGGGAGGAATGCGATGAACGTGAAACTTGGCGCGCTGTGCGCGGTCCTGGCGCTCACGGGGTGCCTTTCGAGCGCGCCCAAGGCACCTGTCAACTGGACGGTCGAGCCGTCCGCGGCGGCTGTGCCGCGCGTCCAGTCGCAGAAGTACGGCACCGTCAGGGTCGCGCAGGTCGCGGTGCGTGCGCCGTACGACGGGCTCCGGCTTGCGGTCCTGCGGCGCGACGGGTCCGTCGCCTTCGACCCATTCAATTCCTTCGCCTCCTCGCCCTCGGCCCTGCTCAGGGGAGCGGCCCAGGATGTCGCCGCGGCGTCGGGGCTCTTCGGCTGCGTGCTCCACCAGACGTCTTCCGCCGCGGCGCCGCACGTCCTCGAGGTGACGGTGACGCGCCTTGCGCTCGACTGCAGGGTGGAGGGTTCGCGGATAGCGACAGTCGAGCTGGCGGCGACCCTCGTCGGCGGAAGGGACGTAGTGGGCGTCGCGCGCGGCGCGGGAACGTCTCCGGCCGGCGCGGGCGACTACACGGCGGCGTTCTCGTCCGCCTTCACCTCGGCCATGTCGGAGGCCCTCGCAAAGCTGTAGCGGACGATGAAGAACCCGTTTGCCACGATAGGGAGGGGTTTCGCTGACCGCGCCAGGTCCGCGCACGAGTCCATGTCCTTCCTGGGCGAGACGCTGGTCTCGGCC
>JAEEGL010547413.1_pt1 | contig 13530 bp, 8 predicted proteins | sample 9134231 | NCBI WGS metagenome assembly JAEEGL01 (sample SAMN16246548, study PRJNA631951) | gut metagenome | biome: gut microbiome; feature: rumen; material: fiber-attached | host: Bos | place: Iran: Karaj | collected 2018-10
CCTCGAACGTTGTACTCTCACTCGGTATGGTCGGTGCATTGTCCATCGTCCGTTTCCGTACCGCGATAAAGGAACCCATGGAGATAGTATTTCTTTTTTGGTCGCTTGCGGTAGGCATAGTAATAGGCGCGGGAATGATACCTCTTGCGGTCATCGGTTCCCTGATCATAGGCGGTATCCTTGTATTATTATCGAACCAGAAGTTCCACAAGACACCTTATATCCTTATCGTGAACTGCGATGATGAAAAGGCTGAGGAGAGTGTCCTCAATATAATTGAAAGATCGGTTGAAAAATATCTTGTAAAGTCAAAGACCGTGAACGGTGCGGGTGTTGAACTTACGGCTGAGATACGTGTGAAAGACGACGCGACCGGTTTCGTTAACCGCATAAATGAGATAAACGGTGTTTCAGGTGCAACGCTTGTGACTTTCAATGGAGATTATGCATGATAGGTAACAGACATATATCAAAAATAATAATGGGTATCATGGCTGCGGCAGTAATGTTCTGCCTCCTCGCGATCGTATTTTCGGGGAAACTGAATGAGGCGATGGGCGGCACGGGCGTGAGCATGGAATATGAAACGGAGCTTTTTGATACGGATGAGATCATTAGTATAAACATCATCATGGATGAGGATGAGTGGAATGACATGCTCAAAAACGCGGTATCGGAAGAGTACTATACCTGCGATGTTGAGATAAACGGTATGACGCTGCATAATGTCGCGATACGTCCAAAGGGTAATACGAGTCTTTCGGCGATCGTGTCGGATCCCGACACGGACCGCTACAGCTTAAAGCTGGAGTTCGGTCATTATGTTGACGGTCAGACATGCTATGGCCTGGATAAGCTGATACTCAACAATAATTATGCCGATGCCACCAATATGAAGGAAGCGATAATATATGACATGTATCAGTACATCGGTGCCGACGCTTCATTATACAATTATGCAAAGGTATCCTTAAACGGGGATTACCGCGGCGTATATCTGGCACTCGAAGCTGTGGAGCAGAGTTTCATGCTCCGGAACTTCGGTACGCAGGACGGAGAGCTCTATAAGCCCGACAGCATGGAGATGGGCGGCGGTGAAGGCGGACCTTCTTTCGGCGGAGGATTTCCGGGCGGAGATTTTGATCCCGAAAACATGCCAACCCCGCCTGATATGGGAGACTTTGATCCGTCGAACATGCCGGAGCCGGATGACTCTAAGCAAAGAGAAGGTTCCGGAGAAGGCGACAGGGAATCAGGAAAGAGACCCGAAGGCGGCGGTGGATCCTCCATGGGCAGCAGGGGCGGCGCGAATCTTAATTACACGGATGACGAGCTAGACAGTTATTCGACTATCTGGGACGGCGAGCTTACCGGAACGAATGACGCCGATCACAGAAGGGTGGTCACCGCTCTTAAGAATATAAGCGAAGGGACAGATATCGAGGATTATCTGGACATTGACAACGTATTAAAATATATGGCCGTGCATGTTTTCTCGGTGAACATGGACTCGCTTTCGGGTTCGATGGCCCACAATTATTATCTGTATGAGTATGACGGGAAGCTCAACTTCTTCCCCTGGGACTACAACCTTTCGCTCGGCGGGATGTCGATGGGCAGCGACGGCAGCGGAACCGACACGGTGAATGATGCCATAGACACGCCTTTTGCGGGCACGGATTTCTTCGATGCACTGCTTGAAAACGAAGAGTATCTTGCCATATATCATGAGTATTTAAGGCAGCTTACCGAAGAGTACGTGGATGGCGGACGTTTTGAGGAAGTATATACACGCATCAGAAATCAGATAGATGAACTTGTGGAAACCGATCCGACCGCGTTTTACAGCGGAGAAGAGTATGAAGCGGCTGTAGAAATGCTGCACGAGACGATACTGTTAAGGTCGGAGAGCATAAAGGGCCAGCTTAACGGTACGATCCCTTCAACGGATGAAGGGCAGCGTGAGGACTCATCGTCACTCATAGATGCTTCGGATATCGATGTAAAGGTGATGGGGCAGTTCAATATGGGCGGTGCAGGTGACGGCGGCGCAGGAAAGAAGCCGTCGAAGCTGAGGAACAGGCAGAGGCCTGATTTTGCAGGAATGGCAGCGCAGCCCACGGCTCAGACGGACATAAAAGGCATCCTCACGATGGGTGCATATATGGGCGCGGCGGTCATAGCTCTGTTAGCGGTCACGGGTGTCAGAAGACGCAGGTTTATAAAGGGCCGCTGCCAGCGCGGGAGTTCGTAAAGGAATTTGATTTATCGTGCCGGATACTGTATATTTGATAGAGAGAAAAATACGGTAAAGCGGTGCGTGATGAAGGCAACAAAGCATTTTAAAACCATACTGATATCTGTCCTCATCCTTTGCATGCTTACGGCAGCAGGATGTGACTATATAGACGAATTGATCGAAAGATCCGTTGATGCAGAAGTATATGGAGATGAAGCTTCATATACAGCGGTCTCTCTTACACAGGAAACCGGAGAGGAGGTTTCCGCCGATGAGATCGCGGAAGATGAGATCGCCCAAGAAGAGACCGCTGAAGCAGAGGAAGCAGCAGAGCCGCTTGAGAAATACAGCGAGCTGCTTGAGATCAATCCTTATATCGCGGGCTGGCTTAAGATCGATGACTCGGTCATAGACGATCCGGTTGTATATACACCCGTCGACCAGAATTATTTTCTCCACAGGGCGATCGACGGCAGCGATGAATCCAAGGGAACCCTCTTTATAGCGATAAACTGGAGGGAGGGTTATAACAATACCATCATCTACGGACATAACATGAAGGACGGAACGGCATTCGGTTCGCTTGCGAAGTTTGCGGATGCCTCATACGGCAGAAAGCACAATATCCTGCATTTCGATACTCTGTATGAAGAGCGGGATTTTGAGCTTTATGCCGCTTTTTATTCACAGATAGACGATGAGGATCTTGAGACCGATGAACACAGGGACGAAACCGAGAAGGCGATAGAGGAAGCAGGTATCGCGAAGAAGGCCGAAGAGGGTGAGGAAGTAACGGCGGACGAGCTTACGCTCAACGATATAGAGCTTTATGAAGATCTCGGAGATGATGATATCTACCGTCAGGAAAAGGATGAAGATAACGGCAGGTTCAGGTATTATTATTTTACCGATCTGTCCGATAAAGCGGACTTTGAATATTTTGCCAAAAACGCGAAGGAAAGAGCGCTCTATGATACCGGCGTGGAAGCCGAATGGGGTGATGAGTTCGTAACGCTTTCGACCTGCTCGTATCATGTAAGGAACGGCAGGTTTGTCGTGATCGGCATAAGGAAGAATCAATAAAGGGAGTTACCGGGGACAGAGTATGGGCAGAAACGGGATCAAGATGAACTGGTTAAGGGCGGTGCAGGTATCACTGCCTTTTTTTGCCCTGACACTGTTCTGGCAGGCATATGACTATGTGGTACCCCTGATCCTTTCGGGACATTACAGGCTGGGGACAACGGTCTATTCGGTCATCATGTCCATAGATAATGTCATAGCGCTTATTTTCCTGCCGCTGTTCGGTATCCTCTCCGACCGCATTTCCGGAAGGCTCGGGCGCAGGACCCCGATAATTCTTCTCGGCATGGCGGGCGGTATGGCGGGTCTCTTTTTTATGAACATGGAAGATAAAAGGGCCATAGCGGGAGATGTCCGTTTCGTGCCGTTTTTGCTCTTCCTTCTTATGACGGTTTTCTTTATGAGCCTGCACAGGTCGCCGGGTGCGACCATTGTGACCGACTGTTTCATCCGTCCGCAGAGGACTACCGCGAACGCCGTATTAAACCTTATGGCCGGCCTTGCGGGAGTGCTGTTCGGTATAGTGGGACACATGCTCATTAAGGAAGAAGGTACGACGACAGTTTTTACGTCCTGCCTTGCATTCGTGATGGCCGGCATGGCGGCAGCCACGATATTATATCTGATCGTGGTGCGTGAGAACCGTTTCGTCGAAGAAGTCAGGAAAGCCAACGAAGAGCTCGGGCTTATAGACGATAAGACGGATGTCACGGACAGCACACCGACAAAGCTTGATGCGTCGGAGAAAAGGAGCCTTATACTCATACTGGGAGCAGTGCTCTTTATCTATATGGGTTACAACGGCTTCCATACGCATTACACCAATTTCCTCGTCACTCATCTTCATAAGAGCGCAGCCTGGACGGGCCCGTATCTTGTTGAAGTGGGAGTGGGGATGCTCATGATGATCCCGGCTGCGTTCATTACGGCGAAGCTCGGGAGAAAGAAGAGCGCTCTTGCGGGGATGATATCCTGCGTCACAGGGTACTTTGGCGTCAGCACGGTAACCAGCGGGCATCCCGGGAGCATATACTTCTGGTTCCTGCTTGCCGCTATCGGTTTTCCGCTGTTTGCGATAAACCTTGGGCCGATGGTGCTTGAGCTTGGCAAAGACAGTGATGCAGGCAGATATATGGGATATTATTATGCGGCGGTGACGGGTGCGCAGATAATCACACCCACACTCGCCAGCCTTTTTATAAACGTTCACGGATACGGCGTCATAGGCATATACGGAGCGGTATGCACGGCAGCGGCCTTTTTGATGATGGTGAGTGTCCGTCACGGAGATGTAAAACCGGATTTTCTGCGGGCGCTTAAAGACGCGTCGGCGGTTGATGATTAAAGGGGATGGGTAAATGACTTTACGAGAACTGGAACCGGATAAAAGCGCAGTTATCGAAAGCGTCGGAGGTGACGGCGCACTGCGGCAGCATCTGCTTGATATGGGAATGATCCCGGGGGCGGAGCTTACCGTAATGAAATATGCTCCGATGGGCGATCCCATGGAGATAAAGATACACGGATATGAACTGACGCTGCGTCTTGCGGAAGCAGAGCAGATCGTTATACGTGAAGCGGAAAAGAAGCAGGAGAAGGAAAGCGGCTTCAGTGGGAAGCATGAGGCGCATCCGGGTCTCGGTGAGAGCGGAAAGTTCCATCCCAAGGGAAGCGGAGATCCTCTGCCCGAAGGTGAGATACTGACTTTTGCACTCGTAGGGAACCAGAACAGCGGAAAGACAACTCTGTTTAACTGCCTTACCGGGTCAAACCAGCATGTCGGCAATTTTCCCGGTGTTACGGTGGACAGGAAGGACGGCCGGATAAAGGGCCATCCCGAAACACTGATAACCGATCTTCCCGGGATATATTCCATGTCGCCGTACAGCAGCGAAGAGATCGTATCAAGGAACTTTGTTCTCAACGAAAAGCCGAAGGCGATCATCAATATAGTTGACGCGACTAACATCGAGCGCAACCTTTATCTTACAATGCAGCTTCTCGAGATGGACATCCCGGTCGTTGTGGCCCTCAATATGATGGATGAACTCACGGCCAACGGCGGAGTTATAAACGTCAACATGATGGAAAAACTGCTCGGCGTTCCCGTAGTGCTCATTTCCGCTGCAAAGGGCGCGGGCATAGAAGAGCTTGTAAGCCATGCCGTTCATATAGCGCGCTATCAGGAGAAACCCTTAAAACAGGATTTCTGTGATGAGAGTCTTTACGGAGGTTCGGTACACCGGAGCATCCATGCAATCATCCATCTTATACAGGATCATGCCGTGGAGAAAAAGATGCCCTTAAGGTTCGCGGCCGAAAAAGTCATCGAAGGAGATGAGCTTGTCATATCCGGACTCGGCCTCGACCGGAACGAGATAGAGACGATGGAGCATATCGTGCTCCAGATGGAGAAGGAAAGGGGTCTTGACCGGAGCGCGGCCATGGCGGATATGCGTTTTGCATATATCGAAAAGGTATGCGATCTGGCAGTCAAAAAGCCGAAAGAGAGCAGGGAGAGGATCCGCAGCGAAAAGATAGACCGCATCCTTACCGGAAAGTACACCGCGATCCCTGTCTTTATAGCGATCATGGGACTGGTGTTCTGGCTGACTTTCAACGTGATAGGAGCGTGGCTTCAGGGGCTGCTTGAAATGGGGATAGATGCTCTGGCATCATCCACCGACCGAATGCTCACAAATGCCAACGTGAACGAGGCGCTCCACGGCCTTATAATAGACGGTATTTTCTCGGGTGTGGGAAGCGTTTTAAGTTTCCTGCCGATCATAGTAACGCTCTTCTTCTTTTTGTCTCTGCTCGAAGACAGCGGATATATCGCGAGGGTGGCTTTTGTCATGGATAAGCTGCTGCGTAAGATAGGCCTTTCCGGCCGCAGCATAGTACCGATGCTCATCGGGTTCGGCTGTACGGTCCCTGCCGTTATGGCCACAAGGACGCTTCCGAGTGAGCGTGACAGGAGGATGACGATACTTCTGACACCGTTCATGAGCTGTTCCGCAAAGCTGCCGATATACGCATTTTTTGTAAGCGCATTTTTCCCGGGAAGGGGATGGCTTATAATCACGGGGCTGTATCTGCTCGGGATAGTGACCGGCATACTCGTGGCGTTTTTATACCGGGGAACGATGTTTAAAGGTGCGGCCGTTCCGTTTGTAATGGAGCTTCCCAACTACAGGATGCCCGGGATCAAAAACGTGGCGCAGCTTCTGTGGGAGAAGGCGAGGGATTTTCTGCAGAGGGCTTTTTCTGTCATACTTATAGCTACCATAGTTGTATGGCTCCTTAAGAATTTTGACCTTCATCTTAATCTGACCGCTGATTCGCAGAACAGCATCCTGGCGGTGATCTCAGGGCTTATAGCGCCCATAATGGTGCCTGTGGGACTCGGCGACTGGCGCATCTGCACTTCGCTTATATGCGGGATACTTGCAAAAGAGAGCGTTGTCTCTACGATGAAGATACTTTTTGAAAACAATGCGGCTTCCGTACTTTCGCCGCTTTCTGCGGCGGCACTCTTAGTGTTCTCGCTTCTGTATACGCCGTGCATAGCGGCTGTTGCGTCAATAAGAAGGGAGCTGGGACATAAATGGGCAGTGAGCGTGGTACTGTGGCAGTGTGCGGTCGCATGGATGGCGGCGCTTATAGTGCGTCTTATCGGAATGCTGTTGGGACTTGGGTAGTGTTTACGGAATAATCGACAAAAACGTTTAAGGGAAGTATAATATAAGTTGATGCAATTTTGAGGCAGTATCAATAAGGGGTAAAGGACAAAGATATCATGATAAATAAGAAGATCATAAGTGCGGCACTTTGCTTAAGTGTTGCGTTAAGCTTTTCGGGATGCCAGGGCGATCCGTTCACACAGAATGCAAACGTGCCGGATAACGGTACGGTGCAGCCGGATCATACGACTGCACTGCCGGAAGATAAGGAAAGCGTGAGCGGCGATATCGTGGAAGGAAACGCCGGCGGGAGTGAAGAGCCCGGGCAGGAGGCTGAAAAGAACGAATACGCCGATAAGCATATAAGGCTTACGCTTAATGACAGCGGATGGGATGTTTTTGCACCGTCTTCGGCGCACCTGCCGGATTACAGGTACGGTCCCTCCATCATGTTAAATGATGACGGCAGCATAGACGCATGGTTCTCGGCACCAGGTGACGGGGCAAGGGAATTTGACTGGATAACCCACAGGCATTCGGATGACGGCGGAGAAACCTGGACAGATGAGCGCTCCGTTATAAGCCCGTCCCCGTGCTCGCCCGATTATCTTTCAACCTGCGATCCGGATGTGTTCTATTATGACGGATACTATTATATGGGTTACACCTCGACCATAAACAGGAAGGCCAAGGGTATCTGCAACAGCGTATTCCTTGCAAGGTCGGAAAGCCCGGACGGTCCTTATGAGAAATGGAACGGACACGGCTGGGGAGGCGCTCCGGTCCCGATGATCTACTTTGACGGAATGGAAATAGGCTGGGGCTGCGGCGAACCGAGTTTTGTTGTGGTCGATGATACTATATATGTTTACACCACCAAGGATTCATATTCGGGCGTGCCTGACAGGGTAAGAGTCACAGAAGTCAGGACGGCAAACATCACCGAGGAAGACTGGCCCGCAAAGCTTGAGTTTAAGGGTTATGCGATAGTCAGGAATGACGGAAGCGCCGGCGGCGATTATCAGTACCGCGACTCCGATTCGAGTGACTTTGCCTATATTGAAGAGAGCAAGAAGTTCGTGGCTGTATCTACAAACCGGAGGTTTAAGAACGACAGCTGCCTGCTGTATTATGAGTCCAATGACGGCATCCATTTTGACAGGGTATCGGAGCTTAACACCAACGTGATCTCAAGGTGCCATAACTGCGGTATCATGGCCGATGGGCAGGCCCATATAAAGGAAGGCGATCCCGTGATACTCGGTTATGCTTATGCCGGATCAAAGGGCTCGGGCTGGGGCATCTGGTCTACGCGGTTTGTTACGGCGACGCTTGATTATACCGATGAGCCGGACAGGTCGGATGAAGGAAAGTCAAATCTCAAGCAGGCGTTGAGATACAGGAGCGGTACGGGTGATGCAGCGCCGATGATGCTGTGCACGGACCAGCTTGTTTATGGCAAGAGATCAGGCACGGGCGCATTTAAGATAGGCTACTATGTGCAGGACAATTATAAGAACAGAAGAGCAGTGCCTGCATCAGAGATAGATGTTATAGATTACGATCCCGATATCCTAAGTGTCGACGAGGGCAGCAATATCTCACCGAAACTTCCGGGCATAACCTGGGTAACGGTAGGATATCAGGGACTTACCAGACAGATCTGCCTGTGCGTTTACGGGCAGGAAGGATATGATTCCAAGGGCATAAAGGATTTCTATCCCGTTGTCAGCAGATATGAGCTTACGCTCGTGCAGCCCTACGTCATCAAGGTACGTCCGATGGCTGTATTCGGGGACTACAGGATTCATGAACTTACGGGAATGGAACTTATGAGGCACGGGGTGACTTTCGCTTCGGATGATACCTCGATCTGCGATGTCAAGGAAGACGGCACTTTTATACCTGTATCGGCCGGTGATACGGTGATACGGGTAACGACTAAGGAGGGTCTGGGTTACAGCATAGATGTACATATACTGCCATAAGCAGGATCACACCAGCCAGATAAAGGAGTCGTTTGACCGGATGAACAGAGAGATTACAAGGCTGCTTGAAGGAGTACGTGACGGCAGCGTGAGCGTGGAAGAGGCGGAACTTAAGCTCAGGAAGCAGCCCTATAAGGATATTGATTTTGCCAAGGTCGACCTGCACCGTAAACAGCGCAGGGGTACGACCGAGGTTATTTACGGTGCGGGTAAGAGCGCCGAACATATAATAAAGATCGTTGAGACGATCACTGCCGAAGGGCAGGGACCGGTCATCATAACGCGCATCGATGAGGAGAAGGCAGAGTCACTCTCCCGCAGGTTTTCCATTTCATACAATAAAGAAGCATCCTTCGCTACGGTGGGTGAGCTTCCCAAGCCGTACGGAGGGAAGATAGTTGTCGCCACGGGTGGCACGAGCGATATACCGGTGGCTGAGGAGGCGGCTCTTACTGCCGAAGCCCTCGGCAATGAAGTAGTACGCCTGTATGATGTGGGAGTCGCGGGGCTTCACAGGCTGATGTCGCATATCGATGAGATAATGGGAGCGTCGGTCATAATAGCGATCGCCGGAATGGAAGGGGCGCTTGCGAGCGTTATCGGAGGACTTGCGGACTGTCCGGTCATAGCGGTGCCTACGAGCATCGGATACGGCGCATCGTTTAACGGATTGTCGGCACTGCTTTCGATGCTCAATTCCTGTGCGGCCGGCGTCAGTGTCGTCAATATAGACAACGGCTTCGGCGCAGGATATATGGCAAGTATGATAAACCACGGTAACAAAAGCTGACGGAGGAAACGGGACAGGATGAAGACATTGTACCTTGACTGTTCAATGGGAGCGGCGGGAGATATGCTGAGTGCCGCACTCTACGAACTGCTTGATGATGAAGGCAAGAAAGAATACAGAAACAGGATGGGAAATCTGGGACTTGAAGGTGTGAGCATCACGCCGGAAGAGTCTTTTAAATGCGGCATAAAAGGGACACATATGAAAGTTCTGGTGGACGGGGCGGAGGAACATGAACATCATCACGATCATGGGCACGACCATGAACACGGGCACCATCACGGGCATGATCACGAACACGACCATGGGCCCGACCGCGAACATCATCACAGCAGTCTTCATGATATAGAGCATATCATAGGCGCGCTTGATGCCCCCGACGAGGTTAAGAAGGATGCCGTCTGCATATACAAACTCATTGCGGATGCCGAATCGCATGCGCACGGAAAGCCCGTAAATGAAATACATTTCCACGAGGTAGGCACAAAGGATGCCGTTGCCGATATCGTCAGCGCATGTCTGCTGATGAGCATGATCGCGCCCGATGAAGTGCTTGCATCTTCCGTAAATACGGGGAGCGGGCATGTGCACTGCGCTCACGGTATCTTACCCGTACCCGCACCGGCAACCGCGTTCATTTTAAAGGACGTTCCGATATATCAGGGACACATAAAGAGCGAACTGTGCACGCCGACAGGAGCTGCGCTGCTCAAACATTTTGTATCGGATTTCTGCGAGATGCCGGTGATGAAGGTATCCTGCACGGGATACGGAATGGGTAAGAAGGATTTTGAACAGGCCAACTGTGTAAGGGCTTTCCTTGGTGAGAGGGAAGGCGGATCCGATGTGGTCACAATGCTCTCTTTCAATGTGGATGATATGACGCCTGAGGCACTCGGGTATGCATCGGAAAAGCTGCTTGCTTCCGGAGCGAAGGAAGTTTATACGGTACCTGCCGGAATGAAGAAGTCGCGTCCCGGAACCGAGGTCAACGTTATCTGCGCTGCTGAGGATAAAGATAAGATCGTCAGGCTGATCTTTGCGCATACGACCACCATAGGTATACGTGAGAGCATACACAGAAGATATGTCCTTGACAGGAAGATCGAAGAGGTCGATACACAGTACGGCCCCGTGAGGCTTAAGAAGGCAGAGGGCTACGGCGTGAGCAGGACCAAATGGGAATATGACGACATTGCCCGTATTGCTTCCGAAACAGGCAATACGATGGAATACATAACCGGCATGCTCGACGCCGGGTACAGACACGGAGACAGATAAGTGGGCAGGATAGACAACGCTATTTCGATAATAATGGTATTCGTATCCGCAATAGGATTTTCACAGGCGGCCGGTATTCCGCGGTGGATGATCTTTTTTGCGGTACTTGGTGCGTTCATTCTGTATTGGCTCATCCTCAATGCGGCAAACAGCAATCCCAGCATAAGGACGGTCCTGTATGTGACTCTGGGATTCATATTCGGTCTGGCACTTGCGGTGATACTTGATTTTGACAGCGGCATACTCTCGGCTTTCGTATGCCTGCTGTGCATGGGTTACAAGTATATGGTGGCCAAGGCATCCGCCGGATCACAGCCGCGTTCGCGGAATATTTTTGTGATCCTTGTGAACGGCCTTTTTTACGCCACCATGTTCACGGTCGTTGAATGCATGGCTTTTTCGCAGTCATCACCGCTCTATGTGATGATATATGTTGCAAGTTTCCTGTTCATATTGTACTCATATATAACCTACAGACGAATGGGTCCCGCGAAACGCGTGGCGGAGCCGGGAAAGAAGACGCGCAGGGCGATAGAGTCAAAGCCGACAGATCTTGGCGGGGACTGGAAGCACATATTAAAGAGGATATCCAATTACGGAAAGGAACTTAAGGAACAGTTCGAAGACGCGCTCGATAATTCGGGTGATACTTTTTCGGGACTTATCGACGAGATAAGGAAGCGCATATTGCCGGATTACAGCGACAACGTGGAGAGCAGCGAGAGCAAGAAAAAAGAGCTTGACCACTTCAGGGTGGAGATGAACCTGATCGCGGCCAAAGAGGATCTTACCGATAACGAACTGGAGATATTTGAGAGGATAAATACGGAATTCGATGAGATCTATTATGAATTCTGCAGGACCGGAAAGATGCATGACCTTGAGTTTGAGACCAGGATGAGCAAGATGACAAACGATATGGAAATGCTCAAAAACACGATCAGTATCCGGAAGGTACGTGAGGCCGAGGATAAGGAAAAAGAAGACGTTCAGAACAGAAGGTCAAGGGCCCAGCAGGCAAGGAGAAAGCGCGAGCGCGAGGAGCGTGAACGCAAGGAAAGGGAAGAGAGGGAGAAAGAGGAGAAAAAAGGGGAAGAAGATGAGGAACCTCAAAATGGCGCGGATGAAGAGAAGCGCCGCGAAGAGGAAAGAAAACGTCAGGAGAAACGCCGCCGTGAGAGGAACAGGCGGACTTCGGGTTCTTCGGAAAGAGGCAGGTCATCGTCGGCAGGAGCTGGAAGTGCCGGGGGAAAGGAAGAGAAGGAGGATGATTCTTCCAAAGTTGCCGGTATAAAGACCAAATATTTCAAGGGCTGCAAGACGGTCGATGAACTGTCACTGAGGTATAAGAAGCTTTGTCTCATATACCATCCGGATTCGGGAAACGGTGACGTTGATACTTACATCGAGCTCAAAGATGAATATGAAACGCTGAAAAAGCGTTTATCGTAACTACAATTAGTGGTCGCAGACCGGATCCGGCACAAGGGGTTGCGGTTGTGGGCCATCATCGTAGTATGGTATACTTAATTGGTTATTTGGCGATTTTTAAAGAGGGATAATCATGAGCCGGAATGTGGGATTTAAGGGGAATGTACGTACTTACGTGCTGTGGCCTCTGCTCTTTTCCATATTGTTGATCATATTTAACATAGGCATGTTTTTTGTCGACCGCAGGGCAGGGTGGGCCGCCACTGCATTAACGGTTGTATATATTGCCGTGGCACTGTTTCTGTATTACAGGAGCAGGAGCATCATTTTCAGTGAATTCGTAAGCTTTGCAACCAAATACGGACAGGTGCAGAAACAGCTCTTAAGGGATCTGGAGATACCTTATGCCCTTATGGACGAATCGGGCAGGATAATCTGGACCAATGAGGCGTTCGAGGATACCTTAAAGGTTAAGCGCGACTGCCGCAGGTCCATCACGTCGGTCATCCCGTCAATCTCGAAGAATCAGCTTCCCGGGATCGAAAACGAGACCGAGACGATGATAACCCATGATGAACACGATTACCGCGTGAGCATGAAGAAGGTGTCGCTGGGATCGATCATGACCGATTCGGAAGTGATCGAGTCTTTCGATTATGACAGCTTCATCATAGCACTGTTCATGTTTGACGAGACAAAGATAAACCAGCTGCTTACGGAAAACGACGATCAGAAGCTCGCGGTAGCGCTCATTTATATCGACAATTTCGACGAGGCGCTCTCAAGTATCGAGGAAGTAAGACGTTCCCTTCTCGTGGCCCTTATCGACAGGAAGATAAACAAATACATGTCGGCTTACGACGGGCTTGTAAAGAAGATGGAGAAGGACAAGTATCTTGTAATACTTAAGAAGAAGTATTTAAAGAGCTTGTGTGAGAACAGGTTTGAACTGCTTGAGGACGTTAAGACAGTAAATATCGGAAACGAGATGTCCGTGACCTTAAGTATAGGTGTCGGACTAGAAACCGGATCGTA
>JAEEGL010777913.1_pt1 | contig 13530 bp, 7 predicted proteins | sample 9134231 | NCBI WGS metagenome assembly JAEEGL01 (sample SAMN16246548, study PRJNA631951) | gut metagenome | biome: gut microbiome; feature: rumen; material: fiber-attached | host: Bos | place: Iran: Karaj | collected 2018-10
CTCACCAATTGAGTTATATAAAGAATCAATCTTTGTGGGATATAGATATTATTCTTCCGTGAATAAAGAAGTCTTATTCCCATTTGGTTATGGATTAACTTATGGAGAATATCACTATGAAGATATGTCCATCAATAGAAGTAAAGATGATATAAATATCAATGTCACCATAGTTAATGATAAAGATATTCCCATTGATGTAGTTCCACAGATGTATGTATCATGTCCTAATTCACACGTTTTAAGAGCGGAAAAAGAATTGAAAAGTTATGCAAAAATACATCTAGATGGCTTGGAAAGAAAGAAAATCTGTTTAAAAGTTAAACTAATTGATTTAGCTATTTATGACGTTAACCGTAGACGGTCTGTTATAGAAAAAGGGAAATATATTATTTCTCTCAGCGATAATGTTTTAACCGATGTCTTTAAAGAAGCAATCGATATCGCCGGTGAAGAACTCTCATTTAATGAAAACTATCAGGTTTATTTAGACAAAAATAAGATTAACTCTCTTAGCAAAAAAGAATTTGAAAAAGTGATTGGCCAAGAAGTAGTGGAATATATTCCTAACAAAAGACCATATACTTTAGAAACACCGATTATGGAATTTGATTCCTTCTTTGGCAAAATCATCAAAAAAGAGATGCTTAAGGTTGGTGACAAGGTCATCAAACAAGGAAAGAAAATTAAAGATGAGAAAGAATCTCGACGAGTGATTAAATCCGGTGTCTTTATGAAGAAGGCGGTTCTAGTGAATTGTTTAAGAAGTCTTTGTTATTCTTCCTCTGGAATTCTTCCTTATCAGAAGGCTTTAGGTATCTTAGATTTAGCTAATGGCAAGGTCTTCAAAGGTCTTGGTAAACTTCTAAAAAAATAAGAAAACAACGGCATTTTTGGTGTTCTGTTATATATAGAATGGTTGAAAGAAACCATTTTTTATATATAATTAGATACAACTTAAAATTCTATTCAAAAGGAGGTAGAAAAATGAAAAGAAAATTAGCAATATTGTTAGTTCTCTCCATGTTAGCGGTCACCAGTTGTGTCAAAGGTGGCGGAAGTAATAACAACTCTTCTAGCGAACCTGACGAAGTCCTTAGTGAATCTTTTAACACTTATAACTGCGTTGTCAAAATTGTGAACGCCGCTAATAAATATTCGGAAAATGTCACTGTTGATGGTGTTATCCAACAATTAGTCAATAGTGGTGAAGACATTGATGTGAAAAAGAGTTCTGAGACACTCGTATCTGAGGTCGCTTACGTTTTAGCAGTTTATTATGCCTTCAAAGACATTTTGCCAGCCAAGATTGGCGCCCGTAGTTTCCAAGCTATAGACTTTAACGTCGACGCCGTGGAAATTCGTTCAGTCAAAGATTCCAGTAGAACCGGTCCCGTTTACACCGCGATGAAAGCCTTAGGAGCTTATGGCTTCTTCAGCACACCAAGAAGCGGTACGATTTCCGGTGGTAAAAACGTTGTTGAAAACAAAGTTGATGATCTCTTAGATCGTATTCACTATTACATTGGTGGATCCTATGTAGATGACTTCTTTGCGACAGTCAACCATGATTATCTCTATGACAATAATCCATATCAAAATGCTCCAGCTGATGGACATTTAGTGCCAGGAGATACTTCGGAAGATTATGTGAACATCTATGATTCTAAATTAATTCCTGAATCAGAAATCGCCGACTTCATCTTAGATATCCAAAGCGATATTCCAACTGTCAAGAACTTCATCGACACATATAGTGATTTCGACGCTCGTGTCGCTGGTAACTCCGCTGGTTTAGTGGCTTCTGTTAACAAATACCTCGCTGCCACAACCACCGAACAATTCATCGAGTTATTACGTACTCAAGTTCAAGAAGAAGGCTACTGCCCACTTTGGGGTGCAGCTACTGCTGGTAATTACACATTCAACAATGGTAGTGCCAGAACATTATTGAACGTTGAGCCATTCTCTTATACCGCTGATTCTCCAGGTTCAGTGGCACCCGGTTCTTCCAAGTACAGAGAATCTGTCGAACGTTTCAAACCAATCTTCCAAGAAGTTCTCGGTTGTAGTGAAGCTCAAGCACAAACATATGCGGAAAACTACAGTGGTTTCAAATGGAAACTCGCTGTTAACCAAGCTGCATGGAAAGCTCCAGATTCCTCAACATCTGCTTCTTATGCATTCTTAACCGATGATGCTTCTCAAGCTGAAACATCTAACTATTACACCAATGCTGGTTTTGCTAAGACTGGTGAAACTCTCTATCACTTCTTCTCTACCCTTGGTATTACCAATTTAGGTTCTGTTATGGTGAGTTCAAGACAAGATATGGAATCCATCCTTGCCTTATTTACCGATGAGAACTTAGATTACTTAAAAGGTTTAGTGATTTGGCAAATGTTATATCACTATTCCATTTGCTTACCAGCTACTGAAAAAGTCACAGAATGGTTATACAAACCAGGTTACGCAAATAACAAAGCCACATTAGTGGACAACAAAGACATCTTCTATAGCAAGGTCTATAACTATGTCTCTGGTAACATTTCTAACTACTACACCGGCACCACAGAATTCGCTGGTGATTCCGAAGCTGTTATCGGTGTTGTTAACAGCATCAAATCTGCGATGACCTCCCGTATCACCTCCGCCACATGGCTCAGCAGTGATGCGAAGAGCAAAGCACAATCTAAAGTCGACAACATGAGATATGTCGTCGGTGGTTCTGTCAGTGATGGCACAACCTTATCCTTCCCACAACTTAACTATGAGGCCAAAGGCACTGGTTCCTTATATGGTAACCTTGCTATCGCCGAAGATGCTTCTTGGGAAACCATGGCACCAAAAATTGGTGTTGACTGGTCTGCTAGTGACTTAGCAACCACATTTGCTTCTTATGATCCATTAACCGCTAATGCGTTCTATTATCCAAGCCTTAACGCTATTTATATCACCTTAGGTTATATGGCGTGCTACGATGGCGCAAGAAGTGCGGATGACTTACAACTCTATTCCGATTATGGTTGGGTTGTCGCTCACGAAATCAGCCACGGATTTGACTCCAATGGTATCAATTATGACCAAAATGGTACGTACTATAAGAAAGGTTGGTTCAAAGATGCTGACCAAAAAGCTTATACCACCAGAACAAAAGCCGTCTCTAATTACTATGATGGTTATGAAGTTATGCCTGGCCAAGCCACAAAAGGCTCCACAGTCATTACCGAAGCCATCGCTGATATCAATGGTCTCCACTTAGTCATGGAAGCCGTGAAGAATAAGAGCAACTTTGATTACCGTCAATTCTTCATCAATTGTGCGGATAACTTTGGTTCCTATTCCTCTAGATATACCTATACAGCTGAATTAGCCTCTGATGAACACCCATTCGGTCGTGCGAGAGTGAATCTTGCGATGATGGCTATCGATGAATGGCACACCGCATTTGAAACCAAACCTGGTGACAATATGTGGGTTGCTCCAGAAGATAGAATTCTCATCTGGTAATTCATTATCTAAAATTAATAAGCCACATCTCTTAAATGAGGTGTGGTTTTTCATTATCTTTGTTTTCTAAATATAATTTGTGTATTATCTTAGAAGAATACTTATGAACTCATTTACTTACTTCTTATATAAAAACTGGATCAGGTTCATTGTCGCCTTCATGATTGGACTCACTTTCTTTTTCTTATATTTAGGAGTTTTTACTAATGAAGGTTCATGGACAAGCATTATTCATTATTCCAACGCCTGCTTTATGGCGGGTTTCGTTTTATTAATGTTTTCTGCCTTAGTGGTTCTCAACTTCTTTGGTGGTTTTGATATATTTTCCTTTTATATTCTTAGAAAACCGCACGATAGCACGCGTAAAGAAAATTTCTATGAATATTGCGAGAGAAAGAAAGAAGAGAGAAAACCAAATGGTCTCATCTTCATTCCTTATCTCTTCTCTGCCACCTTATATTTAATCGCAGCAGTGGTTACTTATTTAGTGATTATTCTCTAATTATAGATACGCAATTACGATAAAAATGGGCAAAAATACCGAATTGCCTATTGATTTAAATATTGACAATATTTCAGAAGTGATTATAATTTTTTACAACTTATACATTTTTGTGCAAAGGAGGAAAACTGAATGAAAATGAAAAAGTTACAACCATTGCTCGTTCTAGCACTCGGTGCACTTGCCATTACAGCATGTAACGGTAAAGGCGGTAGCTCAAATAATGGTTCAAGTGGTGGAGATGACACTCCAACAAGAGATCCATTACCAGGTGCTCAAGGCGTGCAAAACTTTGTTTATTCTTCCGTCGAAGAAAGAACAAACATTCTTGGTGCTTTAGAAACATACGCAGTTGAAAACAAGTTAACAGGTTTAACATTATTCAACAACGGTGGATACGTCATGTACCATCCAGGTGTTGTCAAAGGTGCAGCTAACTTTATCCCAGGTTATGGCTTCGGTATTTTAGGCGATGGCGATATCAATGCGGACTTAGAAGGCGAAACAAATGCCGCTTGGAAACGTTTCTATCACACTTATGAAGCAGAAGACCCACAACACGTTAACGCTATGAACTCTCAAGAGGCCACCGTTAGTGATGTTCAGGGTTATATGACCGCAAGCTACTTCTCAACTCGTATGAACGAGACAAAAGACGGCTATGACTGGGTTGCTGGTATTGCTAAACAAGCTAGACCAACCCCACTCAACGCTAATGAATTAGGTCTCGCGACCAGATACAGATTCGAAGTTAAAGTTGGTGCTGATTTAAAATACAATACCAACACACAAAACAGTGCTTTAGCGGCTTTCAACAACAGAGAAGTCGAATTACAGGACTACATTACTCCTTATAAGATTCTCTACACACAAGCCTATGGTATGGTCCGTTCCGGTGAACAATTATCCGGCGCTGGTTCCATTAAAGGCCGTAGTGCTTACTACAGTGCTTCCAAGACTGCTTATAACGAAGAAGCTTGGGCAAGTGTTGGTATCAAAGCTTACGTTGAAGAAGGTAAGAGCTATCTCGAATTCGAATTCAACAATGCTTGCACACCATTCTACGCAATGTATTATGTCGCTGGTGGCATGACTGCTCCAGTCCCAGAATCCTTCATCACAGCCCTCGGTGGCGGTGACTTCGCAGAAGGCGTTAAAGTCTGGGGTGCTTCTAACACATTAGGCACACTCTCTCCAGTCGATACCTGGTTATCCACAGGTCCATACACCTTATCCAGATGGGATGCTGACCAACAAATCGTTCTCGTCAAGAATCCTAACTATGATGATGGTGGTAGATACAAGATCCAAGGTGTCCACATCAATATCTTAAAGGCTGCTGCTACAGATACAGAAGCTGCCTTCAGAGAATTCCTCGCTAACAAGTTACACGCTGCTGGCATTCCATCTACACAATTAGATGCTTACAAGAATGACCCAAGAGCTACAACAACTGTTGGTGATTCCAACTTCAAACTCAACCTCAACACCTGTGACCAAGAAACATGGGTCGATTTATTCGGTGAAGATGGTTCAGTTGAACAAACACCAGAAGCAGATTACTGGGAATGCGAACCAGCTATGGCCAACAAAGACTTCGTCTCCGGCATTAGCTTCGCGTTCGACAGACAAGAATATGCTAAGAGCTTAGGTAGAAACCCAGCTTTCGACTTCTTTGCTCCAACATACTTATCCGATCCAGAAAATGGCGTTTCTTACAACACAACACAACAACACAAAAATGCTGTTAAATCCTTACAAGAAGGTACAGACGGTTATGGTTACTCCAAAGAATTAGCCACACAAGCATTCTTAAGAGCTTCCAAACAATTAATCGCTGATGGTTTCTATAAAGAAGGCGATGAAATCGAAATCGAAATCGCATGGCAATACGCTTCTCAAGAAGCCACATACCACAACCCATTAAAGAAATACATCGAAGATGCATTCAACGTCGATGAAAACCCATTAACCCTTAAGATTAACTTCTGGGTTGGTAATACATGGTCTGACGTTTATGACGCCAAGATGATGGTTGGTCAATATGACATCGGCTTCGGTTCCATCTCTGGTAACGAATACGATCCATTAGACTTCATGCACACATTATCCACAGACCCAAGCATCAACCAAGGTTATGCTATGTCTTGGGGTATTGATACAAACGATAATGACTTAGTGTCCATCCAATACAACGGTGCTTCCTGGTCCTTCGACGGCTTATACAAAGCAGCCACCTCTGGTGCCTACATCGTTGATGGTAAGAACAGTCCATTATTCACCCTCAAATCTTGTGAAGCCGAAGCAGTTGCTGATGGTTCCATTAAGGTTTCCGGTTCCTTCGAAGGCGCATACTTAGTTGAAGGTGAAGGTGAAGAAGCTGAAGTATTAGCTTATGGTACAGTTTTCGCAGTCTGTGTCTATGGTAGTGGCGATTCTCTCCCATACACAGAATTCTATGTGTACAACACTGATTTATATCCAAAGGCAAGTGACGATCCATCCGATGAAGGCAACTCCTTGGTCGTTGATGATGAAAACGGTACATTCGTTGCTACCTTCTCACCAACAATCTCTGCTTACTTCAGAACATTAGCTACTGATAGAGCTGGATTTGACATCTACTCATACACACTCTTAGATGGTGCACGAGCTGCCTCTTACTACGGCACACCAATCGAAGAACTCCCAGATCCAATTCAAAGTTCATTACTTTAATTCGATTGAATCAAAACAAATACATTCTTTATAGAATGAAATAACGCAATGACGGGTTAGCACCTTAGCGGGTGCTAATCCGTTATGCACATTTTAAGAATAATTATTAATATAAATTAATATAGAAAGGGGAATTATGATTAAATACACGATTAAAAGAATTATACTCGCGTTTTTTACGACAGTGATTATCTTATCGTTGACATTCGTGTTGATGAAATTACTTCCTTTCACCAAGCCTATTGGCGATAACAGAGTTCAATATGCTTATTATATGCACCAGGTTTATTTAGGATTCGTCAAGGTCGTAGAAGAACCTGTGGCGAGATATGGTAGCATGTTATTTAAATATAAACCAGAAGGACAAAAGGTCACATATTATTTCTATCAAACACCGGTTCTCGAACAATACTTCTATTGGGTGAGAAACATCGTCACAAGATGGGACTGGGGTACCTCCACAAAGATCCGTATCAATGTCGATGCTCTTGTCATCATTAGAGATATGTTACCAGTTTCTATGTCTCTTAATATCTTATCCGTTATCGTTAGCGTTCCTATCGGTATTGGCTTAGGTATTATCGCCGCATTAAATAAAAACAAATGGATTGACCACTTTATCTCGACAGCAGTAATGGTGTTCATCTCCGTTCCAAGTTTTATCTTAATTACATTTTCTATGTTAATTTTCGCCTATAAACTCAATTGGCTACCTTCACAATGGCCAAATCCAACGGATCCGGCATGGAATAAGTTCTTAGGCTATATTCTTCCAGTCTTTGTCTTATCGTTCGGCTCCATCTGTGGATACTGCCGTTTCGTCCGTGCTGAGTTATGCGAAGTTATGGCTAGTGAATATTTATTACTCGCCAGAACAAAAGGTTTGACCAAACGTCAAGCAATTTTACGTCACGCTTTAAGAAACGCGATGGTCCCAATCGTTCCGGCTATCTTAGCGGAATTCATTGGTATCTTAGGCGGTTCTATGATTTTAGAAAACTTATATGGTATTCCAGGTATCGGCAGACTTTTCGTCGACGCTTTAAACGCGAAAGACTACAACGTCTTATTCGTCGATATGGCCTTATTTACCACAATCGGTTTAATTGCTGGTGTCTTCCTTGATTTATCATATGGTTTAATCGATCCAAGAATCAGAATGGGGGCGAGAAAATAGTATGGCTAAAAAAGAAAAAGATTTAGTTGAAAATATCGAATTTGCTCCTATCGAAGGTCTTAATAAAGCAGACTTTACCTTTGTTCACGAAGATAAAAGTGAAAAAATCCACGATGAAGCTTTAAAGAGCAAACCAACCACATTTGCGAAAGACGCTTTCAAACGTTTCTGCAAAAATAAGAGCTCCGTCGTTGGTGCAATTATTATTGGTGTCTTACTTTTAGGTAGTTTTATCGTCCCATTAGTTTCTCCATTTGACATTAAGACCGTCCAACCTTCCTTAGCGTTATTAGATCCGAAATTATTTAACACAAATAATGGTTTCTGGGATGGTTCTGTCGAATTTAAAGATCAACCATGGGATGGTACTTATGAAAATGAAGAAGGTACTTACCCAAGCGAAAAATACGCGATTGGTAAACCCGCTGGTGATTTTGAAAGCCGTGCGGTTATGTGGCACACTGTGAAAGTCACTGATGTCCAATATTATAGTGGTGAATCTTATAAATTCGCTTCCGGCGGTTATATGATTATTACCCATGACAATAATTCCAGTGTCGTCGGTAAAAATAGTTTCTACCAAAACTACACATCTTTCCCAATCGAAAGTGATTACAACTATAAGCTCAATATTGAATTTGCCAATTTTGATGGTGTCCAAGATAGAGGACTTCCGTTCAATAATATGCAATTATCCGATACTAGAGTTTTACTAGTTTATGGTAATAGCTTATCCGAACTTAATGCTGGCACCAGTTCCATCGTTTTAGCGGATTGGGCCAAGCACGAAGAAGCTATGGAATTTGATTTATCTTCTGCTTTACCAACTGCCAAATATTGCCGTATTAGAATTGAAGGCCAACCAACAGAAGGTTCTGTTTATAAATATTTCGCTTTAAAGAACGCGATTATTTCCGCAGAACATAAAACTGAAGGTGAAGAAGTTCCAGAAGAAACAACCGCTTTCTTAGAAGATATTTCTCTTTTAAATGCGAACTTCACACTTTATAACGATTACCAAAAAGATGAATACGGCGTGAATACAACTGTTAAATCTATTCACTATTGGCAATCCAATGGTGTGAGACGTGTCTTCCGTGCGGAAATTCAAAAGGTCACATTTAGATATGACCAATATGAAGCTGTCTTAGGAACAAGACAACACTTTGTCATCGGTGGTTCCTTATTTGATACATATAAGAAAAAAGGTTGGTGTACTTTTGATAATTACGCTAATTTACATACCACCTTTAAAGTTCTCGATAAGAAATGTCCAGTTGTCGAAGTTAACGAAGCTGGTTCTCATAACCTCGAATACGATGCCTGGCAATATGACTGCAAGGTTGTCTATTACAAGTATTTAGGCTTTGCTAGAATGCCAAGATTTATTTTAGGCACTGACGCGAGTGGATTTGATATCTTTACCAAAGCCCTTAACTGTTTAAAGACATCCTTATTAGTCGCGGTTATCTCCAGTGCGGTCTGTTTGATCGTCGGCTTAATTTGGGGTTCTATTTCCGGTTATTTCGGCGGTACAGTCGATATCGTCATGGAACGTATCACCGATATTATCAGTGGTGTGCCATGGATTGTTATGATGACCTTAATTATCTTGTTACTAGGTAATAATATCGTCACCTTCGCGATTGCCTTAATTATGACCGGGTGGATCGGCACCGCTAGTAGAACGAGAACTCAGTTCTATCGTTTCAAAGGACGTGAATACGTCTTAGCGAGCCGTACTTTAGGTGCGAGTGACTGGAGATTAATCTTCAGACACATCTTACCGAACTCATTAGGCACAATCGTTACCGGTAGTGTTCTTATGATTCCAGGATGTATCTTCTCAGAAGCATCCATCTCTTATTTAGGCTTAGGTCTTAAAGGTATTGACTCCTTTGGTGTTCTTTTATCCGAAAACCAAAGATTCTTATCTACCCACCCAGCCTTAATTGTCTTCCCAGCGATTATCATTTCCCTATTGATGATTTCCTTCAACTTATTTGGTAATGGCTTAAGAGACGCTTTGAACCCAGCATTGAAAGGAGAAGATTAATTTATGGAACAAGAAAAAATTATTGAAGTAAAGAATCTAACTATCTCCTTTAAAACTGACCATGGTATTCTCCACGCTGTTAGAGATGTCTCTTTCGACTTATATAAGAACGAAACATTATGTATCGTCGGTGAGTCCGGTAGTGGTAAATCCGTGACCTCCAAAGCCATCATGGGTATCTTAGCGGCCAATGCGATCGTCGAAAAAGGTAATGTCTATTACCGCGGTGAAGACTTATTACAAGTCGCCGAAGAAGAATTCTATAAGATACGTGGTCATAAGATTGGTATGATCTTCCAAGATCCATTATCATCTTTAAACCCAATCGTTAAAATTGGTAAACAAATTACCGAAGCGACTTTAATCAATAGCAATAAATTGAAACTTCTTTATGATGATTTGATCTCCGATGATTTAATCGCTTATAAGAATACTTTAGTGAGAGGTAAAAACGCGGAACGCGCTTTAACCGATGAACTTCACTTAAAGAGACTTCAAGCTTTTAAAGATTTAGAAGAACAAAAAGAAAATCTCTCTAAAGAAGAATATAAAGCCAAAAAAGATGAACTGAAGAAACAGTTTGATTTAGAAAAAGCAGAGATCAATGAAAAAGTGAAAGTGATCAAAGCGGAAACTAACGCGAAAGCCGAACCTTTGCGTGAGAAACTCAATCAAACCAAGAAAGAAGCAAAAGTTAAAGTTAAAGAATATAAAGCTAGTGTCGAAGAGAAATACAAAGTCGAATTAGCTAAAGAAAACGCTTCTTATGAATCTGCTTTAAGCAAAGCTAAAGACGAAGAGGCTCAAAAGGCCGTCAAAAAGGCGCACAAAGAGAAAGTTGATGAAATTAAGCTTAATCGTACCAACTCTTTAAAAATCACGCGCTTAGAGGCTAAAAAGCGCGCTTTAGAAATTATGCGTGAAGTTGGTATCCCAGAACCAGAAAAACGTTTCAAACAATATCCGTTTGAATTCTCTGGTGGTATGAGACAGAGAATCGTTATCGCGATCGCGTTAACCGAAACTCCCGAAATCTTAATCTGTGATGAACCAACCACCGCATTAGACGTGACCATTCAAGGTCAAATTCTTGAATTAATTAAAAAGATTCAAAAAGAAAGAGGTCTTTCTTGTATCTTTATTACTCACGACTTAGGTGTCGTCGCCAATATGGCGGACCGTGTCGCGGTCATGTACGCTGGTAAGATTGTCGAATATGGCACTAGCCATGAAATCTTCTTTGAACCAAAACATCCATATACATGGGCGTTATTATCATCTATTCCCGATGTTGATTCTAAAGAGAGATTAGATGCTATTCCAGGTACACCTCCAGATATGATTTATCCTCCTAAGGGTGATGCTTTCGCCGCACGTAGTAAATATGCGATGAAAATCGATTTTGAGAAAGAACCTCCAATGTTCAAAGTCAGTGATACACATTACGCTGCCACATGGTTATTACATCCAATGGCACCAAAAGCGGAAATGCCAAAGATTGTCTCTGAACGTATTAAGAATTCTTTAAAAACGGGAAAGGAGGCTAAATAATGATGATTGATGATGAAGAAATCATTGCTTCAAATGAAAGTAATGACGTACAAAGATTCGATGATGAGCACGAAGACAAACAAAGTCATGAAGGCCGTAGCGAAGAAGAAATCAAATATAAGATTCATCCTCGTCTAAAGAGAAAACAAGAACTCATCGATAGTGACATCCTTTTAAGTGTTAGATACTTAAAACAGTTCTTCTTCTTTGGAAGTAAACTCCACAATCAAAAATTAAAAGCGGTCTCCAATGTCTCTTTCGACGTTCACAAAGGTGAATGCTTTGGTATCGTCGGTGAATCCGGATGTGGTAAGACCACAACCGGTCGTACGATTATTAAATTATATAATCCTACCAGTGGTTCCATTTATTATCGTGGATACCGTATTGGTGCGGGTTCAAGATGGAACCAAAAAGAAATTAAATGGACTCGTATTAGAGGCAAAGAAAAGATTAAGGCCTTAAAAGAAGAAGAAGAAAAGGAAATTGCCGCGCTTAAAGAGGCTTCCGAAAATAAAGTTAATGATATTAAAGAATCATTTGAACCTGATATTAACGCCATTAACCAACAAGTCGAAGTCGGTACACTCTTAAGTGATGAAGCCGCTAAGGAAACTGAACAAGTCAACGTTAAAAAAGACAAGGCTGTGGAAAAAGCGGAAGTTTCTTTAGAAAAGAAGATTGAAGCGATTCACGAAAAATACGCCGCTTTGATTCAAGCGGAAAAAGATCATATTGAAGATGTTCGTATCGTCCAAAGAGAAAAGATTCGTCAAATTAAATTTGACCAAGCTCACACTCCAAAGAAGTTAATGAATGAAATTCAGATGATCTTCCAAGACCCTGTCGATTCCTTAGACCCCAGAATGACTGTTGAAGACATCATTCAAGAAGGCTTAAGTATCCAAGGTCATAAGAATAGAGCGGAGAACCATCAAAAAGTCGTGGAGATGCTCGAAAAAGTCGGTTTAGTCGCCGAACACGCTTCCCGTTATCCACATGAATTCTCCGGTGGCCAAAGACAACGTATCGGTATCGCTCGTGCCTTAGTCATGAATCCACAGTTATTAATCTGTGATGAACCGATCTCCGCGTTAGACGTTTCCATCAGAGCGCAGATTATTAACTTATTAAACGATCTTAAAGAAGAAATGGGCTTAACCATTATCTTTATCGCTCACGACTTATCAGTCGTTAAATACTTCTGCGATAGAATCGCGGTTATGTATTTCGGTAAATTAGTGGAATTAACGACATCTGATGAATTATTCAGACATCCATTGCATCCATATACCGTTTCCTTATTAAGTGCGATTCCTAAACCAAATCCATTAACCGAAAAGGAAAGAACACGTATTCTTTATAAGCCTTGGGAAGTTCATGATTATTCGGAAGATAAACCAGAACTTCGTGAAGTTCTTCCTGGACACGTTGTCTACTGCAACAAAAAGGAATTTGAAGAATATAAAAAGATCGTCGCCAAAGACGCGAAGAAATAAAAAATAGAGCCTGTTATTCAAACAGGCTTTTTCTTTAACTTTTTATATTTTTTAAGATATCTTTAAGGCACTCAGTGATTTGCCTCACTACGAGGTCAAAATGGCCTGTATACCAAGGATCTTCTATCTCAGTTATAGAAGGAGTGTATTTATATATAGGTAATATCTTATCTGACTCACCAAACATCCTTTTTAATGAATAATAATTTTCATTATCCATATAGAAGATATAGTCACTAGTTTCAAAGTCTTGATAACTAATCCTTTGAGCATAGTGTCTATCAAAAGGAATATTATTCTTTAATAACTCTCTTTTCATTGGAGGATAGATATCATTGCCTATTTCTTCATATGATGTTGCTCTTGAGACAATGACAAAGTTATTAGTTAATGATTTCATAATATATTCCGCGGCTACGCTGCGGCATATATTTCCATGGCATACAAAGATAATCTTTTTCATATGATTAATGATACTAAAATAACTTGCACGATATAAATAATTATTATTAAATAA
>JAEEGL010952353.1_pt1 | contig 13530 bp, 10 predicted proteins | sample 9134231 | NCBI WGS metagenome assembly JAEEGL01 (sample SAMN16246548, study PRJNA631951) | gut metagenome | biome: gut microbiome; feature: rumen; material: fiber-attached | host: Bos | place: Iran: Karaj | collected 2018-10
GAGACCGGGGAAAGAATAAACGGTAAGATTCTGTCCATGAGTAATGAGGGCGGAGTCAAAAATGCCCAGATACAATTGGGCGATGACGTGGTCATTCAGGCTAAGCTTCAGCAGGGAATGGCTCTTAAGGAAGGACAATATGTTTCCTTTGAAGTAAGAGGAACATCTAATAATCAGATATCTTTGACACCTTTATATGAGAATACATCCGTTGATATCACGGCACTTAAGGCTTTGACTGCTGCCGGACTTGAGACAAGTCAGGACAATGTAAATATGGTCAGGGCCATGATGGAAAACGGCATGTCTATCGATAAAGAATCTTTAAATGCCATGCATCAGGTGACATCTTCTTTTCCTGATACGGATGCGTCCACTCTGGTGCAGATGAAGGCTCTAAATATACCTATTACCGATCAGAATATTACCCAGTTTGAGAGTTACAAAAATTATGAACATCAGGTTGTGGAGACAATGGACGCCATAATTGATGAGCTTCCCGAAGCCTACAATCAGCTAAGTTCTGAGAATGGCCTCAAGGCAGCGAACGACCTCTATGGAAATATTCTCAAAATGTTATCTGACGGCGCAGAAGCTATGCCCAAGACTCCGGTAGAAGGAGAGGTAAATGCACAGCCTCAGGATCAGACGCTTCAGACTACAGCTGATGGAAAAGTTCTTGAGAACGCAGTCTCCAAGGAGCAGACAGACGGGATAACAAATCCTCAGAGTCAGACTATACAGGTTACAGCGGAAGGGAATGCGGTAAATGCTGAGAATGCCGCAAATACAGCAGAGACAGTTAAAGGTGAGAATACAGCCGAGACAGTCAAGGGTGATGAGACGGCGAAGGCGCTTAATCCTGATGCTCCGGATGTGAATTCTGAACTAAAGAGTACTGTAAAAGCCGAATCAAGACAGGAACAGAATAAGCTCTTTGAAGCACTTTCTGATATGGAATCCGATGCCCAGGCAGTGAATGCACAGGGGAATAAGACAATTGTTCTTAATAAGGATTTTGTCAATGCGCTGAAAGAACTGCAGACACAGACAGGTACCACAAGTCCTGAGATATCAAAGATCATTTCGCAGGCAAATACAGGGAAAGAAGTAGTCGCTGATGAGACAGCTCTTTTAAAAGAGCTTGCAGATAAATATGCCAAAGAAGCTAATTCATCGGAAGAGGCACAGAAGGCATTCAGTAAGATCTTCAGCAGCAATGAGTTCAATAAGTTGATGAAGAATCAGATCAAGGATCAATGGCTTTTGGAGCCGCGTGATGTTGCCAGTAAAGAGAACGTTGAGAACTTTTATTCAAGACTGAATTCTCAGACGAAACAGCTAACCGAGACACTTACGAATTCACTTGGGGCTGATTCAAAAGTTGCTCAGAGCGCAAACAGTCTCCAGAACAATATCGACTTCATGAATCAGCTTAATCAGATGTTCAATTATATACAGCTGCCGCTAAAAATGGCGGATCAGGATGCACATGGCGATCTCTATGTTTACTCAAACGGCAAGAAGAAATTCGAACCCGGTGAGACTGTTAGTGCCATTTTACATCTGGATATGGACAATCTGGGGCCTGTTGATGTCTATGTCAAAATGAAGGACACCAATGTTAAGACCAATTTCTATGTGGCGGATGAGGAGACTATCGACCTGATAGCTGAACATATTGATATATTGAATGCCAGGCTGAATAAGCGTGGCTATACAATGGAGGCCAAAATGTTGCTGCATACCGATCAGGATAGTGACAGTGAAGATGCAGCGGTCAAAGAGATGCTTGATGTTAAGAAGATGCCGGTTATTTCAATGCAGTCATTTGATGCGCGGGCATAGGGGTGATGATTTATGGCAGAGATGGGTAAAACTAAAGACGGAAAACCAAAACAGGCCATAGCACTTGCATATGATCCTAATGATGACGACGCTCCCCGTGTTATAGCGAGCGGTAAAGGACAACTTGCGGAGAAGATCATTGATGCTGCAAAGGAAAAAGACATCCCGATTCATGAGGATTCGAAGCTGGCAGATACTCTTTCGAAGTTAGAGATCGGTGAGATGATACCGCCCGAGCTTTACGAGGTAGTCGCTGAGATCCTTGTCTTTGTGGATGCTATGGATAAGATCAAAGCCAAAGGCGCTTCCAATGTGGAATTTTAATTTTTATATTTGTGTTATAATCTTATGAACAAAAGAGAAAAAGGAACTTTTTACGAGAGCCTTGCCTGTGATTACATCTGCGAAAGCGGTGGTGAGATACTGGAGACCAATTTCAGATGCAGGACAGGCGAGATAGATATTATTGCAAAAGATGGAAAGTATATCGCGTTTGTAGAAGTAAAATACAGGACGGACGATAAGTTCGGACCTGCAGAGGCGGCTGTCGATATCAGGAAACAGAAAGCGATATGCCGCATTTCTGATTTTTACAGAAAGAAAAACGGTCTGGGAGACGATGTTGCACAGAGATTTGATGTGGTTGCAATAACGGCGTGTACAGATGATGCAACTAAGGTGAAATGGCTGAAAAACGCTTTCCCTTATATACCGGCAAAAACAACACGATATTACTGAGTGAAGGAGTTAGTTAAGATGCAAAACGTTCTTGTTTGTGATGATGATAAAGATATCGTAGATGCTATCGATATTTACTTACAACAGGAAGGTCTAAATGTTTTTAAGGCCTATAACGGCATAGAAGCACTTGAGATAATAGAGAATGAGGATATACAGGCTGCTGTCATAGATATAATGATGCCGGTCATGGATGGAATCCAGTGTACAATGAAAATTCGCGAACACAGCTCGATTCCGATCATTATCCTTTCAGCAAAATCAGAGGATGCTGACAAGATTCTTGGACTCAATATCGGAGCGGATGATTATGTGACTAAGCCCTTTAATCCATTGGAGTTGGTTGCAAGGGTGAAATCCTGTTTGAGAAGATATACGCAGCTTGGAAATGCAGATACGGGTGATGATTCAGAAGCTATTATAAAAGTCGGAGGCCTTGTTCTGAACGACAATTCGCGAGTTGTCACTGTGGATGGTGAGGAAGTTAAGCTCACAAAGATTGAATATAACATATTGTTGTTCCTGTTGAAGAACAGAGGGAAAGTTTTCTCTATCAGCCAGATTTACGAGAATATCTGGAATGAAAATGCAGTAGCAGTGGACAATACTGTAGCGGTACATATTAGACATATACGTGAGAAAATAGAGATTGATCCAAAGAATCCCAAGTATCTTAAGGTTGTATGGGGCGTTGGTTACAAGATTGATACTGAGGATTGATGATGATTAGAAAGATACTAAGAAAAGAGACCTTGTCCTGGCAGAGCAGGTATATACTGAGGATTTTTCAGCATATTTGCATAGCTGTAGTCGTCAGTATATTTTTTTATGTCATAAATGGCTCAGCAATAACAGGCACGGGCAATTCTGACTATCATCTTCATAATGAAGATTACGGAAGTAAGTACGAGGATTCCCTCTTTTTTAATGACATTTTGGAAAACAATCTGGATGATGTGACAGAACTGATAAGTATCAGCACACTGTTGGAAACAGATGGAGAATATGACGCTGACAAGTCATTGGATGTCACTGCTTTTGTAAACAGAAATTCCATACTTCAGGGTGATTATATCACTGCGGTTTACAGAGTTGCTGATCTGATCAAATGGTCACAGAACGGCTTTGAATACGAAGACAGAGACTTCAGCGGAAATGACAGCTCCAAGTTTTTATCCAAAACAACTGTTTATACTCACATGATGAAAAATAATGCTGAAAACGGTATGAACAGTTTCCTGAATTCTCAGCTAAATGAAAATACCATAAGAACCAATATAAATATCGCAGGCAGCGGTGAGGGAGAAGGTTCCCACACGGTGCTTATTCCTCGTTACAAGACTATCTATGATGAGAATGTAGAGGAGATAACATCGACCTGGGAAGGATACAACAGTCTTTGCGCAAATATCACTGAGGCTGCATCCACCATGGCCTTAAACTATGACCTTTATCTTGAGGGTAAAAAGAAATACAATCCGAATAACAGTAATCTGAAATTCTATATAACAAGAACCATTAACGCCAGGACTGAGGTTTATACCAACGTGGAAGAACTTCAGGAAAACACGAACGGCGTGGATATACAGAAAAAATTTAAGGACTATGGAAAATATATTTATTTCTGCCCCTATGAGATGCAGTTTGACACAAATACACGGTTTGATGAGACTCAGTTCAGAGCACTGCTGGATTCTTATGACTATGCATTTCCCGATCAGATGAAATTCTATTTTGCTGTTGATTCAGGTTATACTGCAATGGATGACTTTGGAATAGGCAGAGATGCTTATTTGCTTTATATGCCATATTTCAGACAGCTTTATTCCATAATGCTGTTTCTGATCGTGGCTTATGTGATTGTGATTCTTCATATCTCATCATACGAAGGGCATATTGAGTATGCTGACGGCAGCATAGGTGGAGTGGAGAAACTGGATGTGATACCGATCGAGCTTGTAATTGTTTTTTCGGCTGCCAGTATCGCCATATTTGCATGGGGCTTTAGCAACCTGATAATGAAAAATTCTGTTATCGCTCAGGATCCTTTAAGGGTCAGTATGGTGCTTGCAGGATTTGTTTTCCTTGGGGATAATGCGCTGTCCTTCGCCTTTTATAGCGTTATAAGAAGGGCCAAGGCAAAGTATCTGTACCAGACGTCGCTTCTGAAGCATTTGTCTTTTATCACTAAAAAGATCTCAGGAAAGATGTCCATGAGGCAGAATATGTTTGTGAGGTCTATAATACCTTACACGATAGCGCTGGTGCTGAATTTCTACCTCATCATCTATCATGAACTGGTGGGCATTGTGATTGCCATAGTTATTGATGTGGCAATAAGTATTTATATCATCAACTTAAATAACGATAAGATCATTATCTACGATGCACTTAAGAAGATAAGTAACGGTGATATCGATGTGAATATTGATACATCCAAGCTTCATGGTGCCAATGCATATCTTGCAAATGAGCTGAATTCCATCGCGAGTGCTGTTGACGAGGCGGTTAGCAGGAGTATGAGAGATGAGAAGCTTAAAGCAGACCTTATTACGAATGTTTCCCATGATATTAAGACGCCTCTGACATCCATCATCAATTATGTGGATCTGCTTAAGCGTGAGAATATAGAGGATCCCAGAATTAAGGACTATATAAAGATTCTCGAGAATAAAGCTCAGAGACTCAGACAGCTTACGGATGATCTGGTAGAAGCCTCCAAAATATCATCAGGTAATTTCACACTCCATATGACCAGGATAAATTATGCTGAGATAGTGTATCAGATTTTGGGTGAGTTCTATGAGAAATTTGATGATAGTGATCTTACGCCCATTCTGAAGTGTGAGAAATATGAAGTAATGATAGAAGCAGATCCCAGACAGCTTTACAGAGTCATTGAGAATCTGCTCAATAATGTGTGCAAATATGCTCTTCCTGGTACTCGTGTATACCAGGATCTTGTCGTTGTTGAGGATGAAGAGGGCGGTTATGATGCGATATTTTCCGTAAAAAATATCTCCCGAAATGAGCTCAACATAAGTGCTGATGAGCTCACCGAGAGATTTATTCGAGGTGATATTTCGAGAAGCACAGAAGGCAGTGGCCTCGGACTCTCGATTGCACAGAGCCTTACACGTGCCATGGGTGGCAAATTTGAGATCATCCTCGACGGAGATCTGTTCAAGGTATCTGTTACATTTAAAACTGAGGAGTTCAGCATGGGTAATCCGTCTGCTGAGAAGAGTGAATCAGTCGAATAAGTCCTCAGTTCTCTTAAGTCCAGAATTGTACTTCTCAAGTATACTATGAAGCTTGTCAGTAGGTGTGATGACATTTGTAAGTGTGCCATCGTGATTCATGAAATCGATGATGGTTGCCAGGAACTTACTCATGTCGGCAACAATGTAGTAGGGTCTCTTGCTGTATTCCGGATTCTGATAGATGAGGTTGGTGGTTATGACTGCGTCGAAATCGCCATCCTCATATCCTTTATCAAAAGCATCCATACCATTTGTAAATAATCCGAAGGTGGTGCAGATGAATACTCTCTTTGCACCTTTCTTCTTGAGCTGTCTGGCTGTATCTATCATGCTGGAGCCGGAAGAAATCATATCATCAATGATGATTACATCCTTGCCGTCGATATCAGAGCCGAGATACTCGTGAGCGACGATAGGATTGCTTCCGCCTACAACCTTGGAATAATCACGTCTCTTGTAGAACATACCTGTGTCAACACCGAGGACGTTGGCAAAATACACAGCTCTGTCAAGAGCGCCCTCATCCGGACTTATAACAGTGAGATGATTCTTATCTACTGTGAGATCATCTATATTGGAGATGAGAGCCTTCATAAACTGAGGAGATGCCATGAAGTTATCAAAACCCGCAATAGGTGCTGCGTTTGATATTCTGGGATCATGAGCATCGAAAGTGATGAAATTGCTGATACCCATGTCGTAGAGCTCAGCAAACATTACAGCTGCATCCAGTGACTCACGGTTATTCTTGTGATGTTGTCTTCCTTCATATAAGAAAGGCATGATTACATTGATTCTGCGCGCCTTGCCGTTGATGGCAGCGATGACACGCTTGAGATCGCGATAATGATCATCGGGAGAATAGTAATTGGTATATCCATACATCTCATAAGTGAGGGAATGATTCATTACATCCACGATGATGAAAACATCCTTACCTCTTACAGATTCCAGTACAGAGGCTTTACTTTCGCCACTTCCGAATCTGGGATTTGAGTATTTGACGCGGTAGTCATCCTTAACATAGCCCTGGAATGCAGGATCATTGGGCAGAGAGTGAAGATCACGTCTGAAGGTTACCAGATATTCATTGACCTTTGCTCCGAGCTCTGCTGCGGAATCCATGACAATAAGTGATATTGGTGCTACCGGAATAGTTGATTCTAACTTGTGAAAATCAGGCATTTTTTCTCCTAGTTATATATAAAAAGTGTATATAATTTCAGTTAATATCTTAGGTTATCATTACTGACACGTCAAGAAAATTCATGTATAATCGTTTAGTAAAGGGTGGTAATATGAACAAAGGACATTTAATAAAAAAAGTCGAGCCCGGAAGCATTGCCGAAGAGATGGAAATCGCTCCGGGTGATCGTTTGCTTGAGATAAACGGCGAACCGATTGAGGATATATTTGACTATCAATACATGGTCCAGGAGGAGAAGCTTCTTCTGCTGGTTGCCAAGCCTGATGGTGAAGAGTGGGAAATAGATATTGAGAAGTATTACGATGAGGATCTGGGCATTGAGTTTGACAATGGTCTGATGGACGATTACAGATCCTGCAGCAATAAATGTATTTTCTGCTTTATCGATCAGATGCCGCCCGGGATGAGAGAGACGCTTTATTTTAAGGATGATGATGCGCGGCTTTCATTTTTACAGGGCAATTATGTAACATTGACCAATATGAGTGATAAGGATATCGAGAGAATTTTAAAATATCACTTATCACCTATAAATATTTCTTTTCAGACCACCAACCCGGAGCTGCGCTGCAAGATGCTAAATAACAGATTTGCAGGGGAAGCACTGAAGAAGGTGGACCGTTTGTGTGCAGAGGGCGATGGTATCGAGATCAACGGCCAGATAGTGCTCTGTAAAGGTGTCAATGACAAGGCAGAGCTTCACAGGTCCTTGAGTGATCTATATGGTTACAGACCGAATCTGAAAAGCGTATCAGTTGTGCCGGTAGGACTCTCAAAGTACCGCGACGGACTTTATCCCCTTGAGCCTTTTGAAAAAGAGGATGCGATAGAGGTCATCAGGGAGATTGAGTACTGGCAGGCAAAGGCATTTGAAGAGTACGGAGATCATTTTGTGCACGCTTCGGATGAATGGTATATGATAGCAGAGAAGGATATACCTGCTGCAGAGACCTATGATGATTATGGTCAGCTGGAAAATGGTGTGGGTATGGTCAGACTCCTTCTGGATGAGTTCGAAGATACTCTTAATGAAATCAAAGAGAACGGAATTGAAGGAATAGATTTTAATACATATACTGCAGAGGTTTCGACAGCGAGTGGTAAACTCATCTATCCTTTTATCTGTGAGATGGCAGGTAAACTCATGGAACTGATACCGGGACTCAAGGTTCATACCTATGAGATAACCAATAACTTCTTCGGTGAGAGAATCACGGTGACAGGACTTCTTACAGGTCAGGATATAATAGCGCAGCTTAAGGGCAAAGAGCTGGGAGATACACTTCTTCTTCCTCAAAATGTCTTAAGAGCGGGAGAGGATTATCTTTTGGATGATGTCCACGTCTCCGACATTGAGCGCGAACTTGATACAAAAGTACATATTATTCAGAGCGGAGGTAGAGAGTTCATCTCAGGAATACTACGCTTAGACAGTTAATTACAGGATGGTAACAATTTATGAAGAGAAAGAATATCGTAGCGGTGGTGGGGCGTCCGAATGTTGGAAAAAGCACACTTTTCAATGCGGTAGCAGGCAAAAACATATCAATAGTTGAGGATACTCCCGGAGTAACCAGAGATAGGATTTATCAGGATGTTGAGTGGCTCGACTACAATTTTACACTGGTTGATACAGGCGGAATTGAGCCTGATACCAATGACACGATCCTTGCACAGATGAGAGATCAGGCTGAGATAGCTATAGAGACAGCTGATGTCATTATTTTCATGTGTGATGTTAAACAGGGGCTGACAGATGCGGATTCACAGGTTGCAGATATGCTGAGAAAGTCAGCTAAGCCTGTTGTACTGTGTGTCAATAAGGTGGACAGCTTCAAACGTGACAGTCTGGATGTGTATGAGTTCTATAACCTTGGAATAGGTGATCCTTTTCCGATAAGTGCTTCCAACAAGCAGGGAATCGGTGATCTCCTTGAGGAAGTAGTAAAACACTTCCCCAACAAAGGAGAAGAGGTTGAGGAAGATGACACAATCAGGGTTGCAATAATCGGTAAGCCAAATGTTGGTAAGAGTTCCATCATCAACAGACTTTGCGGTGAGAACAGACTGATAGTGTCAGACATTGCAGGAACTACCAGAGACGCAATTGATACAGAAGTTAAGTACAATGGCAAGAAGTACACCTTCATTGATACTGCCGGCCTTCGCAGGAAGAACAAGGTTAAGGAAAGGCTCGAGGAGTATATGGTTCTCAGAACCGTTACAGCTGTTGAAAGAGCAGATGTGGCAGTTATAGTAATAAATGCGGATGAGGGTGTGACTGAGCAGGATGCAAAAATCGCTGGTATAGCGCATGACAGAGGAAAAGCAGTCATCATCGCTGTCAATAAGTGGGATCTGATTGAAAAAGACAATAAGACTGTTAATGAGTTTACCAAGAAGGTAAGAAGTACATTGTCTTTCATGCAGTATGCAGAGATCATATTCATATCTGCAGAGACAGGTCAGCGTCTTGTGAAACTATATGATATGATAGATATGGTCAGCGAGAATCATGCGATGCGTGTGGCTACAGGTGTACTGAATGAGATAATGATGCAGGCAGTTGTAATGCAGCAGCCTCCGTCGGATAAGGGCAGGATGCTGAAGCTGTTTTACATCACACAGGCATCGGTTAAACCGCCTACATTCGTAATATTCGTTAATGATAAAAAGCTGATGCATTTCTCATATACGAGATATATTGAGAATCAGATAAGAGAGGCCTTCGGTTTCAAGGGGACCCCGCTTAAGTTCATTATTCGCGAGAGAAACAGCGATAAATGATTTTTTAACAGGGAGGAGATTAGTATGGTCAGACTATTTTGTCTTGTTGTGGGGTATGTTTTTGGAATGTTCCAGACGGCAGTTCTTTACTGCAAGCTTAAGGGTGTGGATATCCGTAGTGTAGGAAGCGGTAATGCGGGAACTACCAATACGTTGAGAGTATTGGGGGCCAAGGCCGGCTTTACCGTACTTTTCGGAGATATGATAAAGTGTATTGTGGCTATTTGGCTTACAGGCTTTATATGTAAAAGTATTATGGGCGAAAGTTATGCTCAATACGCATGGCTCCTTAGGATATACACAGCTGCAGGATGTGTTCTTGGACATGATTTCCCGTTTTTCCTTAAATTTAAGGGCGGCAAGGGAATCGCGGTTACTGCAGGCTGCTGCATAGCTATGGGATGGCCTTTTGTAGTAGTTGGAATGCTTACATTCCTGATTCCTTTCAATCTGACTCATTATGTATCACTTGGTTCTTTGTGTCTGTACGGCGGCTTTTTTATTCAGATTGTCGTTATGGGCCAGATGGGACTCTTTGGCATGAGTCAGGCTCATCTGATCGAGATGTACATTATAGCTTTTGCTATGACTGCGCTGGCTTATTATCAGCACAGAGCTAACATAGGCAGACTTCTTGGTCATAATGAGAGAAAGACTTATATATTTAAAAAGAACAAGGTGTGATTGTTGGCAACTGTATATGTTGTCCGGCATCTTAAAATAATATTTCTAAGAGGGAGATAATATTGGAGAACATGAATATTGCTGTTATCGGAGCAGGAAGCTGGGGAATAGCACTTGCGTGGAGACTGTTCAATAATGGCGCAAAAGTAACTATCTGGGCCAGAAGTGAGAAGACTGTAGAAAACCTCAGAATAAATCGTGAGGATAAGGACAAGCTTCCCGGAGTGATTCTGGACGCCAGCATTGAGATCACAAACAATATGGAAGAGGCACTGAAAGATAAGGATATGATCGTAATCACTGTACCTTCTACCGCTGTAAGAGATGTGTGTGTGAAAATGAGACCTTATCTGTCAAGTACTGAAGATGCGCAGAAGATAATAGTCAACTGTGCAAAGGGTATTGAAAAGGATACACTCATGCTCATGTCTGATGTTATTCTTGATGAGCTTCCGGGCTGTGATGTCACAGTACTGTCAGGACCTTCTCATGCGGAAGAGGTTGGAAAGGGACTTCCTACAACTATTGTAGTCGGAGCATTTACCAGTGAGAGCGCCCAAAAAGTTCAGGACGTATTTATGTCCGAAGAATTCCGTGTCTACACTAGTCCCGATATGCTTGGCATAGAGACAGGCGGCGCGCTTAAAAATGTCATAGCTCTCGCCGCAGGTGTACTTGATGGACTTGGCTATGGCGATAATGCCAAGGCTGCACTTATCACACGCGGTATTGCAGAGATGAGCAGACTCGGCGAAGCTATGGGCGGCAGATTCGAGACCTTCTCAGGTTTGTCCGGAATGGGCGACCTGGTCGTGACCTGTGCTTCCATGCATTCTCGTAACCGCAGGGCAGGTATCCTAATAGGTCAGGGTAAGACCATGGAGGAAGCTGTTGCCGAGGTTAAGATGGTTGTTGAAGGCATCAACAGCGCAGCAGCTGCACTTGAACTAGCGAAAAAGTATGAGGTTGAGATGCCTATCGTCGAGCAGGTTAATGAAGTTCTCTTTAACGGCAAGACTGCAAGGGATGCTGTAAGAGACCTGATGATGAGAGATAAGAAATCAGAATCGGATATTCAGGACTGGTAATTTATCAGTCCTTTTTTTATATTAAAAAGACAAAAAAGTTCACACTTTTTTCATATTTTGTGCTAATATATTTTAGATTATAAATTAAAGTACAAGGAAATCGTTTATGCGCATTCATGCGAGTGCCGGATTCGAACTTTTTCCGGAAAAGAGGAAGTGTATGAAAAATACTAAGAAAATCGTAAAATCATTTGTATCACTTATGCTTGCATTAGTTCTTGCATTATCATTTGCACCTGTATCAGCAAGTGCAGCATCTGCAACAAGCAAGCTTCGTACAAATGGAACACCTAACAAAAGCTATAGTATAAGTACTGTTTTGCCTGGAAAGGTATCTGTTTCTGCAAAAGTTAAAGTTGAGTCTGCAGCATCTGTACCTAATTATAATGGATCCGGGTATACTGTATCAGTAGTTAAAATGCATGTCGCTTTTCCCAAGTCACAGATAAATAAGGTAAAGAAGAATGTTAGCAGAATTATAAATGCTTCACCTGTTATTAGTACAACAAGATCTGGCAATTATGTTAAAAAAACAGTTAAACCGCATTACTCTGTATATCCTGTTGCCGTTAATAGAAGTACTGGAAAGCTTTTAGATGGAAAAAGACTTGCATGTAAAGCTTCTATAGCAAATGATAATGTTTATACCTACAAGCAGGGTAACTATAGTATGCAATTTGTTCCTTCTTTTGATATAACATTTGCTACTGCAAGCCTTGATAATGATACAGGCAACATCCTGGTTGGTATTTCAGGTGTAAAAGCTCCTACATTCAGTGGTGATAAAAAGATTGCTAAATTTGCCAGCGGCAAAACATCTATTACAAAAACTAATTTCTATAATAAGAAGAATAAAAAGCTTTCAATCTGGGTTACACTGTAATTCTTGACAAAATTAAATATTTAGATATCATAGATACAACGGATAGAATTTATCCGTTGTATTTATATTGTACAAAGGCTATGATCGGAACAAGTAGTTTACAGAGTCTGTCAACAGAGAGCTGCCGGATGGTGAGAGGCGCGGATAAGGCTGTGAATGAATACCTCCGTGAGCTGCGCGGAAGAATGGCGGATTGCTTAGTAAGCTGCGACGAGAACCGAGCGTCAGTCGGAAGAGTATGAGGAAATGATTTTTATGACCAAGTACTTGCAGAGGCATATAACGTGAGTTGTATGCGAATGAAGGTGGTAACACGAACAAATTCGTCCTTCGTAACTGTAACAGGCTACGAAGGATTTTTTATTTGTAGATCAGTTCCATCCTTCAGGCCGGAATTAGGAGGTATTGCGTTATGCAGATTTATGAAGAACTGAAAAGAAGAGGGCTCATCGCCCAGGTAACTGATGAGGAGCAGATCAGGGACCTTGTAAATGCCGGAAAGGCAACATTCTATATCGGATTTGACTGCACAGCAGACAGTCTGACAGCAGGACATTTCATGGCTCTTACACTTATGAAGAGACTTCAGGAGGCAGGAAATAAGCCTATCGCTCTTATCGGTGGCGGTACGACCATGATCGGAGATCCTTCAGGCAGATCCGATATGAGAAAGATGCTCACAAGAGAGGATATCGATCACAACGCAGAGTGCTTCAAGCGCCAAATGGAGAAGTTCATCGACTTCTCAGAGGGCAAGGCTATGATGCTCAACAACGCAGACTGGCTTCTTGACCTCAACTACATTGATCTTTTAAGAGAGGTAGGAGCTTGCTTCTCAGTTAATAACATGCTTCGCGCTGAGTGCTACAAACAGCGTATGGAGAAGGGACTCAGTTTCCTTGAGTTCAACTACATGATCATGCAGTCCTACGACTTCTATTACATGTTCCAGAAGTACAACTGTAATCTGGAGTTCGGTGGAGACGATCAGTGGAGTAACATGCTGGGTGGTACAGAGCTCATCAGAAGAAA
>JAEEGL011205124.1_pt1 | contig 13530 bp, 11 predicted proteins | sample 9134231 | NCBI WGS metagenome assembly JAEEGL01 (sample SAMN16246548, study PRJNA631951) | gut metagenome | biome: gut microbiome; feature: rumen; material: fiber-attached | host: Bos | place: Iran: Karaj | collected 2018-10
AAAACAGGCGAAAGCTTTGCCGTTGACACCGGCGCGGATTACGCCGAGCTTGAACCTCTTATGAAAAATAAAAAAATTAAATATATACTGCTCACTCACGGTCATTACGACCACATATTCGGCACCGCTCAGGCAAAAAGGAACACGGGCGCCGAAGTCGTCATAGGTTACAAAGACGCTGAGTGCCTGACTGACGAAACGCTCAGCCGCGCGGGGCTTCATTTTCCGGGCGTTCAGGAGCCTGTAAGGGCAGACATATTGGTAAAAGACGGCGACGAGCTGAGAGTCGGTTCAATCAGAATAAAGGTATTGGAAACACCGGGGCACACAAGGGGCTCGGTGTGCTTTATCCTGCCGGAGCAGAGGGTGATTTTCAGCGGGGATACGCTGTTTTATCAGTCGATTGGCAGAACGGATTTCCCGGGAAGCTCGTTCAGCGATATGGAAAATTCGCTGTTTAAATTAAGAACGCTCGACGGGGATTATAAAGTTTACCCCGGTCACGGCATGTCCACAACCCTCGATTTTGAAAGAAAGCATAATCCGTTTATGTGAGGCGGTTATGGATTTTGATAAAGCTCAGAACAAAGATGATTTGCCCGAAAGAAAGCGTATTCGCTTAAAAGATTATGATTATTCGCAGAATAATTATTATTTTGTGACGATGTGCACACACGAAAAACGAAAAATATTCGGTATGGGCGAGAGCTTAACAGAGTACGGGCTGATTGCAGAAAAATACATATACAGCATTAACGAAGTTTTCAATGATGTGAAGATAGACAAGTTCGTTATAATGCCGAATCATATTCATGCCATTGTTGTAATTGAGAGAAAAGACGCGGCACGCATGTATGCGTGCCCTACGTTAGGAACTGTAATCGGAAATTATAAAGCATCGGTAACCAGGGAAATTCATTTAAGAGCTCCGTCAGAAACAGTTTGGCAAAAACGTTTTTATGAACATATTATCCGAAATCGGAAAGAATATGAAACAGTTTGGGAATATATAGATGAAAACCCCATAAAATGGCACACAGATAAATATTACCGGGTGTAGGGCACGCATACATGCGTGCCGCCGGATAAAGATACCCGACAGGAGAAAATATGACTGAAATAATCAATTTGTTTGACAGCGACAAAAAAGAATACTGGCTTGAAAAAATCAGAAACTGCGGCTGGGATGCCGGCGAGCTGCTGCATTATATGGTAACTCACGGCACTTTCGCCGACTTTGCGGGCGAAGGCTCCGAGGTGCTGCTTCTCGTTGACGGAGACGAGCTGATTTCATTCTGCACCTACGCAAAACGCGACGATATTCCTGAAACGGACCTGACGCCGTGGATGGGGTTTGTTTTCACCTTCCCGGAATACCGCGGCAAAAAATGCATGGGTCTGCTTTTTGATGAAGTCGCCCGCCGCGCAAAAGAGGAAAACTACGCGCAGTTTTATATTTCAACTTCCCATATCGGGCTTTATGAAAAATTCGGCTGTGAATTTTTAACTCAAATGATTGATTTTGAAGGTCAGCCGTCAAGAATATATATAAAGAAAATATAATATACAGAAAGGCTATGATAAAATGGCAGAATTTGAAGAATTACAAAAGCGCGCTTCCGAGCTCCGTGATGAGCTTAATTATCACAGCTATAAATATTATGTTGAGGACGCTCCCGAAATTGAGGATTTTGAGTACGACAAAATGCTCCGGGAGCTTGAAATAATTGAGGAAAAATATCCCGAGCTTTCAACGCCGGATTCGCCCACAAGGCGCGTCGGCGGCAGGGCGGACGGTCAGTTTGAGCCTGTCGTTCACGAGGTCAGGATGGAAAGCCTGCAGGACGCTTTCAGCGAGGACGAGCTGCGTGATTTTGACAAAAGGGTAAGGGAAACGGTGCCCGACGCGGTTTACGTAGTCGAGCCTAAAATCGACGGTCTTTCCGTTTCGATAGAGTACGCAAACGGCGTTTTCAGCATAGGCTCCACAAGGGGCGACGGCGACGTGGGCGAAAACGTTTCCGCAAACCTCTGCACAGTCGGGTCTATCCCGCTTAAATTAAAAAAAGATATTCCTGCAATCGAAGTACGCGGCGAGGTTTATATGCCCAGGGAAACTTTCCTTAAAATCGTGGAACAGCAGGAACTGAGCGGCGAAACTCCGTTTAAAAATCCGCGCAACGCCGCGGCAGGCTCCCTTCGGCAGAAGGACCCGAAAATCACGGCAAAAAGGCGGCTGGATATTTTTGTTTTCAACGTTCAGAAAATCGAGGGCGAAACGCTCACGTCCCACAAGCAGTCGCTTGATTTTTTAAAGGAACTCGGATTCAAAACGATTCCCGGCTACACTTTATGCAGAAATATAGACGAAGCCATTGACGAGATCCGCAGGATAGGCGAAAAGAGGGGGACTCTCCCGTTTGAAATTGACGGCGCCGTTATTAAAGTGGACAGTTTTTCACAGCGCGCCGCGCTCGGCTCAACGTCAAAATTCCCCAAATGGGCGGTGGCTTTCAAATACCCGCCGGAAGAAAAAGAAACAGTTATTGAAGATATAGAAATCAACGTCGGCAGAACAGGGGTGCTTACACCCACGGCGGTTCTTTCGCCCGTGCTGCTTGCCGGCACTACCGTCAGCCGCGCAACCCTTCATAATGAAGATTTCATCAAAGAAAAAAACATCTGCCTCGGCGACACGGTAATAGTCAGAAAAGCGGGCGATATTATCCCCGAGGTGCTCAGCGTCAGCCGCCACAAAGAAGGTGCGCCGCCTTATGAAATGCCCAAATTCTGCCCGTCGTGCGGCGAGCCGGTTTACAGGGAAGAGGGCGAAGCGGCAATAAGATGCCTCAACACGGACTGCCCGGCGCAGCTTCTGCGCAACCTCATCCATTTCTGCACGCGCGACGCTATGGATATCGAGGGCATGGGCGAACAGGTTTGCGCTCTGCTCGTTTCAAACTCGCTTATAAAAACGCCTGCGGATATTTATTCGCTCAAGGCGGAAGATATTGAATCGCTTGACAGAATGGGCAGACTTTCCGCGCAGAATCTGATCAAAGCAATCAATAAATCAAAGGAAAACGACGTTTCAAAGCTCATCTTCGCGCTCGGAATACGCCACGTCGGGCAAAAAGCGGCAAAGCTTCTGGCTCAGCGGTTCGGCACACTGCCGGAACTTATGAAGGCAGGCGAAGAGGACATTCTGACTATCGACGGATTCGGCGGAATTATGGCAAAAAGCGTTGTCGATTATTTCGCTACGCCGTCAAACCGCGAGCTTGTTGACGAGCTTATGGCAAAAGGGCTTAACATGAATTACCTGCAGGAAGTTCAGGACAGCCGCTTTGCCGGCAAGGTCTTTGTGCTCACGGGCACACTTTCAAAATACACGAGGAACGAAGCGTCGGCTATTATAGAATCCCTCGGCGGCAAGACTTCCTCCTCCGTTTCCAAAAAGACAAGCTACGTTTTAGCCGGTGAGGAAGCCGGCAGCAAGCTGAAAAAAGCAAACGACCTCGGCGTGACGGTCATCAACGAAGAACAGTTCGGAGAAATGATAAAATGAGCTTTTTTGAAGACACTTTTTCAATCAAAACTCAAAGCAAAACCGACGTAAGCAAAACGATTATCTGCGGCAGCGTGCGCATAAGCGTCATAACGGACAGGCTTATCCGCGTTGAAAAGGGCGACGGCGGATTCTGCGATCTGCCGACGCAGTCGGTATGGTACCGCGATTTCGGCGAGCCGGAATATACCTGCACTTCAAAGGGCGGCGTTTACCTGATAACGACAAAATTCTGCACCTTTGCCGTAAACAAATCAAGCGGTAAAACGGAGTACGTCCGTTTCAGCGACGGCAGAGTTGTTAAAAATTTCAAAAAGGGCAACCTCGGCGGAACAAGACGCACCCTTGACATGACTTACGGAAAAGTGAAAATCGGCAGGGGTATAGTTTCAAAGAACGGAGTCGCCGTGCTTGACGATAAAAAGAGCCTTGTTTTAAATCAGGACGGCACGCTTTCACCTTTCAGGCGTGAAAAGGATTATTACGTTTTCGCTTACGGTCACGATTACAGGGGAGCGGTCAAAGACTTCTTTGAGCTCACGGGCAAACCCGGTCTGCTTCCGCGGTACGTTTTCGGCAACTGGTGGAGCAGATACAAGGCTTACACCCAGCAGGAATATCTTGACCTGATGAAGCGCTTTGAGGATGAGAATATCCCGTTTTCCGTCGCCACGGTGGATATGGACTGGCACTGGGTCGACGTTGTAAAAAAATTCGGCAGGAGCGCCAAAAATAAAAACTTTATCAGAAACCCGAGCGAGCTCATCCAAGGCTGGACGGGTTACAGCTGGAACACGGATTTATTCCCCGACTACAAAGCGTTCCTTAAAAAGCTTAAAGAAACCGGTCATCACGTAACGCTCAACGTTCACCCGAGCATGGGCCTGCGATGGTTTGAGGACGCGTATGATGATTTTTGCCGCTTCCTCGGCAAAGACCCCGGCAAAAAAGAGCAGATAGATTTTGATTTGACGGATAAAAAATTCACCGAGGCATATTTTAAATTCCTGCATCACCCTTATGAGCGCGACGGAGTTGACTTCTGGTGGATAGACTGGCAGCAGGGCAAAAAGACAAAAGTAAAAGGGCTTGACCCGCTGTGGATACTCAACCACTATCATTACCTCGACAGCGGCAGAAACGGCAGACGTCCGCTGATACTTTCAAGATTCGCGGGCGCGGGCTCCCACCGCTATCCGCTCGGCTTTTCGGGCGATACGGCTATTTACTGGTCGGCGCTCAGATTTCAGCCTTATTTCACCGCGACGGCTTCAAACATCGGCTACGGCTGGTGGAGCCACGATATAGGCGGTCACCGCGGCGGCAGACACGATAACGAGCTGTATCTGCGCTGGCTTCAGCTCGGCGTTTTCAGCCCTATAAACAGACTTCATTCAACAAACAATGAGCATAAGGGCAAGGAGCCGTGGAATTACGGCGAAGAGGTTTATCCGATAGCGTGCGAATTTTTAAGATTCAGGCAGAGGCTTATTCCTTACGTTTATTCAATGAATTACCGCCAGTCCTTTGAGGGACAGAACTTCATTGAGCCGATGTATTATGAATATCCGGACGATGAAAACGCTTACAGATACCCGAATCAGTACCTTTTCGGCAGTGAAATGATCTGCGCGCCGATTACGCGCAGAAGAAACCGCAAAACGGGCAAGGCGTCCTGCGGCGTATGGCTCCCGGAGGACGGATACACCGATATTTTTACAAATGAGGTTTACAAAGCCGGCATTTTCAAAGAGGAAAGAGAGCTCGTTTTCATCCCTGTTTTTGCAAAGCCAGGCGCAATAATACCACTTGACTGCCGCGAAAAATATTCCGACGCCCCGTCAGAAGAGCTTGAACTGCTCATTTTCGGCGGCTCAGGCTCTTTCAGAATGTATGACGATGACGGCATCACAACGGACTATAAAGCGGGAAAGGCTGCCGTTACGGAATTTAAAACCGAAACGCAGGGCGGCAATATCTGTTTCGGCATTTCGGTTTCGGGCGATATGTCGTTTGTTCCGCGCAGAAAATATATCCTTTCGTTCAGGAACGTTTCGGACTGCGAAAGCGTTGACGTTTCAGGCGCTGAATATATAAAATCAACCGAAAACGGATTTTTGCAGGTGATTCTCGGCGGCGTTTCGCCTGATGAAAATGTAAAAGTCTGCATAAAAAACCAAATTCCGTTCAATAATTTTCTGTAAGGAATAAAAAACATCAAAATTTGATAATTATTAATCAAACTTGATTTATTTTAATCTAAATTCAAACATTATTTAATAATATACAGTTTTTTGGTTGACTTAATCCTTATTCTGGTATAAAATTTCTATATTGTTCAGGGTATATTTTTACTCTTTGAACATAAAAAGCTTTTTTATTAAGGAGGACAATAAAAATGTTCAAGAAAATTTTGTGCGTACTCATGGTTGTTGCCATGGTTGCCTGCCTCTTTGCCGCATGCGGCGATAAGAAAGACGGCGGCGACACAAAGGCAGAAGGCAAAACCCTTCTCATCGGCGGCACAGGCCCGCTCACAGGCGACGCATCATCCTACGGTATTTCCGTAAAGAACGGCGCTCAGCTCGCGATCAATGAAATCAACGCGGCAGGCGGCATCAACGGCATTAAGCTCGCCTTTGACATCAAAGATGACAAAGCAACAGCAGAAGACGCATCAACAGGCTACGACGCACTTATGGACGCAGGCATGAAAGTTTCCATCGGTTCCGTTACGTCAGGCTCATGCGCAGCTTTCGGCGATAAAGCAGCGGGCGACAACCTCTTCTTCATCACTCCCTCAGCTTCAGCGGCCAACGTAATCGAAAAAGGCAAAAACGCTTTCAGAGTTTGCTTCGGCGACCCCGACCAGGGTACTCTTGCGGCAGAAGAACTTGTTAAAACTTATAAGAACATCGGCTGTATCTATGATACAAGCGATCCTTATTCAAAGGGCATCTATGACGCTTTTGACGCAAAGATGAAAGAGCTCAACGCAACTTACAAAGTTCAGTCTTTCGACGCTGAAAACAAAAAGGACTTCTCCACACAGGCAGAAGCTCTCAAGGACTGCGACGTTGTTTTCACACCTTTCTATTACACAGAAGCAGGTCTTGTATGCAAGGCTCTTGTTGCTAAAGGAAGCAAAGCTGTTGTTTACGGCTGCGACGGACTTGACGGCATCAAGGATCAGATCGAAGGCGTTGACGTAGACGTTAAATATATCACTCCTTTCGACGTTAACGGCAAAGACGAAAAAGTTGCTAAATTCGTAAACGACTACAAAGCAGCTTATGAAGGCAAAGAGCCCGATCAGTTCGCTGCTGACGGTTACGATGCAATCTATGCTATTTACACAGCACTTGTTAAAATCGGCATCACTGAAGAAAATCTTGACATGGAAGTCAGCGAATACGGCGACAAGATGATCGCGGCGTTCACAGATCCTTCATTCAGCTATGCAGGTGTTACAGGCAACATGACTTGGGACGCTACCGGCGCATGCACAAAGGCTCCTCAGGTTGTTGAGCTTTAATCTTTAATTAACTGAACACCTTGTTATTCACTTACTGAATAAATATTGCGTACGGTCGTTTTATGCGGCCGTACGCAAAAGTGCGTTTAAAAGGCAGTCTCATTTTTTTAAAACAGCTGAGAAAATCCGAGCGGCACGGCGCACTGTTTCGTGAGGTTGGAATTTTTCCAGCTGATATTTTTTGAAAGGAAGATTACATGGTTATTATTGCAGACGGACTCAGCCTCGGCGCTATTTATGCGCTTATTGCGCTGGGTTACACAATGGTTTACGGTATCGCCAAAATGCTCAACTTTGCTCACGGCGATATTATCATGGTAGGAGCTTACGTTATTCTTACCACGCTTCAGATGACGGGCAACCCCTACATAGCCATAGCGGCGAGCATAATTGTATGTACAGTCGCCGGCATCGTTATAGAGCGGCTTGCCTACAAGCCTCTGCGCGGAGCTTCACCCCTTGCCGTGCTTATTACGGCTATCGGCGTCAGCTTTCTGCTTCAGGCAACGGCTCAGCTTATTTACGGCTCAAAGTCACAGGCTATAACGCTCCCGGATTTCGGCAAAATCACCGTTGCCGGCAATCACATCAGCGTAAATACGATCATCACTCTCGTAGTCGGCGGCGTTATAATGGCAGCACTCACCGTTTTTGTTAAAAAGACAAGCACGGGCAGAGCTATGCAGGCAGTTTCCGAAGACAAGGGCGCAGCGCTTCTTATGGGCGTAAACGTAAACAGAATAATCATGATCACATTCGCAATAGGCTCAGCCCTTGCGGCTGCCGCGAGCCTTTTCTACCTTATGCAGATTCCTTCCATAACACCGACACTCGGCTCGATGCCCGGCATAAAGGCGTTCACCGCAGCGGTTATCGGCGGCATAGGCTCCATCCCCGGCGCTATGCTCGGCGGCGTTCTGCTCGGACTTATTGAAAAGATATGCCTGAGCATTCCTGCGGTCAGCCCCTATACAACGGCTATCGAGTTCGGTCTGCTTATTATAATTCTTCTTGTTAAGCCTATCGGCATTCTCGGCAAGCAGAGAAGGGAGAAGGTATAATATGGCAAATTTTGCAGCTAATTTCAAAAAACAGTTCAAGTTCAAATACATCGTCAGCTGGGTTACCGTTCTTGCGGCGCTCATAGTGCTGATAATCCTCAACAACGCGGGCGTGCTTACCCGCTCCGTTACAGGCCTTCTTTCAAGAATAGCTTACAGCATAATCCTTGCGGTTTCGCTGAATCTCGTTGTCGGTTTCCTCGGCGAACTGAGCCTCGGTCACGCGGGATTCATGTGTCTGGGCGCATACATACGCTCCTATTTTGCAAACGCGATAAGCCAGTCGATAGACAACAAGCTTATTGTTCTTATCCTTGCCATGATCGTCGGCGGCGCCGTCGCGTGCATATTCGGCTTTGTTATCGGTCTTCCCGCGCTGCGTCTGAAAGGCGACTACCTGGCGATAGTTACCCTCGCGTTCGGCGAAATAGTCAGAAACATTTTCAAAAACCTTGACGTTTTCGGCGGCGCAATGGGCTACCAGTCAAAGCCCTACAACGCAAAAGAGCTTTATATAGTAGCGTTCGTCGCGGTAATAATCGTGCTTATCTTTATTCAGAATCTTATAAGAAGCAAGCACGGCAGAGCCATAACCGCCATCCGCGACAATGAAATCGCCGCAAGGGCAATGGGTATAAACGTCACTTTCTACAAGCTGTTTGTGTTTATGCTTTCGGCGTTTTTCGCAGGCGTTGCGGGCGTTATTTACGGTCATTTCACAACTCCCGTTCTTTACACAACGTTTTCTTACAACTACTCTATCGAAATTCTTGTTATGGTTGTTCTGGGCGGTATGGGCAGCATCAACGGCTCCATCATCGCCGCTACGCTCATCACTATCGTCAACTTCGCTCTTCAGAGCAAGCTTTCAGGCGACCTTGCGGCGCTCAGACTGCTGATTTACGCTCTTATTCTTATAATCGTTGTTATCTTCAACAACGCTCCGGCATTTAAAGCGATCAGAGAAAGATTTTCAATCAAAACCGTTATCGCTTCAAGAAAAAAGAAAAACAAGAAAACCCAGGCGGTCATTTCTGACGACGACGCAAAGTGGGACAGAATCGAAACCAAAATCAAGATAGATACGATTCTTACCCCCGATCTTCCCCACAGCGACACGCCGCCAAGCGATTCAGACGAAAAGGAGGGCAATTAAATGTCAGATTACGTACTTGAAACCAAAAATCTCGGCATTACCTTCGGCGGTCTGAAAGCTGTTCAGGACGTCAACCTTAAAGTCAAAAAGAACGAGCTTTACGGTCTTGTCGGTCCCAACGGCGCGGGCAAAACCACCGTTTTCAATATGCTTACGGGCGTTTATCAGCCCACAACAGGCACGTTTTACCTTGAAGGCGAGGAATTAAAAGGCAAAAGCCAGGAACAGATAAACCACAAGGGAATTGCCAGAACTTTCCAGAATATCAGACTTTTCAACAATATGTCGGTTATCAGGAACGTGCTCGTCGCGCTTCATAATCAGCCGGAGTTCAGATACGGTCCGCTGACAGGCATGCTCCACACCCCGAAATATTACGATACCGAAATCAGAATGAGGGAAAAAGCAAAAGAGATACTCCGCGTTTTCGGCCTTGAAAGCGAAAGGAACAACCTTGCGTGCAACCTTTCATACGGCACACAGCGCAGGCTTGAAATTGCCCGTGCGCTTGCCACCAACCCGAAGCTTCTTCTGCTTGACGAGCCGGCTGCGGGCATGAACCCGAACGAAACCGCCGAGCTTATGGACATCGTGCGTTTTATCAGGGATGAGTTCAACCTTTCAGTTCTGCTTATAGAGCACGATATGCGCTTTGTTTCCGGACTTTGCGACGAGGTTACGGTGCTTAATTTCGGCACTACTCTTGCGCAGGGTGAAACCAAAGAAGCTCTTAATAATCCCGAAGTTATCAAGGCTTATATTGGAGGATAAATTATGGCATTACTTGAAATCAAAGATTTAGAAGTATTTTACGGCATGATTCAGGCCATCAAAGGTATAAGCTTTGAAGTCAACGAGGGCGAAATAGTCACCCTCATCGGCGCAAACGGAGCCGGCAAAACCACCACGATGCAGAGCATTATGGGCCTTGTGCCGATAAAAAGGGGCACCGTCACTTATAACGGTCAGGATATTACAAAAGTTCCGGGTCACAAAATAGTTCACCTCGGCATGACTCAGGTGCCGGAAGGCAGGCGCATATTCCAGGAACTTACGGTTTATGACAACCTGCTGATGGGCGCTTACAGCGTTAAAGATAAAAAGCAGATAAAAGACGATATAGACGAAATCTGCACGAGGTTTGAAATCCTCGGTCAGCGTAAAAATCAGATAGCGGGCACGCTTTCCGGCGGCGAACAGCAGATGCTTGCCATGGGCAGAGCCATGATGAGCCACCCGAAACTGCTCATGCTTGACGAGCCGTCAATGGGTCTTTCTCCGCTTTTTGTTGACAAGGTGTTCGATATTATAAAAGATTACCATAACAGCGGCACTACGATTCTTCTCGTTGAGCAGAACGCCAAAAAAGCTCTTTCAATAGCGGACAGAGCTTACGTGCTTGAAACGGGCAGTATTTCCCTGAGCGGAAACGCGGCGGAGCTCCTTAACAACGAAGACGTCAAAAAAGCATATCTCGGTGCATAAATTTTTCAGAGAAGCATGCCCAAAGCAGCTTCTCTGTTGTTTTAGGTGAAATAAATGTTAGGTCTTGCGGATATGGGCGGCGGTATGCGCGGAATATACGGCGCGGGAGTTACCGACTGCTTCCTTGATAATAAAATTGAATTTGATTACTGCATAGGCGTTTCCGCCGGCAGTGCGAATATTGCTTCTTTCCTCGCGGGGCAAAAGGGCAGGAATTATAAATTCTATACCGATTTTGCCATGCGCAAGGATTATATGGGGCTTGATTCTTTTTTAAAGAACGGCTCGTTTTTCAACCTGGATTACGTGTATTCGGTGCTCAGCAATTCAGACGGCGAATGTCCGCTTGATTATGAAGCGATGATGAACAACAAAGCGGATTTTGTTGTTGTCGCAACAGATGCGGTTACGGGCGAGCCGGCGTATTTTAATAAAAAATCTTTTCAGAAGGATAACTATGCCGCCATCAAGGCTTCGAGCAGTGTTCCCGTTGCGAACAAACCGTATTTTATTGACGGCAGAGCTTATTATGACGGCGGCGTTTCAGACCCGATTCCGTTTGAAAAAGCATTTGCCGACGGGTGCGACAGGGTGATAGTCGTGCTCACAAAGCCGAGAGATTTTGTAAAAAAGCCGGAGCGCATGCAAAAGGTGATGAAGCTTGAGCTTTCAAGATACCCGAACGTCTATAAAAAGATAGAAAGCCGCCATGAATTTTATAACGAAACCGTCAGAAAGCTTTTTGAGTATGAAAAAGAGGGCAGGGCGATAGTCCTTGCGCCCGACAACCTCGACGGTATGAATATGGTAACCAAAAATCATAAAATACTTGACGAAATATACAATAAAGGCTATGAGGACGCGTCAAAAATCCTCAGCCTGATTTAACGGAGAATGATATGGGACTTAACGATACGCCGTCTGCGGTGAGAACGCATATAGGCTTTTTCGGCAGGCGCAACGCCGGCAAATCAAGCGTTGTGAACGCCGTTACGGATCAGAACCTTGCCGTTGTTTCCGACGTTAAGGGAACGACGACCGACCCGGTTTACAAATCAATGGAACTGCTGCCTCTCGGACCGGTTATGATTATTGACACCCCCGGCTTTGACGACGAGGGCGCGCTCGGCGAACTGAGGGTCAGAAAAACGAAGCAGATCCTTAATAAAACGGATATTGCCGTGCTTGTTGTCGATTCCGCGGAGGGGCTCAAAGAGTGCGACAGCGAGCTTATCTCGCTTTTTAAAAAGAAAGAGATTCCGTACGTTGTGGTTTACAACAAGTCGGATTTATCAAAGCATGAAACCGCCGGCAAAAACGAAATAACGGTAAGCGCCGTTACAAAAGAAAATATAAATGAGTTAAAGGAACTGATCGCTTCCTTAAAGCCTGATTCCGCCTTGTCAAAGTCTTTGCTCGGCGATCTGATAAAACCGCTTGACACGGTGATTCTCGTTACGCCTATCGACGAATCCGCGCCCAAGGGCAGGATGATACTGCCCCAGCAGCAGGGGATAAGGGACGTTATAGACCACGGCGCTTTCTGCGTTGTTGTGCAGGATACGGAGTATAAGCAGTGCCTTGATTCCCTCGGCGCAAAGCCGTCGCTTGTTGTGACGGACAGCCAGGTTTTTTCAAAGATTTCGGCGCTCACTCCCGATGACGTAAGGCTCACTTCGTTTTCAATACTGATGGCGCGTTTCAAGGGCTTCCTTGACGAAGCCGTAGAGGGAGCTTACGCGATAGATAATCTTAAAGAAAACAGCAGAGTGCTCATTTCAGAAGGGTGCACTCATCACCGCCAGTGCAACGATATAGGCACCGTTAAACTGCCGAACTGGCTGCGCAATTTTACAGGCAAAAACATCGTTTTTGAAACGACGTCCGGCACGGAATTCCCCGAAACGCTCGACGGGTTTGATTTAGTCATTCACTGCGGCGGATGCATGCTCAACGAACGCGAGATGAGGTACAGAATGAAAACCGCGTCCGACCTCGGCGTTCCGATGACTAATTACGGCACCGCGATAGCTCACATGAACGGCATACTTGAACGATCTCTGCTCGGCGGCGAATTGCTCAAAAGATAAAAAGATATTGACACGTTTTCTTTAATAATGATATAATGAAACCGGTTAAAACAGGGGGTGGAGCAAATGGCGGAATGTCCTAAATGCGCTCATCATCTGCGCCTTACGGACTGGAAGCAGAAATGTCCGTACTGCGGAGCAAATATCGTTATGTATAATCTGCAGGAACGCCTTATGCAGGATGCGGACAAGGCGGAGGTTGAATATTACTACCATCAGAAAAAGGTTGACCGCGTAAAAGCCTCGTTTATCGGCTCGCCGCTCGCCGTCGTGCGTATTTTCACTTCGCTTCTGCCTGCCGGCGCGCTGTTCCTGCCGATGCTCAAAGACGTGGTTTTAAAATTCAGTGAAGATTTCCCCGAAAAAGCAACGATAATAAATATATATAACCTGATTACCGGCGGAGAAATTACATCCGTCCTCAATGAAGCCGAAAGCAGTCAGGCGGGCAGGATGTTTTTTGCAGGCTTGATTCTTCTTATGCTGAGCGTTCTGCTGCTGATAATTCATTTTGCTTTTCTTACATTGGCGTGTTCGCCTCACGGCAAGGTGTGCAATTACACCGTTTCTATACTTATGCTTGTGTTTGCCGCGGCGTACGTTCTTATGATGATTTTCATGCCCGAAAACGGCAT